>Ga0116231_10002320_pt1 | contig 39729 bp, 30 predicted proteins | sample S1TSphgellanicum_2_FD_89695 | JGI IMG/M metagenome (GOLD analysis project Ga0116231, IMG submission 89695) | Host-associated microbial communities from peat moss isolated from Minnesota, USA - S1T2_Fd - Sphagnum magellanicum MG | ecosystem: Host-associated > Plants > Peat moss > Unclassified...
GTCAGTCAGCCCGTGTTCGCCCGCTATCTGAACACCAGCGAAAGCACGGTCGAGAAGTGGGAAACTGGCGCCAAGCGACCGAGCGGCATGGCCCTCAAGCTGTTGATGGTCGTGCAGAAGCACGGCCTACAGGTTCTTGCGTGACAAGGCGTCCGAAATAGCGCGGGAGCGGCCTCCCAACCGCAAACTCCGACCTTCAACAATGATCTGTGGCGTCGGGCTCCGACGCCGCTCCGCTCAGTCGCTTGTCCGGCGCGCCCGACGGCGCTCTTGGCCGAACCCTGCTGAAGGCTGGCGGGAAATAGCTGCGCCGAGATCGGCGCGGCGCCGCCAAAACCAATCCGGTCGGGCGCTGGCCATTTTGACCGGACTTCGATTTCGAATCGCTTCGTTGCCCGCCAGCGGCTTCGAGCGGAGCGGCTGTATGAAGGCTTACCCCTCGTCCAGAGCGGGCAAGACCCCCGCAAGGTCCGCCTCGACCTCGATGTCGTAAGGGGCCGCCAGCTTACCTAGGCGCGCCGACGCGAACACCCGATGGAGCAGGTTTTCAAGCTTCACCCGGTTGATGTTGAACAACGTGTAGGTCGCGACGACCTCGACATCCGCACGTAGGTAGGTGGCGTCCGTCGCGGCCTGGGCGATCCTCGTTTCGACCAACCCGCTGGTAACGCCAACCTTGTGGATCAGGTCACGATGGGCGGCGACATCGGGATGGGTGGATTTGCTGCGCAGGACATAGATCGTCCCGCTTTCCAGATCGTCGCCGCCGGCTTCGCTGGGGAATAACGGGCTAGCGCCAGGGTCCGTGATCCGCCGGCCGCCCTCGTCCTTATAGAGCGCGCGCTGGGATGAGGCCTTACGACCGCGAGGCTGCGCGCAAGGGCCGCCGGTGCAGGGGTTGAACCCTTTGCTCGGACGGAGGGTCAGGTGCGCGTGAGCGGAAGCCCGGTCCCGCATTTCGAAACCCGGGGTCTGATCTTTAGACCCGCATTAAGAGGAAGCTGCGAAGCTTGCGCATGGAATCTCGCAGCCGGCTTGAGGCACTCGAATCCTGGTTCACGCCCCAGAGGATGCTGGTTGCGGCCCTTGTCGTGCTCGCGGGCGATCTTCTGGCGACGGCGTTCTGGCTTTTGACCCAGCACGATCTGATGGACCGGTTCCATCAGCCCATGGGCGGCGACTTCATCATCTTTTACGCGGCCTCAAGCCTCACGCTGAAGGGCAAGGCGCTGGCGGCGTTCTCAGCGCACGCCATGCTTTTGGCGGAACGGGCGGCTGTCGCGGGCGCGCCCCAGGGCCTGCTCTGGTGTTATCCGCCGCCGTTCCAGATGCTGATCGCGCCCCTGGCGCTGGCCCCCTACGCCCTCGCGTTCGGCGCCTGGAGCGCCCTTGGCTTAAGCGGCTATCTGGCTGCGATCCGGCGGATCAGCTCCGAACCAACAAGCTTGCTGTTCGCTCTGGCCTTTCCGGGCCTCTTCGTCACGATCTGGCAGGGCCAGACCAGTCTCTTTGTTTTGGCCGTGCTCGGTTTCGGTCTGATCATGCTCGATCATCGTCCCTGGCTGGCCGGAGCGGTCCTGGGGCTTTTGATCTGCAAACCGCAGTTCGCGCTCCTCTTGCCTTTGCTGATGATCGGGTCGGGTCGTTGGCGCACAATCGTGGGCGCTGCGATCAGCATTGCAGCGCTCTGCGTCCTCTCAGGCGGTGTGTTCGGCCTGTCCTTGTGGCGCGCTTTCCTCACGGGCCTACCCGAGGTCTCCCAGTCCCTCGCCCGGGGCGAGCTGCCCTGGGCCAAGGTTCCGTCCGTCTTTGTGGCTTTCGCCTGGCTCGGCCTTCCGCACGCCCTCGCCCTTGGCCTGCACGCGCTGATCGCGCTGGTCGTCGCGCTCGCCACCCTTTGGGCCTGGCGCCGTCCAGGACCGCTCTCCCTGAAAGCAGCGCTGGCTGTGCTGGCGAGTTTGATCGCCACGCCCTACAGCTTCAACTACGATCTTGTCCTGCTTGCCCTCCCGATCGCCGCAGTCGCAGAGAGGGCGCGTCGTCACCCCTTGCCGGTCGGGACCAAGCTCGTTATGGGCCTTGCGGCGCTGACGCCGAACCTTTTTCTGAGCCTGGCTCAGCACACCCATCTGCAGCTGACGCCCGTGGCCCTGCTTTTGGTGTTCGGGTCGGTCTGGCGCACCTATCTTTCGTCGCTCGCCGAGACAAAGGCGGGCGGCTGGCCGTCCCGACCCGCCGCCCTGCCGCTGGCGCCCGCCTAGCGCCCCCTTATGATCCCTGGCCAGGCGGTTGGCTCGGCATGGTCGCGGCATGAATTTGCTTTCGCCGCGGTCAAGCTTGGCTGATGAAGTCCCATATCGAAATCCACGGAGGGAGGATAAGAACCATGATCCGAATCTGCATTGGCGCGGTCGTTCTCATCGCGGTTGGGATACTGACGCCGCCAGGGGCGAAGGCGGCCGAGCCGGATTGGCGCGCAGCGGTTCGAACCTATGCGTCAGAGCACTTCAAACATCCCGCCTGGGGGTACTCCCACCACGTGCGCGACTATCAGTTGGCCACGGCCCTGGCGGAGGCTGACCACGTCAGGATCGACGACGATGTCCTCTTCGCCGCCGCTTATCTGCATGACATGGGCGGGTTTGATCCTTGGGATAAACAGAAAGGCGACCACGCGGACATCGGCGCGGACAATGTGGTTCAGATCCTGACCAGCACAGGCTTTCCGATGGCCAAGCTTGACGCCGTTCGGGCGGCGATCCGCACCCACATGTACGGCCGCACGCCGGATGCGCCGGAAGCTCAGTATCTCCACGACGCCGACGCCCTGGATTGGCTGGGCGCCATCGGCGTTGCGCGCATGATCGCCCTCGTCGACAAGGGCGGCAAGCCGCCCGGCGCTCCTGACGCCGTCAAGAGCATCGAGCAGCTCGCAGCGGCTGTCCCCCCGAGGGTCGTCACGCCCGCGGGCCGCGCCCTGGTTGGTCCAAGGCTGGCGGAGACCCGGCAATTTCTGGAGGCGCTTCGCCAGGAATCGGACGGCTACAAGGCGCTCTAGGGGGCGGCCAGGGCGGACGACCCTTAAGGGTGCAAAAGCCGACTTTGAGGATCATCGGGCCAGGGCCATGCTAGGCCTCGGCCGCCTCGAACACCCGTCGCGCGATCTGGAGCGCGGTCATGGCCGGAGGCCAGCCCGCGTAGAAGGCAAGGTGGGTGATGGTCTCGATGATCTCCTCGCGCGTGAGGCCATTTTCCAGCGCCTTGGTCAGATGGAAGCCGAGCTCGTTGGAGCGATAGAGCGAAATCAAGCTCGAGATGGTGATGAGGCTGCGGTCGCGCCGGCCAAGCCCCGGCCGCTCCCATACCTCGCCGAACAAGACCTCATCGGTATAGCCGGCGAGGGCCGGGGCGATGTCGCCGAAGGCCCGGCGGGCGGCTGTGGATTTTTCGGTCATGCTTGAGGTCCTCGATGCGGCGGCGTCTGGCTTTTGCGGATCCACCCGATCTGGGGGGCGGCGAAATCAATCAGCCAGCGGCGGCGATCGCCGCCGGCTTTTGCAATCATAAGCGGCGGGTCCATCCGGTTCCTGCCGATAAAGCGCGTGCGGGCGCTGTTGCAGGGCAAACGGGAGAGGTCGGTTTTCACAAGCATCTGGGGTGTCCTGATCGCAGAGCGCCGCCCTGCCAACGTTCTGCAGGGCGCGAGGTTCGGCCGAACGTCTGGCGGCGCTCGGCTTGGGCCGGTCCCTTGATCTTGGTCCCGTCTGCGGCGTTCTCCTCTGCGAGATAGGCGGGATCACATGACGCGGCTTGACCGATCGATACGCCCCCGCCGATCCCGTCTTTACCGCGATCCTGGCGTGTGCTCAGCTCTCACGAGCTTGGCAATTTGGGGTCTTTAATGGCGCGTCATGGACGGGTGCTGCTTGTTGCATCGCTTCTGGCTCTGGCGGCGAGCATAGCCTCGGCCGCATCGCCAAAGGCCAACCCTCCCATCCTCGCCCCCCTGCCGGTTCCAGACATTTCCTACACCAAGATGGTGCTCAAGAATGGCCTGACCTTGATCGTCCAGGAGGATCACAAGGCCCCCATCGTCGCGGTGAACCTCTGGTATCATGTCGGCTCCAAGGACGAGCCGCCAGGGCGCACCGGGTTCGCACACCTGTTCGAACACCTGATGTTCGGCTCTACGGGCGGCAATCAGCGCGGATGGTTCGAGCGCCTCGAAGCTGTGGGCGCGACTGACATCAACGGCACCACGGCCGAAGACCGCACGAATTTTTTCGAGACGGTCCCGACGCCCGCCCTCGACATGACCCTGGCCATGGAGGCCCGGCGCATGGGGCACTTAATGGACAGCTTCAACGAGGCTTTGCTCAACACTCAACGCGGCGTCGTCCAAAACGAGAAGCGCCAAGGGGAGAACCAGCCCTATGCGGTGTCCGAAGAGATCATCGCCAAATCGGTTTGGCCCGCGTCCCACCCCTACAGCCATACGGTGATCGGCGAGATGACCGACCTCGACGCCGCTAAGGTCGAGGACGTCAAGGACTGGTTCTCCAAGTACTACGGACCCTCGAACGCGACCCTCGTGATGGCCGGAGATATCACTCCGGCTGAGGCGAAGGCGAAAGCGGAAACCTATTTTGGCGCCATTCCGCCCGGCCCGCCCGTGGCGCACCAGAAGGCCTGGGTCGCCAAGCGGATCGGCGACCAGCGGGTTGCGGTCCAGGACCATGTTCCTGAGGCCCGGCTTTATGTGGAGTGGAACACGCCCCCGTTCGGATCTTTAGACGCCGATCGCCTCAACCTCCTCAGCAAGGTTCTCTCGTCCGGCAAGGATAGCCGGCTCTATAAGCGGCTGGTCTATGAGGACCAGATCGCCACAGATGTCGGGGTCTACACCGACCAGCGTGAGATCGCGGGCCTTTTTGATGTCGAGCTGACGGCCAAGCCAGGCGTACCGTTGAGCCGCCTTGAGACGGCGTTTCATGAGGAGCTCGACCGTCTCTTGCGTGACGGGCCGACGGAGGCTGAACTTGCGCGCTATAAGACCCTGATCCTGGCCGGCTTCATCCGGTCGTCAGAACGGGTCGGCGGTTTCGGCGGCAAGTCCGATGTTTTGGCCCAGTATCAGACCTATACCGGCGACCCAGGCGCCTGGAAAACCACCCTTGAGCGGATAAGGTCGGCCACGCCTTCTGAGGTTGCGGCCGCCGGGCGGCGCTGGCTCGGCGACGGCTCCTTCACCCTCGAGGTCACGCCCTTCCCCGACTACGCCGCGGGCCCGGCGCGCGTTGACCCTGCCTCGATCCCTACGCCTGGGCCGCCGTCTGCGCCCCAGTTTCCACAGGTCAAGACAGCGCGCCTGGCCAACGGCCTAAAGGTGGTCGTGGCCGAACGGCACGACACGCCAATGGTGGCGTTCAACCTCGTGGTCAACGCCGGAGCAATCACTGATCCTGCAGACCTTCCGGGCGTGGCCGCCCTCGATGGCGCGGCCATGCTGGACGGCACGGCCGATCTCGACGCCCTGGCGTTCGACGATCGAAAGACCGCCCTTGGGGTCAACCTTGGGCTCAGCACGGGACTCGACACCAGTCAGGTTCTGATGAGCGCGCCGTCCTCAAGGCTCGCCCCCGCCCTCGACCTGATGGCCGATATCGTGCTGCGACCGGCGTTCCGAGCGTCGGATCTTGACCGGGAGAAGGCGCTCAGCATTTCAGGCATTCAGCAGAGCAAACAGGATCCGGTCAGCGAAGCCCTGAGACTGGCCTTCCCGCTGACCTACGGGCAGGCTCATCCCTACGGGCGGCTCACCACCGAGGCCGCCGTCGCGAAGGTGACGACCCAGGATCTCTTGCGCCACCACCAGACCTGGTTCAGCCCGCAGGGCGCAACCCTCGTGGTGGTCGGAGACACGACCCTTACGGCGGTCTTGCCGGTTATCGAGGCCCGGTTCGGAGGCTGGAAGGGGGCTGCGGCGTCGGTCGCGCCGGTCCCGCCGGCGACACCAGCGCCGAACGATGTGATCTATCTCGTCGACAAGCCGGGCGCCCTGCAGTCGGTGATTTGCGCAAGCGTCGCTGCGCCCGCGAAGGTCAACCCTGACGACCTCGCGATCCAGGCCATGATCACCACCCTCGGCGGCGCCTTCACCTCGCGGCTGAACATGAACCTTAGAGAAGACAAACACTGGGCCTACGGCGCATTCGCCTTTGTCGAGGACGCCAGAGGACCAGGTTTATTTCTCGCCCTGGCGCCGGTTCAGACGGACAAGACCAAGGAAAGCGTCTCGGAGGTCCAGCGCGAACTCAGCGAGGTGGTGTCGACGAGGCCGCTGAGCGCCCATGAACTCGAGCTTGCTCAGCACAATCTGACCCAGAGCCTTCCTGGGCAGTGGGAGACCAACCAGGCGGTGACCCGTTCGCTGGCCGAGATCGCCGTTTATGGCCTGGCGCCCGACTACTACGACACCTACGCCCGGCGCGTTTCCGCCTTGACGCAGGCGGATGTCCAGCGCGCAGCCACCACTGTGGTCAAGCCCGCGTCTCTGATCTGGATCGTCGTCGGCGACAGGTCTGTCGTTCTAAAACCCCTCCAGTCTTTAGGCATGAAGGTGGTGGTGGTTGATGCGGACGGGAGGCCGAAACCCTAGGGGAGGGCCTTGGGCCCCAGCCGGAGCAGCCAGAGATCCGGCGGCGCGCCGAAGCGAAGGGGTAAAAGGCTTGAGCCAATCCCGGCCCCGACGATTACAACTCTCCCCGGATCTTGCACCAGACCGCACTCGTAGCGGCTGTAGCGCCACGGGGGGCCGTTCGGCGCGATCAGGGGCAGTCTGATCTGGCCACAGTGGGTATGGCCGGCCAGGAGCAGGGAAACATCCGCCGGAAGCTCTCCGACGATCTCAGGCGAGTGGGCGATCACGAGGCGGGCCCCCGACAGCCGGCGAAGCTCGGTCATAACCGGCCCTATGTCCGCGTGGCCGGTCACCGGGTCGTCGAGGCCGCCGATCGCCAGGGGTCCGCGCTCTATCGCCTGGTTGACGAGAAGGGTCACGCCCAGAGCCGCCAGGGCCGGACCAAGGCTGGCTCTGCCGACCCCGTGGTCGTGATTTCCGGGAACGGCCAGAACCCCGAGGGGGGCGCGCAGTCCGGACAGGGGCGCCAGCAAGGTCTTGATCCGCTCAGCGGACGGGGGGCGATATCCGGCGAGGAAATCGCCAGCGATCAGGATGAGGTCCGGATTGAGCTCGTCGACCTCGGCGACGACGCGGGTCAGGCGCGCCGGACCGGTCGAGGCGTTTCCCACGTGAAGATCGCTGAGCAGCGCTACGCTGACCGGCGGCTCGCCGCTCGGCCAGTCCACGAGCTTAAGGTCGGCCCGGCGCACCAAGGGCAGGGCGCGCGTGGCCAGAACCCCAGAAAGGAGAAGGCCTAAGAGCCCTGTGGCCAAAGCGAGGGCCGCGAACAACAGAGCTATTCCGGTGCGGGACATACCCCCCTTCGATCAGGGCCAAGCGATCCGCGCAAGGCAGGACGGCCGAGGGCGGCCCAGGGCGTCCCCCCGACAGGCGCCCATGAACCTGGGCGACGGTCGATGAGGGCGGACGCAAAAAAATGGACAGAATGTCGCAGATTGCGCCCCTCGGCCTCTAGGACCCCGGCGGCCTCAGGTGTAAGCGTCCGCTGCGTGAAGGCGCCCGGTAAATGACGGCGAACGGCCTTAGGCGGAAAGCGTGGATGACGTCGGCGGGCGCTCGGCTGTTTGGCGCCGCCGCGCGCTGGGTTCTCATCGCTTCGCCCGCATTTCTGCTCTTTGGATGCGAGGCCTCGGTGCTGGATCCGAAGGGCCCGATCGGCGCCCAGGAAAAAACCATCCTCCTCAATGCGCTCGCCATCATGCTGGCGATCGTGATCCCGACCATCCTGGCGACCCTTGGCTTCGCCTGGTGGTTCAGAGCCTCCAACACCCGAGCGCGGTTCCTGCCTGATTTCGTCTACTCAGGCCGGATCGAGCTTGTGGTCTGGGCGATCCCGGTTCTGACCATCACCTTTCTGGGCGGCCTGATCTGGATCGGCTCACACGAGCTTGATCCCGCCAAGCCGATCGCCTCCGCGCAGCCGACGACCGAGGTCGAGGTCGTGTCCCTGGATTGGAAATGGCTGTTTATCTACCCCAAGGAAGGGATCGCCAGCGTCAACCAGCTGGTTATCCCGGCCGGCCGGCCGGTGCATTTTTCCCTGACGTCGGCCAGTGTGATGAACGTCTTCTTTGTGCCCCAGCTCGGAAGCGAGATCTACACGATGAACGGGATGGCGACCCAGCTCAACCTCGAGGCCGACCATCCGGGAACCTTCTACGGCCAGTCGGCCCATTTCAGCGGCGACGGCTTTTCTGACATGCACTTTCAGGTGAGGGCCGTGACTCCAGCCGCCTATGCGGCCTTCATCGCCGGCGCCAAACAGTCCGGGGTTCCTCTGGACGAGCGCGCCTACGCCCTCTTGTCCCGCCAGACCATCCCCGACCAGCCCTTTACCTATAGGGCCGTGGGGCCTGATTTGTTCCAGGCCATTCTCAGCCGAAAAGCGGCGCCCGGCCCTGGGCCGGCTGAGGGGCGCGGCGGCGCCGGCGTATCGCCGCGTTCGGAGGGCTCTCATGCTGGGTAAGCTCAGCTGGTCTGCAATTCCCCTCGACCAGCCCATACCGATGATCGCGTCTGGCGTCGTGGCCTTGGCGATCCTCGGCGTTCTCGCCTACGTCGCGATCCGGGGCTGGGTCCCTTATCTTTGGAGGGAGTGGATCACGAGCGTCGACCACAAGCGGATCGGCGTCATGTATATCGTGTTGGCCTTGGTCATGCTGATCCGCGGGTTCGCGGACGCGATCATGATGCGCTCCCAGCAGGCGCTCGCCTTCCACAGCGCGGGTTATCTTCCGCCTGAGCACTACAACCAGATCTTCTCGGCCCACGGCACGGTCATGATCTTCTTCGGGGCCATGCCGTTCATCATCGGCCTGATGAACTTCGTGGTCCCGCTCCAGCTCGGCGACCGCGACGTCGCCTTTCCGACCCTGAACTCAGTCAGCTTCTGGCTGACCGCCACCGGCGCGCTCTTGGTCAACATCTCGCTGGTGATCGGCGAGTTCGCGCGGACCGGCTGGCTGCCTTACCCGCCCCTGAGCGAGCTCAAGTATTCGCCGGGGGTCGGGGTCGACTACTACCTTTGGGCCATCCAGATCTCCGGCATCGGCACGCTTCTGACCGGCGTCAACTTCGTGACCACCATCCTGAAGCTCCGCGCGCCCGGCATGAGCTATCTGCGCATGCCCATGTTCTGTTGGACCGCCCTGGCCGCCAACCTCTTGATCGTCGCCGCCTTTCCGATCCTGACCGCGACCTTGGCCATGCTGAGCCTTGATCGCTACCTCGGCTTCCACTTCTTCACCAACGAGGCGGGGGGCAACATGATGATGTTCATGAACCTCATCTGGGCCTGGGGCCATCCGGAGGTCTACATCCTGGTTCTCCCCTGCTTCGGGGTCTTTTCGGAGGTCATCTCCACCTTTTCGTCCAAGCCCCTGTTCGGCTACCGCTCGATGGTGATCGCGACCCTTTTTATCTGTCTCGTCTCCTTCATGGTCTGGCTGCACCACTTCTTCACCATGGGCGCGGGACCGGACGTGAACGCTGTGTTCGGCATCGCGACCAGCGTCATCGCCGTCGGCACCGGGGTTAAGATCTACAACTGGATGTTCACCATGTTCGGCGGGCGGATCCGGTTCACCACGCCGATGCTCTGGTCGCTGGGATTTATGGTCACGTTTGTCATCGGCGGCATGACCGGGGTGCTTCTTGCGGTGCCGCCAGCAGATTTTGTGCTGCACAACTCCATGTTCCTGGTGGCCCACTTCCATAACGTCATCATCGGCGGGGTCCTTTTCGGCGTCTTCGCCGGGTACACCTTCTGGTTTCCCAAGGCCTTCGGGTTCACCCTCGATGAGGCCTGGGGCAAGGCGGCGTTCTGGTTCACCCTGATCGGCTTTTACGCCACCTTCATTCCCCTCTATGCAGCGGGCCTGCTCGGCATGACCCGCCGCCTCCAGCACTACGACATCGCCGGGTGGAGGCCCTGGCTGACCTGGGCGGCGATCGGCACGGCGGTGACCGCGATCGGCGTCATCTGTCAGATCACCCAGCTTGTGGTCAGCATCCGCCGGCGTGAGGCCTTGCGCGATGTCACCGGCGACCCTTGGGACGGCCGGTCTCTGGAATGGGCCACAGCCTCGCCCCCGCCGGCCTTCAACTTCGCGGTTCTTCCTGACGTCGAGGGCGAGGAGGCCTATTGGACCGTCAAACAGCGGGCGCGCGAACAGCAGCAGCTGCGTGACGAACCGGAATACAAGGACATCGAGGCGCCGCGAAACAGCCCCACGGGTTTTGTCTGCGCCTTCTTCGCCACCGTGGTCGGCTTCGCCCTGATCTGGCACATCTGGTGGCTGGCGATCCTGGGTCTGATCGGCGCATACGCCACCTTTGTTGTGTTCGCCTGGCGCGACACGAGCGAGTACGTCATCCCCGCAGGCGAGGTCGCCCGTATCGACCGCATGAACCGGGGGGCGAGGCAGGAGGCGCTCGCCAACGCCGGAGGGCCTCGGCCGTGAGCGCGTTGGACGCCGGTCAAGGGCGAGATCCTCACCATCTGGGACACAGCCGCCCTGGGCGCGGGCAGGGCGGCGGCGCAGTCGAAGAAGACAGGGGCGGCCCGGCCCCGAACCGGGTCGTGGTCGGCTACGGTTTTTGGCTGTTTCTGCTCAGCGACATTGTCATGTTCTCGGGCTTTTTCGCCGCCTATGCGGTGCTGGTCGGCTCGACGGCAGGGGGGCCCAGCGGCCGGCAGATCTTCGATCTCAATACAGCGGCGATCGAGACGGTCTGCCTTCTGGGCTCGAGCTTCACCTGCGGCCTCGCCACCTTGGCGGTCGGGGCGCGGATGAAGCTCAAGTTCTACGGAGCGATGGCCACGACCTTCCTGTTTGGCGCTCTGTTCCTCGGGCTTGAGCTGCATGAGTTCGCAGGCCTGATCGCACGAGGCTATGGCCCGCAGCGCAGCGCCTTTCTTTCAGGGTTCTTCAGCCTGGTCGGCTGCCATGGCCTGCACGTCACCGCGGGCCTTTTGTGGCTTTTGACCATGATGGCCCAGGTGTTCGCCAAGGGCTTCCGGCGCGATGTTTTGAACCGAATGCTGTGCTTCAGCCTGTTCTGGCATGCCCTCGACATCATCTGGGTCGCCCTTCTCACCGTCGTCTACCTGATCGGAGCCGCCCCATGAGCGAAGAGACGCAGAGCGGGCGTGGGGTTCACGACCTCGCGCCCGGGGAGGAGGATCTGGATGGCAGCGGCGTCGCAGAGGGCCTGCGCGGATATCTCGTGGGCCTGGTGCTGGCGCTCGGTTTGACGGGGGCGTCGTTTTATTTCGCCAGAAGTTCGCTGATCTGGGCGCCCGGCGTCGCCACCGCCCTTATTGTCCTGGCGATCGCCCAGATGGGCGTGCATCTCGTCTTCTTCCTTCACATCACCACAGGCCCGGACAACACCAACAATGTCCTGGCCTTGGCCTTCGGCGTTCTGATCGTCTTTCTGATTTTAGCCGGCTCACTCTGGATCATGGCCAATCTGAACCATAACATGCCAAGCATGGACCAGGTGATGCAGATGCAGCGCTAGGCTCGGCTTCGGCCGCCGGGCGGCGCGGTGGTTCAGCGCCGATCGGGTCGGCCTTTTCGCGCCGCGAGGCGCGCGCGCTCTTGCGTCCCGGTTCCATCGCCTGTCTCTGACCCTGACGATGCGCTTAGGGCGACGGGTCGAGGCGCCGGGGCTGACGGTTCGAGCCCGCGCGTGTCAAGGCCCGCACCGCCCCAGCGCGTCACCGCCTCGATGAGGAGCGGCACGACGATCGGTTTTGCGAGATGGTCGTTCATTCCCGCCTCGGCGCTGGCGCGTTTGTGTTCCGGGAGGACGTTGGCGCTAAGGGCGATTATCGGCGTGTGTGCGTTGGCCGTGGCTGAGCGCCGGATCGCCCTGGCCGCCGCGAACCCGTCCATCCCCGGCATTTGCAGATCCATCAGGATCACATCGAAGGGGCTCTGCGATGCGAGACGCACTGCATCCTGGCCGTCAACGGCCAAGGTGACGTGATGACCGACCGCCTCAAGGATGAGTTTAAGCAGCTGGCGGTTCGCCTCGACATCGTCGACGACCAGGATCTGTTTCGGTTCGAGCTCGCAAGGCTCCTTAGGCGCGTCGGCGGACAAGACCGCGTCAGGTTCGGCGACGGCCGCCGGAATTGAAACGGAGAAGATCGAGCCTGACCCGATCGTCGAAATCACTCCAATTTCGCCCCCCATGAGTTCGGTCAGGCTCTTACAGATCGCAAGCCCGAGGCCGGCGCCCCCATGTCGGCGGCTGACCGAACCGTCGGCCTGCGTGAAGCGGGTGAACAGGCGCGCCAGTTTGTCCGCAGCAACTCCCTCGCCGCTGTCGCAGACCGATATCAGAAGCCTGCCGGTCTCCTTTGCATAGTCAAGCTCGACGCAGATCCGGCCACGCGCGGTGAACTTGATGGCGTTGCTCACAAGGTTGGAGACGATTTGCCCAAGGCGCTGGCTGTCTGCAACCAGCCAAGCCGGAACCTCGCCGGTCACGCGCCGCTCCAGGGTCAGACCCTTCTTCTCCGCGGCGTTCTCGAAAAACGAACAGTAGGTCTCAAGAAAACCTGTGACCAGGAACGGCTGAGGATCGAGCTCAAGGTGACCGGCGTCGATTTTCGAGAAATCGAGGATATCGTTCACGATCGCCAGAAGGGTTGTTCCGCTCGCCATGATCCGTCCCACATGGGTTCGCGCGTGATCCGGCAGCCCGGACATATCCTGCAACAGGGCGGAATATCCGATGATGCCCGTCAGGGGGGTGCGGATCTCGTGGCTCATATTGGCAAGAAACTCGGCTTTCGCCTCGGCGGCGGCTTGCGCCGCTTTCAGCCCCTCAAGAATGCGCCGGCGGCTCGCCGCAAGATCACGCTGCAGCACCACGAAGGTGAGCCCCAGAAGCGCCGGGGTGGCCAGGACGACGAGGGTCATGCCTGGGCTCTGCCGTGCCACGTAGTACCAAATTGCGAGGACCTGGACCGCTGAGATCGACATGATCATAGGCGCAAGATTGATCACCATCCGCCGCCAATCCGCGTAGTCGCGCACGATGATGGAGAACATGACAACGCCATAGAGCGTCGCCGCGACGATCTTCTCAGAGATGTCAGATTGGCTGATGAGATAAAAGGCGGTCAGGGCGAGGATGCTGCTGATCAGAAATTCCAAAATGCGTTTGACGGCTCTGTTCGCTGGTTTCTGGGCTTTCACCAGGATCGCCAACACCTGCTCGCCAAGCATCAGCACGGCCATCACGCCCAGCCACGCTGACGGAAGGGTCCACCCCAAGACAGGAACCGCCGCTGCGAACACGATGAGGGGGACTGAATATCGAGAAAACCAAGTAAAGGCGTCCATCGATCGCAAGTCCGCTTTCTAGAGTCCGGTTCTCACCGTCAGACCCATCTCATCGAACGGGTCAGTCAAAATACGTCCAAGAGTCTGAAGATTCAGATTGCTCTCACCTACGTGGTTCACCGAAGGATATGCCCTCCGCGAGGGGGGGGCAGCGGCGCCCAATGGCCTCAGGTCCTGGAGATCCGGTCTCGGCGATGACGACTAAGCCAGACCGAGCCGTTTTCGAGCGCGGTGAAGGTCTCGTTCACGAGATAGTGGGTTTCGTCCGCCGTCATTTCGATTTTGACCCGCATCTCGCAGTCCCAGCCGCCCCGAACGAAACGACTGTTTTGAGTTACGACCCAGCGACAGGTTTCCGGCGCGCCGGCCTGCATGGAGAGCTCCATGTTTGGACCGCTTCCAGAAAGGATGGTGCCGACGCCGGCGACGCTCGAGGCCTGTGCGGGCCAGGCGCCATGGACCTCGACCTTGCCGTCCGTCTCCTTGATCACAAGGACCGGATCGCCCCGCGAGAACTGGGGATCGGTGACCGGGATCGCAAACGCCGCCTCCGCCTCGGGGATCGGCCGGACGGGCAGGACCAGGTTGGCGCGCCCGAGTTTTAGGCTGAGGGTCACGACCTCCGGCGAGGGCCAGACCAGAGGCCAGAGGCTTTCTGAGATCGACAGGCGGATCACCGACCCCGGGCTAAACCTGTGGGCCATGACCGTCAGGGGTAGATCGATGTCGTAGGTCTCGCCCGGCGTCAGGGCCTTGGGCGCGGCTTCCGGTCCAGAGCGGAACCTGAGGTCGAGGAGGCCTGAGGTGACAAGGGTGGATGTCCCGTCCGGGTGCACCTCGCAAAGCCGTGCGGCAAGTTTGGCCGAAGGGCGATTGCTTGACACCTGGAGGCTCAGAACCGGGATGCCGAGGATTTCGAGCGGGGCGGCCAAGGCTTCAAGATCAAACACCAAAGACTTTGTATCGTCGGGCGTCTGGTCGCGCGGGAGTTCCGAAACGGCGTAGGGAATCCATTCGGGTTTGGCGAGGCCCACGACCTGGTCGGCCACATAGGTCACCTCCATATCCGCGGGCGGCAGGTCTTCAAGACGGCCGTTCGCGAGGTAGAGGGTCCGGGGCTTTATATTGGGCGATGGCCAGCTCGCCTCAGACGCCCACCGCCCGGGCAGGGTCTTCATCCGTGTGTCCGCCGGCTTGGCGTAGGGCATATAGAACCTGAACACCGGCCCCTCCATGACCCCGGTGTCTTCGCCGGCCAACCAGTGACGCCACCAGCGCAGTTCCTCGAACGCCCAGTCCAGGCCGGGTCCGGGAAAGGCGAGGTCCGGATAGATATGGCCCCAGGGGCCGAACAGCGCCTTTTTGGGGGTCTTGATCCCCCTCAGCAGTCGTTCGGCGGATTCGGCGTAGGAATCGGCCCATCCGTCGACGAGATAGACCGGGCATTTAATGGCGCCGTAGTCGACCCCTACGGAGCCGTGGCGCCAGTAGGCGTCATTGGACCTGTGCTCCAGCCATCGGGCGGCGATCGAAGGCGTCGCCTCGGCGCGCTTTCGCCACATCGTCCGCCAGCGCTTTCCTACCACCGCAGGATCTGGCGGCCCGGACATGACCATCTCAAAGCCTGCCGCCCATTTAAGGTTGGTGAGGCCAGGCGCGCCGCCGACATAGTGGGCGTCGTTCCAAAACCGCATATCGGTGGCGCACATGGGCATGATCGCCTTGAGTTCGGGCGGCGCAAGAGCGGCCACCTGCAGCGTGGAGAACCCGCCCCAGGACAGGCCCCGCATGCCCACCGATCCATTGCACCAAGGCTGGCGGGCCAGCCAGGCGATCACACGAACACCGTCCTCTTGTTCGCTGGCCAGGTATTCGTCTCTCAAAAGGCCGTCAGACTCTCCAGAGCCCCGAATGTCCACGCGCGCGAAGGCCACGCCGCCGGCGGCGAGTTTTGCGCCCCAATGGTCATCGAGCGGGCGGTAGCTGTCATGGGTGCGATAGGGGATGTACTCAAACACCACCGGAAAGCGCTCGCCGGGCGCGCCTTCGGGAATCCAGAGGCGGGCGGCGAGGTTCAGGTCCGGGGCCACCGGAATAAAGACCGGCTCTATCTTGCGAACCGCGCGGGGTTTGATGGTCTGGGTTTCGCCGGCGCCGGCCAGAAAGGGCTGCACGGCGAGGCCCGCCAGAACCGTTCGCCGATCAGCTTTCATGGGTGGTCTCCAGGATTTAGGCGAGGGTGGGGCGTCATCCCAGGCGCTGGCCCGGGGCGGCGGCGATGAGGTCGCGGGTGTAGGGGTGGCGGGCGTCGGCCAACACCTTTGAGGTTTCGCCGTATTCGACGATCTCTCCGGCCTTCATCACCGCGATTTTGTCGCTGATCTTTGCGGCGACGCGCAGATCGTGGGTGATGAAGACAAGGGTAAGCCCGAACTCGCCCTGGAGCGTCTCCAAGAGGGAGAGAATCTGGGCCTGCACCGCGACGTCGAGGGCCGAGACGCTCTCATCGGCGATCAGAATGTCCGGCCGCATCGCCAGGGCGCGGGCAATGCCGATCCGCTGGCGCTGGCCGCCGGAGAAGTGGGCGGGCCTCCGCGCATAGGCGCCCGGGCCGAGCCCAACCCGTTCGAGCAGATCCTTGGTTCTGGCCCGCGCCGACACCCGATCCTCACCCGCCAATACACCCGCCCGCGTGATCGCCGCGCCCACGCTGCGCCGGGGGTTCAAGGCGCCAAGGGGATCTTGGAAAATCATCTGGATCTTCCGGCGGGCCCGCCGGAGCCGCGCCGGGCCCAAGGTGTTGAGGTCCTCGCCGTTCACAATCACCGCGCCGCCGCTGGGCGCGATCAGGCGCACCAGCAGGCGCGCAAGGGTGCTCTTGCCCGACCCGGATTCGCCCACAATGGCGAGGGTGGAGCCCCGCTCCAGGCAAAGGTCCATGGGCTTGAGGACGCAGGCGGACCCGTAAGACTTGGTCAGGGCGCTGACCCGAAGGCAGGTCTCCCCCTGGCGCGCGGCGGAGGGCCGGGGCGGGTTTGGCGCAAAACGCGGCATGGCCGCGATCAAGGCCTGGGTGTAGGCGTGCCTGGGCGCGTTCAAGACCTCCCGCGCCGCGCCGACCTCGACCAGCCGCCCTTTTTGCATGACCGCCACCCGATCGGCGATCTCCGCCACCACCCCAAGATCATGCGTGACGAACAAGACGCCATGGCGGCGCTCATCGCGGAGCGCACAGATCAGTTTTAGGACCTGCGCCTGAGTGGTGACGTCAAGGGCGGTCGTGGGTTCGTCGGCGATCAGCACCTCAGGCCCCATCGCCAGGGCCATGGCGATGCTGATCCGCTGACACTGACCCCCCGACAGCTGATGCGGATAGGCCCGTGCAATGCGTTCGGGATCGGGAAGGCCCATCTCGGCGATCAGGCGCAGGGTCTCGGCGCGCCGCGCCTTGGGCGACAAGCGGCTGTGGATGGCGAATACTTCTTCGATCTGGCGGCCCGCCGTCATCGAAGGATTGAGGGCCGCCATCGGCTCCTGCGGGATCATGGCGATGCGCCGACCGCGGATCTTAAGCCAGGCGGACTCGGACATCCCCGAAAGGTCCTGATCGCCGAGGGCGATCTCGCCCCGGGTCAGAGACAGGCCGGGCGCCAGGGCGCCCATGAGGGCGGAAGACAGCACCGACTTGCCGGATCCGGAGCCGCCCACCAGGCAGAGGATCTCGCTGGAATGCAGCGCCAGGCTGACGTCTTGGATGGCGAAGGGGCGGTCGCCGCCGGGCGGCAGGGCCACGGTCAGGCCGCTGATGCTGAGGATGGGTCGGCCCTCTGGGTTCAAAGGCCGCCCCGGGTCTGCGGCGCAGCGTTCAGCCCATCGGCCAACAGGCTGAGCCCAAGGACCAGCGAGGAGATGGCGAGGCAAGGGAAGACGACCAGGTGGGGGAAGGCGAAGGCCAGGGCCCGGCCTTCGTTCACCATGCCGCCCCAGTCTGGGGCGGGGGGCGGCAGGCCGAGGCCGAGAAAGCCGAGCACACCGACCATGATGGTCGTGTAGCCAAGGCGAAGGCAGAAATCGACGACCAGGGGGCCCGCGGCGTTCGGCAGGATGTCGACGAACAGAATGCGAGGGACGCTTTCGCCCTGGATGACGGCGGCGGCGACGAAGTCGCGCTGGCGCACGTCTGCGGTAAGGGTGCGCACCAGGCGAAACACCGACGGCGCGCTCGCGAACGTGACGGCGATCACAAGGTTCAGGGGCGAGGCGCCCAGGGCCAGGATCACCACGATGTAGAGAACGAGGACCGGGAAGGAGAGGATCACATTGGCCAGGAAGGAGAGCCCCATGTCGAGCAGGCCGCCGACGTAACCCGCCCAGAGCCCCGCCGAAACGCCCACGAGGTAAGCGGTCAGGGTCGCGGTCGTCGACAACAGCAAGACCGGCCGGGCGCCGAAGAGCAGACGCGAGAGAATGTCCCGTCCAAGGAGGTCGCCCCCGAGCCAGAGCACGCCGCCCCCCGGGGCGTGCGCGCCGGGCAAAGCCAGGGGCGCGAGGCTCCTTAGGGGATCAAACGGCGCGATCCAGGGCGCGAGAAGCGCAACCAGCACCCATGCCCCGACGATGACGACGCCGATCGCCACGGCGGGGCGTTTGAAAAGGCCGGCGCGGGTCACGGGGCGAGAGCCTCGACCGGACGCCTCGGCGGCGCCCGGCGCTCGGTCGCGAGGCGCGGGTTCAGGGCGGCGTTGATGAGGTCTGACAGGAGTTGGCTCGACACCACAGCGATCACGCCGATCATGGAGCAGGCCTCGATCAGATAGATGTCTGAATTCAGCGAGGCCACATAGAGCAGGGTGCCGAACCCGGGATAGGCGAAGAACACCTCGACCACGATGACGCCGGAGAGCAGCCAGGGAATCTGCAGGAGGATCACGGTCACCGGCGCGCCCAGCGCATTGCGCAACGCGTGGCCAAGAACGATCCGCGCAGGCCCGGCGCCCTTGAGCCTGGCGGTGCGCACATAGGGCGAGGCCATCGCTTCGACCATGCTGGCCCGGGTGATCCGCGCGATATAGCCCGTGGATGAGAGGGCGAGGACGGCCACGGGCAGTGCAAGCTCGCGCAGACTGAACCCGTCCGCGAGGGTGCTGACCCCTGGCGCCCAGCCCAAGCCGAAGACGAAGATGGCGCTCAGGAAGACGGCGGAGGCGAACTCGGGAAGGGAGGTGGTGAGGATGGCGACCACCGAGACCACCCTGTCCACGGGCGACCCCTGGCGGATCCCGGCCAGGACCCCCAAGGCGAGGGCGAGGGGGACGATGACCGCAAGGGCGGCGGCCATCAGCACGGCGGACGCGGCGAGGCGAGGGGCGATCAGGGAACGAACCTCGGCGTGGTAATAGGTGGAGACGCCCCACCGACCCTGAAGAAAGCCCCAGAGCCAGCGCCCGTAGCGCAGGGGCAAGGGATCGAAATAGCCGTTCTGCGCCAGCCACAGATGGCGCTGGTCGCCGGTTGAGAACTGGCCCAGCACCTTTACGGCCACGCTCTCGCCGTTCACCTCAAGGGCCAGAAAAACCAGAAGCGACACCGCGAGCATGGTCAGCGCCATCGCGGCGAGACGCTGGCAAAGACGGGCTGCGAGGGGCCAAAGGCGTCCTTGGAAAGCCGAAGGCCCCCTCATGCCAAGCCGACCCGGTCCATGCGAAAATAGTCGGAAGGATGCGCGCGATGACCGATCACCCGGTCCGACACGGCGGTGAACTTCTCCGCCCAGAACGGCTGCACGATCACCGCCTGCTCACGCAAAATCGCCTCTGCACGCGCCATCTTCGCCTGGCGCATCCGGGGGTCCAAGACCGCCAGGGCGGCGTCGAGGGCTTGGTCGAACTCAGGGTCGGCGAAACGACTTTCGTTCCAGACGCTCCCCGACCGGTAGGCAAGGTCGTAGAGCATGACGCCAAGCGGCCTATGGGACCAGTAGGTGAGGCCAAAGGGGGTCTTGTTCCACACCGACCAGTACTCGGCCGGAGGGATGACGTTGAGGCGGAGCCTGATCCCCGCCTCGGCGCAATTTTGCTGCAGCACCTGAGCGGTGTCTTGCTCCCATCGGCCTTGGGTGTTGCCCAAGGTCAGGGTCAGGTCGATTCCCTCTGGATGCCCGGCCTCAGCCAAGAGCCGCCTGGCCTTGGCCACGTCGCGCGGCGCAGGCTCTAGCGGGGCGTAGTCAGGCTGGAACGGGGCCACATGCAGGTTCTCGCCCACGACGCCGAAGCCGCGATAGGCGAACTTCAGCATGGCGGCGTTGTCCGCGGCGCTAAGAAGCGCCCTTCGGATGCGAATGTCGTCGAAGGGCTGTTTGTCGACCTGCATGCGCGCCACCAAGGTCTGGGCGGCCTGGTTTCGGAGCAACCTGACCTTCGGCAGCCGCCTGACCAGATCAAGCTCGGCGATGGTGACCCTATAGAGCACGTCCACCTGACCCGCCGCGAGCGCGGCGACGTGGGTCGCGACATCCGGGCCGAGGTCGATATAGTCGATCTCCTCGACCTTCGGCGGGGGCCCCCAGTAGTCCGCCCGCCGGCGAAAGCGGGCCGAGCGGCCGACCTCAAATTGGGTCAGGGTGAAGGGGCCGGTTCCAATCGGATGTTTCGGCCAGTCAGCCCCTTGCGCTTCGAAACGCCGGTTCAGGATAGGGCAGGTGAAGGCGTAGAGCTGTTCGGGCAGGGAACAGACCGGCCGGCGCAGGTGCAAGGCGAAGCTATAGGGCCCGAGGGTCTCGAAGGCCTCGACCGCGGAGAAGCTGGTTCGATTGACCGACGCGGACGCCGGGTTCAGCCAGCGTTTGAAATTGAAGGCGACGTCCTCGACGTCAAAGGCCTCGCCGTTGGACCAGCGCACGTCGCGGCGGAGCTCGAACCGCCAGGTCTTAAGGTCGTCCGAAGGCCGCCAGCTCTCAGCAAGATAGGGGTGGGTTATGTTGTCCGCGTCGACTTCGGTCAGAAACTCAAGACTATTGCGAAACAGATTTGAAGCTTCGATCCAGGCGGTCGTCGCGGGATCCGAGATCTGCTGTACGGCGCAGACGAACCGGAGCGTCTTGGCGCCGCTGACGCTTGGCGGGCTTGCGCAGCCCTCAAGCCCAAGAAAGGCCGAGGCGCTCGACGCTGAGACCCCGAGCCAGGCTGCGGTCCTCAGAAAGTCCCGCCGCCCGATGTCGCCGCGCAGCACCTGGCCCATGAGATCAACGGCGCCCGGATGAAGCGGGCCGCCGTCCTGCATACGCAAGGGGTTCACGGACGTCGCGCCCGAAAGGCGCTTGGGGCGCCGCGTCCGGTCAAGGGGTGCGAGGGGCCAGGACAAGGCGGCAGGGGCGTGGCTCCTTGGATGTAGGCCGCGACTGTCGCGGTGCAGCCATCTTAGCCTCAAATGCCTTTTTGCGATGGGGGCATGTCGTCCTGGCGCAGCCGAGCGGGCCGTGACCGGTTGACTTCCCGATCCAGCGATCCCCCGATGGGGCGTGAACCGACCCCAACCTCTTCCTGCGGCCGAGGGCCTTAAGGGCGCGCGCGAACGCCTGGGGTCTGATCCGGCCGGGGCGGCTCGAGAGGCGCGCGCCGTGCTCGATCGTGCGCCAGGCAGCGCGCCAGCGCGCCTGCTCCTGGGTTCGGCGCTCCGACGCCTTGGCGAGCTCGACGAGGCCTGCGCCCTTCTAGAGGTCCTTGCGGCCGAGCACGCGGCGGCATGGGGGGTTCAATTTGAGGCGGGAGCCGCATGGGCGGCCCAGGGCGAGGCCTTGCGCTCCATCCCGTTCCTCAAGCGGGCGCGTCAGCTCAATCCCCGCTCCAGCCTGGCGAGGCACGCCCTCTGCGATCAGCTGGCGCTCAGCGGCGATCTGGCGTCGTGCGATCGGCTCTGGGAGACGCGCCTCCCTGGCGATCCCCAGGACCCGGCGCTCCGGGAGGCTGCACGCGCCTATCTCGGCGGACGGCGTGCTGAGGGCGAGGCCTGGCTTTTTGAGCGATTCGGGCTTCACGCCGGCGATCCCATGGCGGTCAACCTCTTGGCGGACGCGGGCCTTCGCGAGGGACGGCTCGAGGCGGTTCAGGCCCTGACGGCGTTCTGGCTCGACCGCTTTCCGAGGTTCACCGCCCTTCGCGAGCGACATGCGGCGGCGCTTCTTGGTCAACACAAGCTGGCCTTGGCCCTCGAGGCGGCCGAGGCCCTAAGGCGCGCGGCGCCGGACGCCCCCGGTCCCATGGTCCAGGAGGCGTCGGCCCTCACCGGCCTTGGCGAGCATGACCGCGCCCTTGTGACATTCGAAGAGCTCACAGCGCGCTTCCCGGACCGGCCTGAGCTATGGATCGCCCGGGGGCATGTCTTGAAAACCATCGGCCGCCAGGCTGAGGCGCTCAAGGCCTATCGCCAAAGCCTGGCCCTCAGGCCAAGCTTTGGCGACGCCTATTGGAGCGTCGCGAACCTCAAGGTTGAGCCCTTCGACCCCAGTGAGGTTGAAACCATGCAGGCGCTGGTGGAGCAGAACGCGCTCGGCCGCGCCGACCGGATCCCTCTGTTGTTCGCCCTCGGCTCAGCGCATGAGCGCGCCGGCAGATTTGAAGCTGCGTTCGGCTGTTATGCGCGCGCCGCCGCGCTTCATCGGGCCCTGCATCCCTATGACGCCCAGGCGCACCGGGATTTCGTAAGGCGCAGCCAGCAAACCTTTACAGAGCCCTTCTTCGCCGATCGGGCAGGGTCAGGCGATGCGTCAGAGGCCCCGATCTTCGTCGTCGGCCTGCCCCGGTCCGGCTCGACCCTGGTCGAGCAGATTCTGGCGAGCCATTCTGAGGTTGAGGGGCTGTCGGAGCTTATGGAGCTGCCCCGGCTTGCCGAGGAGGCGGTGCGCGTCGCAACAACAAAGGACGCTTATCCCGAGGCGCTCGGCGCCCTTCCGCGTGAGGCGTTCGGAGCCCTTGGCCGGGCCTACCTCGAGCGGGCCCGCGCCTACCGGAGGCTCGCTCGTCCCCGTTTTGTCGACAAATTTCCGGGCAACAGCCTTCACATCGGGTTCATCCACCTGATCCTGCCGCGGGCCCGTATCATCGATGTCCGGCGCGAGCCCATGGCCTGCTGTTTTTCCCTGTTCAAACAGTATTTCGCCGACGGCCAGGCCTACAGCTACGACCTGGACGATCTTGGCCGCTATTACACCGACTATGTGGATCTTGCCGCCCATTTCGAGCGGACCCTGCCTGGACGGGTTCATCGGGTCCTTTATGAAGACCTTGTGGCGGATCCTGAGGGTCAAACCCGCCGACTGCTGGATTACTGCGGCCTTGGGTTTGAGCCCGCCTGTCTGACCTTTCACGAGACCCGTCGACCCGTGCGCACCGCAAGCGCCCTGCAGGTCCGTCGCCCGATCAGCCGCGAGGGCCTTGAGCATTGGCGGCGGTTCGAACCCTGGCTCGAGCCCCTCAAGCGAGGCCTTTGCGCCGTCGCCTGATCGCTCGCCCGCCAGAGCCTCGGCCGCGATCAGGCCCGAATGACTTTTTGCGATGGGGGCATCTAGATAACTCGCTTTGTTATCAGTTGATCCGAAGGAACCATAATCTCCAGTCAAGTGAGGCAAGGCGCCGTCCGCTTTCGGCGCGCCCAAGAGGATCAGAATCGGACACCAGACTTACTCGGTTCGAATACTTTGGTTGGGGGAAAGAATGTCGAAGGGCTATGTGCGCAAGCAGACTCTGTGGGGGCGTGGAACAAAGCTTGCGTACCTGCTCCTTTCGGCGGGAAGTGTTTCGGCTCTCTGCGCCTCTTTAGGATACGCCGAGACGGCGCCGACCGCTACGGCGCCGGCCAACAGCGACGATAAGATCCAGGAGGTTGTCGTAACGGCGAACCGGTCTGGGGCGGAGTCGCTTCAGAACGTCGCCACCGCGATCTCGGCGGTCAACATCGACCAGGTGGACCGGTCGGGTCTTGGCAACCTCAGCGATCTCGCCAAGTTCTCTCCCTCGCTCTCGATCACCGAGGGCGCTCCTGGCTACAACAAGTTCGACATGCGCGGGTTGACGACGGGCGGCTATGCCGAGTCCGACACCTCAGATCGCTCCCTGGTCGCGGTCTATCTCGACGATACACCCATCTCGGTTCAGGGTCAGACGCCGGATCTGCGGGTCTATGACCTTGAGCGGGTCGAAATCCTGCGGGGCCCCCAGGGGACGCTTTATGGCGCAAGTTCGATGGCGGGGACCATCCGCTTCGTAACGGCCAAGCCGAGCCTGACCTCAAGCTTTGGCACTTTGGAGGCGACGGGGGCGGATACGGAACACGGGGCCGATAGCTACAGCCTGCGCGGGATGTTCAACACCCCTCTGATCGAAGACAAGCTGGCGCTCCGCGCCACCTTCTATGAAGGCGACGACGGGGGTTATATCAATAACATCGGACTTCGCGACAAGAAGGACGCCAACTCCAACAGGTCCACTCAAGCGCGGGTGGCTCTGAGATGGAAACCGATCGACCGGCTGACGGTCGATCTTGCCGGAACCTACGAGAACAGTCATGCCTCGGGGCTGAACCGAGAGTTCAGCGGTCTGCCCGATTACACGGTCTCGACCAATTCGCCCGAAGGCACGCGCGATAACTTTTCCCTTTATTCGCTGAACGTGAACTACGACGCCGGCCCGTTCAACGTGGTCAACACCACCTCCTACACCTGGCGGCGGATCGGTTTTCGTCAGAGCGACGAGGCGACGATCGGCTACTTCTTCCAGGACTATGGCTCAGGGCTTCCCGTGGGCCCGGGCGCCTATCCCCTGTTCGAAGCCCCGACCACCTACAGCCAGGCGATCGCCGACGCCCTGCCGCCCGAGGAATTTCTTATCGACAATAAGATTCACGATCTGATGGAGGAGTTCAGGCTCGTCTCCAAAGACACCGGTCCCCTGAAATGGACCGGCGGCGTTTTCTTTGAGCATCAGTCGCGCAAGCTCTACCAGGACATCCCGACCCCTGGCTTCGACACCCTGTCCTACGAGAACTATTTCTACGGGCCTTTCAACACGCCGAACGGTCTCTACAATTCGAAGCTGGTCGACGATGCGTTCAACGCCAACGATATATTCTCGGGTCTGCAGAACGAGCGAGAGACCCAGGTTGCGCTCTATACCGACGAGACTTGGCATGTGACCCAAAAGCTCGACCTGACCGCAGGCGTCCGGTACTTCGACTTCCACGAGGACTATTATCTGTTCGAGAGCGGCGTCTACGGGGTCGTGAACCACCAGCCGCTCACCCTGAACGCGACCCAGAAGGCGAACGGTTTCAATCCGCGCTTCAACGCCGCCTACCATGTCGATGACGATCTTATGGTCTATGCGGAGGCGGCGAAGGGCTTTCGCTATGGCGGCGCGAACCAGCCGGTGCCGATCGGGACGAGCGGGATCGCTGGACAGTGCGCGTCCCAACTCGCTGCTTATGGTTATACCGCCGCCCCCCTGATTTTCGGGCCGGATCACCTTTGGAACTATTCGGTCGGTGAAAAAGCCAAGCTGTTCGACGGCCGAATGACCCTGAACGCAGACGTCTTCTACATTGACTGGGAAGACGTTCAGACACGGCTTGCGCTGAACTGTTCCTACTTCTTCACCGCCAATAAGGGCTCGATCACGAGCAAGGGCTTAGAAGCGGAGTCCAGTCTGAAGCTGATCGACGGCTTTACCCTGAACACCAGCCTGTCCTATACGGACTCAGCCGCCAACGGCGACATTCCCACCGTGGGCGCCTTCAACGGCGATCAGACGCCCTATTTCCCGAACTGGATCGCCTCGGTGTTCCTGTTCTATGACCACAGGCTGGGATCGGGCATGCTGCACGGCCAAGTCGGCTATCAATACCGCGGCGAGGAGCACACCGCCTTCGATCCCTCGAGCACCGCCATCGTCAACGGCCAGCTGGTCAAGACCGGGCCGAACGCGACCTATGCGGTTATTCCCTCGAGCAACAACGTGACGGCGTCCTTGGCCTACGATTTTGGCGCTTATGAGATCGGACTCTACGGCACCAACCTGATCGACGGGGTCAAGGTCACCGACATCTTCAAGGCGACCTACTATGCGCAATACCAAGCCGGCGATTCCGACACCGTGGCGCGGCCGCGCACGATCGGCGTGCGGCTGAAGGCCAAGTTCTGAGGCGCTGGCGCAGAGCTCTGGTCTGGCCGATCGCTCTGATCGGTCTTGCGTGGGCTGGCGCGTCCAATGGATGGGCGGCTCCAGACAGCCGGCCCGGCGTGGATGCGCCCGAACTCGCGCGCCTCGGGCCTTCCCCCGTGGGCGTACGGGCGATGGTGCTGAACGAGCCGGGCACAGCGGACGTCCTGAAGTTCGACCCGTCCAAGGGCCGGGCGCCGGTTGGCGTGCGGCGCCTCAAGCTTGAAGTCTGGTACCCCGCCTCTGCGGGCGGGCGATCGGTCCGCTACCGGGGCACACTGCCATCCGAAGCCGCCGGACGATGGGCCCCCTTCGCCTTCGACGGCCTTGCGGTGCGCAATGCGCCTGAGGCGCGCGGTGGACCCTATCCCCTCGTGGTTATCTCGCACGGCTATAGCGGCGCTCCTGCACTCGTGGCCTGGCTGGCAGAGAACCTGGCCTCCAAGGGCTATGTCGTCGCCGCGCCGGACCATGAGGACCCGCCGATCACCGAGCTTTCTAAGTTCGCCGGAGCGCTTTATCTGCGCCCCCTCGACGACGCCTTTGTGGCCCACGCCCTCCAGGCGCAAGCCCGGCGCGCCTACGGGTTCGCGGGACGACGGATCGATCCCGATCGCATCGCGATCATCGGCTATTCCATGGGCGGATACGGAGCCCTCGCCGTAGCGGGCGCCGGGATAGATCCGAAGGCGGCCAGCCTCGCGCCGGGCGGCTATCTGACGTCCTTCGCCCTTGGCGGAGCCAAGGCAGGGGCGCTTAAGGTGGAGGGGCTTAAAGCGGTCGTGGCCATCTCGCCCTTCGGGGGCCGAGGCCCTGCTCAGATGTTCAAGGCCGACGGTCTCGCCGCCCTGCGAACCCCAACCCTCTTTATCGGCGGCGACCAGGACGATGTGGTCGGCTTTGAGCCGGGCTTAAAATCCCTGTTCGAGGGGGCGGTCAACGCGCCGCGCTATCTTCTGGTGTTCAAGGAGGCCGGTCATTCGATCGGCATGCAGAGCGCGCCAAAGGGTTTCGACCGACGCCTTTGGGACCAAGACTGGTTTGAGGATCCTGTCTGGCGCAAGGCCCGGACGATCGGCGTCTGCCTCCACTTCATAACCGCGTTCCTCGATCTCTATGTGAAAGATCAACCGGACCGGTCCGCCTATCTTGACCTGATCCCCGACGCCGACGCCGGGCTCTGGCCGAGCGGCGAACCTGCGCCGTATGCGGCCTATAGTCCCGGCAGCGGGACCATCACCCTTTGGAAGGGATTTCAAAAGGCGCACGCCTCTGGACTCAGGTTTCTTCACCTCGCGCCCCGCGCCCCCTGATCGGGCTCAGACCTGACGGCCGGGCGAGGGCGCTGATAATCCCCGGTTAAAGCGGGCGATGGCCCAGGTCCGGAAGGTAGCGATCACCGGGTCGGCGAGGTCTTCCGGGTGGAATTTCAGGTAATAGCCGTAGCCGTCCTCAAAGGAGGTCGCATAAGGCGCGCAGAGCTCGCCGCGCGCGAGTTCATCGGCGAACATATCGACGTCGGCAAGGGCGACGCCTGCGCCCGAGCGCGCGAACTCCACCGCAGAAATCGCGGTATCGAAGGCGAAGCCGCGGTCTGTGTCGATGGAGACGCCGCATTGCTGGGCGAAGGTCGCCCACAGCAGGCCGCGCGGCTCACCCTCGAGCTTCACGTGCAATAGCTCGTTGTCCGCCAAAAACGCACTCAGGGTCTTGCCGGCATGGGTCTTGGCGATCTCGGGCGCGCAGACCGGCGTCACCCGCACCATCCACAGAAGGTCGGTGACCTGATCGTCCACGTTCGGCCGATCGTAGACCACAGCCACATCGATGTCGTGGGCCGGCAGGCCGGTGACGTGGCTCGAGGAGATGTCGATCAGGATGTCGGGGAACTCGGACCTGAAGGCCTTCAGAAGCGGCAAGGCCATGTGGTTCAGCATGGACGGCGGCATGTGGACCCTAAGGGTGCGGCTGGTGCGCGACCCCTCGCGGATCGTGTTCAGGATTTGCTCGAGGCGATCGAACGATTTCTGAACGACGGGAAGCAGGGCCTCGCCCGCGGGGGTCAGCGCCAACCGGTGCGGCTTGCGCTCGAGAAGCTGTTTGCCAAGCAGGTTCTCCAGGCTGATCACATGGCGGCTGAGGGCGCTTTGGGAAACATGAAGCGCGTTCGCTCCCGCGGTGAAGCTGAGGTGCTGTCCAACGGCGTCGAAGGCGCGCAGCGCGTTCAACGGCAGCCATCGTCGATTGATAATCAAAACGCCCCCAAAGCCGCCAGCGCCCCTATGCAGTCGTCATATAGTCTGGCGATGTTTGAAGCACGCTCTTCAGGCCCAATCGCCCCGCCGGAAAAAAGCTTATGGCGATATGACGAAAAACGATGCGCTCGAGGCGCTGGCGTGTGGCATCTTCGACCGCGTCGGAGAAACGTCTATGCCCAACCTGGAGCGGATCGAAACGCTCTTCTTGAGCCGCGAGCCAGGTCACAGCCTTCCCCAGGCCCTCTACAATGATCCTGACGTGTTCGCGTTCGACCTTGAAGCCATCTTCAGCCGATCCTGGCTCATGGTCGGGTTCGAGGCGGAGCTCCCGAGACCCGGCAGCTACTTCGCCCTGACCCTCGGCCGCTGGCCGATCCTGGTCGTGCGCGACCGGTCTGGCGCCCTTGGCGCCTTCCACAACAGCTGCCGCCACCGGGGCGCCCAGATCTGCCAGGACGGCCATGGGGCGGCCGCCCGCCTCGTCTGCCCCTACCACCGCTGGACCTACGAGCTTAGCGGCGAGCTTGTGCACGCCGGACGCATGGGCGATGATTTTCAGCTTTCCGACCATGGTCTGTCCGCGGTTCAGGTGCAGAGCGTGGGGGGCGCGATCTATATCTGCCTGTCGGACGATCCGCCGCAGATTGCTGATTTTAAAGCGATGTTCGATCCCTTGATCGCGCCCCACAATCTTCGCGACGCCAAGCTCGCCTACCAGAGCACCCTCCTCGAGAAAGCCAATTGGAAGCTTGTCATGGAGAATGCGCGCGAGTGCTACCACTGTATCGGTCAACACCCTGAGCTGTCGCGAAGCTTCCCCGTCGACGCCAGCGCCTACTTTGATTTCGGCGAGGACCGGCGGGCGGAGGCGTTCAGCGCGCGGATGGCGGCGGCGGGCCTGCCCATGGGTCCGATCGAAGGCGAGTGGTGGCAGGCGATCCGTTTTCCCCTGAACGAGGGGTTCGTCAGCATGACCGAGCATGGACGCCCCGTGGTCAGGACGCCGATGTGCGACCTCGCCGGCGGCGATATCGGCTCTCTGCGCTGGGCGGTGGAGCCTCATGGCTTCGTCCACGCCGCGAGCGACCACGTCTTTATGTTCAGCGCCTATCCGATCGGCCCCGATGAGACCGCGGTGATCTCCAAATGGCTGGTCCACAAGGACGCCCAGGAGGGGATCGACTACGACCTTGAGGAGCTGACCGCGCTCTGGACCAAGACCAACCTCCAGGACCGGGACCTGGTCGAGAACAATCAGAGGGGCGTGAACTCGCCCGGCTATCGGCCAGGCCCCTATTCCGAGGCGGCCGAGACCCTCGCGATCCGTTTCGTCGATTGGTACTGCGGCCGCGCGGCGAGCTATCTTGACGGGCAAAGACAAACGTCCAGGCCGCCTGAACCCAAGCGCATCCGCGCGGTGGGGGAGCCATGACCGAGCCGGACGGCGGGTCTGACCTGCAGCTTGAGACCCTGGCGATCGGGTTCGGCTATGATCCCTCGACCGCCTTCGGCGCCGCCAAGCCGCCGGTCTTTCTGACCTCGACCTTTGTCTACCCAAGCGCCGAGCACGCCAAGGCGGTCCATGCCGCCTACTTCGACGGCGCGCCGCCGCCTGAGGGATCAAACTATATCTACGCGCGCCTCGGCCATCCGAACCTCGACATGGTGGAGCGCAGACTGGCGGCGCTGGATCGCGCCGAGGACGCCGCTGTGTTCTCAAGCGGCATGGCGGCGATGACGGCGGTGACCCATTACGTCCTGCGTCCGGGCGATGCGGTGCTGCACAGCCGTCCGATCTACGGCGGCGTCCACACCCTTCTCTACGACCACTTGGCTGAGTTCGGCGTGCGTCCCTTCGGCGTGGAGGACGCCCTCAGCGAGGCGGCCCTCAGCGCCGCGGCGAAGGCCGCCGGTCGGGACGGCCCGATCGGCCTGATCATGCTGGAGACGCCGGCCAATCCCACCGCCGCTGTGGCCGACATCGCCCTTGCCGCCGGGCTGGCTCGCACCATCGCGGTGGGCCAGGGCGGCCGCCGGCCCCTGGTGAGCGTGGACAACACCTTCCTTGGCCCCTTCGTCCAGACGCCGCTCGCTCACGGCGCAGACCTGACCATCACCGCTCTCACCAAATACTGCGCGGGGCACAGCGATCTTCTGGCGGGCGGGGTTTCGGGCGCACGGGCCTTGGTGGAGCCCCTCAAGAAGCAGCGCATGGTCCATGGCTCGCATCTGGATCCCTTCTCGAGTTGGCTTCTGCTGCGCTCTCTTGAGACCTTGCCTCTGCGGACCGAGAAGGCGGCGTCAAACGCCCTGGATGTCGCCCGCTTTCTCCTTGACCACCCCAAGGTAGAGAGCGTCACCTATCTTGGCTTTCACGCCTCTGGCTCGCCCGCCCGCGCCGTCCTTGATCGCCAGGCCAGAGGCTCGGGGTCGACCTTCTCCTTCACCCTGAAGGGCGGGGAGGCCGAAGCCTTCCGGTTCTTAAACCGGCTCAAGCTCATGCGGCTGGCGGTCAGTCTCGGCGGCTCAGAGACCTTGATCTGTCATCCGGCGAGCACCACCCACTACGCGACCCCCAAGGCGCTGCGCCAGGATGTCGGGATTCTGGACGGCACCATCCGTGTGTCGGTCGGGCTTGAACATCCCAAAGACCTCCTCGCCGACCTGGCCCAGGCCCTGGAGGCGGTGTGATGGACGGGGAGGCCAGCGGACCCTTGGGTCGCGATCCCCATTCGATCGCAGGCAAGCTTGCGCGCCCCGACCGGCGGTTTGACGTGGTCGTGATCGGTGCGGGCCCCGCCGGCGCAAAGGCGGCGCTGGACGCGGCCCTGGACGGCTCAAGCGTGCTTCTGGTGGACGAGAACCCGGTGTCGCCGGGCTTGATCGGTCTGGATGTCCCGCTCTACTACGGCGGGCGCGCCACCGGGGCCGTCCAGAACCCAGGCCGTATGCTGGAGCAGGTGTTCGGCGCCAATCCCCTGATCGCCGCCGCCTTCGAGGCGGGCGTCGAGGTCGCTTTGGCCACGTCGGCCTGGGGCGCCTATATCAACGGCCCGGGGCTGAACGCCATTCCCGAGCCGGTCGTGGGTCTTGCGGATGAGCAAAGCGCCTGGACCTGCGGCTTTCGCCGGCTTGTGGTGGCGGCGGGCGCGCGGGATATCGCGCTCGCGTTCAAAGGCTGGGACCAGCCCGGGGTTATGGGCGCGCAGGCGCTCCATGCGCTCCTCGCCCGGTATGACGCCTTCGCCGGCCGCCGGGTCGTGATCTTGGGAAGCGGCGCGCTTGCCCTGAAGACCGCCCTTGACGCCCTTCGGGCCGGTGTCGACGTCGCCGCCCTGGTCGAGGTGCGCGACCGGCCCCAGGGGCCGAAAGCTCTGGTCGACCGTCTTGTCGGCGCAGGCGTACCGGTTCTGACCGGGCTGGTTCCCATTGAGGCCCTCGGCGGGGTTTCGGGCGTGGAGACGCTCGTGCTGGGGCCCGTGGGCGGCGGCGCGCCCGTGGAGATCCTATGCGATACCGTGTGCCAAGCGATCGGTCTTGCGCCAGCGATCGAGTTGCTGGCGGTCCTCGGCGCCCAGCTGACATTTGACCCCTCGCGCGGCGGTCATGTGCCCGTCCTCGATGGGAGCGCCAGCAGCCTTCACGGGGTTTTTGCGGTCGGCGACTGCGCCGGGATTGCGGTCGGCGAGGAAGGCCCGGCGTACGGGCTTGATTGGATGCGCGCCCTGATCGGCGTCGGCGAGCCTTCGGTGCTCGTGTGTCAGTGTGAAGAGGTCAGCCGGTCGGCTCTGATCGGCGTCGAGCAGCCGGCCTATCTTGGCCCCCTCAGCGACGCCTTGCGCCGCCGCAGCCTCAACACCTTGGCGCGCGAGGGACCGATAAACCCCGACCAGATCAAGCGCCTGACGCGGGCCTGCATGGGACCGTGTCAGGCGAGGCGCTGCCGTGAACAGGTGGCCATGACCCTCTGCATCGCCACCGGGACTCCCCTTGGGGAGATCCCCCTCGCCAGCTACCGCGCCCCGGTCCGGCCGCTCCCCCTGAAAGTGCTCGCCGACTGGAGCGAGGGGGCGGCGATGACGGCCGGGTGGGACGTCTGGTTTGGGATTGCGAGCCAGTGGATCCCCTATCGCGACATCGGCGGCCCGCGCGAGGCTATGCATATCGCCGCGCTTGGCGGCGATATGCATATGTGAGGCGCCCATGCAGAGGCCGAACGGGGCGACGGTGGTGGTGATCGGCGCGGGGGTGACCGGCCTGAGTTCGGCCTGGTGGCTGGCGCGCTCGGGGCTTGATGTGCTGGTCTTGGACAAGGGGGTGGTGGGCTGGGAGGCCTCCGGCCGAAACGGAGGCGGCGCAAGCCACTACCATAGCCCCCTGTTCCAGGAGGAGCAGCGCCTCTGGCCCCAGATGGATGCGCTTTTAGGATACGCGACCGAATATCGGCGTGAACGGATCATCATGGCGCTGACGCCTGAGCATCTTGCCCACTACCGGTATATGGCCGACATGCACCGTGAGCTCGGCTATCGGGTCGATGAACTCGACGCTCAGGCGATCCGGGAAGCGGTGCCCCTGGCCGGAGACAATGCGCTTGGCGGCATCCATGTGTTCTTCGGCGGCCACGCCAATCCCCAACGCACGGTCCAGGCCTATGCCTGGGCGCTGCAGGACCTTGGGGGGAGGGTCCTGCAGCATACGGCGGTGACGGGCGTCGAGATGCAGGGGGGCCGCGTCCGGCTGATCCGAACGACGCGGGGGGATTTCGGGTGCGACAGCCTGGTGATCGCCGCGGGTCCGCAGACGGGGCTCTTGCTTGAGCCCCTCGGGGTCCATCTGCCCTTGGCCCCGGCGCGAGCGGAGATGATCGTGACCGAGCCTGCGCCCCTGATGGCGGTGGGCGGGGTAGACGGAAACGGCCTTTACGGCCGCCAGACCTTGCGCGGCAACCTTGCCTATGGAGGCGGTCCCCATGAGTGGATCGATGTAGACGCCCAAGGCCCCGAGGCCCGGCCCACGACCCCCCTCTTGCGCAATCTCTCGCGTCGGCTGGCTGAGCTTCTGCCCAAGGCGGCCCACCTTAGGGTCATCCGCAGCTGGGCGGGCGTCATCGAAAACACACCGGACGGCCGGCCCGTGATCGAGCGGCTTTCCCACCCCGAAAACCTGGTGGTGGCGACCCTGTCCGGGGTAGGTTTCGGTCTTTCGCCCGCCACAGGCCATGCGGTTCGCGATCTTGTGATCGACGGCGTCTGCAGCTTCGCGGACATCGGCAAGCTGAGCCTCGCAAGGTTCGCAGACCTTCCGCCCGACTGGCGGCGGAGCCGCGGCTGGGTTGCTGAGGCCATGCGCGCCGCGCCGCTGGGCCTCCCGGCGGAGGTTTGAGGCGATCGCCGCTCCGGCGGCCCCGTCTCAGGTGAACTCAAAGGTCCGGTCTCAGACTGCGGCTAAGACGTTCAGGCGCGCGATCGCGCGATCCCAGTGGCGTAAGAGCTCGGCCGCATAGCTTGGAGGGATGTAGACGTCGAGGGTCTCCTCATCGATGACGTCGAGGCGCACGGCCAGGTGGTGGATCAGCGTACCGGCGACTGAGCCCGGTGCGAAAGCCGGCGATTCCGCGTCGAATACGCCTCCGATCATCAGGAGCGCGCGCCAGGCCGACCCCTTTACGCGCAGGCGATAAAGGCCCCCGGACACCTCTGTCACGGCGCCATCGCGCCTGACCGCCGCCGTAAGCTCCACGTGTCTGGCGCTTCGGCCCGCAAGGGGAGTCCTGATCAGCCAACGCGACGGCTCCCACCAGATCAGCCGGTCGAGGCCCTCGGTCCTCGACCGGCAAGGCGCAGGCAGGACGGCGGCCAGGCGCTGTTCGACGCCGGCCCGGTCGGCCCAGATGTCGACCAGGAACAGGGCCTCGCGAGCGGGGGCCTCCAAGGTTAGAGGCGCTGTGTCAGTCACGATAGCGCGCGCCTTCCGGATCATGGAAGTGGGGCAGAGCCACGGTCACCTCGACCTTGAGGCCCCGGGTCGGCGAAACCGCAAGGAGGCGCTCGCCCTGCCGCGCCAGGCCGCCGGCGAGGAGGCCGAGCGCGACCCCGCCCTGTCCGGTAAGACGAAGCCCAGCGGACGACACATGCCCTTGGGGCGCTGCGCCAGGGTGGGTGATCAACATCGCGCCCTCGGGGATCGGACCCTTGGCCTCAAGGCCGACCAGGGCCTGACGGCCTTGCGCCTGCAGGGCAGGGCGCGCAAGGCAGGCGGCGCCCAGATAGCCGCCGCGGGGGTTCAGCATCCTGGAGAGGCCGAGGTCGGCCGGGGTGCGCCGCCCGTCGATCTCAGCGCCGACCTCGACATGGCCCTTTTCGATTCTGAGGAGTTCCAGGGCTTCCAGGCCATAGAGCGCGCCGCCGGCCGCCTGCGTGGCCTCTGACAGGGTGCGCCAGACCGGGAGGATCTCATGGGCGGGCGCATAGATCTCAAAGGCGCGCTCGCCGCTATAACTTGCGGCCAGGACCCGAACCGCAATTTTGGCGATCACACCGGCGATGACCGTCATGTGGCGAGGCGGTTCGGCGTCTAGACAGCCGGAAAGGATCGCGCGCGCGCCCGGTCCCGCCAGGGCCATCGCCGCCCAGTGCTCCTGCACATTGGCGACAGAGAGCTTCAGGTCAGGCGCCAGCATGCGCCGCACATAAGAAAGGTGCGTGTCCATGCGGTCTGCGCCGCCGGTCGAGCTGGTCAAAAGATAGCGCTGCTCGTCGATCCGCCACACGGTGCCGTCGTCGACCACAAAACCGTCCTCGCGCAGCATGAAGGTGTATCGACCGCGCCCTTGCGCGAGGCGCGCGATGGGCGTCGCGCAGACACATTCGAGAAAGTTCGCCGCGTCTGGTCCGGCGATCTCGAACTTGGCGAGGGTCGAGATGTCGGTCAGGCCCGCCAGAGTTCGCACCGCGCGCGCTTCGCGAAGGGCGGCCTCGGGCAGGGATTCTCCTGGTCTTGGGAAAGCCCGGGGCCGGGTCCAGTAGCCTGAGGGTTGCCAGAGGGCCTTGTTATGACGGTGCGCCTCATGCAGCGGTCCAAGGCGCACAGGCGCGGCGTGCTCGCCCACCGCGTCGCCGCCAAGCAGGCCCAAGGTGGTCGGGGTGTAGGGCGGTCTGAAGGTGGTGAGCGGGGCCTGCGCCATCGAAAGACCCTCCGACGCGACGAGGCGCGCCAGTCCAACGAGGTTGCTGGTCTTGCCCTGGTCGGTCGCCATGCCGAGGGTGGTGTAGCGTTTGAGGTGTTCGACTGAGCGGTAGCCTTCGCGCCAGGCGAGGTCCACATCGGCCGCCGTCACGTCGTTTTGCAGATCCACGAAGCTTGTCTTCAGATCCACGCCCTCCGCCGTCCCGTAGGATGAACCGGCGATCGAGGCTTCAAGCTCAGGCTCGGGCTCGGGGCGCGGCGGCCGTCCAGGATCGCCATCAGCCCCTGCGCGCAGGGCCGCCGCCGCCCCGGCGGTCCAGCCATCTTCGAGACACCGGGCAAGGCCGGAGCATCCCGCGGCCGCGCCGGCGCTTTTCTGGGCCTGGCGGGGCGTGGTCGGAACAAAGGCGCCCAAGGCCTCCTCGAACCTTAAGCCGCCCCCGGCCTGCATATGCAGATGGGCGACCGGCGTGAACCCGCCCGATACGGCGATCAGATCGCAATCGAACCGCCGCCGGGCGCCCGCGACCACAGCCTCTATCCCCGTCACGCCGCGCCGCCCGGCCTCAGCTTTGATCACGCTTGCGCCGAAGAGCACCGGCGCCCGGGCTGAGACGCGCCTTACGAGCTCGCTGTCCACCGCGGGGCGGCTGTCGAGGACGACGGCGAGCTTTGCGCCGGCGTCCAGCACGGCGAGCGCGGTCAGATAGGCGTCCTCCGTGCAGGTGGCGATCGCCACCTCTTGGCCCGCAAGCACGGCGAAGCGCTGGACGTAGGTGCGGACAGCAGAACTCAACATGACGCCGGGCGTGTCATTGCCCGCGAACAGCAGCGGCCGCTCGATGGCGCCGGTCGCCAGAACGACCCGTGAGGCCCGCACCCGCCAGAGCCTTTGGGCAGGTGCAGGGCCCGCCGGCGTCTGGCCGGGCTCGCAGAGCCGCTCAGCCAGGGTGAGGAGGTCATGATCCCAATAGCCGGCGGCCGTGGTTCGGGTCAGCACCCGGCCCCCCCCTGCGACCACAAGGGCGGCGACCTCTTCAGCCCATTCAAGGGCGCAGCGTCCGCTGATTTTCGCCCTGTCGGTCAATAGAGAGCCGCCCAGCCGCGCATCCTGCTCCACCAGAATAACCCGTGCTCCAGCGCGCGCGGCGGCGTGCGCCGCTGCAAGGCCGGCCGGTCCCGCGCCGACCACCAGAACCTGGCAGAAGGCGGCTCGTTGCTCATAGGCGTCGGCGTCAGCCTGCCGCGGCGGGCGGCCAAGACCGGCGGCGCGGCGGATGAAGCGCTCGTAAACCCGCCAGAGCTTCGGTCCGCCAAAAAAGGTCTTGTAGTAAAAGCCCGCCGGAATGAAGGGGGAGAACCAGCGGTTCACCGCGCCGAGGTCGAGCTTGAGACTCGGCCACCGGTTCTGGCTTATCGCCTGAAGACCCTCATAGACGAAGACGTCTGTCGCGCGGGTGTTGGGCTCAAAGCGGCCGGCGACGCCGACGCCAAAAAGGGCGTTGGGCTCCTCGACCCCGGCCGCCAAAACCCCGCGCGGACGGTGGTATTTGAAGCTTCGCCCAAACAGGCGCACGCCCTTGGCGAGGAGGGCGGACGCCAGGGTGTCGCCCTCAAAGCCCTGAAAGGCGCGTCCGTCGACACGGAAGCCAATCGGGCGGGAGCGATCAAGCAGACCCCCCTTGGGCAGGCGCCGCCCGCTCATGCGGGCGGATCCAGGAGATCCACGGCGAGGACGGCGTGGGTGGCCGTATCACGCTGGATGTTCAGCCATGCCCGGCAGCCATAGGCGTGCCGCCAGAGCTCACGGGACGGGCCGCGCGGGTTTTCGCGGGTATAAAGACGCCTGACCGCCGCCTCGGTCGAGGCGTCCAGGGGCAGGATCGACTCCATCGGCCGTTCAAAACTGAACTCGGCGAGGGCTCTTGGGCCGCAGTGAGGGCAGGGGATCAGGATCACGATGACGGATCAACGATGATGAGGCATGGGGCCGACGCCGGCCTCATCGATGGTCGCTCCCTGCTCGAACCGGCCGAGGGAGAAGGGCGCTATCACCGGATGGGGTCTGCCCGTCGCCAAGAGATCGGCATAGAGCCAGCCAGAGCCCGGCGTCGCCTTGAACCCGCCGTAGCACCAGCCGGCGTTTATGAACAAATCCTCGACCGGCGCTGGGCCAATGATTGGCGAGCCGTCGAAACTCATGTCTGTGGTTCCGGCCCAGGCGCGCAGGAGCCTGAGGCGCGACAGGGCCGGAACCAGACTGATCGCCTGTGCGGCGACGTCCTCGATCCGCATCGACATGCCCCTCTGTGCGTAGGTCGGATAGTAGTCCGGATCCCCGCCGAGGACGATTTCGCCCTTGTCCGACTGGCTGATGTAGCAATGGATCGACTGGGACATGATCACCGTGTCGATCATGGGCTTGACGGGTTCTGAGACGAAAGCCTGGAGGTTGTGGCATTCGATCGGCAGACGCATCCCTGCCATGGCGGCGAGGCGGCTCGAGCCGCCGGTCGCGCAAAGGCCGACCCGGCCTGCGGCGATATCCCCGCGGGTGGTCGACACGCCGGTGATGCGCGCTCCTCTGACCGTGAGCCCGGTGACCTCGCAGTTCTGGATCACATCGACGCCGAGGGCGTCCGCCGCCCGGGCATAGCCCCAGGCGACAGCATCATGCCTCGCTGTGCCGCCGCGGCGCTGAATCAGCCCCCCCTGAACGGGGAAGCGGGCTTTAGGGGAAAGGTCGAGGAGGGGGATAAGGCGTCCGACTTCGGCCCGGCTCAGGAGCTCTGCATCGATGCCGTTGCAGCGGAGCGCGTCGCCGCGCTCGGCCAGTTTCGTCATGTCGGCGTCGGAGTGGCCAAGCATGAGCGCGCCCCTCTGACTGAACATGACATTGTAGTTCAGCTCGTCTGACAGCCCCTCCCAGAGCTTGAGCGACAGCTCAAGCAGAGCCTGGCTCTCGGGCAGGCGGTAGTTGGAGCGAACGATGGTGGTGTTGCGTCCCACATTGCCGCCGCCGATCCAGCCCTTTTCGACGACGGCGACGTTGCGGATGTTGTGGACCTTGGCGAGGTAATAGGCGGTGGCGAGACCGTGGCCGCCTCCGCCCACAATGATCACATCATAGGCGGAGCGGGGCTCGGGCGCGCGCCAGGCTCTTGGCCATCGCTTATGGCCCTCAAAGCCGCCGCGGAGCAGGCCGAGCGCCGAATGGCGCATCATCGGCGGCGCCTAGGGTGGGAAGACATCAGGCCAGGGACCGTGTTCGCAAAAGGAAGCTTGACGTTCGCCCAGGGGCTCAGCCGATTCAACGACATCCCGCGACGCTGCGACGCAAAAAAGTAATCCGGGCCTCAGAAAATTAGATTGGCTATCTCATCGTGGGTCGGCGTGTTCGCCCTTAGCGGCGCAAGGCTTCGCAGGAGACCAGCAAGATGGCGTCAAAGCCCGAAGCTCTAGAAGACGGTTATATTCTCGTTCTGAAGTGTCCCGACCGGAAGGGCGTGGTCGCGGCGGTGTCCGGGTTTCTCGCAGACAATGACGCCTCGATCGTTGAATCCAACCATTTCAACGACGCCATGGCGAATGTGTTTTACATGCGCACCGTATTTAAGGCGGACGGCGATCTGCCGCCTATGACCGCTCTGTCGGCAGGCTTCGAGCTGATCGCCCGGCGTTATGACATGGAGTGGTCCTTGCACCCCAAGGCGCTCCGCCCAAGGACGCTGATTGCGGTTTCAAGGTTTGGCCATTGCCTTTACGACCTCTTGCATCGCTGGCGCTCGGGCTCTTTGCCTGTCGACATCGCGGGGGTGGTCTCCAACCATGACGACATGCGCTCCTTTGTCGAATGGAGCGGTCTGCCCTTCCACCATCTGCCCATCACCCAGGCGACCAAAGCCGCCCAGGAAGACCGGTTCATGGCCCTGGCTGAGGAGGCTCGCGCCGACCTCGTTATCCTTGCCCGCTACATGCAGATCCTCTCGCCTCAGCTGTGCGAGCGCCTGTCTGGGCGTTGCATCAACATCCACCACTCGTTCCTGCCGAGCTTTAAAGGCGCCAAACCTTATCATCAGGCGTTTGAGCGCGGGGTGAAGATTATCGGCGCCACGGCCCATTATGTGACGACCGACCTCGACGAAGGCCCGATCATCGAGCAGGGCGTTCAGCGGGTCGACCACGGTCATACGCCCGAGGATATCGTGAAGATGGGCCAGGAGATCGAGTGTTCGGTCCTTGCTCGAGCGGTCACCTGGCACGCCGAGCGGCGGGTCCTGATCGCCCGAGGCAAGACCGTGGTTTTCGGAAGATAGGCCAGAGCCCCTGGCGAAACATGATCCTCTCTTGGGGGCGCGGGCCGCCGCCCCCTGGCCTGCACTATGAGCCTAGCTAGACCGCCCTCGGCCAGGCCCGCAGGGACAGGCAATAGCCGAGGGTGACGGCGACGCCCGCGAAGAGCGCGCCGACGCCGAGCCCAAGCGCCACTGGGATCGGCGCGAACGCCCAGA
>Ga0116231_10002321_pt1 | contig 39728 bp, 28 predicted proteins | sample S1TSphgellanicum_2_FD_89695 | JGI IMG/M metagenome (GOLD analysis project Ga0116231, IMG submission 89695) | Host-associated microbial communities from peat moss isolated from Minnesota, USA - S1T2_Fd - Sphagnum magellanicum MG | ecosystem: Host-associated > Plants > Peat moss > Unclassified...
ATGTTCAAACCATCGTTTGGAGGTAGAGTGTGGCAGGCATGCAAAGCCTGAGAGTGTCCCGAGGAGAGATAGGATTTGTCGTCTATGTTCCCTAGGAGTTGTTGAGGATGAAGACCACTTGTTGTTAGTGTGCCCAGCTCACCATGACATTCGTTGCAAGTTTAATCAACAGTTAGGGAAACAATTGACACTGTGCAGCTTACTTCCTGAATTGATGCATTCGGCTAATTAGAAAGCGGTAGCTTTGTACTTAGTTTCTTGCCTAGACAACAGGAGTGTTTTGTTCAAGTCAACTATGTAATTGTCGTCAAATGGATCTCTCTGGTCCGGGTATTCACGTTAAATTAAAAGAAAGAAAGATGGCGAGAAGGAAACTAAGTGGAAAGCCACAGCAGAAAACCAGAGAGAGAGAGAGAGAGAGAGAGAGAGAGAGAGAGTCTCTGATTGACATCATGTGTGGAAATTGGTCATTTTTGGTCTCTGGCCTAGCTAGTAGTGCTCACAGTTCTAGTGAACTTTCCGGATTTTTATGAGTCCAAATGGATGCAAAGGAGCTGGTCAGGTCAACTTCTTGAGGCATACGGGCTAATTGCATCCACAAATTGTTATGACGTCTGCACTGTATGATCAAGTTGTTTGTAATTTTGTAAGAGATGAGATGAGACCGTAGCAAGAACAATGAAAGTGGCAGTAAGGATGAATTCTGAGATTCTCTGGGCTGCAGGAGAAGCAGGTGGAGGAGTCAAGGCGATTCCCAAAGCAACAACAAGGTAAGGTCTCTTCCGTTTTTGGTCCTAAAACACGTGGATGACCCACTACTGTTGCATCCACTGAGGGACTCCCATTTTGGAGCCAGTTTCAAGTCCGAGGTGCAGAGAGTAGCGAGCATATGCATTCTTCTGGCAAGGATGCTGCCACGGTTTGTGATTATGCCTGAACTCTTGTTAAGGCTAGCGAAATATCCCTCTATTTGACCCTTTGGGATCTTATTAAGGTCTTTAGAACTTTGCTCTTAAGATCCAAGTTTTGAAGCATTGCTGTTATTTTTATTCAGCTTCACACAGAGTGGTAAGGCATGGAATCAGGATAATGCAATAGCAGGGCTGAATGACAAGTGTGAGTGTTACAGCCAGGACTGAGAATAGATGAAGTAGACAAGGCGGCACACAAGATGATCACCAGTGCAGGGGCATATCTTTGCCTAATGGCTATGGCAATTTCCTCAACAGTGTTTGCTCATTTGTGCATGAGTGTATCTGTTAGGGGATCCCAGAATCCCCTATTCTGCGGGTTTTCCAGCATACAGATAGACTCATGTACAAGGCAATTGTTGTGGTCTATCCCTGAATTTCATGTGCACTTGAATCCAATTGAATGTAAACACAATTTTCAAGTAAAGATTTTTCAAGGTTGACAAGTCTAATACACAATCAAGCCTCATTAGACCAAACTACTTGAGCACAATCCTCATTTGCTCAATTTGTGAGTAGCTCCAACACATTACATACACTACTGGTAACATTACATGTATAACAACAGTACACATCATGTAATGACTCTAGGATATTTTGCTTTGTTATTTGAGAGTGCTTCCCAGGCATAACTTCCGGCTTCAGGCTGGTGCAGATGGTTCCTACAGGGAATTACACTGGTGTAACGAACCATATATCTCATGTAATCTCAGCTGTACACTGTTGGAGCTTCTTGGTTGTCACGTTGGATAAGGCCTTGCTATCAGCACATTACACCCTGGACCTAGTGCCCTGGTCTCAATTCCAGGGCATAATGCCATGACAGCAGGACCTCACCTAACACACATTGGCTCAATTCAATACAAACAAAATCAATTCAAGTACACCTTCCAATTTCCAACTATAATCCAAATCCTCCTCACAATAATGAGTGCTGCAAACTTACTTCCCACATGCACATGCACGAGGATGCTAATGCACCAGAAGTTCTGCATCACTTAGATAAATACAAACACTTAGCATTTGACAATTCATACATCACTATGTTCATGCTCAACTGTTGATTACTGTATTTGTGGTTGACATGATGCATAAATTGGATATTTTTGGATGCATTTAATGAGACAAAGGACTTTACCATTGATGATGGCATGGTTTGAAAAGCATGTCTTTTGTAACCAAGTTCTCTGGTCATTAGTCTCTCTGTTTTCCACATAGAGAAAGAGTTGCACACATGTTCCCAGCAGATGTTACACAGTAGCCTGTGCAAGTACTTTCTCAATGGAGCCCTTAGGGTACTCATTTCCAAGCCCATAGCTGGGACACTTTTCTAGACTATCTTGATAAAGTAGAATGAAAAGCTTTGTGGGACATTTTTCAAGATTATCTTGAGTGATATGGCTGTGGCTAATGATGGCTTTCACCGTCCAAAGCATAAAGCCACCAACTCCGGAGAAGAAATTGCCGCATCTGGAAAGAATCCCTCCAGATGGATAGTGATGGTCCCTTCCTTCCACCAACTTTCTAGAAATGTCCAGAACTCATGCTACATTCCGAATGGCAGTAGCCCATTTGAGGGCTGCTTTGTTAGCTTCTTCTAACCCTGGATATACCTTGTAAAGGAACAAGGAATAACTAGGAACAAAAAGTCCAAACCAGCCCGTTGTCACTCTTGCACCTCCATATTACTTTCTGTTTGTGGGTTTCCAAGCCCCACTTTCCATAAATGTACAAATTGAGCGATTTAGTGATTATTGGCAAGGCTGAGAATATTGAAGAATTAAAAGTTTCATGATCTATAGTGCAGAACAGTTTTGATAATTTCTTGTGTTCTGTGGAATTGTAATTATGTGTAACTGCAAAACAGATAAAAGAAGTTATTACAACAAAAGAATGCTTTTAAAGGACTAATGCTCTTCATATCATTATGTTGCAAAAAGTGTAAAGAGCAAGCTAAAGTGCCTCAGAGTACCAACTGACATCATAGTTCACAAAAGGTATCTGCTTCCTTTTCCAGATTTCCCAGCCCCACCCAAGCTTTGATACCCAAGGTTTAAGGACCCAAGAGTCCCACATCCCCTTGGCTCTCAAAAACTGGAAAGTAGAGTGAACAGTTCTTCATAAGGGAAAAGAATGAACAAGGATGCATCCAGAAAACGCAAAGTACAATATTTACTGCTTAGCATCATATAATATTCATAACCAAAAAGAGGAGAAAAATAGCTCTAAGAGAAAGGAAACAATTCCGTTTGGCTGGTGCGAAATGGAACGTAGAATCGCTAGTACTTCCCAATGTAACGGAGAAGGACAAGCAAGGATACCTTCCAAAATAAAAAACTATAATATGTAGAATATACAAGGTTAGGTGCCCCACAAAAAGGAAAGCACAATAGTGAGTAAGTGCTCCTATGTAGTTTTTCTGTTGGGAAGAATGGGCACTTTGTTACAATTAGTACATGAGTTTCCTTGTGCTCAACATGTTTGCATGTGATGTACCTGGTACTTCTTCTCCAAAGAAGAAATCAAATATGTTCATGTCGGGTGTTGTTGGCTATAGAATCTATACAAGTCGTCTAGTAATGCAATGTTGAGCTGTCTGCGCATTCTTTAGTGGACCTGGGCCCGCAGGTCAAAATGCAAGCTTATCAATTAGAGTGCCATATGGCATGCATTTTGGTGTTATAACATTTTTCTGGTTTCTATAAAATAAACATGTCCTTCACCAAACATTGGTCAATAATTGAAAGAGTTATGGAAGCACTATTGAATATTTTTAGGTCTTTCTCATTTCTTGTTTGTTTGGAGTGATGTAAAGAGTTATGGAAGCACCAAGTTAAGCTGTAGAGCTTTAGAACCAAACCAACAACATAGAAAAAACACAAAGCATGTGAAAATTACGGAGTGTATTTTTAAAAAACCAACAACCCCTTATATGTAGACTTGAAATTTTCTTTTTTTCTTGGTTGTTTTGAGTGATCCAAACAATTATGGGTGTGCCAAACTAAGCTTTACATTAGTTCCAATTCAAAGGAAGAATGTAAAAAAGCCATAAAGAAGACAAACATGTTGAATCTTAAATTGTATTTTAGGTTGATAACCAAACAACTATATTTTCCTCATTTTTGGTTTGTTTAATTGATCTAAATGGTTGTAGGTGTCCAAAGTTGAGCTTTAAAAAGCCCTTTTGAATTTGAGAAGCAAAGGAATAATGTTTGAGGTTTCAAAGCTCATTAAAAACTTAAAAATTAACTTGTTTACCCTAGCTACAACTTTTTAAATAAATCGAATACCCACCAAACATATTACAACTCAAGGTTTAAAGTTGTATGGGAACTAGTTCCACCAAAGCAAATCAAAGGGGGAAGCATTATCTATGCTAAAATGGGTGATGAATATTATTAGAAAAAAAAATTTGCTTTGCTAATGAAATGATGCTTCATGCACTTAATAAGACCAATTTTTTTCCTTTTGGAAAAGGAGGGAAAGAGGTTTTGGAATTTTTCTAGGTTTAGATGTTCTTGATGTCTTTGCACCAAGTTTAAATAAAATTGTCAATCATGTGTTCACACCACATTTTTAATGTATTTTCAACATGTTCCCAAGTTTCTTTGAATGTGTTCACAACACATTTTTAATTCATTTTCAACACATTGCTCCCTAATGTGCTTTCTAAGATGTTCCCAATAGCATTACACATTATCTCATAACTTTTGGCCAAAGTTGAGCTCAAATAACCTATATACGCCCAAGGGAAGCGATTAGACTATCATTATGTTTTGGAATTACAAATTAATATTGGACAATTATGATAACCCCTCCCCCTTTTCAATTCAATTTTCACTATGAAAATTGATGAACATTAAACACGAAAATGTCCAATTTGATAATTGGCACATTGATGTTCACCCAAGGGAAAACCGAATTATTAAAATTAGATGCATTTAAAATTTTTGAAAATCTTAAGACCTAGGTGCCATTGATGAGTTGAATTGAGTTTGATTTTCAAGGTCTTATTTGCAACTCATATTTATTAGTTATGGGTACATCTCAAAGCTCAATGTTTTTTTTTTAATGGGCCACTTTGATCAATCTTTCACAATAAAATTAAGGTTTTTTATGTTCCCCAAATAATTGTTTTTTTACCACCAACATAATGATGTGAGAATGACTCCCCTTTAATTTGACTATCCACAATACAAGTCTATATTTTAAAGTAAAGGAAATGGGACAAACTATGGTGTTAGTGGGAAAATATTTGGAATGCACATTTCAAATGCACATTACCCACTTCATTATTTAAATAAAATAAATTTAGTAACCAAAACTTTTGAATTATTCATGGAGATATTTTATTGATTTTACACTCAATGTGAGATTGAAAAATTTGGGAGGTGTTTAAAATTCTTAAAATAAAAATCTTTACCTTGCTTAGCCTTCACAAAAAAAATATTCCTAGAAAACTAAATTAGTTTTTAGAATTTTATTTTAAAATTTAAAAAAACATTTTATTTCAATTGCTTCCTAAAATGTAGGAGGATCACCCTCCCCATAATTGAAATGTCCTTCGATTACCATATGCAAAACATTGTTTAATACTTTTGTTGGGCATCAATTCAAAGGGGGACCTATTCAAAGGAAAGTTTGTAGATTTTTTCTTGGTTATGACCATGCATTGCACATCCAATTTATTCGACTAAACAATAGTCAAAACTTCAACCTACAATTGAAGGGAGAATAAATGAAATTAAACTTGTACAACAAACGTAATATCATATTTATAAAATTTTAATCTACACAAAACTTCAAAGCTGCATCAAAATGATGAATTAAAAAAAACTTGGCCTTTTGGGTGCATGTTACATCACTTAAATTTGTTTGTCATCACTTTTAACATAACTTAATACCCTTCATAAAAAGGTGTGTATTATGCATTTTGCTTACTTCCACTCTAGGTTCCAAAAGGGTCCACCTAAGTTTTAGTGCTTGCCATGTGTTGTTATAAATCCATATTTAATAATGTTTAACATTCATTAATTTTTCATCATTAAATTGAACGCTTATTTTCAAAAGAATGAAATTATCAAAAAACCAATTGTAATTGATTTGCAAAAAAATTCACATTTGTGCTAACATCAAAATAATCATATCAAGGTCCATTCATGGTTGCGGTTTTAGAAAGGAGTGTTTAACTAATTTTTTTTGCAAAAGACATTTTAGATTTTAATAATGTTTAGTATATTGCAACTATGGTATATTATTGTGTTCCTATTATTAAAATATTGATAAGATAATGTTGAAAAAATTCAATAATCATTGGATGTTATATAAAAGTCCTTTTGAGTCCTTGACTAATTTATGATCAATTATTCATACTACAAATTTTTTATAAAGGAATGTAAAAGGAATGCATAAAATGATGCAATTGACTTCAAAAAATTTATACAAGTAAATCATGCTTCCTTTTATGCAACTACATGTTCATTAGGTCAATTTGATGAAAAAAAAAACTCATTGAAAATTTCAAAGTTTTGAAATTTTCAAACAAATAACTACATTGAAAATAATTCCTTTATTGAAGTAGAATATAACTAGTTTTTTGTATTCATTAGTTCAAAATGTCTAACTTTAAATGCAAGTCACATGTATAAAAAATAATAATGCAAAAAAAATGTTTAGTTGATTTTAAAAACTCATTTCAACCTTTTTTTTTTTTTTAATCATTTGTAAATCAAAATATTCATACACAATTATAAACACATGTGAAAGATCACCACTATTGCATGAATTATCTTATCTTGGACTATTCAAATTTTCTTAAATTTGTTTCATGTACATATTTGTAAAAAGTAACCTTCAAAATTTTTTTGCAATACTTTTTCTTTTTTTTAACCCCAACTATGAATGGACTCATCACTTGATTATTTGCATCATAAATGTTAATATGTAGGTGTTGCACAATATATGGATATAAGTTTTTTCAGTCCTAGGTAGCATCTTGACATGTGTGTTGGTGATTAGTACTTGTGCTAATGAAGAACTGCATGGAACTTCTTGTTGGATCTTTATCATGTTATCTAAGTGCATTGTCAACTTGCAAATCATTGCCTTTTCCAGTGTAAAATTCTTGTAGTATTCCCTCCATCAGCTTGCACAATCTTTTCACTAGAGTCAATTCAATATTTCACTTCAATAATTTTGTCATGAATGCTTAACTCACAAACTCTTATCACCAAAACTCTCAAAACTCTCAAAACTCTAGGGTGGAGAAAGCAAATTTGACACATTTATTTTTTAAAAATTGCAGAAAGCTTGAATGGCTTATTTTGTCAGTTCAGTGGATTTGAGGGCAGTTTACCCCTTTCATTAATCACTATACCCTAAAACATCACAAGTCATGTGGTGGGAAACATTCTTGATTTGTTTGACACAAAATTTGAAACTGGAAACCATTGAGCAAGATTGTATATAATCAAACTAATAAAGGATATAATATTGATTGGTTCCAACTTGAAAATGTTTGTTATGCCACCTTTCACAGATCTGCTGGAAAGGAATCAGGATATAAGCATGTGCATTGTGCACCCAGTTGTCCATGTGCCAGTAATAAATTATTATTTGGTGTTGAAAGTGTGCTAGCAGTTTAGAATGAGTACAAAAAAATGTACACCTACTCCTCAAAAAATGGTATAGAAGATCGGGAGAATATCATGGCCTAAGATCGCTGTCATTATCAAAGATTTCTATAGCTGAAGCACCTAGTGAGTTGTTTATGTACATTTCAAAATGTTCAAGCTTTGGAGTGGTTGGTTTGTACTGTAAATATCGTACAAGTGTTTTATGCCATATGTTAACATTGTAGATATTTTATCTAGTTGTACTATACATTGAAACATTGAGCTTCTAGTAATTGTATTCCTGAATACTTTGCAGACAAGTGAGGATGTAATGTAAGGGCAGTGATTAAATTTCAATCAACCCATCGGCTTGCAATTTGATCGACTCTTCCCTTAAATGCAGTGTTTCATAGAGAATATTAGAAGCTTTTGAAACAAATTTTCCAACTTTTTCACTGTGTGAGTAATATACGTATATTGAGTATCATGCATAACAAAATTGTGCAGCTAATTGAAGTTTGTGTGCGTAATAACTCCTAATTGCTGGGGGACTCTGCAGTAGCTCATAGAGCTGATGGAGGCAGAATGACAACGAATTAGTTAGAGAATTAGTTGCAGCAGCATCAAAGTGACTTTCCAACTGTATGGATGTGAGCTGTTGCAGGCGATGGTCCATTGTTCCAAGAAGTGACAAATCATTCTGACTTTTATGATCCAAGAGTTCCAGGTACTAGTATGACATTAACATGTACTCTCTGAAGCAAGATGACTAGTGAACATCTTTCATGGTACAGAACATTGGATTTGCAACGCATCATGAGAGTCCTGTACTATTACCGATTTTACGACGATGATTGTCGATCACCAGTATCTAGGAAACATGCCTATGTATCACAGAGCTCTTTGAGCTCGGTCATATCGTCTACAAGACTCTAAATTTTACGAACTCTTAGATGGTAATGCTGTTGGGGACACCCTTGAATGTCACACCCGGCTCTGAAAGCGACTGTAGTAGCTGATACGGCATTTGCACAACACCAGTTCGGTTCTTCAATGTTTTATCCTCATTGCGCGCAGTGATTAAATCGTCCACTTGACGTATTTTCTCCGCAAAGCGCTGGAATGCTGCCTTGGCCTACAGACCTCGCCAAAAACGGAAAAATGATTAGTCTATGATGAGAATACCAACTGTCCAAAGAGCTCTATTGATCAGGTGGTCTTGTCATTGTTGATTGATACAAGAGTGGCAAGGGTTTAGGGTTTAGTACATACCGCTTCATTCTCTGTCCAACTTGAATGACGCTCGCCGAGGTACTCCTCGGTGGGACAATGGGCAGAAAGTACTTCGTACACAGACATGGCCGTCGTTGTGGAGTCAATGTTGGAGATCGACCTCAAGAAATATTTCTCAGGATTACGTTGATACTCATCCCATTCTTTAGTGCCCTCGTCTGGAAGCAGGCGGCGGGTCATTGTGGGACGGTGGGGCATAAACCCTGCGTAATCGTATTGGCCGAAATTGACAGCCGCATGCTGGCAAGAAGCAATCCATTGAATTATTGTCAAAATATCTGCAAGGCTTTGCTTGGAGTTCAGTTCAGGCCATCCAGGTGCATCCTTCTTGTCAGCGTGGGCTACATACCGGATTTCGGTCCACCATTTCTGCAACTCGACATCGTTTCGGACGACGCTATCGTCCTTGTAAGTGATGTCAACGTACTCTCTGTTCCATGATTTCAGGGCCCCCCACAGCTCAAGCCCATCATGAGCGTAAGGGTAATCTTCTATGACAAGCCTGACGCCATGTTTAGCCATGAGGTCTGGCACTGCCATACCCCTGAAAGATTGAAGCAGAACAAATGTAAGTGACTCCTCTGAAAAGGGAAACAAATTTTTAGAGCTTCACACTTACTCTTGACATTTTAGAAAACGTAATACAGGTACTGTATTCAGTAGCTACCTTCGTATGAGGTCCACCGGCAACGCTTGTGACTCGAACGTCCAAGCATCTCTGTAATTGACGGCGGCCAGCTCCAAGGAGCATGCACCAGTTGTGAAATGGGTTTCAATGGAACCCCCTGCAGCAATAAGAGTCAATCGAGCCTGACGATTAATCTCCAACGTGCACTTGAAATGCGGCGCCATCAACTGATAGATTGGGTGCAGCTTGCTGAGATGACGGTTCGAAGCAATGATCACAGGCTCCATGGCTACATGGCACCGTAAACTGTACGAGAGAACATCCAGGTGGGTTGTTATTGTCAGAACTAAGTCGACAAGTGCAAGCAAAGGAATTCTACGATTTCATGAGAAACAAAAAACGGTGAGAAGCAGTCAGCACTCACAAGTGGCTAAAAACTTGATGTGCACTGAGATCGTTGTTGGTAACATGAACCTTCGCGAGCTCCCATAGGTAATCCGTTTTGGAGGTGTCGCGTGGTGGGGTTAACACCCGGGAGATCTTTTCTCCGTCAGGAGTCTCTCGTGGAAGAACCAACTCAATTGCAAGCACCTTGAGCGTATTGTCACTCCTTAAGAAAAATAGTACTCTGGTGGCGTATTGTGCCCTGTCTTTTTGTGAATTTATTCTTGCAATAAACGGTAGAAAAGCATCATGGTAGTCCGCAACAAAAAGCTTCTTGTGGGACACAGCCTGTACATATCGATACCCCCGCCCCCGCCCCAAAAAGGTCGTCAGTACCTGCAGATATTGATGTGATTACATTCTGGCGGTTTCGTCACAATCAGCGCAACGCCCGGTTAAAGAGTTCGGAGTTAGCTAGTGTTACCTGCTCGACACTAAGGCCTTCCAACTCGCCGATAACATGGTCCTCGGATATTGCAGAAGTGGGGTCACCATACTCAGCAGGGTTGAGCGAGCTCTTGAGAGGAAACTCCTGATCACCAGAACCACCTTGGTCAGTCAAACCTGATGCACACCTCAGCTGAATTGGTCTTTGAACAAACATCCTCGTGAACTACTATCTGAGGCTTCGACCTGTCCATTAAGACACTGCACATTGCGGATTCAGGTAGGCTTATTCATGTAATTACCTGGACAAGCTCAATGACCACAGGGTTGAGCCCTGCCAGAAACTGCCGAGCAAATTCGTCGTTGTTTTTCCACGCATTATCGTCAGCTATGAGATACAACGCAGGGCCAAAGTCAGTCTCTTCGTCGATGATGCACTCCTGGTGATGCATCATGCAACCTCAAATATAACATCAAAAATTGGCCGATTCCAACCCTAAACTGTATTTCCAAAACTATTGGCATCCCAAAGTACAGTAGACATACAAATACGCGGTGTGAAGCATGCCTTCTTCAGTAAGGAAAGTTTAAAGAAACCTTGTAAGATTCGAGGCAAAGGGTAAAGGAGTGGATCGACTGGCTGGCCGTCTGGCCTCAGTACTTCATTTAAGAAAACCAGCGATTGCTGGTTTCGTGCGGGGACGTTGGTCTTGGCTGGCAACACATTGTTGATTCTTCCAACCTTTTTGCCTCTGGCACTATATAACTTCTTGATCTCTTCAATGCTGTCGAATTCTGACTTCCTTCTCAATTGGAGACTAATTTTCGACGTTGCTGAATGAACTATGGAGCGGAGGCCATCGGCCATGAAGTCACCCATTTTCGTGCGCTCGAAGCATTCATCGCGAGGGATATAGAAGGGCTTTTTTGTCTTCCGGGTCTCGTACTTGGGATCTAAATAGAAAATCATAACAACGGGTAAGACATCATCTAACGAAAGATCAATTGTACGCCAAATCACAGAGCTATCAATTTTGAGCGCGCTGATGCGACCGTTTGTATCCCGATGTCACAGAGGAGACTTACTGAATTTTGTTGGCGCTCGCCCTGTTCGGATTCTGCGAGGGAAAGGATATTCCTTGTTGCCACCCAAGTTGGGCCGTTCGAGTTTTGGGTCATCATCAGGTGAACCCAAGTCATTGTAAACGTCATAGTCGTAGATGCGGTCGCTCGGTTGTCGTTCGCCTGTACCATCACCTCGCAGAGCCTGAAGTTCCTTCTCACGCAACTCCTTCAGCGCGGCAGGGGTCTCGGTCGGCAAGTAAGCCTGTAAGCGGGAAATTCCTGGGGATCAAACGCTCGTACAGACATTGAAACATGAAAATCTAGGCAATGGGAACGAGAGATTCTTGGGATCGAAAATCCACTCGAGATTGTGGAGTACATACCTTGTTGCGGAAAAAAATCCGGCCATCTGTCTTCTCCGTGTTGTACACCCATGACTCGGTCACATAGTGTGCAGTGCTCCTATCGGGTAGTTCAAGATTGAACGAAATCAGAAAGAACTCGTTCGGGTGGCCGTTATGCACAATGATGGCTCCCGGAACGCCAAATGTTTTCGAGACAGTGAATCTGAGCTGGAACACGACGTTTTGGACCGCCATACCTTCCAAAGCAGGCCACCCCGGAAAGATCTCCTTATTGCTCATCATAGCTTTACCTGTGTCTGCAAATCCAATTTCAACCACAAAATGTTCATTACCTTGGAGAGTTCCGTACCGTGAACCAACAACTTAGCAGTGTAGCGAGAAAATTCGTGCAGTTCCAAATGGGGACTGATTCGAGCTTTGGAATAATTATGCAGCCTGTAGGGATTGCAGATTTCATACGTGGATCGATGTTAGTGCTGATGAGCTGCACAGTAACGCGCTTCCCACCCACTAGTTCGCTTGTATCGTCCTGGATATCCGCAACGCGATCAATGATCTCCAGCATCTGCATCTTCTTCATTATCACGGCTGTCCCAAAGTACTCCACAACCTCGTGGTTGAATTCTTCTCTGACCTCTTCTAATTTCCTCTCGACAAAGCTGGCTACTTCGCCGAACTTCGTCGATGCGGAATCTAACCATCCTCTACCCTCGGTCGATGCGGAATCTAACCATCCTGTACCCTCGGCGCTTGCGCTAGCGCGCACTTGCAACGATTCTGACCGCCCCAACGACCTCGCTTTCCTTACCACAAAACCATCACTAGACTCGCCGCACAACGTCGGAGCTACAGGAGTCTTGAATTTATTGAGCAACATGTCTCCTACTGGGATGATGAATCTAATTACACACAAACCAGAACAAAAATCCGTACAAATACTATGTGAATCGCCTCGTAATGAGTGTTGAATCTAGATCTCCTCTACCTGGCCGCGGCCAAGTGGTACAGCACTACAAATTTGACTCACCACTAAACCCTGTAAATGGTGAGTGATGACCTTGTCGTGTGAAGATGGTCACTATTTCCACGGAATTACACTCTTGTCAATATCTTCTTGTCAAGAACCTCAGAATCCTGCGGTCCCGGGTGCAAAGCTAAGCCAGTGACTGATGAGGAGGCTGAGCGAAAGGGTTGATGCGCAAGGTTGCTCTTGTTCCTTCACCGCTCAATCATCTATTTCCATCCTCAAACGGCTTATTTATTGCACTCCATCCAATATATTTAATGCTTGACAAGCGGACATGTAAGCTGACCAGATATGCAAGCAGGCCTGCACTTCGGCCTCTGATTGAAGCGGAAACCCGGCTTTTCAGAGAACCTTTTCGCAGCTGAGCGGACGAACGTTTTCCGTGTGCATGTGCGCAGGCCTAGGTCGGAAGTTGAACAGATTCTTCACATTCCGTAGTGTTTCATCATCTCTTCCCTTAGAGTAGGATTCCTACTTGAACCTAGTAAGAAAGTTCACTGGACATGTGATCAGTTACTTAGAATACACAAATGACCAAATCAATCCAAATGGCGTGTGAAACGGCTGTCTACTCAGTGCGAACCTGGCCCACCGAGTCGTGTCTCAGATCTAGAGTGACTAAGAATGTCCTTCCGCCAACCCATGATCCGTCAGATGTTGGCCTAGGTGTGTCCGTTCTAATAGGAACCAGGTGCAGTTGACATGTGATGGAATCATGCTGCAGCGGGGATGGTCTGTTCTGTAGGTAGGTCTGTTACCTTAGTGCTGCGTCTAGACCGAGCCAAGGAAAGTGGGACCTTATCCGCCAATTTCAGTGGACCAAGGTGATTGTCACTCGACTGTTCTCAACTGGCCCATCATGGTCGTAGTAAACGCGTACTTTTTGGAATTCCAGTACAATCGATTTAATCAGGGTTGCCTAGATACTTCCCCCTTGTGACACACGAGCGGAAGATCTTTATTTGCTTCTGTTTTCTTGGAATTAAGGAATGAAAGAAGCTTCGCTTCCAAAAGAAATACTGCACACAATGCAAGAGGACCCATTAAAACATAAAACACTTTGATTCAGAGAGGTTGCAGGATTGAAGCTAAACTTACCACATGAATTTATACTCAAAAATTGCATGCACACAACAGTATCAGAATCAAGAAGTGGGTCTAGAATAAATCTGTACCCATCTTTTTTCACACAGCTGCGGTTAACATCAGATAAGGACTGCCCAGGAAATTGAGAGTACTTACTCGGTACAAATGTTTTGTAAACAGAATTCTTGCCAAAAGAGTAATGAATCAATGACCATTCAGCTAATCAATATCTGTGAATGATCTTTAGCTCGACAGGGCCCTGTAAAGCTCAGAGAAAGTAGCCGCTCAAAAGCAGCTAATAGTTCAAACAGGCAAGTCATCGAGATTCGATAAAATGGGTGTGCTGCTCAGATTTTTTAATCTGTCATGCCTATTGATCGCACATTGCAGCATCACAGGTTGCACTGTCTGTAGTGGGCCACCCCCTCCCCAACTTTCAGGAAGTTCGTCAGAGCTCAGTTGGACACGTGCAACTACATGCAAGGCCTTGCCATAGTTCCGTACTCAAGTACGTCTCTTTATTTGAATGACTTTTACTTATTGGGCCTTTCATGATGACATTACCACAACGACTGCAATAGCCACTCACTTAGTCACAACCGTTTTCCACTGGATGGTCCAACTTTTTTTTCGGGTCAATTTTGTAATGTAATTGAAGTGGCAATCGTACATAAGGTGACTAGGTCAGCAAATGTCCTGCAAACAAAAAATGAAAGTGAACAATTTCAAAAGTTGGAGAGTGTTAGAGTTATGTAATCAATTCTTAGATTATTAAGAGGTGCAACCCTTCAGTTATAAAGAGTTGTAACTCTCCTGAAGAGGTATGACCTCAGGGGTGAAGCTATTTAAAAGCTTCTAAGGTTGGGAGGAGAGTTTAATATACATTATAATGTAATACAATCATATATTCAAATATGGTATCAGAGCAAGGTGGTTGCATCAATATGCAATCCATAAGTAAATTAGATTAATTTACAATGTTAAAAATTATAGTGTAGTATTTCAAGCATAAATATTAACAATGATTGTCGATCCAATTGCCAATGTGGATTGAAGAACAATATTTTTATTGATTATATATTTTGTCAAATGATAAATATTGATCATGGTAATGTCTTCTTTTTTTGTGGTGCATGTTTATCAAATTGATAAGTTGAATAGTATTATTTATAATACTTGGTCGATTAAATTACAAATGTTGTTGATTAGAAGTGAAATTTGGGGAATAGTTCACAAGTCTTATCCAGATCCAAGGGCAACAAATACTTCAAGTGGCTTGGAGATTGAAAGACTTCAAGGCACAAGCTAACATAATTTTTCATTGTAGCGATTGGCAAATACATATGATAAGTCAATTAAATTTATTTAAAGCAATGTGGGATAAGTTTAAAGCACAATATGAACATATAGATATGGCATCAAAGGCTGCAATTCATAAAAGGTTAATGCAACTTACATTATCAGAAACTCAAGCACCAATTGAGTTTTTAGAAAAAACAGCAAGGACTTCTAGATGAAGCCATAGTCATGGCTAATATTGTCATCACAAAAAAATAACAAGTAATGTTGCTCCTTGCAGCATTACCACCTTTATGGAGGACATTTGTAACTACACAAGGTAATGTAACAAATCACACATTAGATGGCTTGATTGGTAAAATTTTGTAAAAATCCATAATGAAGAAAATCGATAGTGTACAAACATTGCATGGTATGCTTTCCACCATATTTGGAAATCATAAATCATAAGCCCAAATTTCAAGGCAAGTTTAAACAATGTCGCAAATCTTCTTAATACAATGCCAATAATGCATAAACCACATCAAAATAAAACTTGTCATTATTGTGGGAAAAATAATCATATTGCACCATATTGTAAGCAAAAGAAATGAGATAGAAACAATGGGGTACATTCACAATTGAGGTACACACAAGGAATGTTTCATGACCCCAAAATCATTTTCAAAATACTACTTTGAATGATCATTATATTTATGAAATAATTATTTGATAGATTTTTTTTCATTAGATACTCACATACTTCTTGATTAAAATGGTGGTGAGTTTTTGTGATTGGATGGTTAAAACACATCAATGTCCTTAAGTGTTCCAAAAGATGGCTCAAGAACTGTGTCCCACACAATTTTATCAAAAAGGACTTAACAAGTAACAATATTTGTTCAAATTTCCCCATATTTTAACCACAAATAGAATAAAATATATTTTATATGATGGCACAAATTTTTAGTATGATAAATCACCAAATTTTATAATTCATGCTAGAATTTTGTTTTTTTTTCATAAAAGGATGCACTAATAAGGACAATCAAATTAAATTTTTTAAATACAAATTTATATTCCACAGGTTTAGAAAGAAATATAAAAAACATGGGTGTAAAAACCAGGACATTATTTGATGTTTTTAATAAGGTTTTGGCATTCTAAATGAAAATATGTCATTCTAGAATGTTTAAGTAATCCTACATTTTGTTTTGGTTTATATTTGAACATGACATTCAAAATTTATTCAATTGATTTGAATCTTCATTATAATAAGTCCTATTGGTTGAAAGCCTAAACCTATATATCCCCCTTTCATTGTTTAACATCTTAGAACGTTCATTTTGTTTAATCCTTGCTTTAGGATTCAAGACACATGACAATTGGGTGTCATGGTACCTATTGTGGTGCCCCAACCATGAATGCACCCAATAACATAATAAAACTAATTTTTTTCTAATAAAAATACACAATCAAATCAATTTAATACTATCATTGAACCATTGCAATTGTTGAACAAAATTCCAATAAAGCTACTAATATGTGGTTCCTTAACATTAGAACGACCCAACATATGACTCCACACAAGGAATGGTTGAATTCATATAAATTATTAGATAAACCATTAACTATGTACATGGGGGATGACCAATAACATCAAGTTGTTAACATTAGAGCTATAATTATTCATTTACATTTTAGTCACATTACAATTGTTAGTGATGTGATGCATATATTTGCATTGGCAAAAAAATTCATTTTTGTATGTAAAACAACAAAACAAGGCCAAAATAGTATATCCTTCTTCCATGACCATTGTAAAAAATTTAATTTATTTAACAAAATGGGAGAAATAACAATTATGTGTCACCAAAAATCATCATTATATCTAGTTGGAGTGTGATTCAAACCAAATAATATGGCTAATTGTTTAGCTATTGTGACCACACGTAACAATAACTAATCTTCAATAACATGGCATCATAAACTAGGTCACTTGCATTATGGGGCAATTAAAGAATTCATCAAATCCAATATGGTCATTGGATTACCTAATGTATTCCAATCAACTCCACAATGTGAAGGGTGTATTTTAGAAAGACAAACCTTTACACACTTTCCTAATTATCCTACTATTTGATCACAAGAAAGTTTTAATCTAGTTCATATAAAGTTATGTGGAACCAAGCATGTTCAAACCAATAGTGGTGCAAAAATATTTTGTTGTTTTTAATGATGATTATTCATGTTATACTATGATTTATAGATCTCTTGCATAAGTCAAACATGTTTGCCAAATTTGAAGTGTACAAGGCCATGGTTGAAACCAAAATAGGTAAGAAGTTGAAGACATTTCAATTTGACAATGATGGCAAATTTACATCAAAAGATTTTTCCAACTTTTGTGAAGTCCACAACATAACTATGCAATTGGCTAACTTTTATACCTCATAGTAGAATGGTGTCACTACACCTAATAAGAGGACATTTGTTGAATTAGTTCATAATATGCTAGAATCAAAAAATTTACCTAAATCATTTTGGGGCAAAGCTTTATTTATAACATGTTATGTGCAAAATAGGTCATTTATGTCTTATGTGCCTAGCAAGACCTTTTATGAGTGTTGAATAAGAGAAAACCAGATAATATTCATTTTTGTATATTTGGTTGTGTTGTTTATGAACATGTATTTGAAGAAAAACGTTAAAAACTTGATATTCAATATGTTAAAAAAAACAAATTATAGGTTATGGTGAGCTTGATGGGGTCAAAGGTTATCATTTATATAATATTGTTACCCAAAAAGTTTCTTTAAGTAAAAAAGTCATTTTTTATGAACATGTCATATTGCCCACTATGGCACATGGTTCTACTTTCACCCAACTACCACCCACACAACCATTAATGGTTCCTCCTCAAAATAATTCCCATATATATTTAGTTGATGAAATAATCAATAATCCCCAAAATAATCAAGTTCCTCCACTACCATTTCAACCACGAATTCACCCAATGAACACCCCAATAATACCTTAGGTTCCCTCACCTACACATCAATTTGAACCCCACCTCATGCCTTTCCCATCTCCCCTTCTTCCCAAGCTCATAATTAACAAGAACCCATCGTATGACAATGTAATTGTACCAGTAAAGGGACATATACATCAATAAACTTTGCATATATGGACTTTTCATACCCTACATCTAGTTTATTTGCCCCAACAAATAACCAACATCTTCCAAAGTTGATTTGGCTCAATTTGACTTTTCTAATTGGAAAGAGGCTATGGATTTTGAATATAATTCAATGCTCCAATATCAAACATGGGTTTTGGTTCCTCACCATTGGATTAGTCAATTGTTGGGTGTAAATGGTTATATAAAAATATATATAAAATTGATGGGACATTCGATAAATATAAAACTAGGTCAGTGGTTCAAAGTTTCACTCAAGTTGAAAGGATTAACTATGATGACTTTCTCTCCAATGGTCTAAATTATTTCATTGTCTATTTTACTTGCTTTGGCCACTATTCATGACTATCATGTACATCAACTTGATGTCTGAACTACATTTTTACATGGTCATTTAGATGAAAAAATCTATATGGAACAACCCCTTGGCTACATGTCTTCACAAAATGAACATAAAATTTGCAAACTCTTCAAATCCAATTATGGATTGAAGCAAACTTGTCCTCAACTTTGGTATGAGAGATTTAATGCTCATCTCCTTAATCTTGGGGTGGGTGGGGGGGGGAGACACTAGTAGAAAAAAGTAGAAAATATGTGAGTAAAAATATAGAGTGCAATATATTGATTGTTGGGTAAAAAATATAATTAGTTAAAAAATAAGGTACATTTTATTCAAATAATCAATTTAATTATAATATAGGGTATGTTATATTTTAAAATAATGCATTATAATTAATATAAAGTGACTTTAATATTTATATACTAAAAAATTAGATAATAATAAAATGATTAAAAAAAATTGGACAATTATTTAATATCCCCCAAAATGGTCCCAAACTTTACACACAGTGTCTTCCCTGGGCTTTAAACTCGATTACCAAAAGTGTGTTAGTGATATGGCAAGGGAATAATCAAACACTTGTAGTTTTAAATTTATATGTGGATGACTCAGTGATTGTTTCACATGATCTTCAATATTTAAAACATTGTAAGACTAAATTAAATGAAGAATTTGCAAATTAACAAAAAGGACATTTCATATTGTCCTATAATTCAAATAATTTGAGACCACTTTACTAAATCTATCAAGTTGTCCCAAGAAAAATACATTTTAGATATCCTTGCAAAATTTAACATGGCAAATTGTAAACCTATTAATACCCTTTATTGTCAAGGTTTAAACTCACAAAAGACATGAGCCCAGCTTCTTCTACCCATCAAAATGTTATGCAGTTGTTCCCTATGTTAATGCTATAGGGCACTTGATTTATTTAGCAACAACTGCATTCTTGGATTTGTCATATCCATTGGGACATTGTGCTCAATTTATGTCCAATCCCAGTCCAAGTCATTGCAATGTTGTTAAGAGAATCTTGTGCTACTTACAATATACTCAATCCATAGGATTGACCTACTCATTTTCTAACAATTTATGGTTGCAAAGTTATATTAACGCAAATTGAGTTAGTGATGCCAATACTCAGAAGTTCACATCTGGTTATGTTTTTCTACTAGGAAGTGAAGCAATCTTTTGGCAATGCTACAAGCAAATGACTATGGTTTTGTCTTCAACTAAAAGTAAGTATATTGCAGTCACTTTAGCTACTAAAGAGGTGGAAGAGGCGGTTTGGCTAAAACAACTCCTTCAAGATCTGGCTCCAACTCCTATAGCAATGCCTCAACCTATTTTATTACATTGCAATAACCAATCTTACATTTTATTAACTAAGAACCCTCGTTTTCATAATCACAACAAACATATTGAACTTCATTACCATTTTTTATGTGAAAAAATAAAAAGCCAAGAAATTGTCATAAAATATTGCCCCACCAATGATATGTGGGTTGATTTACTTACTAAAGCCCTTCCCCAGCCTAAACATGTCAAGTGTTGTTCTACTCTTGGACTTATTGAATCTTTGGTCATTAATCCCCAAGTAGTTGTAGCTAGAGGGGGAGTATTCAATCAACAAACAATTGGCTGAGTAGAGAGTTTTAGACCATATAGCTCAACATTGGAAAATTACCCATGTTTTTGTTAAGAGGGAGTGTTGGAATAATGTAATCAATTTCCAGGTTATTAAGAGGTGCAACCCTTCAGTTATAAAGAGTTGTAACTCTCCTAAAGAGATATGACCTCATGTGCTCGGGGGTGAAGCTATTTAAAAGCTTCTAAGGTTGGAAGGAGATCTTAATTCATTTTGCAATATACATTATAATGTAATACACTCATATATTCCAATAGAGAGGGGAGGAAGCTGGCCCGCCTAAGTATGGGAACCCACTTAATACTTTTTTGTGAGCAAACCAGCACATGCATGCGAGTATCAGACAATTTGCACTCATCTTTTTTACTGTGGCAAGTATCAGATAAGAACTCGATATTTTATGCCCTGGAATTTTTAGTGCTTCCTACAAATGCTTTGTAAGCACAATGCATGCACCAAGAGAGTCATGATGACGAGACCATTCAGCTGCTCATATCTGTGAATGATCTTTGACTCTAACAGGGTCCTGCAAAGCTCAGAGAAAACAGAACCTCAGCAACAGCTAATAAGGCAAGGCCATAAAGCCATGGAGCTTTTTTTAAATGTAGTGAGTCTGGTGCTCAGGTTTTTTTTATCTCGCATGTCCGTACCGCATTGCAGCATCGAAGGCGGAATTCTTGTAGCAGGCTCTCTAGTCTGCTCACCTTTCTCAGGAAATTTCTCAGAGCTAAAATGGACAACTGCAACTACATGCAAGGGGTTGCCATAGTTCCGCACTCAACGGATTCTGTTCATCCTAATGGCAACGTCAGGAACTCTGACTAACAGGGACTATTCGGTCACCAAAGAGGCGCCACAATGAACCAGCACCCACGAGCGCACCATGAAGGATGGATGGTAAGTGGTCAGGAAATAGTTTTCTGTTGGGCTCCAGTTCCCTACCTAACCAAGGTGGTTATCTCAGTTGCTTTTTTCGACCCACCTACTCAAAACTCACTTACTGGTTGTTAGTAGGTTGATATTGAAAACAGCCCTACCTGTGTATAAACCATCTACTTACCTATTACCACCTATTTTGTATGTATCTACATGTACATGTAGGACCTACTTCTTCCAGAATGCATTACCAAGGTGAAACCAGATATTAGCTCAGTTGAGGCTCATCCACAACTGAGTCATATTCAGCATCCCAGTGGATGATGTGAAAGGGTGATTATTAATTTTTTTGTGATATTCAGCATCCCAGAATCATTTTTGACAATTGTGATTATTAAATTGAAGAAACACTCCCAGCAACTTCTCAAAGTGAATCTTCAATTTAATAATCACAGTTGTCAAAAAATGAGAAGAATTGATTTTGATATACAATGGTCCCAGTTCTTAAAAAATGAAAACCAAATCAAATAACCTTCAAATAAAAGTATAATATTTTTGCTGATTCTGTTGTGATCATGGGTTCTTAGACGTTGTGGGATAACAAAAACCAGAGGTTTTTTTATTTTGTTTGTTCTCATTTGAGTTAGGAATGGGAAAAAAATGCAGAAAAAGATAAAATAAAATAAAATAAAATTTTACCTATTCAAGAAAAGCCTGCTGATATGGTTCCCACGACCTAGGGAGCTAGCAATTACCTTGGCATCTTACGTTCCAAATACAAGAAAACAAAAGAATTAGGATGCTGTACATTTTGCAGCACAAAACGGCAAACCTGAAAAAGCACTGTAACTGTACATAGACTGGTGGAAAACTGACCTTTAGGACCAACAACATGTAAAGCTTTTAATCTTGTTACTTTTCCTTGTTAAAACATTTCAATCACATTGCAAAGGATGAAGGATCTTCCACCTAAGTCGGGCTATCTGGAAGCCTGGCTACTTCTTGACTACCACCTCTTCAGGACACACCTCCCATCTCCTCGGCGTGACTTATTGCAGGGATTTTTGACTTGGAAAAATATGACCGACCTATTATAGGCGGTCAGTTTTAGACATGATGAGATTTTGACATCTATTTTGCGCTAACTTGATGTCCTGTAATTTCTCCCTTTTCTTTTTTTTTATTTGTACATTTTCCAAATCTACTGTGTGTTTATAAATAAAATTTTGCAGGATTGCATCATTTCAGTCACTCCTTTCAACACATAACCCCAATTTCCCCTTTTTCAAAAGATAGCCGAGCACGTTAACATTTTGGGCAGATATTTGTGAATTATATAGTACATGGGAAATCACACATGTTTTGTGTGAGGGATGGGCAAGTCCAAAAGGGGTTCCATTGTCGGAGGAATGGAAACAACACTATATAGGGAAAGACCCCAAATACACAGTCAAGAGCTCTGGACAGGAGTCCCTGTTACGTACGCCCTTCATGTATAGGTATCGGTTATGCAAATGCCATGAGGATAAAAAAATTACTCCCAGCCGCCCATGACCTGCACTTCCCAAACCTAAGAACTTAGTGTCCACACTGACTCCTGAGCCTTTCTAAACTGGAGAGAGTCCACCCCCTAGTGAAATGCCAAAATGCCAAAATTAAGTGAATTTAGGTTTAGGGCTTATTTGTTCTAAAAAATTATCAGTTACAATTGGGAAAAAATTGATAATATTTGTTCAAAGTAGAGACGCTTGTTGTATTTTAGTTTTGCTTATTCGAGGATCGAAGAATGGAAAACTTGAAACTAATTTGCAACAAATGAGTCTTTCGAAGCACAAAAGTTCTATATTTGTTGCCAGTACGTAGTCAAAGATATAAACTGAGACTTGAATCTTCAAATTTTCATATCTTGTTTATACCCAATTATCACATAATTTTTTCCTATGGATGATCACCACATTGGCTACATGAATCGACCAGTAAACCCATTGCCACACCTTGCAAGCAGCCTGTCGCCTTTGCAGATTTGTGTGGTGCATTGACGACTGGGAGCTCCGAGCCAGTGTTGCAGTGGTATGTCCTTTTTTCACATACCAGTTGGGTACTGGAGTTGAGTACTTTCATACCAGCCTGGTACTGGTATTGGATCAATATTAACTTTCATTTTGGCCAGGTCGCGGTATTAGACTAGTATTGGACCCAAAGCTGATTTTGGCCTCATATGAGGTAGGTATAAACCTGGTATTAGGTTCATATTATTTCTGGTCCATACCAGTCTGGTACTGGTATAAGGCTTGTATTGCCTCAGGTGATACCAGACTGGTATGTTTTTTCATAGCAGTATACATATCAATATTATATACCTGGGTTGGTCCCTATATATCCATACCACACTCTTCAAAGCCTCTCCAAGGAAGGAAATGTTTTGACAAGTACTTCCAAATTACTGAGGAAAGGACAAATTATGAATGAACTTGTCTTTGAGTCATTAATATTCAAACTTCAAGGATTGTAGCATAAAACTAGTTGGTCCCTTTTGGGACCTCGAGTGGAGGTAGGCCTAACACCCAATTTTATGAAGGCTATTAATATTTTTCCCCTTTCAATTGTTGGGTTCATTTTTTTATTTTATTTTTACCAAGTAAATTGGATATGCAATGCATGGCCATACCTAAGAAGAACAAACAAAATTTTGTTTCAATGGTTCATGAAACCAAGGTCATAATGACACAAGGAAAGTTATCAAATTGAAAAATTCATAATCATAGAAAAATAAAATTGACGAATAGTTGCAAAAGGCCCCAAGTTGTCAACATGAAAAGCATGTAGGTAGAATACATGATAAATGTGCATAATATTATCTAACCTTGATGCCAATTTTGTAAAAACATTTCATACTAAATGTTAACATATTAGATTTTAGTTGCATATGTATCAATTATCGAGATGGTTTTACCTAATTACAAATATGTCTTAATGACAAATGTAATTAACTTTCAATATTTATTAAACATTTCATATATTAAAGATGCATACTAAAAATGTAAGTATAACATTTGGTATATATGTGATATTTTCATAAAAAATGACATTTTTAAAATTTTAAGAGTATACTTAAAATTTAACATTTAAGTTGGATAGTTTGTATTCAAATATGCATAAGTACAAGGTTGATAGAATGGAGAATCAATACATTCAATATTTCAATAATACATGCTATAACAACCTTAAAGGAAAACCTACTTCATACAAAAATATTAGTATTTGAAAAGGAATAACATCATATGTAAATGTTGAAGTCGTATAAACAAAGTAATGGATCAAAAGCCATGAGCCAAAGTTGTGAATGTAATGGTGAGGGGATGCAAAACGCGCATACCTCTTAAGTTTGTATATATACTTATGCATATTTCTATGTAAAATCCACATAAATAACAAGCTACACTTTGCACATCAAGGAATAGTTGACACCTTTGCTAGATTCTAGCTTTCATTGCCCTATACAACTTGTTAAATGATTGCACATGTACATCCCACAGCCAAACACACATGGCAACTTTGTAAACACAATTCTATCACATGCCATATGAGCCATACAAAGTTTCATTCCTCTACCATTGCTTTGCAATTTGATAATCTTATTTTTGTCTCAATAGCTAGGCGCGCACATAGGGGTACTAGTTGTAGGGCATTCCTACAAATAGAAAAAAGGTATCAGGGCAAGTGATGAATAGTCACATGGCTTGTCAAATAGTGGGAACAACACAAGATTGTAGATCTCTAGTGCTTGGGAAAGTTCATATTGAATGTGTACATACACACATTTTGGTTGATGCAATGAGGAATTTAATGTTGTTGATCAATGTGACAATCTTCCACCCTTCTTTAATTACTCAATCACATGCATTCTTGGAATCAAATATTCATATAAATCCTAATCATGAATTCTTAGTTGTGATGTATATAGGGTTCTTAAGTGGACAAAACAAATAGAAACGTTACACTAACCCATATTATAGTTGGGTTGGCTAGAATAGGAAATGTTTAGGAAAAAATAGTGGTGAATGCCAACCACTTGGGGTATTGGCTTGAAGATTACAACTATGCATTAAATTCCATAATTCACCAAATTACTTCTAGCACAAAGATCACGAAGCAAATTTGACTAAGTACTAATGACAGCTAACTATTACACTTCCTTTAGTTTAGAAAGCTAGTGAGAATCATAAACAAGAGATTGATAGCACCTGTGAAGTTGTGCACAAAGGTTTTTAAGTTGAGAATTGCTATGACCAAAACTGGAGGAAATTTTGATATGTTGATAGGAAATTCAGCAATAATGCAATTGGGAATACTTTACCTTCAGAGTAGTGAGGCGCATGACATACCGTAATATACCCATCAGATGATCCACAAGCTCATCTGACACCTTACCTTCTCTTGCCTACTGCACCCCCACAAAAACTACATAAGCTCTATTACTTGCATACAGAGGACACACTATATCAAACAAGGCATGATGTCGCAAAAACAACACCCTTAATTATTTGTAGTAACTCTTCATGTGTTTGTACTACAACCAGATGCATTCTCAAAAGGAAGTACATATGCAATGTACCGCTAGTCTTGCAACTTTGGCAAGCTTCTACTTTACTTCCCGTGGCAACCTCTTAGCCTTTCCTCCTAACTATGGTGGCTGCTCTAGTTCTTCACCATCAGCTCTTGGCAGGTAGTCTGTCACATCCAAATGAACAAAGAATGAAAAAGAAGTAGATGGCAATCTAATATGCAGAGACATCCACTTGAATGTTATAGATGGCAACAAGATGAGATACACAGAGATGTTTACAAGCTCATGCAATCAAGCAGTACACAAAACCTAATTCAACAACACCCTTTTCAAGGTCCTGAATAGCTCTTTCCATCATAGTGCATTTGGGCCACCCTGAACGACGACTTGGGCTAATGTTCCCTGCTGCATCATACCATAGAGTGCACACCTTTCCATACTTGACCTGCAAATCAATACATTGCCACGACTTACCCGTTGACTTCATCAGCTCCCAACAATTCGTGTAGATAATTTCTACTAATTGACACAAAATTTGGGCAAACATTCAGGCAGTTCTAAAGCCAGAATCACCCAATATGTACCTGCAATTCCTGAGCAAATTCCAAAACAGGATTGAAGCCAATCAGCAAATGATCCCCCTCCTCAGCACATTTTGGGACACCTAAGGCGAAATTCCTTCAATGGGTGCTCATTTTATAACAGTTGCAACAAATTCAACACAAGCACCTTTAGCAATAGTCACTAAACCATGAAAACCATGTTTTTCCAACCTTTAACCTGTACACCAAAAAAGTGGAAAGCAATGTCCAGATTGATCAGAACCTCCTTCTATGTCGTTGGAACCATGTGCTATGTAACTTCCTCAGGATTTGCATCAAAAGTAATAAGATCCTCTTCATTTTGTGGTGACACCACACTTAAAGTAGTATTTGGTGTAAAAACTTCATTTTCAAGCTGTGGCTGGCCGACATTTGCATGGACCTTTGTCTCAGGTGAAACTACTGGTTCTTCATTTGACACTCCAGCTTCAATCTGCTGGACTGCAGATAATTCTTGTCGGGAAATATCCAATGACCCCACCATTTGGAGAAATTTCTCATGTTTTTTAACAACCTGCAAAACAAGAAAATGAATTTAGTATCTCAGTGTCATTCATCTCCTCTTGGGAATACCATGACAACGCTGAAAGAATTAAGAGAGTTTCTTGAAACAAACTTTTGTTGCTTTTAAGTACCTGAATCAGAACCCACACACAATGTCCAAACTTTGGCCCTGCAAGTGCTGTCAGTTGTTAGTGTGACACATAGTGACCTAGTCTTTAAGGGGCCACAAGATCAACTAATGCTTCTACTTCACCATCTAGAGCTAATCCCTTCTGTGGCAACTGTAATTATACACAAATGCACATCTGATCCAATTTTCCTTCAACTCTAAAATAACCAATTCTAGCATGGGGCAAATATGATAGTGAACATTAAGGGCCACAGTCAAAACACTATCAAAAGTGCCTTGGACAGCAAAACTACCTTGTAGGGCTTATCTGAAAACCTCTAAAATCTATTGCATTGCACATTTTAGGATCAAAACAAAGCACAAAGAAAATCATGAGTAATATACCAATTACCTTTAGTGTTGCTGCATATTCATCCCCACCAACATGTACAAGTTGAGTTTGTGGTGGCCATGCACTTGAACCACTGTTTCATAAACGTCATATCTTGGTGAACTGAATGCCAGGTGTAAGTTCAGTTCCATCAAAAATTGTCACATCCTGCACAAATCAAGCATCCAACTTCCCACCCAACCCAAGCATGCTCCTTCCATAGTGAGCTTCTGGTTTTCCACCATGATAAAGACTGCCAAGCCCTCCAGGTGAAGACTCCACATGGAAAAGGCTGGTAGGCTTCCCCTATAGTACATTGGGTTAGCTAGGCATTACATCTGCAGTAGAATCAACAGAAGTAAATCAACAGCAAGAAAACCCTAACTGTGTTTTTCTGCATACAACTTCAATGACCTAAGAAGGTGGACTTAAGCATCTAGCCACATTTAGGAGGCCAACAGAACATTGGTAAAGTAACATTTGACCACCACACATGGGTAGGTGAATGTGTTGAGGGTGAAACAGTGGTTGGTCAATTTGATCATAGTATTCAGCACATCTGTTTTCTTGGAAGCAAGCTTGACACAAGTCATCTTCCCTGCAAAATGGACAAATTCACAATGCATATCAATATCTGTTGAGTGGGTCACCATTAGTTGGTAAGACAAAAAGAGGAAAAACACATGAACTGATAATACAAATGCATGGAGAAGCTGTTACATGGATAGACCAGCTCAAGCCAGAAACTCTATTTGGGAGGGAGAGATCCTCACTGTTGGGACTTGTACTGAGGTCCAACAATAAGAGACAATGTGTTTCAGATGTCACACTGCACACCATTATGAAGCACATGCTCATGATCATCTTGGGCAATTGCAGTAGATGGCGTGGTTGCTGCAGCACCTTTGTTCTTGGAAACCTTTTCCAAAGGGATAAGGAGCTCAATGACAAGAGAAGGAACAGGGGATTCAGGGGTTGCATATGGTTTGATGAATACAGGATTGTTAGGTTTGCTGAACATAGGATTGTTTGAACAAGTCTGTTGGGTGAAGGGAAATGGAGCTAGCAAAGCATGTGTCAGGTTATTCTTGTTGCCTCCATTCGGGATGGCAGAAACCAACTTGGGCACATTCTTGACCAGAGGTTCACAACCTTCCAGAACCCAGTGCGCAACATGCTCAGTTGTCTACTTAGTGGTGTCCGAATCAAAAACATCACAGACGGCCACCATAGTGGCCACCATGGTGCCCATGTGAAGAACCATGAGTAGCGCTGGCAGGATGGAGTTCCCTATGTAGGTTAAAGGACAACCCTACATTAGCTTCCACAAACTCTTAACTTGAGAAAGTTATGCATATGCCCAAAATGTAGCAATATCTAACATTTGTTCCTTAAACAAAAGACAGGACTCAAGGATGAAAACATATAGTTCCATCACTGAGTTCATACAGGCTGATAGGAGACCATCTGGAGGATTGATGTAACTCTTGATCAAGCTCATCATTCAAAAGTTGAGTCACCATTTGACATATTAATGGGTCAAAAATGTTACTGGCAAAGTTGTATCATCCACTAATGCAAAAAGATATATTGGATATAAATATCGTCGAGTTACACTACATGAGAGCCTCAAATAGGGGATATGCACATGTGCTTGAACTTCGCAACTACAAAGCAGTCAGGAATGAAATCATCTCCTAGTTTCAGTATTGCATCCTCAGTTGTGCGGAACTAATGAGCCCTCTGGGCAAGACTGATTTGGTCCAAATTTGAAGGAAGAAGTGTTGAAAGCACCAATGCTGTGCGCCATAGCCCCTTAATTTGATGTAAACACAAACGTAACCCATCACACCCAACATCATCAACACATCAGCTTGTAATCAAAAGAAATGTAATCAAGGCAATTTAGTTAGGTAATTTCATGGCAACAAGTCCACTTCTTGAGCATAGGATAGGAATTTAGTGTTGCTATTGTTTGTTCCCTTACTACCCAATAGAGGCAATGACCACAATACACTATGCATTGCCTCAGGACTCCTTACTTGTCAACATTGAGGTATTTATCTTCAGTTGCAGTTAATTTTTATTGATAATCAACTTATATGCAATTGAAGCTAATCCAAAAAACCTTAGATGCCAAATTCAGGTGAATGTATCCCAGATCCATCTCAACTACACAGATGTGGGACATTAGAATTGCCCATAAAGAACTAAAATTTTAGTTTACATTACCAGCTTGCACTCGCTTGCGGCCATCCATAGGCAGCACCAAACCTTGTATACCTACTCCCCCATCCCTCTTTGTTTTGAGAGAACAGATATGAACTGGGAAGGCATGATACTCTTGAAAAAGAATTGCTAAAAAACAACAATATCAATGTTATAAAAATTACCAGGTTGGACTCGCTTGTGACCATCAACAAGCAGCACCTCTTGCCTCCCTGTTCCCACATCATTTTGAGATAACAAGTTTGTCACCTCTGTGAACTGCTCTGCTGCTGCATCTCATGGGTGACAACATTATTAGTGCATTAGGATGTGATAATACATGGACATGATTTGAATAAAAGAGCAACAGTTGAAGAAAAGTGTGCTGACCAAGCCTTTCTTGTAAGGATGTGTGTGATGTTGAAAGGGAAGAAGTAAAGCACTTAAAAAGCATAGCCTCCTTTCCTCCATCTGTGATTGCCCATAATTAAGCCCAAGTACATCTATCACTACTCCTTGCACACAGCAACATAGTAAAACATGCCCTATAAACAATCAGGACTACCAGCATGACGGATATGAATGACCAAACTCTGTAAGATTTCACACCTGACATGACATGCTTCTTGCTCTCAAACACCTTATCCTAGTGGGTAACAAAATAAAACAAAATTGCATCTGTACTGCAATGCAGGCCCACGATAACACCCACTGTCAATTGTGAACCCTCAAGTTCAATTAGAACCTCTGCAGTTGCTTGCATATAGTCAACACATAATCTGAGCCCACCATTTCCAGTAGATAATTCACAATCTTAACAGCCTTCATCATAAATACAACTCAATAAGCATTCAAGACTGGACCCACACTTCTGGTCTTCCAGCTTGAACCCAAACTGAGCACCTAATCAACACATCAAGAAATGATTTCCTCACATTTGGAGCACTTTTTTTCCATCTAACCACTGCCTATTGTAATTCTCAGGATGGTTACAAAGACAATTTCATGTTCTGCGGATGGCCACCATGGCACCCATATGAAGAACCATGAGTTGTGCCAGCGAGATGGAGTTCGTGCTGGTGTTGACCAAAATGCCCATCAAACAGAGTTGCGACCAACACCACAATGATGTGCAAGTGAAGAGGATTCAAGCCTTGATTAACACAAGCATCCTGCAAATTGGGTCAAGATTTCCCTTGCTGAAAAGGACCTCCTATAAGAGTAAACAAAAAGAAGACATTATAAGGAGAAAAACAGGTGCCTCTTCTTTCCAAACAACACATTACAGACTAGCTCATTTTCTTCAATGTTAAACACAAACAATTTTATTCTGGTGATTGAAAGTTTGTCTCACCCAGTCCTTGATAGCCTAGGTCTGGTTTGATTATGTAGAAATGCTTAGAAACAAATAGGAAGCCCATAGCAAAAGTGAAAGAATATTATGGGTTAGGTTCAGGCACCACCAGAGAATTGGGTATTCACCTTCTATATACACACATGCAGCTTGTCCTCTGAAAGCTTCAATATGTCCAAAACAATTGTACAACCTTTAAGAACAGTCCTTCCATGAGCTGAAACTTTTAAAGATGGCAGCATTCTTCCAAACACCTACTGGTTCCCAAACGTGTCGAACTTTTTACCAGATATAAATCATCCACCAACTGTTTTTTTAACCTGGCACACAATTCATCACTGAGTTTTTCACAAGGTTCCCTAACAAATATACTGTGAATCTTCAAATCTACTAAAAAGTATACTGGATAGATCAAATCTTCAAATGCCAGTGGTGGTGCATATTCTTACAGAAATAAATTATATTCATAAGTACTGAGAATTTCTCAGTACCCATGATTTAAAAAGAATGTGGAGATGACCCTATAATGAGGAACTGCATATCTCAGATCTGACTCAAAAAAAAAGAAACAGGAAAACCCACCCTCCAGCAAAGAAAAAAACTCACAAAATAGAATTCATGACTTGCAATGATTTCATGGAACAAAATGACGTCTCAATAAACCTATGATTTCATGGAACAAAATTAATGAACAAGATTTAGGGTTTAGGGTTTACCATACTCCACATGAATGTATATGTCCCTTGCGTGACCAATTTGCCCTCCAGCCCCAAAAACCTTGGTGTCAAAAATATACAACCCTTTCACACCATTTATATCACCAACCTTGACCATAACCTCATAGATTAATTCTTTGCCACTAGACTTGGTGACAAGAACTGGTCTCATCTTTTCTCCTTTTGTGCTCTGTAAAAGTTCCACATAATGATGCCAACCCCAAGCAATTAAACATCACAAACATTGGCACAGTCTGTGTTCTGTACATCAATAGCCAACACATAAATATAGAAAATAAAATGCAGGATCAACATATGTGCAACTGTTTTTAGGCAAAACAACAAACCAATTGCATGGGTTCAGTGTGCAACTTCATAGCCCATGCAGAAGTCTCTTCATCCGTGAACTCCACAAATGCCTACACCACAAACACCGCATTCAAACTGTTAATAAGAAGGGCTGCCGACACAATGTCATTTCTTAAGGACTCAATCACACAAGCTTCCTAGGCATGGACTGCAGCTCCCCCTTGAAACTCTTCTAGGGTCCTCATGTGCCTACGTAATCATTGTTGTGCCTATCATCAAAATGTGGAACCACAATTCAGGTGCCAACCAAAGAAAATAAGCTCGGAAATTTCCTTGAATATTTTGAAAATGGAAGTATAAAATGAGTATAAAAATGGAAATATAAAAATTATATATATATATATAAATGGAAATATTTATGAAAATGGAAGTATCTAATGAGTATCTAGTGGGCAGCTAGTCTGTTTCCAGCAGCACAACAAATTCTCTGTCAGCTGCTGGCCCCAGGGCAAGAATTTATCTAGTGTTAGGTTGCAAAGAAAGTGAATCAATTGACTTCTCTACCTCTGAAGCTGCGCCCAAGAAACGAGCTCCAATAGCTTGCTCATCATATTCAAGGCTCAGCTAGTGCAAAGCTTCTTTGGCATCATGATGGTGAGCTTGATCATCTTCTTTTTGTTCATGTTGTTGCCACACATGACTTGCTACACTACTACTCCCTATAGATGCTGCACCACCCTGCTGCACCAACATAGCTACTAATCGTGCCACAATATTGGAAAGTGATGCTCCTTGATCATAAAGCCTAACTTGAAATAAGGAGGAGAAGCCTGCTAGCAACAGTTCTTTCATTAGTTTCTCTGCCACCACCCCAATTCTCTTTTGCAGGCAACTGTTGATGGGGATGATTCGAACTATTCATATGAATCAAAGCTCTTTCAAGCTTTGCTCACAAATGCAAAAAAATGCAGGGATGGAGGACTGAGCAAATCCAAGGCATAGAGCAAGACTAAGTCAAGTCATAGCTACTTATATTTGTTAGACTTTAGGTGTAAAGTGCCACAGTCTCAATACATACTCTGTGACAGCACCTCCAATTCAAAAAGATTAAGTGGAATTCAATTGAATAGTACCTGAGTTAGATAATGGAGTCTTGATAGACCCTTTCTTTCTGATTAGCTCTCATGTTATCACAGATTTCATTATTCAAATTTGTGGCCATCTCTGTTGTCATTTTCTTAAAATAGATGTCAAAAGCCAAAGGACAACAAATTGTTTCAACAACAAGCTTGCCATCTTCATGGATGATTGGCCACTCTCCATCACCTTCTGCTTCCTTTTGGATAAACAACACCACCTCTTCACCTAAAACAAAGTTGACATTAATTTCTTTTGCTTCTTAATTTATTGGTACACATAAACCTGACCAATTATGAAATGTGTGGACTGCTGGACAAGAAATACCAGAGATATTGTGAAAATAATAAAAGCTGCATGCAGGTCTCACCTTTATTAAACAATGCCAAAACATCAATGGATACATTCTAGGAGTCTACAACATCTCCTTCAGATTCAATAGCCAACTAATCTGAAAGAGAGCCCACATCCATTCTTGTACTCCCCGAGCTTGATACAGTGACTCCAGGTTAATGGGAAGGTTTCTTCCTAGTCTTCCACTGCATGGATGGCCTCAATTTGATCTCTGGTTCTGGAGAGGATGTTGAGTCCACCGAGATGACAAGTTGCACACATAGTTCAATGGCAGTACTAAATGTTTACAGATAAGGGCAATCTCTCCTCCTCTAGTTTGTATGTTTATTTGTGTAAGGGTCTGTTCCTGCAGTGCTTTAATCCATTTTAGTGGGTGTTGTCTGGCATTTTGTATGTCTAGAATGTGAAACAATGATTCCTTGCCAAGAAGCCACTACAATATTCTGGTCTACATGCTACTCCACTACAAAGAGCCCAACATTTGTTTTTCTTCCAATGAATGTTAAATACTAAGATGCTAGTTGGGCAACACAACATTCCTTGTCATTTCCTAGACTGTTACTACAACTCTCCTTTCATGTAAAAAAAGCTTCAAACGTCATGTACTAGATCTCTTGAAACTTAACTAGATTGCAACATCTATGAGCCACATGCTTATGGAGAGCCTCCATAGCTAAAACCCTAGCTTCTGCTTCCTTCGCTGAGCACTTGGCATCCCTAGTAGCTAGTAATGGCCTCCCATAATGGCTTGAAACTATCCACACACCACATTTCAATAAACCAACCTTGTAACAAACCTTGGGCTCCTCAATTGGCTTCCCTAGAAAAACTTGCTACAAAACTCAAAACCAGCAAGTTTGTAAAAAGGGTGAGGCTTTCTTATTAGATACCCACTTTCTAATGAATTGATTCTAAAAGGTGATAACTATTGTGGATCACTAGGGATGCTGCTACTATTCTCAATGCACTCCTAAAAGTTTAGGTAAATTTTTGCTTGGAGTATTAATCTCCATCCTTTGTTTTTGTTTCACTACAAGAGACTATGGTGAAGGGTGCATTTTCCACTGACTCCTTTGACAAAGTAAGGTGCAATCAAGCTACCTATTTCCAACAGACAGCTCACTAGAGAGAATCCCAAATAGGTTGAATGTAGTACTTGGCACTCAATGCCAAGAAATCCAGGCATGAGGAAGTCAAAGAGAAACTAGAACTCAAACACATTGTTTTAAATTGGTGTTTCAGTCATAATAAGATGGTGATCTGCCTAGATGCGCTTAGCTGCTTGAATGATCTTTGACTTAGTGTTCTTGATGATGTGGCCTTCATCAAGAATGCAATAGTTCCACACTTGCTGAGCCAAAATGACCATGTCTTTTTTCAATACATCATAAAATGTTGCAATGACATTATGGTTCTAAAACTTTGTGCGCAAGGAGGCCAATTCAAGAATCAATTTAACATATTGCAAGGGATTCAAGATGTCATTAGATATGAACTTTTCAATTTCAAATGCCCAATGTCATGCCAAAGTGGGCAGGTAGACCACTAGGGATGGGAGAGACCTATTGAAATCTATTGAATAGAATTTTAAGATTTCAAGAGTACTTTACCACATGTCAATGGGGTGTAATGTACATGACATCTAAAGCAAAATTGTATTTTATGATACAAGAAAACAAATCATAAAATAATTAACATATTTTCATGCAATTTGAAATTAGGATATTTTTTCAAAACGAAACACAAAATTTGGTAGAATTTGTACACTTTTAGAAAAAAATTGGTTATTCATTAAAAATTAGTTTTAAAAATGTGATGTATTGAGAAAATTATATGTATTTTTTATACCATATTGCAAAAGGTTTCATCCAAAAAATCCTCTTTATGAGAAAATGAAAATGACTAAAAAAAGGAATGCAATCCTTGAGTCCTTTGTCATTGTTTGCTCATTTGATTGTGATCACACCCAAGTGCCACCTCAGTGTTCTTTGATCATTTAGCTAATGCTTGGAGAGTCTTACCAAGCCCCATATCATCACACAAAATCCATGCAACTTGAAGCGTTTCAAGAATGTTAGCCAGTTTATACCCTCCTATTGATACCTACATTTTATCCCATTTACATGTTTAGCATATCATGTGTGCTTCTGAATTGAAGAAGAGATTTCCATTGAGATTATTAAAAGTGGGTACTTGTGAGTAGTTGCCAACTAAATTCAAACAACAGAACAAGATCAAAGATTGCAATTCAAAGATTAATATCTATTACTGGACACAATTTCCCCTGTCACCTCATTCAAATTCCTAGTAAGTGAACAAGTAAAATCAAGCTTGCTTCTCAAAACCCACCACATAGACTAAGTTATCACCTTGTCCAAGATAGACCACAACATGCAATTCACCATTTTTGAAGCAAACGGACTCCAACATGCACCAAGAGACAAATTTCTCTCTCTCTTCAATTTTCACATGTCTATTACAGCCATGATACTTAAAGATTAGTTCCCTCAAAAACACCCTAAAAATATATATGAAGAATTACAAATGCATGATGATTTAATACAATCTTATGAGAGACACATGGCAATGCTAAGAATCTTGCACCTACATAATGTCACTTTAATGGGCATCGTTAACTTGTAGTCTTCAACTTAATTGTTTTCCAAAAGCTAATCCAAAAATCGAGTGTCTTCAACACTTTTGGAAGCTTGACATTCATTAAGGCCTCTTGGAGTAGGCACACCATGAGCCAGTGGGAAGAGGGGAACAAGGGCAACAAAACTATTGGTAACACTTTGACAAACAAGAAAATTGAAAACATTCATGCAACCAAGCAAAGGCATTATTAGCAATGGGGCATATGCAATAAGCTCTAGACCTAAACCATTGATGAATGAAATGACAAGCATTCCAACCCCTTTCCTCACTTCCACATATGTGATATCACCCAACATGGGCATTCCTAATTTCAAAACATCTATCATAATTGACTTTATCATTACCCATGCCATGGAAATAATGCATTAGGAAGCCACTAATCTAACTATCGCATGTTTGTGCCGCACATAGCTAAAGATGGTTGGCAATAATGACAGCATCTTTGGGTGAAGTTTTTTATCCACTACTAATACTATTGACTGCATCATTTGCACAATCCCACTTACAATTATCATGATGTTGATCTATTTGTGTTTTATTAGGAAGAACATTCTTGCACCTACATCCAACATTCTTCCTTCCCTCAGCAAAGCACAAGTTCAAAAAAACATCTATGATAGATCACTCCAATAACAAAGTCAATGTGTCAACAAAAACAAAAACCCCATAGAAAGTTCACATTTGCACTAAGATTAGAAAGAAAAAATTGTTCCTAAAGATTAGTGATGAGTGCTTGGGGGTTAGCTATCAATTCAAAGATTTAACCAAGAATTGCGATAGCTGAAGGCTACCCTAGAGCTTTAATCAAACACTCGCACAATTTCGAAAGTTGTTATAATAATGTGTCTCCAAACTTCTCACATAGTGACTTCAAACTAAACCTTGCCCCACACCATGTTATTAGCCCCTCCAGCTTCAACCTTTGTTGAAACTATATTATAATAACAAAGGAGAGTGGTGGATATGAGATAGAAAGATAAAGGTTACATTGGCAACCCCTGAAATGTTGTCAAGAAAGCGCTCACAATCAAAGAATAACCTCTTGGCACCATCAGTGTCAACAAATTAATTTTCCATGCTAGGATTCATGAAACCTTCATCCTTGAACATGTGAGGATGTGGAAAAACCTCTTGGCACCATCATTGTCAACGAATTAATTTTCCATGCCAGGACTCATGAAACATTCATCCTTGAACATGTGAGGATGTGGAAGCAAGTCTCTAGACAAATATTGCTATTCCAACTTCTATAGAAATGAACATCATGTGTTTCTAAGTGTTGTAACTCCACTTTGTGAAAATTTCAAATTAAAACACAAGTTTCCAACAACATTTCAAAACTAATGTGAGGTTTCAAAAACATGCAACAATAGTATTGAAGTAGTAGTGAATTAGCATTATCATGTAACACAAAGATTTGGATTACATATGTGAAAAGTCATTTTGCTTCAGTTCACTTTAAAAACATAAATAGCCTTCTTGTTATGGGAAAATTCCCTAGCTTTATTCAAGGGCACCACCTACACTACAACACATACACATGGGTACATGATGAATATCTACAAGGTCACATGCATGAAGCAAGATGAATAGAAGTTCTACAATACATAAATCAAGTATAGTTGAGTAAGAAAACTTACAAAAGAATACCTTAAGCAAGGGTATTGGAATCTTTACACGATTAATATGTCTTTTAATTAAGCATCTCCTCATGATTACCACTAATGTGAACCAAGGAGCCCTACAAATTTGCCAAGGCTAAGACTATAAGTTACACTCACAAACGAGCAATTGTCATCATAGTTGAACTCACAAACCCACCATTGCCATCATAGCTAAAAAAATTTCACAAAACTTTTCAAAAAGACCCTAAATCCTAATTTTTCGATTAAAAAATCAAAGTCTACGTGCACCCATGCCAACAATTTAGATTCTAGATCATCTCAATTGATGGCTTAGATGTTAGATAATTTATAATGCACATGTTTTGAATGTTGATAAATTGATTATACGTCACATTGGACCGAATTCATGCACACACCATCCCATCATAATCCCATCCATAAATGATTACATGCTAATTAATTTGAACAAGAATTCATATTTATGTGTACCAAATATTCATTTCAAACCTTAACTAGGTGTTAAATTTATTGTATATAATAGTGTTTAACATTCCCATATTTAAAAACCTTTCTGAAAAGATTTTTTTTCATTTATTATTCATCAGATAACTTGAAATATATCTTAAGTAAATGTTGATGTGAGTTATAGTGCTTTTATGGTAAGAAATCTTTAACATTTATATTAAAAATAAAGTTACCAAAAGGTTTATCAAAATCTTGTATTTGTTTGTTCAATTAAACAACTTTTAAGCAGTGAAAGGGCTAGTTACAGCAACTTAAATGTCCTTTTGGCCCTCTTAAAATTAATGAAATCATTTGCCCCTTTAGAACTTGGTAATAAACTAAAATACCAACATGTGTATTGAATTTTTTTTGGCATTCATGAAACTTGGATTTTTTACACAATTTTTAAAACATTTTCCTAATGAGTGGTTACACATCCTATGGTTCATTATTTTGTGAATGTACCCTCTTTTTCTTTTTGCTTAACAAGCAAACCCATTCTAGGGTGGTAACATTAGGAACCACTTGAAGAATGGTTAAGGAATAAAATTGGCCTAATAACTTTCCTAGGGGTCTAATGATGTTATTGTGTACCCAAGTAGTTCTAACTGTTACTTGATTTTACAAAATTTACAACAAAACACTTTTTAAACTTGAAATCTTTTTACACAAAGTCATTTCAAATATGATACTATGCTAATGTTCAAAGTACTATGAAATTATTTCATCAACATTTGAACCTTCAAAAGCAATGCAATATTGATGTAACCATTGTTTTTTTACTTTTTTATGTATTAGATTTTGTTATTTCCAATGATATAATGAACATATTTTTACAAAGGTTCAAAACTCATTCCCCCACAAGTGATTGTTCTAGAACATAAAATTTGAAATAGATGGTTTGGCTTGCATTTAAATAATTTGAGTTTTTTCTATGAATGAAATTAATTTTCTTTCTTTGATTGACTTATAATAACACACAAATATTTATTAAATATGTATGTGTGGTATCAACAATTTTTTTGATCCAAAATGATCTAATTTGTGGATTGCATGTAGGCCAAAGACAATTATAAAAATGTTTTAAAGCTAGGAAAATTCAATAAATTGATGTTTTGATTATTTTGAATTCACATGGATGAAAAGGTGGATGAGTGTCCATTTTTCATTTACATTGTCATGGTGGTGGGATTTTGAACAAGATGGAGGTTCAAATTTCCAAATTTTGTAAAGGTGGCAAATGGACAAACATTTGACAAGGAAGCTTGAACATTCAAGGATGGTTTAAGGTTTGATGTGGGGATGGTTTGAATTTGTGGAAAGGAGTTAAAGAAGCATTTACTACATGTGTTCATGGTTGGAAATGGGATCTAGCCAAGGAGTTATAAACATATGATCAATAAGCAAATGGTGCTAATGGTGGCAACATTTTCACATAGGATGTGTAGGAACTTGTGACAAAGTTCAAA
>Ga0116231_10002322_pt1 | contig 39716 bp, 38 predicted proteins | sample S1TSphgellanicum_2_FD_89695 | JGI IMG/M metagenome (GOLD analysis project Ga0116231, IMG submission 89695) | Host-associated microbial communities from peat moss isolated from Minnesota, USA - S1T2_Fd - Sphagnum magellanicum MG | ecosystem: Host-associated > Plants > Peat moss > Unclassified...
AAAAGAAAAAAACAAAATAAAAAAATATTTAATTTTTTAAAAAAAATTTTTTATTTTTTGAAAGCCAAATTTTGCAAAATCTTTATGTTTAAAAACACCAATTTTTTCCCATCACAAAATTGAAGGAAAAAAAAAAAAAAAAAACATTGGCCACAATCTATGATCACCTTATGAAACATCTTGTATTTTTGAACATTTTATTCAAAAAATAGAAACTAAAAACAATTCATGATAACACAACATACCATTATATGAATTTTAAATATCAATTTATTTATTTCACCATGATATCTTACTTCAAAACAAATCCCAAGCAAAAATACTTCAAATGTTACAAATGTTACAACATTATTCATAAATTTCACACACACAAAATAAAAACTCGGGCTACCCATTAACACACTACCAATGAAAACCAATTGGTAGAAAAAATGAATTAATTTTGTCAAAATTAAGTTCCATTCAATTGAAGACAGTGAATCCCATTTACAAGCATTTGAATTAAATTTCTAAATTTCTAAATTTAACTCAAATACATTTAATGGAATTTGAATTGGAATTCATATTCAATTAAAAAGAAATGATATGCAAATTTGTGAATAAAATATTGAAAATTTGTTCTTGAATATGGCATTAAAAAAAAAACTCTGAAAACTCCAAAAAGACGCTTCTCTATTCCTGTTTATTTGAGAATTGACTAAACATATTCCAATTTAAATAAATAAATAAATAAAATTTAAACATTTAGGGTTTCTGTAGTCTTCTTTAGGGTTTTGGGAGACTCTGATTTAGGGTTTCAACGAGAGTCTTTTCTGTTCGCCTTCTCTCTGCGCACGAGTGTGGGAGAGTGGAAACGTCGGGGAAGAGATTGTTTGTGCGCGGAGGAGATTGTGGAAGCAATTGTCTGTTTTTTTTTTTTGGTTTTTGTTTCCGATGATTGGTAGAAGTTGTGATTGTTGGTGGGAAAACAAGCGAGCAGGAGTTTCGTTTTTTCAAAAAAAATTAGCAGGCAGGTTTTGGTAAGGCTGTTTGAAGGAGGAAAGGGGAAGGAGTGGAGTGTGAGGGCTTGAAGAGAAAGAGTGAAGAGGATTGTTCTGGTTCGGGGAGGAAGAAAGGAGTGAGGAGATATGACGACAGCCGCGCGGCCAACGTGGGCGCCTGCCAAGGGAGGCCATGAGCAAGGAGGGGTGCGCATGTTTGGTCCGTCTCAGAAGTTTTCATCCCGTGACCTCGCATCGCATACCACTCTTAAACTCAGGTTTTGCTTCCCACACTTCGCTTCCCATGCCTCTTGGTTGATGTCCGTGTGCGAGTCTCCCTTTTGTGTGTGTGTGTGTGTGTTTGGGGGTGATGGAGAGGGACGTGCATGTGTCGTGTTGATGGAACTATCTGCTTTTGGTGTCGGGTGGAGGGATTACGTGATTTTGCCACGAGAGTAGTGCGCAGTTGGTTGGAGACATGACGAATAGAAAGTGTTTTGATGAATTAGGGTTTGGATTAGGGTTCTTTCTTTCAGCTGCATGCTTTTTGCTGTCTGAGGATTTGAAGGTCTTCTACCTTAGTGTAAGGCTTCTAAAGGCAACATGTAGTCAGAGCCAATGCTTTGAATCAAAAAAGAGACTGTGATGATGGACAGTTTCGGATTATCTCCAAAGGATAGGAATCATGTTTACACTCTTATGATGTCCTGTAATGCTGTAAATCTCTCTGTTATGTTGTTGATGTTGTACCAGCATCACAGTTCTGCAAGTTCATTTCCACAAATCTTGAACAACAGTGTGTATAACCTGCTGTTTCTTTTGACTTCCTGATTGTGTGATGACTCTTTGAGATGCCACAAAAGCTGCAATTGTTTCATTCTATTACCCTACAGGTGGTCCTCCATGTCTGCACCATGCCTTTGGAGAGTTTTGCAACCAATTCCCATCATGCTGAGTTTAGAGAGTTGGTCATGTTTGTTTGAACTACTGTAGGAAGGATGGGCAAGACACAACTGAGGATTTGCGCAAGAGAGACCTCAGAGATGAGCTTGAAGATCGTGAGCGCCACCACTTCTCTTCAAAGGAGAGGAACTATTCAGGTATTTACATACAAATATTTAACCATGCATACTACTGTGTTTGCACAATCTTACAGTAATATCTCTCACATTGTCAGCTTTGGACTGATCTCAAATATCTATTAGTCTTTCTCTCATCACATTTTTTGGTTGTCTTCTTCCCTGTGTCATGTAATCCAAAGCTCATTGTAAGTAGGTTTAATGCTTCAGTTCCTTCTCAGAAATTTTTCCTTGTGAAGTAAGAGTTAGTAAATTTGGTTGGTTTTGTGTTCCAAATTCTCGAGGTTTGCTGACACATTTGGATCATATTTCTTGGCCAGATGACCGGGATCGCAGGAAAGTATCTTCAGTAAGTGGAGGGTATTTGGAAGGTATCTTTCTGTGCCTTTCTCAGGATCTTTGTTGGCAATATAGGGAATGAAAGAAAACTTCTGTACAAATTTTTGATGTGAGTGGTTTGGAACTCTGCTTCTGCAGGATCAAAGCGAGATGCAGATGAGAGGATGCCTGTGAAAAATATAGATGCTGATGACTCTGATGCAGAGGCTAAAAGTGATTCCGATGAAAGGTAATTTCCTTTCCACAGCTTTCTCACTGTGCTTGTATCAGGATATTGCCTCTTCGCCACATGCAGGTTTACTGTTTTTCTCCAAGGAAATTGGTGACATACTCCTCCATTTGCCCTGTGGCCTGTACTGAAAAATCCTTGATGACCGCAGTATGTACTTGAGACCTGTTGGTTCCAAGGAGCCAGACATCAAGTTTGAATTTTCATTTTGTTGATGTATTAACTGTTGTATTTTAGCAGTGATGATGAGGATGATACAGCAGAGTTGCTTGCTGAGCTTGAGCGCATCAAGAAGGAGAGAGCTGAGGAAAAGCTGCGCAAGGTTCACTTTTCATCATCTTTTGCTTTTGCAAACATTGGGTTTTGTCTTGTTCAGAGTTCACTAGTAGACTGTGGTGATTCTTACAGCAATCTTATTGCTGCACAGCAGCTTTTATCCCTGGTTCAGACACGGAGACCTAGAGACAGTACAGTGTGTGGGATGTTCACTTGTTCTTTGGACTTACCATGGCAGGAACGTCAACATCAAGATCAAGAAATGAAAGTGAAGGAAGCAGAGCTTGTGCGGGGCAATCCTCTCCTGAATCCAACCTCCTTCACTGTTAAGCGCAGGTATGATGAACTTCAATATGGATTGTTGTGGTTCCTACAGAATTCATTCAAGATAGTGCAATGCATAGCCAGCAGATTCTGGATTGCAGCTTTAAGCACTTCATGGTTGTAGAATGCAGTTGGATCTGCAATACTCTGACTCTGTCTGACCTCTGATGGGTACAGTTTGGGAGTACATGTGACTGGGTAGGCTGTCTGTTAGAGTGCTGACTCACCTTCTGTGAGTGTTTCTGGGATTATTTACAGGTGGGATGATGATGTCATCTTTAAGAACCAAGCACGAGGGGAGCTCAAGACTGCAAAGCGGTTCATCAATGACACAATCCGAAATGACTTTCACCGCAAATTTTTGAATAAGTATATGAAGTAGAATGGTTTGTTCTCTGGTCAAACATCAACCTTGTTTTCCGCACAAATCTCCCAGATTTGCAGATACACAAAGTATTGTTGAAGGAGGGGTACTGGTATGTTAATTCTTGGCAGTCCTTTTCATGTTGTGATGTTGCTGCTCTGGATACCCTCCAGATTCATGTGCAGTCTCTCTTGCTTTGCAGTCCACTTGTTGGCAATCATGCTATCATTTGAGGACTTGCATCCTTGATTTAGAATCAAGGTTGGACAACAACTATAGGAGAGCTGTGCCCATGTATGGAAAAACAATTGCCTGTATCACCAAGCAACTCTGAACTCTGTGCCAGCTTCAGGGGCTCTAGGAAGAATGTCAATCACTCTGGTGTAAATTTGTTCTTTCAATCTCTTCTGGTAAATCAAAGAGATATCGAGATACCCGAAACTTTGATGTAGTCTAAGGGGGTTTTAGCAAAAGTTGGGAAAAACAAATCAATACGCAAGCAAGGTACTTGGTTGATTAGACAGCAAAATTGGGGAAAACAAATCATTAGGTGATTGAATGCTGACCAAAGAGTCCTTACACTGAGATGCTCCAAGTTATCAATGCTAATTTTTAAAAACAATTTCTTGAAGGTAATTTTTTGGATCAGCACTAATCTCATAAGCAAATGTTTTAGGCCAACTAGTGCTGCTTCTGCCACTCTTTTGAGATAAGCACTGGTTTGACACTCACTATTGCATATGATTGAATTGCTTATGGAATTGTTAATTATTCAAAGCTTTGCATTTGAGTTAGACTGCTAATTGTGTCCACTTGGTTGCATATCATACGATTGCTTCTCAACTGATCAAAACTCTAATTGAGAGGAATCAGTTATTATTGCAATGAATTGAACAAAAGATAATCAACCTGTGAAGAATAAGTGTTACCATCTTCTTGGCATGAAGAATGAAGTGTTTTTTGGGTGTTTTACACTTTGCTCAAATGAAAAATCTTTCATGTTGGTTTAGGATTTTCCTGAAAAGCTTTGTGTTGCCTAATAGAAACAAACACAGAAACAAAAAACAGATTCCAAACCAAACCAAATTGGTTGTTGCAACGCCTACACAAAGAAGAAGCGCACAGAAAGAAAGAATCAACTGCGACAAAACAAAACAAAGTCCTTTGCTGTGTGTGCACCACGCTTGAAGCAAGTGCACATGACGCACTCTCCCTTTGTGAACATTTCTTCTTCTCGTGTCCATTTCCTGCTCTCTCTCTCTCTCTCTTTCACTCCCGTTCCTGGATTCCTGAGAGCAACCAAGAAGCTCAGAACATCAAGTTGAGGAAGAAAGCACAAAGTTTTACGAGAGAAGAGAGAACAACAGTAGTAGCGCTGCTCATTTCTCTGCAAAGATGTCGATGGCTTTTTTGTGTGGACCTCCCTGTTTACGCTTTCATGTGAATCTCTCGAACTTGGATTCCGTCGTGGTACAATTTTGACAATCCGAAGCTGTATCAAGTGGATAAGACGCAGCAAGCGAAAAAAGATGGCGGCAGGCAGAGCGATGGAGCTGAGCTTCTTTTGGAGGAGAGAGAAGGAGAAGTACAACAACAACTAGAAGGTAAGTATACCTCTGTTAAAGGCAGGGATTTAGAGCTTCCTGCTGCAACTACGGATGCAGTTGCTAGTGGTTTGAGGCAAACGGAGCAAGTGCATGCGAAGGACAGGGAGGAAGAAGACGACGAGGATATGTCCGGTGCTGTTACAGGCACCACCGTCGCTGCTATTGTGTTGCTGCTTGGCATTGTCGGTATATTTGATGCAGTCGGATTTCTCTACAGGTAGCAGATTAACGACATCCTCACTCAATTCTCAGATTTTCTTAAAGGTACTTACCTGATGCTGCTGCTGCTGCTGTTGCTTCCTTGCAAATACTCCTGCCACTATTCCTTCTTTATGATTGTTCTAAAGACTAAGTTTCTCTTTGGAAGCAAGAGAACTTGTGGTATGCATCGCAAGGAACAAGCTGATTGGATTTGCCTATGTCTCTGCTTACGTTTCAGGTGCAATGTAAAGAAAAGGTTTGGATTAATGTGACCAAAACTCAACATGGCAGCTCTTGTGATGGAATGCGATGAAATTGCAGGATGTGGATCTGCCAGATTTGTGCCTTTTGTGCTTGACTATGCTGGTCTTGAGTTAGTTTTCAAAATCCCTGCGTTCTGTGATCATTTTACAGTAGTCTTGCTTGGTAAATTGATGCTCTCCTCAATCAGCAACATGCATGTCATAATTCCATCTCAGACAGATTCCTGTTTTTGCAAACTTGGAGATGTTTTTGAGATGCAGTTGCACAAGATATAACAAGATATATGGTTTATCATTTTTCTGTTGATTCTCTGACCACTGTTTTTTTCCAGACCATCCTATTGTGTTGTTTCAATGGCAGATGCCAAAGATTAGATCCATGTACTGTAGTATCTGAAAGTGTTGTTTGGGGGCTGTTTGGTAAGCAGGTGCTTGCAATACCAGCTGTTCCTCTGACAATTTCAGCGGGCTTACTGTTTGGCACTCTATATGGCACCATGCTGGTCTCCATATGACTGAGCCCTTTACTTCCTTTCTCAATTGGGAATTATCTGTATGGCCTCACATCAGTCAAGCTACTCCCATACGTACTTGGAAGGTACTTTTTTCTGATCCAATACCTTAATCCGAAGTGGGTAGTACTCCTTCTTTTGAAACTAGCAGTTTGACCCCAAAATATCATCATGCTCTTAAAGTTCATCATCTTGATTCTCTTTGTTTCTTCTTTCTTGTTTGGGTTTTGCTTTCTCTTTTTATGTCCCTCTTTCTTTTTGGTATCCTTGATCTTCTCATTCTATTCTAGGTTTCTGTTGAGATAATCAGCATCATGGCTGAGTCTTCCCATCACTACTGGTCTTACAATAGAAACTCAGTGTGTTGGTTAATGTATGACATCAACATCCATCCACTGCTGGGAGCTGAGTGGGGAGTTTATGGCAGCTGATCACCACCCTGTATGTTTGTGTAAGCTTTCTGAGCATGTGTATACCTGTTGCAGCTGGTTGGGGATGCTGCCAGGGACATGGGCATATGTGAGCGCAGGAGCAACTGGAAAGGCTTCTATTGTAGGTGCTTCTCTCTGTAAAAACTCACTGGTGAATGTGCTGTGTGTTAGTGCCAAAATGCGTAAAGAGCAGAAGTGAAGACTAATATTCTGAAGCACCTGGTTTTTGTTTTCCAGAAGCAGGTGTCAGAAGCAATTTTCACAGGTGGCCCTGAGCAGTATTGGACTGTGGGAATAGGGCTAGTGGCAACCGTCAGTCATCTGGCCAAAGTTTGTTGCTTCTCCTTTTGTCTATCTGGCTTTGGATCTGTATTATTCTTGAAACAAGAGCAAAGACAAAACTGTCATTTCCTTGACTGGTGGCTTCCAGTACCTCCATGCGTACAATTTGCCATTGTATTTGCTCAAATTCTGAAGGAGCATTCACTGTCATGCAGGATGCAATTAAAGAGATTGGGTGAAGACTGGATGACAAACAGGTCAAACCAAGCAAAGCAACAAGATTTATGTAATCACTTTCAGTCACATAATCACCAGTGTAGCTGAAGAAATTCAATCTGTGTTAAGGATGTCCTGCCCTGTCACTGAGATCAGGTATGCAATTTTATGTACATATGCCTCAGAGTATGTTGGGGGCTGACTGAGGGAATGCAGCTAGAATCCGAGTAGGCAGGTATCTGCATGACATGTACCTACATCATTGCCAACTTCAGGTCTGTGAAGTTGTATCATTTTTGCAGAGATAACACAACTTTGTATACTAAATTATTGCATGATGGAAATTTGATATCCTCATGATCACCACTTTGTATAACAAATCTTCCATGATGAAGAAGTTTGATTTCCTTGGATTCACCACTTTTGTAGAACAGATTTCTGCATCTGAAGGTGATTTCCTTGATATTGTTTCCACAAATGATGTTTAATTTTCTCTTCCACCACTTAGTAGAACAACAGATTTTCAATGATGAAGTTGATTTTTGAGTCATCACTTTTGCCTGCAGAAAAACAAGCATGCAACCATGAGCATTTTTTGGCAGATTCCACCAAACCCTTGGTTACTACACCCCTAGTCTCCTCCACAAACAAAGCTCCTTCCACAGAATGCATTCATCAGGTAGGGTGTTCGATTCTTTCATCCCCTCAATGGATGGAGAAGACCAGGTGACTATCAGATGTTGTCAGATATTGTGAAATCCGAGCCGTTTATGATTAGGGTTCGGCATATTGCGAAAATCTATGCCGTTTATAATTAGGGTTTGGCGGGCGCGCGGAGAGCATTGAAGGCCAGGCTTGCTGCGCACTTGTTTCCCTCTTTCTGTTTTGCTGTTTGAGGGTGCTGGCTGTGTACGAGGCGGATCCGGGCACCCTCGATCGCCACAATGGTGCATGTCAGCTTCTACCGCAACTGTAAGACTCTGTAATTTTGAAAAAAAATTTGTGTAGATCGGATGCAGTGACTATACTCTTTTTGTAGGTGATTCATTGTTTTGGTGTTTCTGATTCTAGGGTTTCCAGGGTTGTCTGGTTTTTGTCTTTGTTGAGAAGAAGAGGAATAGGAGATTGTGTTTTTTCATGAGTCTTCACAACAGATTTCTTTTGGTTCCTTTAATATGTCGTTCCGGAAGTGTTGTCCTTCTTTTCTGTTTGCGGTTCGAGGATTGACATGCGGTTATGCGGCTGGTGTCTTGTGCGTCGGTTATTGACGGTTTACAGATTTTTTCTTTCTTGTTTTTGTGGTGATATCTCCTAGTTAAGAAGTGTGTCAGGCGATTTAGAACTCGTAAATCGACTTTCTGTGAGATCGCCGGATCTTTTACCTAGTGCGGTGGAATGTGCTTTGATTGAAGGAGGATTGCATTTTATGTGGTCTGAATACAGAATATCGTGAACATTTTTTTATGTAGCGCTTCCGTTTTGTTCCGTTTGCAGATGGCAAAACTTTCAAGAAGCCGCGGAGGCCATTCGAGAAGGAGCGGTTGGATGCGGAGCTCAAGCTAGTCGGCGAGTATGGACTCCGCAACAAGCGTGAGCTCTGGAGAGTGCAGTATGCGCTTAGCCGCATCCGCAACAATGCCCGCATGTTGCTCACCTTGGACGAGAAGAACACTCGGCGCATTTTCGAGGGAGAGGCTCTTTTGCGTCGCATGAACCGCTATGGTTTGCTCGACGAGAGCCAGAACAAGCTCGATTATGTGCTTGCCCTGACCGTGGAGAACTTCTTAGAGCGTCGACTCCAGACACTTGTGTTCAAATCTGGCATGGCCAAGTCGATTCATCACGCTCGAGTGCTGATCAAGCAACGCCATATCAGGTACCTATGCATAAATGTTGAGACTTGAAGTATGATGATGTTCTGGATCTTCCACAAATTTTCAGAGTCAGGATGGTGGTTTAGAGTGCCACAGTAACTCAATTTTCCTTTGTTGAGCTGCTTGTTTCTTAGTGCCTTAAACAAGGGTACCGAAGCAAACACTCTAATGCATCTGATGATGCACCATTGCCGATTGCAGTGGCATTCTAGCATGGCAAATTGGGCTTTTATTGATCTTGGCACATTGTGTACAGATTTCTTTTGAGCACAGTGGTACAATTTACCTTTATTATACTGAATCCTTGACACAGACAAGGTTTTACAGTTGTTTGGTAATTCATCCTACAACCTTTCATCTTAGAAATATGTACTGGATGTAAAGATGCTGTTGGTTTTCTGAGTCATGACTGTTGTTCATTGTTGTTCAGGGTTGGCAAGCAGATTGTCGATGTTGCATCATTCCTTGTTCGGGTTGATAGCCAGAAGCATATTGACTTTGCACTATCGAGCCCACTTGGTGGTGGTCGGCCTGGAAGAGTGAAGCGAAGGAACCTGAAGGCAGCATCTAAGAAAGCCTCAGGTGGAGATGGTGATGAAGAGGAGGAGGATGATGATTAGAGCCATGAGTCAGGAGCTTATTATCTGTCATGTTTCTGTAAGGGTTTTGAACAGAGTTTGACCAAGTTTCATTTGACAGTAAATGAATTGCTCCTAACCTTGTTTTGTTGGAAATGTGTGTGTGTTTCAAAATCTATGACGATGATCAACTCAGGGAGCTGTAGTGGGCATATATAAGTCAGCTGCTTTTATAAGCTGCAGGCAATGCTGACTTATATCTGCCCACTGCAGAATATTGTAATTGGTTGAGAATGCTGTTGTACGTTGGATTGAAGTTGACACCTAATTTTCTTGCATTCTAAGGGTCTGCATTCAGGTACAAATATTCAGTTTTAGATAGATAGTACTGAGTCGTGGTATTTATTAGGTATGTAGGGCTAAATACCCTTGCACCACCTACTGGTGCAACACCAAAGAAGTGCAGGTTGGAGAGTTCTCACTATGTAGCCCGTACTTTATTTGCTGCTGGTATCTAATAATGTTGTTCCTTCCTTGTTGTCAAGGAATGACTAGTTCAAATTAGGCGTGGGTTTGGTATATGGGGTTGTGCCCGGTATCAACTCTGCCATGGAAGACCGCACAGGCGATGCCCCAAGTGTTAAACTTTACCTTACTTAATATAGGCAGTCAAATAGACTAGGTTAGGTATCTGAACTACACTATGTAGGGTTGTTAACTATGCTAATTAAGCCATGTAGGTAGGTTAGTTATGCTACCTAGTCCAAGTATGTAGACTAGCTAGGTGGCTATGTATGCAAGCTAGGTAGACTAACTTGGGGGGGCTCTGGGGGCTGCACAATGCTGTGAATTATTGAATGAGCCGCGATGGCCTTTGCTGGGCTGGTGGTGGTGGAAGGTGCCTCATTGAATGGTTTTTATTATTTTCTGGGAAAATGTTAATTAACAACATTTTCAACATAGGGCTTCTCATAATTTTATATTAAAGTTTGTATATTTAAGCAAAATGAAGTAGAGTAAAGAAGTATTGTTTTAAATATTATATAAACAATGTGCATATAGATTTCTACATATTATAAAATTGTTACAACTTTTTAAAATAAAAATCAGATGATCCATTGTTTATATATTATAATTTCAAACATAATAAGAAATTACGATACACATTTTTATACATGATGATACCAAATGTATATATTTAATTACAATTTGACAAATTATATTTTTGTAATACATTTAGACATTGTTTATGATTTAAATGAACCTTCCTCTTATTAAAAACAAAGTCTTTTCATTTTCATTTCCTTACAATAACATTAGGAACACCTTTCTTCTCACCTATTTAGAAATCTTAGTGACTTTGAAACCATAGTGAGTTGGAAATATCAAGAAATTATGCAATGACATGAGTTTCAATTCAATGTTATAATTCTGTCACATTTTCAATACTTATTGTAATATAAACCAAACAAATTCAATAAATATATTCACCATTTCCCCATTGTTCTTTGATTCTAAAAAAACATCAACAAACCATATTCATAAGTGAAGTTGTTCATGATCCCTTGTAAATGAAAAATAGTTTTAAAATATCATTATCTTTTTTAACAATTCAAAATACAACATTATGACTATAATTGGCCAATAATTTGGGACTAGAATTACTTAAACATACCACTACCAGGGACAAGGAAAACTTAAACAAGAATAAAAACCAGGAAAAAAATATTTATTTTGAAAAAGGATTATAAAAAAGAAACCAAAAAAATGTATTTTGGAATGTAGTTGGTTCTCACAATTGAGATAGCATAGGGGCATGGGGAAGGGGAGAAATGGGGAAAAATATAAGGAAAAAAATGAATGGTTTTGGAATAGGTTGTTTTCTTTGCAACCATTGAATGTGAGAAATGTTTTGGTGTTTAATTATATGATACTAGTTTGGTTGATTATATTGTTCAGCAATAAAAAAAATAAAAAATTCTTACAATTCGGCATTATATTAAGGAATGAAGCTATCATGCTTGAGAGCTTTATTCAATTTTTTGGCATGACATGCATTTATTTTTTCAAATTTTTGCCAGTTTCAAAAAAATTAATTAGTGCATAACTAGGCTATGTACAACAATGGTAGTTGAGATGTGAACTTAATGGAATCAGTAAAAACCTGGAAGTAAAAGATAAAGACTTATTTATAAAATATCAGGTCAAATGTTTTTCAGGACAAATAGTTTGGGTTTTTGTCATTATATTAATCCATATGATTATAGGATTTTCATTTCTCATCTTTCAAATAAATTTATCATGTGTTCATTATAATTTAATACCTTCAAAGGATGTGTATTAGAATCTTGATTCAAGCAAATTCTCACTTATCAAAACTCTAAATTTTTTGACCATATTCAATTATGACAATAACATTGCCTTGTTTCATCGTTTCATAATTATCCTGATTCACTCAAGTTTGTTTATATAAGTGATCAGAACTCTTCAATTCCTCGACCCTATTAAATTATCTAACATTTCATTATTTTACGACTTGAAATCCATGAAACTTACAACCAAGCTCAACTGACAATTACAATGGCATTTACACTACATTTACATTACATCTGGGAGGAGCTTAGGATAAAGCTCTGAACATTATCCAAGCATCTGCAATGCTCTTGCATTTCACATACCTGCATGCTTAACATCAAAAGCTTCATTTAAAGTGCAGATTGTCTGCACTATCACCACAGACCCCGACCTTCAGAACTACATTTGAAAGCTATTAAGTAGCGGAGTTAACCAAACCTTCAAGATGCCCACATTGAGCATGTTACCAGCAAGCTTTGGGGCTGGATGGAGATGCAATAAGGAAACATTAGTGACATCTGCTATAAATCATTTGCAGCTTCTTGAGCTATGGTGTTTGCAGCAGCAACCAGGGCAGCCATGGTATGGTCCCAAGCTTGGCATGCCCAATGCCACTCAATGAACTGAAAACTTCTTCTTGGGCTTTCAAGACCAAAGCTGCTGCCCTGCAACAACAGCAAGTAAGACAAAATCAATATCTTTCACATCTTAGCTCTGAAAATTGTGAAATAAAATTATTAAATCTAATTGCTCGCTAAGGGCTTTCCAACAACTCCAAGGAAACACCTAATTCCAATACAGTTTTCAGTTTCAATTTGATTTTATTTTTGTTCAGAAAATGGTTCAATAATCAATAGCTTCCACATCATAGCTCCAAAGAGTCTCTCAAACCAAGTCAGTGCACCCCTTCTCATTGAAAGCTTTCCGAACATACCTAGAGGTGTGGCATGAAGCACCGTGGTTTGGGAGATCTTAGAATGAGAAAACAAAACTACCTTGCTTCATAGATAGATGTTGTTTATATATAATAATAATAATAATAATAGAAATTTTTTTATGAAAAATGTAATTATAACCTATTTATATAAAGACTCTACTACGGAGCAACAATTTTGGAAGACACTTGTGTTTTCATAAAAAAAAGCAATTCTTTGAACAAACTTTGCTTTTAAGAGTGTTTGATTTTCACCATGGTGGTAGCATAAGAATTAGAACTTTGATGTTGTACATGGTCTAAAACATGCACTTCTCACAAAAGAGCTTGTATTTTTCTTTCAAAGACATTTTTGGATTTTTCTCTCCTTTATTGAGAAAATTTCCAATCTGAAATGACCATTGTTCCTAAGAAGTATGAACTTTGCACTTCAAAAAATACCCTTTAAAATTAGATTGCTTAATGAAACAATTAATGATTTTATAATCATAAGTGCCTACATGTTAATGTTGACATGGGATTTGATTCATATTAAATGGTTAGTAGCTTATAAATTGTATACATTCCATAATGTAACTTGAGCTTTAGATGAAGAGTAAGTGGGACTTCAAATTATATGTTTGGATCATATTGATGAACTTACACACCTAGACAAAGGAAAGTTGATAGAATTGCAATCATCATGACTTTATTTGTAGCAACAACATATATTCATTAAAAATTCATTATTATTTTAATCTAAGAATCAAGCCAATTTTATGTTTTTTATGAAAGTATAATACCACACATAAGCATGATGGACATGAGCAAAAACAAAATTTTCTTTGTTCAAAACATAATTAGGATTGTAGAAAATAAAACAAATTGTTTTAAAACTAACATGGGATGGTTGGCGCGTGGGAAAGCTTGGAGTTGACGGTTCAAGTCCTTATACATGTCAAAGGGGCTAGCTTATATTAGGGGGTTAGCCTAGACTAAGGTAGGGTGACGTGTACATAGGTAGGTAGGTAGGGTCGTAGGTAGGTAAGTAGGTAGCGAGCAAATTCTATCGGGCTAAAAGTTACCATGTGTAGGCATGACACATGTTTGAAATAATCCTTGTCAAAAGTCCATGATTAGATATGGGCAATTCATAATAACTATGGTGGTGGTGGATGAAAGGCATTTACAACTATAGTCATGTTCAACCATGGTCATTAGCGATTGTACATATTTACAATCACAAATGGTATTTACATTACAACCATGGTTTACAATTGGGCATGGTAAAAGCCACAAGTTTGATTTGATTACACAATCATGTAGTCGCATGTATTCATGGATGTCACATATGATTGCATTTACAAATGTCGTATTTGTAGTCATAAAACCAAGATTTTGATAAATTGTGACATTTCAAGTAGGGTGGCAAAATTTCACCAAATGGTGATTTTTTTTAAAAAATTGGAAAAAAATTTAGTGATATCTGAATTTTTTTATAGCAAAATCAAAATCAAAATTTACTATTCATATTTTTATCTAAAAAATTGCAAAATTGTATCCCAACTTGTAATATGTAACAAAAAATACAAAAGGATGATAGATTTTTAATTTTTTTTTACTTTCATAATTCTTATTGCTAAATTTGGCTAAATCATCTGATGCAATATGATCATCACTTTGGCTACATCACAAAATTGAAAAAACAAAAACCCTTGATTTCAAGTGAATTTAAGACATCCCATTCACAAAAATATTGACATTAACAATTCCAAAGGGGAGCTAGCATATTGTTGCATCTCTTCAAGAAAAAAACCCCAAAACTAGTCATGTACTAGGATTCATGTTTTCAAAAAAATTGTAATTTATTATGGTTTTCCCAAATTTTGTGAAAAAGGAGTCAATTTATAGGCAAATTGTTTTCAAACTTAAGCACAATAAACAAGCAATTACTCAACATTTTCCCTTTGATTAACAAACAATTGGATTAAATTGAATTAAATCCAATTCAATTCAATTCAATAAGTGGATTAAAATTCAATTCAATTCAAATTCAATTGAAAAAAAATGAGATCCAAATTGATGGAGAAGGTATGGAAAATTTGCTCATAAATATGGTATTGGCCAAAAAAAAATGTAAAAAGACGCTTATTCGAAAAAAAACATAAATTCATGCCTCTTTACTTTACTTGGAAATCAGCTAAACAAACTATAGGATGAAATTTGATGGGATGAAATACTATGGGACCCTATAGTCGTCCTACCTAAACCAGCTCCTATGAATCATTGTCACTGGAATTTGAAGTATAATTGTTTAAAATACGTACATTACAAATACGTATCTTATACACCCAAAACCCTAAATTATTCTACTACTACAGGCAATGCACACGATTCCCACAGTCAGGCATGCTTCTTCCTCGTTCTACATTTCCGTTTGTTGCATTTTGTTGTTGGGCTTCACGAGCATGGACACGGATTTGGAGCAGCAGCTGCGCTTGGTGGAGCAAGAGCTAAGTCAAGTTCAAGGTTTTTTTTTTTTTTTTGGTTTTATTCTCGAACTTTTTTTTTTCCCAGAACGAATAGATAAACATCTCCCGTGTTGCATTTCCACACTTGCCGCACCATGTTGTTGTTGGGAAGAAATCCGTCTGCTGAGGTGCAGCTGAATGTATATACCTCCAGGATTTATTAGAGCTGGAGTTCCGTAGAAATTTGTAGTGTCAAGGTTTTAACGGGTTTCTTCTGTGCTGGTTTTCACTAACTTTCGGATTAGGGTTTGGAGTTTGAGTTTATTTGTAAGGTTTGATGGTTGGTCTCCATCTCCTCTTTCTGTGAATGTTGAGAATGCCGTCCTTGGAAAGTCCCAGAACATGACCTAGTGATTGATAACATGGTGGCTAAGGGGCTTGATCTGTGCTGAATTTCACTAACTTCGGGATTAGGGTTTCGTGTTTGAGGGTATTGTAAGGTTTGATTGTTGGTCTCCATCTTCTCTTTGTGGAAATGTTGAGAATGCCATCTTGCAAAGTCCCAGGACATGGTCCATTGACTGACAACATGGTAGCTATGGGTTATTTTACAATGCCTGGGAATTCACTACAATTGGGTGAGACTTAAAACTCTGTGTTGGATATGCAGATCAGATACAGTCACTGCTGCATCACCAGGAGAGCTTGCTCCAACAACAGTCTGAACTCCAGGGCTTACTTGCTTCATGCAGGTACCTACAATGTTAGAGATTGCTCTCCAATGAACTGCATTTATCAGCAACCTCCATCAGCACTTAGGTTTTTTTATTTACAGCATGTAGCTTTTGTCTGGCTTTGACACCTAAAACCTTAGTCTGTTGCATTTGGCAAAGGGGGTGTCAATCATCTTGTTGTGGGGAAGAGGATCTCTTTGGTAATGTGTTTTCTGGGGCAGTATTTTTTACAAACTCTGGCTCCAGTTGTTTTGCTGTTCATTTGAATATTGTGTGCATAGCCCATGACAGCTTTATAACCCTGCAATCTGCTCAGGGTTTCTGGAAGTTGGCTCTAAGAGAAAGCTTTGATGGTTGCAGGACTGAAAATGACAGCCACAAAGGTATCTCAAAGTCAAGTAAGGAGGACTGGTCAGGTCCTTTTGAGTGGGATGACCGTGCTGCTGATATCCGTCTGAATGTCTTTGGCATTGCATCATATCGTCAAAATCAGCGAGAGGTCTGACACTCACATATGGGTTCAAGTCTCCTGTGTGGGTTTGCATTCTCATGTTTATATGAATGATGTAGTGAATGAGGATTGTAAGAGCTAAAATCTGTTCTGTTTTCCTTGGCCATGCACCAGATTATAAATGCAGTTATGAGTGGGAGGGATGTCATTGTGATCATGGCAGCAGGAGGTGGAAAGAGCCTTTGTTATCAACTACCAGCCCTTTTGTTGTCAGGCACTGCTTTGGTAGTCAGCCCTCTTCTCTCTCTTATCCAAGATCAGGTACCTCATATTTCCTGCTGGTCCATCATTTCCCACCCCTTTCATACATGTGGACTACCCAATGCATGGATCTTGCTGTGAAGGAAATGACTTTTTGTAGCATTTCTGCCTGTGATAACTGTCTCAAAGTTGTTCATCCTCTCATGCTGTATCTTTCTCTCTGGCAGGTAGTGATTCTGACCTGATTATGCAGGTGATGGGCCTTACAGCATTGGGCATTGCAGCAGGCATGCTAACATCAACAACAACAAAGGATGAAGAAAAATCAATTTACAGATCACTTGAAAAAGGGGAGGGTGAGCTTCGGATTTTGTATGTCACTCCTGAAAAGATTGCAAAGAGCAAGCGCTTTGTGTCAAAACTTGAAAAGTGCAACCATGCTGGCCACCTCTCCCTTGTGGCAATTGATGTAGGTGGCTTTTCTTTGACAATTGCTAGTCATGTCCAGTCACTTGCCACATTGTAGTGGAAAGTAGGAGCATTGTTTGATTTGGATCCCTGAACAAGTGAGAGATTGTCATTTTTTTGATACTGCTAGGTTACTTGTTCTTCATTTTAGTTCTATGTTTTTCTTCTTCCCTGTTCTTCAGTCCTTATCCGGAAGTCTTTCTTTGACTTCAAGGAAAAGTGTTAATGTTGTTCTGGCCTTTCTAAATTGTAAGCATGGAGATTTCTTGATTCTCATGAGAGTTATTGGTTTGTCTTTGTAGGAAGCTCATTGTTGCAGTCAATGGGGACATGACTTTCGACCCGACTACAAAAATCTTGGAATCCTCAAGAAACAGTTTCCAAAAGTGCCCATGATTGCATTGACTGTGAGTTGCTGGAGAACTAGTTGTGTAGTCCGAATTCTACCAGTTGCTTACCTGACCTCTGTCGTACTTCAAAATATTTATGTGTTTATTGAATGTGCAGTGAGTCCATGTCTTGGAACTCAAGATTGTGCTGATACAATGTGCACCTGCTTCAGGGACTCTCTCTCTAGTGATGACAATAGTATTGAAGTGCAGGGGGTGGGTGTGCAAGGCCACGGCTACTGAGCGTGTGCAGACAGATTTGAGAGAGATGCTCCAGATCTCGTGCTGTGCCAAGTTTGTCAGTAGTATCAACCGGCCAAACCTTTTCTATGAGGTACAGCTATTGTTTAATATGCAGACAGTTATCACAAAAAAGCAATGGTCACAACAAAAGATCTATGGTTAGGTTTGGTAATGGTGTTATGGTTGACTGCCTCTAATCACTTAAGGCTTGCTGTTTTCAACAAAGCACATTTCTGCAACAACTCTCCATGCAATATTAACATGTGACCCCTAAACCATGCTGCTTGTATCTCCAACCAACTGTTGCTTCACTTCAGGTTCGAGAGAAGAATGCAACTGGAAGTGGAGCCATTGATGACATTGCGGAGTTCATTGCAGACTTTTATCCAGGAAATCAATCAGGCATTGTATATTGTTTCTCCCGCCGGGAGTGTGAACAGGTGTGAAATTCATGGTTTTGACAGTGAGCTGAGTTCATTAAGGATGAGTTTTCACATGCAACTCTCTCATAGAAACCATCTCAGGAGATCCTTGAATGATTTGCATGCACTCTTAGCAGAGGAGTTTTTTGTTCTGCTGGTCTTCAGGTTGCAGGAGAGCTTCGAGAGCGGGGAATCTCAGCTGCTCATTATCATGCTGATATGGATCCAGTTTCTCGGTCCTCAGTGCATAGACGGTATGTTTACAATCCCAATAGTCCACACAAACTGCACTGAGATCCTGACATTTTATTTCACACCTTTGATTTTTCAAATCCATACACATTGTAATTTCACATTTCACACATTGGATTTTGTGGGCTGACTCAGTAGAATTCAGTTGGTTTCAGGTTAGGACTAGATTTGTGTTCCGTATCATAGAAACCACATTCATAAACTAGACACAAAACACTCCACAGATTTTTTGTTTGCAGTTTCAATGTTATTTTACAAAGTCAGAGAATCTTACTCAAACAGAGTGTTTATGTTTGGTTGTTGACTGTCCCAACCTGGACATCCAGGCAAGCCTGTTATTGCTAATCATGACAATTGAGTGGTGGGTTTCTGTGGGATGGATATATAGATGGAGCACCAACAAGTTGCAAGTCATTGTTGGCACAGTAGGATCCTGGTGCCTCATTCAGCCCAAGTAATTAAATTTTGGGCTGTTTGATGGAATGTTTTTTTTCTCCAGATCTTTGCTGCAGGTCCAGTTTGGTCAAAAGCATTTATTGCATGTGCATGCAGTAGTTGTGTTTGTATGTCAGGAAAATGGGTCTTTTAAAACATTGTACCTCCACATCATGATTACTGTGGTATTGAATTCTGCTCTCATGTGCAAGTTATTTTACTGTTTGGGTCTTTGGGTTGCTTGCAGGTAGCATTTGGAATGGGGATCAACAAGCCTGATGGTGAGCTCAGTGTTACTAAGCATATCATAAGAGAAGTACATTTTTAAGTTGGACAAAGTGCTAGGTCTTTATGGTATGGGAACCTGGATCCAAAAGAGAGGGAGTTCACACTGTGCAGTGCAATCCACCTCATAGTTACCAACAGGCTGCCAACTCGAACTGTTCTGCAAATGCTCCAGACTTGTAGCAGAAAATGCATTCTTGGGTCAATGCTGGTTCATCATGCACCTCCATGACTGTTTCACAGCAGTTTATAGGCAGCAACATGTCAAACATGATGCAATAATTCCTGCAGTGGAACACCCAAAATGCAGTACTGGGGCTTGGTATTGGAATGCAGAATTTGCTGCAAACTTGTGGGTTGATAGAACAAATAGAGTGCAGGCTGATAGCTAAATGACTCATGGGGTGGCCTGCAGTACGATTTGTGATACATCATAGTCTCAGCAAATCCTTGGAGACATATTATCAGGTACAAATATATATTTGTTTTGTAAGTATTTATCTACTGCTGGGCTGACTGATGCATAAGGGAACACAAGAGAGAATTTATGTGACATTCTCTGGTCCTTGGAGCTGGCAGGAGAGTGGGCGTGCAGGCCGGGATGGGCTTCCATCACACTGTCTTCTGTTCTTCAGACCTGCCGATCTGCCTCGTCAGGTGTCATTGTGATTGCATATGTTCAAGTTATGGAAGCTCTAATTTTCAGGTTCTCTTTCTAGATTTAGGTCAAGTGTTATCTAAACACCTCTGCCCCTAAATTGGTCTTTGTTGCAGCCACTCCTGCTCAGCCTGACCTGGCTTTAATTTCACTGAAGGTTGTCTGCAATTTCAAGGATGTATTCTGGTCATGTGTCTATTGAGCATCTGACTCACCTGAGATCTGACACCATTGTTGTTATGACAATTCAGAGCTCCATGGTGTTTGCTGAGGTGTCAGGTCTGCTCAACCTGTATGACATAGCCCGATTTTGTCAGGTGCATATGGAGTATCATCTCTATTTGTAATCAGAGTTAGCCACTTGTTTTTTGGTGCATCAGTGTCTAGCTTTTGTTCTGCACCTGAATGAGTGTAGAGAGTGTGAGGGGAAGAAAGTTGCATCTTTTATCGGAGACACTATGGAGAGAAGCTGATGTTTCCTGTGGACCTGTTCAGTCTAAACGAGGTTGCCGACGTGCAGCCTTTTTCCGTCACTTTGGAGAGAGAGTCCAAGAATGCAATGGTAATTTCAAGATAGCCCTTCTGTTTCCAACATACATTTGCTGGTCTTCTCATTCTTTACATTCTTGCATACAGCTTTGATACTTTCATACTGAGAATCCAACTGCTTTAAGTGTTTGAATGGATACCTTGAGACACAAAAGGAATAGTGGAAGCTTGATTGATGTCAAATTTCATGGTTGGGTCCACCTAATTCAACAAGGCAGTCATGATATTAAAGCCTTTGATTGCTTAAAATGATAGAAAGTGTACTTCTGAAAGTCCTCAATTGCTGGTGCGTCAGGATTCATCAAATGTATTTTGTTTCACAGGGATGTGTGACAACTGTGCTTTCTCTAAGGAGATTGTGGACATGGATGTTACTGGTATGTTTGTATGTTCTTCCACTGAATGTCTTTCCAAAAACAGAGTTCTTCAGTGATAATCTAATTAGCAAGGAGATTGTTGACCGGATGCTTATTTCAACTGGAGAGAATTCACAAGTGATGTAGTTTCCAGATCAGTGGCTTGGGCTGGGATAGAGCTGCTGTCTGTGCTAGGATGTCATGGTGCATGGTGGGATATCCACAGAAAACTGCCCACATGTGTACAAGTAACATGAGGTTTTGGGTTACATACAGAGCATGCCAAGTCACTGGTCACAATAGTGAAGGAGACAAGTGATGTTGACCAAAAGTCAACCATGTTGCAGCTCGTAGATCTTTGGAGAAGCCGTGCTCGGCAACCAGGTATATCTCTTTACCACAATAAACTTCAGTTCAAAGAGCATGCATCCAGATGGTATATACTGGTCCCAGAGGAAGTAATTGTATATACATTGTGTCTCTCTGTTTCCTATTGTGGACTTCTAGATTCTAGCTCTATTTTTCATAACATGTACAGCTGACAGGGGCAGTATGAGATTGATGTGCTGAGTGTTATGTGAGAAGGTGGGGATGCCTGGCTTGCTAAAGATCTCAGCAAAGAGGATGTGGAACGTGTTATCATTCAACTTATATTGGATGGGATTCTGGTAACATACCTTTGTGAATTGAGGTCCAGAGACTAGTAGTGTTGTTCCCTTTTGTAAACTGTCTCTCTAAATCACAATAGAGCACTTGTTCTCTGTTACAAGGCTGAGCCAGTTCATAAAGGATCATTTTCCTTCACCATGCTCACCTCTTAGCATGTCTGCTTGCCTGTCAGTTGATGATTCTTTGTCCACAACCACTTTCTCCTTGGCTGTTAGTGTTTTGCACATGATATGATATATGGTCAATGTGTCTCAAGTTGAGAAGGCCAACATGCTGATGCAGAAGGAGGAGTTTTCACATACAGCTTATGCAACTAATGCCTATGTGGCATTAGGAACTGGATCTAGATTCCTTCTTCAAGGTAGGCATTTCCACATGTACTAACGTTACACATATGGCACAATAATTGAAATTTGGAGGGATAGGAGTGAGATGGAAGGGATCCTGAATCTGTGGACATGGATATATTGCAGGCAACCGCAAAGTGAAGCTTGAGATTATTAAGGGAGTGCACAGTGTGAAGAAGGGGGCAAAAGCTGCAAGGAACAAATCATCTTCAGATGATGAGGAAATGAAGTCAGGCATGGGGCGCATGCTTGATGAATTGCGTTTCAAACTAGCAACTGATCATGGTGGCATCTTCCCACATTCAGTACTCTCATCCCAGCACATCACTGCATTATGCTCTTCCAAACCAGTCTCATTGGACCAGGTATACTATCACTTTTCTGGTTTATCATGTTCCTGATCTCTCATCTTCTTGTACATGAATGTGGTTGAAATCTTCTGGTGAAGTGCCATGTTGTGCTTTTCCATGGCACCCTGCTACTGAAGGTTGTAGACAAACTCTTTGAAATTGATGTGGGCTTGATTCCCTGTTTGCAGGTGGAGCAGATTACTGGAAAGAGAATTGCAGAGAAATATGGAAAGGAGATTCTAGCATCCATTAGTGGATACATTGAGAAAAACCCTGATAGCCCTTCAAAAACAGGCCTCTGGGTTACTCCTAAAGGTAAGCGACCTCTTCAAGGCGGTTCAGCTTCTGTTACTCCCAAAGTAGGTTCCAGCAGGCTTGTTGTTGCAAAGACACCTTCATCAAGCAAGAAGACTGTATTCTCTGCAAGGAAACCATCTGCAGTTGTGACCCAGAGTGTCAAAACCCCTGCCAAAACAAGTGTGTGTATTGACTTGGATAGTGATACTGACCAACAAGAGGATGCCCCTCCAGCCAAAGGTGCAGAAGTTGCTATGCACAATGGTCTGGCAGATGAAATTGAAAGTAGTGATGATGATTTTGCACTGTTCAAGAGAGTGAAGAGATGACAGACAGCTGACATCCATCCAAATGAGCAGTCACAGACGTTTATGTGGAATCAAATACTTTGCACATGCCATCAACAATTGCATTGGTCAGAATTTCTATATAAATAGGTTTTCGGTTCCTACCTGGCCTGCTACTGCAAAACAGGGGAAAATCCATTTTCCAGTAGCATTCTAGCATTCAGATTTACCTGGCTACTGCCTTTTGATACTCTAAACTCAAGCATGTGTCTGCAGAGCTAATTTACAAATCCCACTGACTGTTAAGCCACACTGCTGGTTGGTTGGTTAGAATGTGAACATTTGCATTCTAATAAAGATACATGTACCATTTTTCAAATTTATACCTAACATATAGCACTGAAATTGAATGCCAACACCTTTTGTACTGAAATTGTACATGTGCATGTGGATGCTGTGGTCATTGTAATAAGACCAATTTCTTAAGACAACTATAAATATGACTTGTTTCTCTAGTGAAGATTGCAGTTTCTATTGAGGGATTACTTGAGCTAGGTTCACAATCAGATGCTAACTTGCTATACCAATTTTTGCAGGAAGAGTGTCCTCTGCACTGATTTCGTACAGTCTAGAGAAACCAACTTTGCATCGCCTGTATGATGTCTGTATAACCTCTCTAGGAGACTAGTTTCACACTATACATTGCCAGGCATCCCCAACTAGCACAAAGTTGCTGTACCACAGAGGTGCTACTAGAGGTGCACATGCTTGCCTCTTTAAAAATACCATAATGTGCAGAACCACTTGCTAAGACCTTACCTCATGTGTGAACCCAATCATCTAATGTGTCATTGACTCCTGCCTGATCATCAACAACAGGAGTAGTGGTGGCTTCACTGCTGGTGCTACTGCTCCCAGGTCTGGCTGCTTCTCCACGTGCTGTTTGTAGAGCATCTTGTCCTGCTTGGTACACTGTATCCACCACAAGGTAGGAGAAGAATCCCACAAATACATTTCAGATATGACAAACAATTCAGAGGCAAGAATCTATGTGCATGCAGAACTTAAGAACAGAACAAACAGCCAAGGAAATTAACCCTTCATTCCTGTCTCACACTGTTAGCAGAAAGAAGATAGAACACGAGAATTGAATATACAGTTCTGCAAGCCTGTGCAAAGCTAATACCTGTGGAGGCTAACTTTGTCACAATGCCTTTGACAGTCTGAATCTCCTGCTGGTGACTCACAATGAACTTGCTCTGCAATCATCAATTCCTCTTTTCAACCAAGCTAAATTCCTTTTGTACATGTACTCATAAGAGGGTTTTAAGTGGTTTGCTTCAAGCTTTAGATGATGCCCAGTATAGCTAGCTACTTCGGTTTTCTGGAAATCCCACAAAGAGTGGTAGGCAAATCTAGACAAGAAAAGGTTTGAAGAACAAATTGTCTAATAGTTAGCTGCCCAGGCATGTTCAAGTGGTCTTGGACCCAAGGCATTGGGGGGCTCTCTGTCCAATAAAAGCTGTGAGGAGGCTGCACAAATTGCAGATCCTAATATGGTGTTCCAGATCCTGCACAGGTTGCTGTCCTGTTTTGTGTGTAAATTGTTATGACATGCAAATTGCCCTTAGAAAGCACATCATTTATGCTTTTGGTATGGCAGGTTGCACTTGGTTTTAGTAGAAGACAGATGTCGGACAAGATAAGCAGGGAGGCATGGCAAACAAGTAGAGAGCAGAGTATTGTCACCATCTCATTGCGAGTGCCATCCACAATCCGATCTAGCTTTGCCTGATGCTTAAGAAGAATAGGTCTTAGTAAACTGATATATAACTGTTGGGAACCCTGTATTTAGCAAACACTCCAAACCCCCATTCCCCCCAGAGAAAATCAGATCCACTCAACATGATACTCCTTCAGACAAATGCCCAAGAGGCAAATTTTCAAGAGAGATGTCTATGACCCTACTCCACTCATGGTACGTTGCACTAGAGCCACTCAACTACACAAGCTGCAAGGAGAATGGAGGTGCATTCAGGAATTACAAAAACTAGTGCAATTCATGTACAGAAGAAAAGGTGCCACCACTACATCTTCCCAGTAAGTGCAAGTCGAATTGATTCAGAGACACAGACAAATTCCTTTCCTGAGACAACACAACAGAATGAGAAGAACAGCAGCCTTTACCCTTAACAGTAGGTGCCATCCAGACTTTGTGGTTATTAGGTAGGGGAAAAAAAGAAGTCAAAATTAAGCCTTTGTAACTTACAGAGCTACTTGGAAGCTGAAGCCAGACAAGGAATACAAACTTGACATGGTAGTAGAAAGGACACCTGCAAAGAGACACCATCTCACCATAGAAACCAAAGGTTATGATGACAGCAGACAGATTCCACCAAGACATCATAACAGAAGCACATACAATGAATGTCTAAATCTTCATTAAGCATGATCAGAGAAAAAGCAAGAACCAGAGTACACATGTAATCTTCCAAGAGACAATGAAGGCACAGTCAAATACCAAGACAAAAGCTGATCCGAGAAAACCTCAGCCACACTGAAGCATCCATACACTGCAAAATTGCAACATACACTTTGTCAAGACTGCAGGAGTGAGGAATCCTTCAAGCAAATCCAGCAGGCCCCTGAGTTGCACATTTCATGTGTTGAAAGGCATGGACAGGGGGCTATCAAACGCTTTTGACAAATATGGAAGGGTTCTGTGTAGCAAACTCCATGTGTTGAGAGGCATTGACAGGGGCTATCAAGTGCTTTTGACAAACCCAGAAGGGTTCTGCATAGCACACTTCAGCCATGGACAGGGGGCTATCCAGTGCTTTTGACAAACCCAGAAGAAAACCACTCGTGTGAGTCTCCAGTGACCCTTGCGTGTCTTGTGGTCAATCCCCTTAAGGCTTCGGCCAGAAAGCTGAAATCCAGAACTCAAATCCAGGAACACAACCAATGCAGGAAAAGGAGCTGAGGAGTACCAATCCAGCAAGACAGTATCATCCACTTCCACCTTCAACATATCCAGATGCAACTAAATACATTGTCCAGAAAGATTTTTGTTTTCAGCTAGTAATGGAAGGAAGAATTATGATTGAGAACTGACCTGCCCAGTAAACTAGCCACTGCTCCTGTTCTGCAGGGCTCTTTCTCTCAATTGCTTTATGTGTGGAGTATACTGGAAAGCCAATTCCAACCACAGTGCTGCACAAATTTCTCAAAACCACAATCAATCTCTTGCCTGGATACCCACCAATTCTCAATCTGGCAGTTAAGGCGTCAGACCCATAACATAAGACATGAGGAGTGTTCCAGAATCATCTCAGTTCCTTGGGTTGCTGATTGTATGGGAAAGACACCCAGAGGACTCAATCAATCAGAGCAAATGACTTTGCAAACAGCTGATGATGGCATACACTGTGAAATTCACCGAAGATGTACCGAAGATCTGCTGCACCTAGGTTTACAAAATGAGCAAAGAATCATTGAGAAACCAAAGTGCACAAAATCTTTCACCCAGGCCTGAGAGTGATTGCTCTTTCATGGCAATTTCACCCTTCATCATCTCTATGGCAATTCTTTTCTTAATCTCGACCTTCACAATGTAAAAGTCCATACAGATAGATGCCAATGGACTGGATTCCAAGCTTGAGTTTCAACCTGAAGAAGAAGCTGCATCCTTCAAATCTACAAGCCTGTCAAAAACTTCTACATGCCTGCAAAAGACTTCCACCCCAATAAAGAAAGAGATGATGAAGTTTGACATACCAGGCTGTGCGCACAATGACATGCGATGTGGCAGGAGACAACAGCAAGCGCAATCCCACCTGCACCCAATCAAATCCCACAACCACCTCAGAGTTTACCCCAGTTGCTGTTGAAGATCAAAACAATTGCTCAGAAAGAATAAGCAAACCCTCACATGCTTCCCCGCACTAAGTTACACCACCACTTCTGCACAGGGAAGGAAGGTGCACACAACAGCCTGATGATATGTTGAAGAATTCGCAACCTTCTGTTTTTCAGAACCTTCTTCACTGCAAGAAGATGAACCTTAACTAAAACAAAGTAAAAAAACGAGTCATGTCTGATCTACATTCTTAAGAACTTATGATTGCTTCAGGAATTACAATCCTTCAATTCTCAGGCATTTAGCAGCAAAATGCTTCAGCTCTTGCACCAGAGCCTTGATAATGGATGACATGGCCACAACAATCATAGTTTTTGCACACAGAAAGAGAGAGGAGAGAGAGAGAGAGTTGATTCTTCTTCAGTACTAGCATTTGCAACCCCTGAACAGTTCCCAAGACTGTTGTAACTACATCATTCTTTGAGTTTGTCACTACAGCCATCATTCCTTCCATCAAAGGGACCCTTCAATCAAAACCAAAAGCAACCCACAAGAAAGTTCTCCAAGAAAAATCGTAGATGATGAGAAATTTGGTGAAGGAAAAACAGTGGAGATAGATGTGCACCTCTCCCCCAAGTGCAGAGCCCAGTAAGGCCATCACAAGTCCTTGAACTCGCCCTCTCTATGCAACTCTCTGTGTCTCAGTCTCAGTCTGTCTGTCTCTGATCTTCTCTGTGTCTCTTTATGACTCTCTTCTCTCCTTTTGCCCTGCTTCGATTACTCCTAATGGGTGCAGCACCAAATCAAAGCTTTCAGTTGCAAGCAATCCCATTTGCAAGGGGGGGGGGGATGGGTTTTAAGACATGCACAAGAGAAGAAGGAGAAAGCAGCAAGAAGAGAGAGAGAGAGAGAGCAGCACAGACTACGCTACAAACGATTAGGGCATGCAGGACGGACTTTGTTCGAGAATCAAACCGCTGCTGCTTCGCGCGCGACATATTCTTCGGACACATGGCGAGCGCGCGATCACGGTCGGATTTGCAGGCGCCCAACCCAATCTTCTTCCGCGAGCCGGACGGTTGTCCGCAGCAGCGGAAAAGCGCCTATCCTATCGTCCCATTGGGCCCACCCCAAACTCTTGTCATCCTCCTGCGCGTAGAAGAAGAAGAAGACAAAGAAGACAAAGAAGAAACTGCGGAAGAAACATCTTTGATGAAGCAGTAGAAGCGACAAAAAGGCTCAAGCTTTTGCAGAATTCCGTCTGCGAGCTAGTCGGGCGAAATCCAACAAACACATTGCTTCCGCACGCACGCACTTGTGAACAATTGCTTGCAACCCCATAACATCCATTCATGCATGCATGCCAAAGAGCAGCGCGTGGTATTCCATCGAGTCCGAGAAGAAAAGCTTTGTGTTGATGATGCCCATTGCTGATGATTGTGCGAAATAAGTGATGTGAAGCAAACGGAAACACGCTTCGACTTTCTGCAGAATTGAGTGGAGCAAAAGAAGAAGAAGAAAACAACAAGGAGAACAACAAGAGATGGACACGTTTCTGTTCACGTCGGAGTCCGTGAACGAAGGGCACCCTGACAAGCTCTGCGACCAGATTTCCGATGCGGTGTTGGATGCGTGCTTGGAGCAGGATCCCGAGAGCAAAGTAGCATGCGAGGCGTGTTGCAAGGGCGATTTGGTGATGGTGTTCGGCGAGATCAGCTGCAAGGGGGGGAGTGTGAACTACGAGAGAATCGTGAGAGAGACTTGCAGAGAGATCGGGTTCGTCTCGGAAGCCATGGGACTGGATTCCGACAACTGCAAAGTGCTGGTGAACATTGAGCCGCAGAGCCCGGATATCGCGCGCGGAGTTCACGGCCATTTCTCCAAGAAGCCGGAGGAGATCGGTGCGGGAGACCAAGGACACATGTTCGGCTATGCTACCGACGAGACAGAGGAGCTCATGCCCTTGACCCATGTGCTCGCGACCAAGCTCAGCGCCAGACTGACGCAGGTGCGAAAGAACGGGACTTGTGCATGGTTAGGACCTGATGGCAAGACGCAAGTCACAGTCGAGTATCGGAACGAGAACGGTGCCATGATTCCTTTGCGCGTGCACACCGTCGTGATCTCCACGCAGCACGAGGAAAGTGTAAAGCTTGATCAGCTTGCTGCGGAGCTGATGCAGGAAGTGGTGATGCCGGTGATACCGCAGAAGTACTTGGACGACAACACCATCTTCCACTTCAACCCTGCCGGCAGCTTTGTCGTCGGAGGTCCTCGAGGAGACGCGGGTCTCACGGGGAGGAAGATCATCATCGATACGTATGGAGGTTGGGGTGCGCATGGAGGAGGTGCGTTCTCGGGGAAAGATCCCAGCAAAGTCGATCGCAGTGGCGCTTACATCGTGAGACAAGCGGCCAAGAGCGTCGTTGCCGCGGGACTTGCTCGTCGTTGCATTGTGCAAGTCTCTTACGCCATCGGCGTGCCGGAACCGTTGTCCGTTTTCGTGGATTCTTACGGTACTGGTGCTGTTGCGGATGCTGAAATCTTGCAAATCGTGAAGGAGGCTTTCGATTTCCGTCCTGGCATGATCGCCATCTCCTTGGACTTGAAGCGAGGGGGCAACAAGCGGTTCCAAAAGACTGCTGCTAATGGTCATTTCGGTCGCAATGATCCTGACTTCACTTGGGAGATTGTCAAGCTCCTCAAGTCTCCGCAGAAGGTGAAGCTTGCAAAACCCTTTCCCCCCAAAGTTTCTTACATTGTTAGGAAAGCAAATTCCATTGCCTTTTTCTCCTCCTCAAGAAATGGCATTACAATCGAAGCTCTGCTGAATTTTCCTCCTCCTGAAGAAGAAACCCCAATGCATCAAAGCAGCTCTGCTGAACTTTCCTCCTCCTGAAGAAAAAACCCCAATTTCATCAAAGAAGCTCTGCTGAATTTCCCTCCTCCTGAAGAAGAAACCCTGATTGCATCAAAGCTCCACTGAATTTCCTCCTCCTGCTAAAGAGATCCATTTGCATCAAAGTTCTGCTGGATTTTCCTCCTCCTCCTGAAGATACCCAATTGCTTCGAAGAAGCTCTGTTGAATTTCCTCCTCCTCCTGAAGAAATGGAATGGAATCAAAGAGGTCTGAATTCTCGCCCCCTGAGGAAATGGAATGGGATTGGAACAATACTGTGCTGAATCTTCTCCTCCTGAAGAAATGGGAGAAGATTGAAGCTATGCTGAATCATTTCCTCCTGATGACATGGGAGAAGATCAAAGGTTTTCTCCTGCTGAAGAAATGGGGAAAAGATCAAAGCTCTGCTGAATTTTCTTCACCTAAAAAACTGAAGTTGAATTGAGCTCTGAGCCTCTGACTCCTCCTGAAGAAACAGAATTGAATTTGACTCGCAGAATATTTTTCCTCCTCATGAACAAATGGAATTGAAAAATAGGCAACAAGAATCATGGCCACAAATGAGTTCCTGCATCGCTTTTATTGCTGTAGAACTCATTGCTGGAATTTGATAAATTTTGTTGCAAGTTTGTCATGTACAGCTGTTGCAAAGCGTCTGTGATTGGAGAGTTGTTCCTGCAAGAGAGAGCGATTTGTGCAAAGGGTGGCTCATGTGATTCGAGAGAGACTCACCTATGTACTGTGAAAAGACTATGCAGAACTAATTGGTATCCACATTCTGCTAACAGATATGCTAATAGGATGGCAGTGTGATGGTGCGGTGATGCAGATGTCAACCACAAATGGCTCTCAGCAGCAATTGTTCAGCACAACAAAAACAAAAACAACATCAATGCAAATTCATCCAGGCAGCTCAAACAGCAAGATTGTTCACAGGAGGTTCTCTGCTCAAGCCTTCCCCCACACTTCCTTTAGTGCTGGAGTACTACAATCTCTAGCATGGAAAGCAGGTTGGTCACTGGTTGCTGTTTCCTTGCCATAAAAACAGCAAGAAATTTGCAAGAAATTTACAAAAACCCAGAATTGTAGTCAGCAAGAAATTTGCAACAATGTGCAAGAAATTATCAAAACCCAAAATTGGAGTCAAATTTCTTCACTTAGAATGCAGCTTTTTGCTGATGATTTGTAAGTGATTATTAGGTGTAGATATTCTTGTTCAAGTGTAGAATATGCATATGTACACAAAGGGAAGAAGCAAGTATCCATGTGTCAGTTTGACAAAGGAGATTGACTGATCAACTCTTTCAAGCACAGCTTGCATTGTGCTTGGATTAAATTACTGACTATTTTGTAGCAGCATTTCTTCCACTTGGAAGGTGGAAGAAAGGATGGTAGTTATTGGATAGATAGAAAAAATGGGCACCCATTCCATCTGATGTCCATTGTTTCTTTGGAAACTGTGAATTGATCATTGCTTTGGATGATCTGCACCAGAGTTTCTTTCTTTCCTTGCAAGATTTGTGCAAGGCTTTTGTGAATTTCTTCACAGTATTTTTATTCAGACTAGGGTTCCCATTTTTCCTTGAGAGATTTGTGCAAAGTTTTTGTGAATTATCACAGTATCTTGCTTTGGTTGATTTGCACCAGGATTTCTTCCTTGAGAAGAGATTCATGCAAAGTTTTTGTGAGTTTTATCATGGTATTTTGCTTTTGTTGATTGGCACATGAGTTGCTTTCTTTTCCTGGAGAAGAGATTTGTGCAAAGTGGTTTGCAGAGTTTCTTGTAAGAGGGGACAGCCCGCAGCACATGTGCTTTTTCATTTTTAGTTCATCAAACCTCCCTCTGACATGGAGCTTTGCAAACATCCTGTATTTTTGTTCCTCTTGTATGCAGACATAACATATTTGCATTTTAGGATTTGGTATTATGTTGAGAGGAGGATTTTTGCAATCAGCCAGTACAGAGATGTCAGCGGCAGTGCCCCTTAAGTGTATGTCACTTCACCTTCTCTGTAAGGAGCTGTAAAATCATTTTCAGTCAGTTTTTTCCACATGGACATGAGATCTTAGATGGGCATTTTTGAATAGCAGCTAACCTGTTATATGTTTGTCCATGTGCAAATATGATATGGAACTCACAAAAAGCATGTGATGTTGAGCATGCGATAGTTCTTAAGAATGTAAGTCCATCTCCTCCTCTTTTAAATCATGTCATGCAAGCAACCTGAACAAATGCAATGTGGATTTCAGATTCAATGCGCTCCTGCAAAACACAACTATTAACTTGGGACAATCATCAAGTGAGAATTGAAAGGAAGATTGCAAAGAGTGATGAAACTGTTTCAAAGCATATCTAATGTTTGGAGGCAACCACAGCTAAAAGGGACATACTATATCCAGACCACAGTTTGGTGCCATGTCCAAATTATTTTTCATGGCAATTTACAGGTTGATTGAAGCCCTTACAGATTCTTTCAGACATTTCCAGAGCTAATAATATTTCCAGAGCAATTGTTACTACAGAGGTCAATAAATTCAAAGAATTTCAGTTTTGAAGCACACCTCAAATGAACTTGATTTGCATTGAAATGTGTTTCCTCCCATCCCTCCATGTGGATGAAGAGTAGGCAAGTGTGCTCCACAATCCTGAAATTGTTGGGAAGCAATCCTTTCCTTTGCTGCTGCTGATAACCAAAGCATTAGAACCTGAAGACCATATCTGTGATGTCTCTACACCTGCAAGTCTCAACATTCTTCGCCATGTCAGAATTTCTGCGGTGGTTTGTGAATTGTTGAGCAGATTTGATGAGTGGTGTGCAATGACCGATGCAAACTGTGAGCAATTCAAAAAGACATGAATCATGAAATCAGAATTCCCAAAGGAGATTCACCAAATCCTCAGCAAAGAAATTTTAGAAAAAGCAAAATAGATCAGTTGTTGCTCCTACCATTATTCTATGTTAGCTGAGCACAAGTGCCAATGCTGTCAACTTAACAATGGGAAATTTTTCTATCAAGAGAAGAAGGTCACAAATGGAGAGTGCCTCTTCAAGAAGAGACGATTTTTGCTCCTAGCAAAGAGAATGTAGAAGAGACAGTATCACCTTGTCTAGACATCACAAGACAAAGCTGCTGATTGTAGAGTAGGAGTTTGCAAAATGCAGTTGTATCAGTGTGCCTGACAGTATCTGACTCACCTAAGTGAAAGAGCGAGAAGTCAAACACCATTATAAGCTCAAAGAAGTGGAAAACCAACTTGTTGGAATTAGGGAAGACATCACCAATTGCTTAGGGGAAAATCCAGAGTTGAGAAAGTGAGAACGGTGGATATAGGGGGAGTCTTACATTAAATGTGAAGGAGAAGAACCCAGAGGAGACAGAAAGGTACAGTGCTGCTAGAGCTGGAGCAGGAAGTCAGGGCACTCTGTCAGAGCAAATGAAGACTATCCATCTCAGCAAGCAGGGTAGCACCTGTTCATTTCATCCAGTGATCATTCAGATGAAAGAGTGTCGCCTGCCTCAACAAATAATATGTGGAAGCAATCCAGACAAGTTCATACATCAAAGGACCTCAGAGTCCACAATAGAAGAACCAGTCCAAGTGCAATAAAATGACTTTGATACCCTCTTTTCCTTAACAAAGTGTTGTTTGTTCCTCCTTCCTAAACATTCTGCAACATATCAGGTGAATGACAAATGCTTTGGGAGGCTGAAAAGCGCAAGCTGGTTACAATGTCATTTGATACTAGGATTGCAAACAGGGACCAAGCTGTCTTACAGGAAAGGTTTAGAAATGCTTGCTGAAATCAAGGCCGATGCATGCTGGCCTATCATTTGTAATTGCCATACTCCAACTTTCTGATGCATGAGCAGTAGTTGCAAGGAGGCAGACAAACAATGGCTTATGGCAAGATAGATTCATTAAACGCTGATGCAGTGACACTCCAGGTGATGGCTCCTCTCAAGAGCAGCCCACCTGATTCTTCCTGCTCCTGCTGCTTCTTGGATTTGTTGTTTTCCTGGGTGATCACAATGGACCCACTTCACTGTTCAGTAACAAACTTTCTCAGTACCATGTCAATGACCTTGAAATGCATTGCACTCTTGCAGAGTCAACTTGAGGGCTAGGACAAGGAGCCTGGCAAAGCCCTTTGAAGACAGTTAATGAAATTAAACTTCCAGCACTCTAACATTCTTCCTCAAGCCAGTACAAATTTGCACAATTTGTTAAGAATGAGAATAAGAGGCGCCAGCAGATAACAACAATTACAAGAGCCCGCACTGAAGAAATGTTGGTAATAATATTTGGGAGACAAGGCGTCTGTTCTCACTCCCAGGACCTTTCTTAACTTTTGCAGATTAAAGATTAAGAGCATCCAATTGCTTCTTCAGGCTTGGCTCCAGTTGCACTCAACGAGAAAGAACATGAGGAAATCAAATTAGTATAGATGGATAAAGGCAGAGAGGTATATATCTTCATAATTGAAGATGAAACTCTGGAACACATTGAAAGTACCACAACAAGAATGGGTGTAGTAATAACCAACCTTCTCCATGTCATTAACCAAAGTGTCAAACCACCACCTTTGTCATGAATAGCAGCAAGAAGATGCCGGATAGCACAAAGGATGGAAGCTGACAAAAATTGAGCCATTTTGAAGCCGTTGCCAAGGACCTTGCCAAGGTCCATCATGATTGTCCCCCTGCCATGTGCAAGCATGCTTACTGATGCGTACTCCTTGATAATGGAAAGTAGCCTCTGGAGAACCAAAAGAGGCTGCAGACAGAAGTAACAACTATATCCACAGATCATATACATTGATAGACAAGATGAACCAAAATTCTCTCTTTATGTATATTAAAGGTGACATACAGATGCAGGAACTGGCACACATAACAAACAGCCCAATAACCACCAAAGAAGGCAGAATGATTTACACAGTTAATGCAAATCAGCAGATAGAGCAGATCGCAAAGAAAGTTGATTCTGAGAGGCGTGCTTAACAGGCACTAAAACAGCAATGTGTGTGTGGATTGACCAGCAGCCTTATTCCATCAAATCTGCCTTACTCATCAACTTTAGGTTGGAGGCATCAGATGGTACTGCAAACTTGACCTACTCAATTGTGACAGAAAAGCAAGGCAGGAAGGCAAAATGTCAAAGAGTTATACAAATGGCAAGCAATCCAGCATTGTACAAATTTATGTAGAGAGAAAGAAAAGCAAACATCCAGAAACAAATAAGATCAGCTGCTGCTGACAGATAGAAAGCTAACATCAGTCTCCTCATTGTGTCTGTGACATGAACTCAATTATGTCTAGTACATGAATCAAAATACGCATATGTGGGGTGAATGTATACCAGAATAGCTAACAGAGGAATAGCCAGGATAGGCAGACCATAACACCTTCTGTTGTGAAATCAAATAGACTACTTTATTATGCTTCTTGCTCTTTTGAAAGTATGTACAACAATGAAAGCTAGAGCTAATTCTAAAAGATGTTTCAGGTGTCCAATTGGTGTGAAGTGCAGGGCATAGTGGAATGCAAATTTGCACATCCAGCTCATCCTTCACATAAACTTCACAGAAACAGCTCTTCGTAAAAGCTGAATCTGTGCAGCTACAAAGACTATGTATGGGCCCTTTGAAGTCCACAAGTTTTGGCAAAACTGACATTTCAGATGTTGCAACCATTGAGTTATCCTGTGACATGAACAGCAACATGGATTAGGCTCCAACATTCTTCAATCAACACCAGAATAAGCTTTAAAACAGCATCAATGTTGAAATGATGTGCTCATCAAAAAAAACCTAGCAAGCACCAATTGGCTCCACATATAGCCTCATGCAACAATTATTGCAGGTGATCATTAAAAAATCACCTCAGCACAGCTACTGTCCAAATGATGGAAACTATGGAAACACATGAATTAAATGGGCGCAATGGCAAAATATGGAATTATAAAAATAGAGATGGCTATTGCAGAGTAAGTCCAGACTCACTTGACATTTCATTTTCAGACTTCAGAATTTTATTATCCAGTCCTTCATACTGTGTACAGTTCAATAAGCATACCTTATGAAAAATTGGCAAGGTCCTCTTAAGAGGAAACCATTGCTTTCCGATTGGCAACCGAACGTGGCCAGTGAAAGTCAGCACGAGTTTGATTGAGCAAAGCAACTCCAAATATATCATTTGTGCTCTGTTAACAATATTTGCACCAAAGTCACATTCAGAACTTAAGCCCCACCTAATAGAACATACAAACAATGCAAGGAGAGCTCCAAATTGAAATTCACTCCTTTTCACAACCTAACAGTGGATCCAAGTAGCCACACCATAACAGAATCCAGCTAGTTGTGAAAAGTACATAACAGAGGTGATTGGAAAACTTTGTGTTCATACCTTTAGGCAAATTCCAGCTTTCAAGTTGCAAACAGGGTAATCTGCAGGACAACAATGATGGTGGTCCTTGCAACATGTGCCTGCCTCCAAAGGGCAACAACCCCATACCAGGCAACGCTTCCCCAAATGAAATGAGCAGCAGCAAGTGCTGCCAGCTGCACATGTATGAGAATTGTCACATGCGGTTGGAGGCTTCAGTGGAGAGGGTGGGGAGAGTGGAGCTGATGATGGGTTTGGTCCCTTCTTAATGGGAAATGATGCCTGTGAGTTGATTCCACATATCCCATATTTGTTAGTGGGGCCATAACGTTGCATGCGGATATACCCCTTTTCTCCCCAACTCTGGCCCCAGGAGTTCTTAACTATCCAGTAATTCAGACCATCACTGTCAGTTCCATACCCCACCACAAGAACACCATGATCCAAGTCTGTCCCACATGTACCTGTAAACACACCCTGAAAACATGTAGGAAAGACATGAGATTTGATAGTAATACATTTGTTTCATGTACCAAGCAAGATTGCTGTTTACTACAGCAAAAATAACTGCTAAACATTCACTCACTGGGATTTCAGAAAATGGAAATCAGATACAGCAGTGACCAGGGAGGTTGATTTTGAGACTAACCCCCATGTAGTGCTGGAAATCACGACCACTGGCCTCAATGGCTATACTAACAGGTTGGTTTGAAACTGCCTTCAGCAAGGAACTTTCATCATTCTCAGGGACATCTTGATAGTCATCAATCACCACCACTTTTGAATTTTTTCTCTACAAGATCAAAAAAACAGGTAAGATTATCCATCATACTCGGGCACTAGAAAAAGTACATCCAAGTTGAGACAACCAGAAGAGGAAGTATGAGACAACCTGATGATATAAGGTTACAATTTTTTTTTAAAGACTGAACATCAGTAGAATGCAACAACAAACTGCAGCTGGAAGACAATAGAATCTCAAATTTTTGAAAACAGAAATACAACAGAGAAAACCAGTCATATTGTCAGCCATTTTTTCTGTGACCATCAACAGCAACATGTGGTAGTAAGTAACTACAAAACCACACTGACTTCCATCAGCTCCCACCAGACTTAGCAAAGCATATGCATGTGTGTACTGAAGCAATGACACGCATATAGTACATATCCAATGCCCAAAGTTTGGATTCACCACTACATTCACAACAGGAACTGGTAGTCATTACCTCTTTCTGTTTTAAGCAAAACACACAAAAAAACAGTTCCTTGTGTGCACAATGTGAGAAGCAAAACCTTACCCGGCTATCATCACAACGCCCATCTGAACCCTTGTAAGGATAGTCAGCCTCAGTGTCAATCCCACCATTTCGAATGATGAATTCAAATGCATAATCCATGAGACCACCATTGCAGCCCTGGTTCTGCTTCTTGTCACAGTCCACCAATTCTTGCTCAGACAGCGAAATCAGTTCCCCTGTCACTATTTCGTTGATTCCCTCAACGGATCCAGTTGTTGAGAAGGCCCAGCAACTCCCTGCAGAAATAGGCACACTTCCTTTGCGTTGAAATCACAAAATTCAAGAGGCCTAGGAGTAAGTTCCAGCTGCTGATGCTATCAAGCAGCCAGACAAAGAGTAAAGAATAACTATACGATCTGCCAAACCATTTGCTTACAGAAGCTTGTTGAAAGACCATGACTGCATGGAAAGGGAGAGCATTGAGGACTGACCGCAGGAGCCTTGGTCTTTGACTTCACTCACGGCACCTTTCTGTCTCCAATCAACGCTAGCAGGAGCCTCGACATCCGCGTACATGAAACCGTCGGTCTTCTGCAGCCTGCTTGGGTCGCGGTGCGGCCGGGTACCAAGATACCGAGCCTGGAATTCTTCGTGCGTGAGGTCGGAGAGACTATTCAACCCCAACCAGTACGACTTCTCCTGCACATTCTGCGAGTGAATGTACCTCAGATTCTCCTTGAAGATGGCGAAGCGGTGGTGCTTCTCGGAAACGCTGTCGTAAGCTTTCGCATGCTTCTTCAACCAGGAATGGAAAAGGTCCAACAACCGTTCTTCGGAGTTCAAATCCTCGGGCGCATAACCGACAATCGAATGATCCTTCGCCTCTCCGATGCCTGCTTGAAGAACCACCACTGCAGCAAGCAGCAATAAAACAAAAACCTTCACAGCCATGTTACAGCAAACTAATATCCTCCTCTACTGACCTACAATTCTCCTCCTCCTCCTTCTCCTCTTCTTTCCCCGCCTCCCTTTGTTGCTTCCCCTTCAACCTCGACTCCAAAAAAGACAATGCCACAAAAAACACTCCCAAAAGAAAACAAAAAACTTCATAAATAGAAAAACCCCGGGGTTTACACAGGTATCCCGGAGCTACTTCTCTTGCAAAACTGCAAACACGAGGGCTGATCGTAGAGTAAAACTCCGCGAGCGGATAAGCGGAGAGGAGAGAACGGAGAGAGAGCAGCGCTCGCAACTGCGCGAGCGATGCGAAGCGAAGCAGAATGGCTATTACTGGGCAGCAGCCGGAGATATAAAGGGTGAGTCCACACCGACCCGCCGCTGGCAAACAGACAACTAACCACGGTTGTATTTTCACCTTCAGGTGAAAATCCACACAACCCCTGACCTGCTGCAGCCGGTACTGGCGGCCGACCCGTGCTTGCAGCGGACTTTGAGGACAGCACACGTTACTTCAACAGACGGTCAATACCGGAACGGTAACAAACAGTTAACTTCACTCACGACGGCAAAAGGTGAATATATTTCACCTCGGGCCAGTAACTGATGGCTGACACAGTAAATAATACTGGTAGAGTGAATATCATGTGCTAGCCTAGCGCATTTTGGTGGAGTAAATCCTTTTTTACAAGCCATTTCTACACGGATTTTACCCCCAACCGTGAGCAGGGCATTTTAATTTTTCCATTTGAAAAAACATAATAAAGTGTTTTTTAAATCCATTTTTTAAAAATATAAGTTTTAAAAATTCAACTTACACTAAATAATTCACAATTTTATCGTCGACAAAACGAGAAAATTTGCCCCCCAAAACAAAGTCATTGGGTGATGGGTAAATTTTGTCATTGGTCGAGGGTTTAGCCGTTGTTGCCGTGGCCTCCGGCGGCGACGCCGCAGGAAAAGGAAGCGGGGGGGCGGGGGGGCGGGGAGGGTTTCTTCAGGGGTCTGCTTGGGGCGCTCCTGACCGTTAGATAAGATGCGGTGAGAGAATGGAGCGCTGGATGTAAACGGCAGAGAAACCTGCGCAGGGGCCGGAGGTGAAATATCTTGTGCCGTCCCTGAGTTGACCGTCTGTTACCGTCCAGTATTTTGACTGTCAGTTACCGTCCGGTATTGACCGTCTGTATTGAAGTACCTTGTGCCGTCTTGAAGTTCGGCAGCAATCACGGGTCGCCCGCCACGGAGGCAAACTACCGGCTGCAGGAGGTAAGGGTTGCGTGGATTTTCACCTTGCGAGGTGAATAGTGAATGAATACAAGCGTGGTTTTAGTTGTGTTTTTTACCAGCGGCGGGTCCGTGAGGACTGAGGACCTCATACCCTTTATATACCCCACTTGAAGATTCTGAGGTTTTTCTTTTTCTTTTTTTAAATTTCTTTTCCTTTTTAGGAGTGTTTTCTTTGTGGAATTGGTTTTTTTTTTTGGAGTTGAGGTTTGAAGGTTCTTTCTTTTCTTTCTTTCTTTCTTTTAATTTAACGTCAATACTCGGACCAGAGAGATCCATTTGACGACAATTACAAAGTTGACTTGATCAAAACACTCCTGTTGTCTAGGCAAGAAACTAAGTACA
>Ga0116231_10002324_pt1 | contig 39711 bp, 30 predicted proteins | sample S1TSphgellanicum_2_FD_89695 | JGI IMG/M metagenome (GOLD analysis project Ga0116231, IMG submission 89695) | Host-associated microbial communities from peat moss isolated from Minnesota, USA - S1T2_Fd - Sphagnum magellanicum MG | ecosystem: Host-associated > Plants > Peat moss > Unclassified...
CCCCCGGTCCCCCCCTTAACCTGACAGCTGTTTTCTTTTGCCTTTTTTTTGTCATAAAGGATTTGTGCCTGACCCCACAGTACCTTTCATGTACTTTTAGAGGTACTTCCAATACTTTCATTGCAGTTGCCTCGGCGTTTCCTGGTCTGAAAGATTTAGCCAAATTTAGCTATAATCCTTTTCAGTGTTTTAAAAAAGGAATTTTGTTTGTTTGTTTGTTTGTAGCAAATAGTGGCGATCATCCTTAGTAAGATTTAGCCACATATGGCTGTAAACCAGATATATAAAATAAAATCTTCAATCATCTTCCTATATTTTTGGCTACAAAATTCAGACTAATTATATAAATATTGGCGATTTTTACTATTTTCCCCTCAATTTTGGCGAATAAGATCCTCCAAAAGCAATTCATTTTCTATTATTTAATTTTTAAATTTCTCTTTTTGGCGAAATATTGCCAACAAAAAAAGGCTGATCCAGATCAGTGGTTTTTGTCAGGCAGTTTTTTTTAATGTAGCCTAAGTGGCTATTATCTACAAGAAGATGTTTTTAAAATGGAAATCATCCCTAGGAAGATTTGGCCATTCTAGATATAAAAATATATTCACTACAAAATCTTTAATCAATCTCCTATACTTAGGGCTACAAACTAAAGCAAATATAGCAATTTGGCGAAAAAAATTTAAAAAAAAAATTTCCTCACTTCTGGCGACTGAAACCCTACAAAATCACTTCATTTTTGAGTTTTTTCGAATTTTTAATATCTCTTTTTGACTAAATTTCGACAGTTAAAAAAAAAAGCACCCAGATGGCAGCATCTTCATGCATCTACTTTTGCAGCTCTGCTTTAGGGTGATTAGGGGCGACTTTAGATGAGGGTCCAAGGTCCAGGTACCAATGAATTCAAGCAATCTTATTGGTTGAAAGCTTTAAATTGGTTCCAAGGCCTTTAGATGAGGGTCCATGACCAAAAAGTGGCAAATTGAGGCTAAACCTACATGACACCAGTTTTGGAGGGAAAATCAATTGGTTCAGATCAAAAAATAGTGCTAAAAGGAGAGCTCCTGATTTGGAGAACCAAGAATCATGCTAGGGACCGAGGTATGGTCCAACTCAAGGATTCAATTTGCTTCAAATCAGTCCAAATTGGTTATTAGGAAATTGGACCCTGGACCCTTGTCTAAAGTGGGCCTAAGACCAATCAGGAGCAAGATGAAACCCTTGGAAACTTCATTAAACAAGGCATCACAAACACGCTGGCCCTGCCAATAGATAAGATGTACCTTTATCTACTGTGTCCACAGTTCGAACACCCAAAAAATCCGTTCCAATCTCAATAGTCTAAACACTTTCACCAAAAAACCCAGTTCACCTAATGTGAAACTAGTTTTTATTAAGGTAGAATTTCCAAAAGTTGGATTGAATGCAATAGTCCCTGTCCCTGTGGGGGCAGGGCCCAACAAAGCACCCAGTGAAAAGGGTAAAAGAAGGAACAAAGAGAGAGGACCTAAGTCTGAGCCAGAAGAGCAAAACCCAGAGTGGCTCGCTAAGGGGCAAAGGAACAAGCAAGAACCTTTAGGGCCCCATTTTTTGGCCATAGGCTAGGCTAGCTGGATGAATGGGGAAAATTAGGATACCCTAATATCTAGGGGAATTTTATTTTATTTTATTTTATTTTATTGGCCTTGCCTACCAAGGCAAGGATATTATTGTGTTTAGATTCATCATAGAGTATAGTAGCTTAAGTGATTTTGGCCCCAAGTTAGTAGGTCTATTTTTATATGAGGATTTTTGAAAGATAATATTTTGGCTTGTGTTGAAACTTGAGATTAGTTATAGAGTTATGATATCTTGAAGGATTTTGGTTTCTTTTAGAGGACTTTTTTGGAGATTATATTTTGGCACGGTGAAATATTTGAATTTCCATAATTCTTCTTTTGCATTAAATACTTTTTAATGTAAATGGCAAGGGCCACATTGTGACATACCCCTTGTTTTATTTCTGGAAACATCTAGGGGCATTTTTAAAAAATTATCTGGGGTTCTTAGTGATGGTTTGATCCATCCTCAGTTTTCTAAAAGGTTTAAGTCTAAAATGACTTTGTGAACTGCCATTTTCTCTTTTTCCTTAAGGTCAACTTCATATCAGTTGGAGCTTAGAAAATCTCTTGAAAATTTCTTGAAAATTTCTACCCATTGTAATTTTCTAGTTGAGTTGCCATTGCTTGAAATTGTCCAACAAATAAATCACCCGCCTCTTTATTTTCCTCTTTTCTTGAAGAAAGAATATTGCACATGTTTTTTTTTCTGTTTTTTTTTTCCCTCAATTTTGTGATATAAAAAAATTGGCAAAGCTTTCCAAACAAATTAGCAAAGTCTAGTTGACTTTACACAAGAAAAGCACGATCCTCTAAAATTTTCCTAATTTTTTGGTTGAATAAAGGACCAAATTTATCCAGAAACAAAAACATGGTATTGTGTCCCACTAAACTCAATTCAGCAGAGAAAAAACACTCATGAAATGTTCCTGCAAAAACTTCATCATCTTCCCTCTTAGCATCTTGACTGGGGAATGTGTGATCTCTAGTTCAGCGCATGCAGCTTCAATAGCACAAATTTGCAGGAACAATCACAATTTTACTGAAAGCAACAAAATTTCAATCACCATCCAAGCTCTGTATGTGTGTGTGTGTGTGTGTGTGTAGGTAGGTACTTTGTAAGTGAAGAAACAACAGCCCACCCATGGTCATGCAAGATCCATGAGATTCAAGAGTGTGAGCTTGATGACACTTGAGACCACCAACTAACTTCACATGGGCTTCCTGTGTCTTCCACAGGGAGAGTGTTCTGAATGATCCTGAGGTACATATTTATTTGTTTTGTCAACTACAATGATCCTCTACAGTAAATCTACCTACAAGTGAATTTAGGTAGTTCATAACCCCATTACCTATACCCATTTTCATGGGTGTGCTGTTTTTCTTTTAAGAACCATTGAATTATGAGACATGGTGAATTACATGGGTAGAGGATAAATATGATCAAACCCTCCCACGCTATATAAACTAAAAATCACCCATCGGGAAGGGGAAAGGAAGGAATAAGAGGTGAGGACCAATGCCCACATGGAAACAATGTTCAAAAAGTGCAAATGCACAAACAAGCTCAAAATGGAGAACAATGAGGACTTACCAAGGGGGGAAAAAGTGTGACCTATGTATTAAACCCCTCACATGTTGCATGAAGAAGATTAGGCAAGGAGATGGGCGAGAAACCTAAAAGGGCACCAAGAAGTCTCTCTCGCAACAACTTTCTTCAAGATGGAGGCAACTTGAACTCTTTGTAAAATCATTCACACCCTTGTCTATAAACCGAATGCACAATTGATAGAGGAAAGCCTCCAAAACCTTTGGTTGACCATGCCATGTTGACACATTGATGAAAAGAATTATCAACCTACTATTGTAAGCACCCAAATACTTTTATAGTAAGAGGGATAAACACATCACCAATGTGCCTTTTGTGGTATAACCCATCCTTTGCTTCAGTTGTAATCATCATGACCATTCCTTAACAAGAAACGATAGCTTGTGTAACTAAATTTGCATGAATGGGATTGATGATGACAATATTAGGCGAAATATGGACTCCATCTACGGTGAGCACAATATTGACTTGTTGACACAAATATTAAAAGGAAAGTGATAGGAGGTCATATGTTTACTCATGCAAAACATGAAACCCAACATTTTTAGAAATGGAAACAAAAGCATCCCAAACAATCTTATGGATTGTGGTGCAATCCCCTTGTGAGAACATTTAAGAAGGTGTATTCTCATTGAGTCTATAGATTGACCATAGATGCAATGGCCCAAGCTAAGAGTTGTTGGATTGGGCAAGTGCAACCTAATGTGCGATGATGTGGAAAAGATGTCCTAGGGCATACAAAATGATGGAATGACTCGACAACAAGAAAACCAAACACTAAAACCCAAGCTTGTGCAAGATTTCAAGCATGTGTAATGAGGATCAAAAGACATGTTAGAATGATGATGGAAAATGAATATTCATGCAAACATTTAAAAATGTCTTCTTGAAGATGATCAAATCCATTTTTTGAAAATTGTTTGAAAGGAAGGATTCAAACATTTGTTATTAAAGGAAAAAGGTTATGCATTAACCTCAAGTGTGTTCAGAATGGAAGCAAACCTAAACTACAAAAATAGAGATCTTACAAGAGTTTGGAGGTATTGATTAGGGCCACCATCCCCCAATTCCCCAAGTATTCCATTAGGGCGACGGTTTCAATGGAGATGAAACCTATTCTCACTTTATAGATGGGGATTATGGCTTACCAACAAACTAGAGGAGCTTTTGAACATTAAAAAAAACTTGAACCCAAAACCCTCCCAAAAACATGGATGATGATTGAATCAAAAGAGGTTAGTTGGCAATGAAAATTCAGGAGTAGGAATAACAAACATAAAATAAAAGATGGCTTTGGGCAAAACACCAAAATAGGATCTCAAAAGTTAGATGAACATTGTTTAACTTGAATAACACCTTTACATAGTGCACATATTTGTCCAAGGCATCCTAGAAAAAGGAAGAGGCAAAGGAGGTAATTCCAAATGGAATGCCCAAAACCCAAATGCCATATAAAAATATGTAAAAACCAATTGAAAAGGAAAAACATGAGAAAGGCCAAAAATGGAGCAAAATGTGCACTTGTGAAACATGAACAAATCTTGAAAATCTCACAAATGTTAAATTTACCCTTAAATAAATCTCTTGTATTCTAGATCAAATAGAGAGGGTGGGGAAATTTTTCAAGGGATTTCACTTGGTGAACTATCACAAACCAAATAATATCATAATAAAGTTACCAACACCATTGCCACCACCTTAATATTGGTATGAGATCTAAAAAAAAGAATTATCACTATTCACACACTTGATTTCCACATTGAGAAAAAATCTTCAAAGTGGCAAATTAGATCAAAACACAAGAAAGCTTGCAAATTTGAAGACAAAATATGTTAACATGTGAAATTTTTTGAATACAACGCACATTCCTAATAAACTAAAGCATTTGATTTTTTTTGAATTAGCCCATTTCAAAATTTAAGCAATTTTGAAAAAAAAATACTATGATATGGACATGATAAGTAATATATTACATCTACAATAAAAAATTCATCACATAATGGGTTTGCCATTTTATGGAATGTTCAAGTAAAATCATGAGAAACAATAATGCCATGAAACACAATGAATTTTTTTTTGGCAAGTTTTTGTTATTTTGAGAAAAACTTGTTTACTTCAACAAATAATTTCCAGTTTTGCAACACCAAAAAAATTGAAAGAAATCTTTTTTGTTACATGTATGGTTAAGTAAGTTTAATGGAGGATGAATTTAATGAAAAAGTCGCCTAGCAAGTACATAGGTCTTTAGTTGTAACTTACAAATTTGTTCCAAGTTCAAGTCAAAATTGTATCCTAAATTTAACATAGATATGAAATCTTTTCATAACAACAAACAAACAATAAATAATACATTGCATGTATAATAATTAATACGTAAAAAACATATCTTAGGAAGGTCCTCTTTAACAAATTGGACAGGGTGCAAGGTTATTATAGTTGTGAAATTAAAATAGTGAAATAAAAATGATACTTAATATGTTTATTATTTTTTCTATTGGTTATATATAACTTAATTGCTGGAAGTGGTTACATTTGGAGCCCATGTTTTAAGTCTTATAGCCACACGTTTCATCCTTAATCTTGCATTTGGATTTGCCTTGACACCTTCATGTCCACACCTTCAACCATGTTCTTTGTTAAACACCTAGAAACTACATGCACATGGCAAGCCACACATTTGATCAATTCTGACATTCACCTCATTTTGGAACCTTGGGTTAACCTCGACCTCTAAACAAGTGAGATTAAATTTGTTGCGGACCTCCCAAACTGGTTGAAGACCTTGTCGTTTGGGATTACAATCTCCTATCTCATGGCCTAACTATAGACTTGTCTAGTTTGAAGATTTAACATGTTGAAAACACCTCCTTGACACTTCCTTTATTCATTAGCATCTATGCAACTTAGGAGTGCTAACAAATTGGGAGTTGAACCCGGCCCAACATTTAGATTCACAACCCAATTCATCATCGGGGTTGCCTCGTGGTGGTCCAAACTTGAGCTTCGACTATGCGAATCCTTTCATTTGAAGGTTCAACTAGAAGGGCATGTCATCTATCTTCCTTTATTGAAAACAAGATTATATAGTTGCACATTCTCATTGCCAAGTTTCTAAATGTCATTTTCAAACTCCAATTCATGGAGCTTTCATGTTTTTAATTTCTTATTATGCAATGTAACAATTCATGAAACTTCTTAACTATTGGTGTTGAAATGTGTCACACTTGCCAAGATGTAAAGGTTGTAAAAAAAGGGTTGGGTTGCCAATAATTATGTCATTTACAATAATGCATACATGTGATGAAGGAAGATTGTGAGAGCTAAATCATATCTATGAACATTGTTGCAATGGATTTGAAAGTCGTTAAAGGAGGAAATTATGTTTTTAGTCATATGTTTATATTTTAGATCGTATGTTTGGTGCTTAAAGTATTTAGATTGAAATTTAGAGAAAAAAAGCTTAGTAAAAGAACAAATTAGTGAGGTTAGGTTTAAGATCATATACATGTGTTAGGACAATTGTTATGTTTATTTAAAATTTTTACCACCTACACATTAGTTGAACATTATGATTATTGTCATCATCTAAAATTATTTAAAACTATTTTCAACAATTTAAAATTATTTTCATGCACATTCTATAATCAAATTTTACTTGAAAATAAGTCAAGTGTTATAATCATTTGACTAATAATTTTTGAGCAAGTGTAACAAATTGAAGCTACCTTAGCAGATGTTTTCTAGTTAAAAGTAGTCCCACTTTATAATCACAATAGCCATTCATTCAAAATATCAAAATCTCCCTCGCCCCCAAAATAAAAAATAAAATCAATGACTACAACCTTGTATTTGTTATTTATTTGTCTTTACTTACAACTGATTATTATTATTATTATTGTTTTTGTGGATTAATAATTATTTATGTCATTCAATGTCAAACTCAAAATTAAAGAAAATATATTTACAATACATTTTCCTAAGGTTATTAATATCTATATGTATTTGAAGACACTTGAGTTCATTCTTTCAAAGGGGATTTATGGACACACCAACCTTAAAAGCTACTTAGCAAACTTTGTTGCAAAGAGAAGAGAAGAAGAAAGGGAAGAGAAAATGGGTTCACAAATAAAGCTAGACCCACCCCACACCCGACCCCACCCCCACCGGAAAAAGGGGTACTAACGAAAATAGTAAATAGTAAATACTCTCTTTTTACTCTTGTGTCTGGCACGCGGCCTGCTGCAGCAACGGCGGCAAGTTACTATGTACAAAGTTACTTGTGAGTACAGAATTTGCACGGTTGTAGTACCACCCGCGGTACGGCCCGGGTACACGGCTCTTTAATAAGAAGACGCCTCCTGTGCTTCATTTTTACCGTTGGATGTTGTACGGCTTCCATTTGGTGCATTCGATTGTGCATTGGCACTGTACGGCCAACGGGTCGGGGGAAGGAGAAGCGGGTTGGGGCCGGGGGGGGGGAAGGGGGGGGTGCTCCGGGCAGTGTTTATTTTGTCAATTTTGTGATGTAGCCAAAGTGGCGATGATCTGCAGGAAGATTTAGCCAAATATAGCTTCCAGATAAATATGAAAGTAAAAATTTCTAAATATACTTTTTTTTGGGGGCTAACCACTTGAACCCAAAAAATGTATAAAAATGGGGTGATTTTTCAAAAATTTGGCCAAAATATGGCTATTAAAAATCACAAAAAAACACTTGATTTTTAGCACTTCAAATTTCTAATATAGGGCTGGCTCCCAGAAACTGGTGTGGTTGTAGTTTGTACTTTCCCCTGAAATTTTGATGTTTTTATTGCACTTCCATTTTCCCATAGTCTCCTCTTCTTTCAATTAATTATTTAGGAAATTGAGACAAGTGATTGCTGTAGTTCCTTGGTAGCTTTGACAATAATTATAATTATTTTCAGAAATGTTCAAATTTTCAAACATGATTTTTTTTCTTTGAAAAATATTTCATGTTCATAAATATTTAATTTGTTGAAATGAAAATTTCAAAATTAATTAATTATTCCACAAACATTTGTGGAAGTAGCCAACGTTCTATACCTTAGGCCTGATTAATGTATTTGGAGGGTACCTTACATTCATGAATATCCCTCTTACAAATGAGGAGGGATCCTACACCTACTACTTAAGAGTGGGAAGGAAATTATGCCTACTTATCCTAAGGAACTAGGAACACCCTATCTGAGGGCATTACCTTACATAATAAATTTGCACAATATTTTTCTTTTTTCCATGTGTTCCCTTTTCTAAAATGCTCTGCATTTCTAGGAGGCCATATTACTCTAAATAATGTGTCTTCCCCTAACACTAAACAAATTTCTGCCAGGTTTTTGAAAATAAGGCAAATCCCAAAGGTGAAGGACATACCCAACATAAGGGACCTAGGATGAAGTAGTACTAGCCCCACATTACATCCCCAGTCTGTGAGCTTTATTGGCCTTGCCTACCAAGATTCATTATAGAGTATAGTAGCTTAAGGGATTTCGGCCCCTAGGTAATAAATAGGTCTATTTTAATATGAGGATTTTTGAAAGATGATATTTTGGCTTGTGTTGAAACTTGAGATTAGTTACAGAGTTATAATAATATCTTGAAGGATTTTGGTTTCTTTTATAGCATATTTTTTGAAAATTATATTTTTGCGTGGTGAAATATTTGAGTTTCCATAATTCTTCTTTTGCCTTAAGATATATATTTTAATGTAAATGGCAAGGCCGTAGTGTGTGACACCCCACTTTTTGTTCATCATAAAGCATGATGTGAACATTATCATAAATTTAAACATACATAAATCACAAGGTGTAGAAGGGGAGGGTTCTCAAAACCTATTCATTAAGAGCAAGCGGGAGCTTACACCCAATTATCCTAGTCTTAAGGAGTAGGTGTAAGATCTCTCTTCTTTTTCCTAGGAGCGATAATCATGACATAAAGTGCTCTCCAAATACACTTAGGAAATTCCTCCTAGTACTTTACAAAATTTCTTGAAATGCTTTGCATAGTATAATAGGAGTTCTATTTTTCTATCAAAACATCCCCCATTTTTTAGGGTTTATTTCCCAGGAAAAGAAATTCACCAAAAAAAAAATTTCCTGCAAAATTACGAGAATTTCTTTTTCACCATTCCTTATTTCCTTCAAAATAATTTCTCGGCTTTTTACTTTTCAAAATACAGCCCGTGTTACTTTTTTATTTTTTTTACTGTGATACCTTGCAGGGACCTATCGGCCTCAAGGCCAGGGTATTCCCGAAAGAATGGGCCCTTAGCCTCCGGCCTCAGGGGCCCGTTATCGAAAGTGCCCAAGCCCTTGGGCTTTACCCTGCACAAAATAATATGAATTCCAGAAAGTATTAAAGAAACAAAAACAGGGTAGCCACCAAAAAAAATAAAATCCTACCCGGCTGAAAAGAAATTTTTCTCGAAAGAAAAGAATTAAGGGTGTGGTAAGTCAGTGAGTAAGTAGCAAGTAAGTTCGTAGGCGGTGATTGGAAGGAGGCGGGGTAAAACGTACGCGTACGGATTCTATTTTTACTTTTGTACTGCCCAGGTTTTCACCCCTTCTCTCTCATCGCAAAATCCCCCTCCGCGTTTCTCCTCGCACCCACTCTTCGCGATTTCGTTGCGATTTCTTTTTTCCTTTGCAGATCGCGTCCGCCATCGCTCCGAGCTTCGTCTCTATCCTCTTGCGAAGGAGAAGAGAGAGAGAGTCCGAGAGAGAGAGAGAGACAGAGACAGAGCAAGCTAAATTTTGCGTCGCCTATATGGAGTTCAAGAGACGGGAGGAGGTCGCCTGGTGCAGGGACGAGGAAAGCGAGGAATGTGTTTCGTCCGGTATCGACGAAGAGATTATTATAAAGAGCGAGCAGGACTTGGACGCACCTGATTTGAACGGGCGTTATTTGAAGAAGGAAGGTGAAAAAAGAGGAACTGGGAAAGAAGCATCAAAGAACGAGATCAATTGCAGCAGACTAGGTGAGGAACGAACTTCAAACGAGGCTTCTCGATTTTTGTTCTCTGTCTATCGCCAATAGCATAAGCTTTTGCTCTCTTGTTTTGGTTTTGAAACTTTTTGTTGAGCCTCATAGGCCTGTTTTCACTGGCGATGTAAGTTCTTGTATCTGCCTTGTTATACGCACTGGAGCTCGTTAGCTGTCATGGTTTTTGTTCTGACGGTGACATGTTTGACGCTAGCATCGCTGCGGGTTCTTCTCATCCTCCCTCAAGAACTTAGCGGCAAAGGCAGCCGTGTACATGCTCTCTTTCATTGATTCATATCAAGAGGCTAAGTAGACTAGTTATCTTTTGCACTCTCGAAGTTCTCACTGATCATTAGGATTGGAGAGACTTATTCCTCCTGCTTCCCTGAGAGACTGCAATCGTGCTTGTGACGGAAGTACAACTCCAGCTCGCCTTCCTTCGACCAAGAATCCCTAAGAACTACTACTAGATCTATATAAGTAGTTTGCAGCAGATCGACAATCCCGAGACGAAAACGACACTGCCGTTATCACATGTCTGACTGTCTCGCAAGCTTGCACTCCACTTTGTAGTCATGCCAATCCGAACAGCGCCCGGCGGATATCCAGTGAGTGTCACAGAGATTGGTTCCATCTTTCTGCATCTCCGTATCCGACATCTCTTGAAGTCAAATCTGCTGGGATGGGGGACAGGTGACTCGATTGGGAGGTTCGGCATACTGTCCAAAAGAGTTGCTGGTGAAAGAAAGGCTCCTGTGAAGAAGAGGAAGGCAGCGAAGGAAGAGGACTTTGAAGAGCAGAACTCGACGGCATGTCCAGCTCGTAAATCCAGGGATGGCGGCCCTAATAAGGTAAGCAAGCTATGAAGCCCACGCCACTCTCTGATTTGATTCAAAAGTGTGACATTTCTCCTCTAACCCCCAAGTGAGCGGAGCTAGGGAGCATGCTCAGGGTTGCACTTCGGGGCAACTCCCGGAAACAGCAAGGTACTTACCCCCAATATGATAAGATGCTGAGTGGCACAAGATCAGAGCATGTATGCCATGGAACATAGGTAGTGGTGTCGAGGATTCTTGATTTCCAACACCTAATCCAAATTGCTGGTTCTTGCATGGGCCAAGCAGATCTTGCCCTGGTTGTTCCTGAGATTTCCAGTGAACCACTTACAGCTATCATAAGATTTGAGGGCCTTTGCGGCAAACATTTTTCTTCTAATAACTTTTCTGAGTGATGTCTTGGTGTTCAGGTTAGCAAGAAGCAAAGCAGACAGAACATTGGGGAGGGAGCCAAGCTGTTTCTTGACAAAAACCTACAAAATGATCCCCTGGATAATAGACAGTTTCTATCTGCACCATCAACAGGTTGTGGATCTAGTAGCATCAGCAACTCAGAATCAAGGAAGAGGGAGTTTGGGAGATGGCAGAAGGCTGGAGACGATTTGGATGGGAATGAGAGGTGGACTGATGAGTCTCTGAAGTTTCTGGTTGAAACCTGTGCTCCTCTACATATGCAGCAGGTTGGGGAGCAAAGCGATGGCCATGTCAAGTACCAGAAGAAATGGACATCAATTCTGCAGGCCATGCAGCAGAGATTTGGAAAACATTTTACAAAGAAAGAGTGCCAGAGCAAGTATTGGGGTGCAAGTTGTGAATGGGCAGATTACAGGTATTCTTATTGTGCTTCTGTGACACAATTGCATGGTTTGGTTGCTCCAACCGAAGTGAGTCTGGTTGATCAGTCATACCCAGTCCATGACAGCTCTTGCTATTTGCCCTGAGAAATTTTGTTTGATTGCTAAGAGTTCAGGTGGGCACATAGCACTGCTGTTGAGACATATGTAAAATTGAGAATGATACTCAAGATAGATGCTTAAGTAACACAGACACTGTTGCATGTGCTTCAGGTATTCTTCCTCCAAGATCCATCAGAGGGATCTTTCCAGGAATTCTTCTGTTGCTGGAAGGGAACTTCTCAAGCCTAAGTTCTATGATGTCTGGTATGAAACAGCTGAAAAAGTTCGTGTACTTGAGCCAAGCTGTGGAACCCAAGACTCCATGAGAGAGGAAGAGGGACTTAATGGTCAAGGTGTTCTGAAGCTGCCAAACACAGAGTTGACCTTGAGGTGTCTGGGGATGGAAGAAATGTCCTCAAAGCACCAAATGCAGGATTGTACCAGTTCAATGAGAGCGATACAACAGCTCATGCAGACCCACCTACAGGTTCTGCTCTTTTTGTTCAGAGTTTAGTGCAGTAGTGTTGTTAAGAAAGCTGTAGACAAGCTTCAATGTTTCACCAAATTTTGATGTTCTTGATTGGTCCTGGGACAATGGAATCAGTCATCATGTATTTTGTGGAATCCTTTGTAGCCACTTCGTTTCTTACACTAGCAAATGCATTCTTCAACCTGCTCTTTTAGACTGAGCTCATTGGGCCCTCAGGTTTCAAGTAGACTGGGAGAGGTTGCTGCAAAGTAGCTCTTAAAACTGGTCTAACTTCTTGATATCTTCCAATGACATCCCATCCTTTTGTTGCAGGCATCAGAGAAGAGAGAGGAGGCTATAAAGTACCACACAGAGTTCATGATGCAGCTCCTCGCACAGCACGTGGAACATGTGGAGAAGAGATTCAGCAATTTTGAACAAAGTCAGCAACCCCAGCATGACTTGCTTGAGCACATCAACGAGAAGGTAGAGAAAGTACTTGATGGCTTTACAACTCTGAACAACCACCTCTCCACTCTTGCATCTCAAATTTCCAAAACCTTGGAGACTCCATCATCAGGTTGAGAAACAAGACTTTCATCACTCAAGTTTCTCTGTTCATTTGCATTTCTTCTTCTTTTTGTTCATGATGATGTATCGGCTGTGTATCATGTCAATGTCAATGGGTGGGGCTTGCCACCCCATTTCTGCTTTCAATCCTTCTTCTCTTAATCCCAACAATAGTGAAGTGCTTTTCACATTTGCTTAATTTTTGAGAGAAAAGTAACTAAAGATTTAAGTACAACGCCTTGGACAAACTTTCAAGCAGGCTAGAAATGGATTTTGCAATAGTCAAACCACACAAGCCAAGAAATCTGAAGAGCCAAACAAGAGGAAAACAAAATATTAGATTTACAGCATCCTCTCACAGAAGTTCAGTCATGCACATAACATGTGTTATGCTGCAGTAAAGTAAATACATATATGTTATGCTGCAAATAGGACCACTTAATTTCTGCTCCCAAAATCTCCAGGCATTTGAGTGCCCTCACTTGGAACAGCCTAAGTTTGAGGTAACAATTTAAGAATAGATAGATATCTAGTAGCATTGTAATTTAACAGGGACACTACTAATCAGCAACCAAAGACAAACTTCATAACTATCAACAAACCCTATTTCCTGGATGTCACCAAACGAGGCGCAAACAATGTAACCAAGCATAAATGAAGCATGGAATAATCCCTTCCCTTGCTCAATCAGTTTGCACAAATATGATATGCTCATTTACTCATCCCAAAAAACCCTTTGGGACAGTACTTGTACTAGAACTCTCATATTTCCCTCACTCATTCCTTAACCTCTTAGCACATTATTTGTAACAGAACTCTCAGTTCACCCTCATTTGTTCCTAAACCCCCATTGGGCATTATTTGTAACAGAACTCTCAGATCACCCTCATTTGTTCCTAAACCCCCATTGGGCATTATTTGTAATAGAACTCTCAGATCACCCTCACTCTTTCTAGAACCCTTGGGATCATCCTCACTCATTCCTATACCCTCATTCATTCCTACACCCCCTGGGGAGATTACTTGTGACAGAGCTCTCAGATCACCCAACTCTGAGATCTCCCTCACTCATCATTCCTAGACCCCTTAAGAGATCACTTATAACAGGATTCTCAGATCACCGTCCATGGTTATCTGAGAAGCTTGAAAGGCTTTATCTAGGCTCAATCTCACTGACTTCCCCCATTGAGTTACTAAATGCCTAGGATATACCTTGGGTGGCTTCCATCAAAAAGCCTGACAACATTCAGCAGCACAAGGTTGGCCTAGGACATCTACCCCTGACATGCAAAACATGATGTCAAAAACTACTGCTACAGAGCAAACAATTGGTGTATGTAGGTTGTAAACCTAGATTAAGCTGACATAGAGGTGTAGAACCTAATAATGTAGTGGACCTATCAACAAATGTTATGTCACAGCAACTCTGGATTACCAAAAGGATTCTGGTAATGAGGAGGAGGCAATGCCAGTTGACCAGGGATAGTTTGCATTTGAGGAGAAACTCCTACACCATATGGATACCGTGGAGGGGCAGCTACTCCATAGGGATTGCCAAAAGGGTTTGGACCTGTGGTGGTTATGCCCATCATCTGTTGATGCTGCAGCATTAGCATAGCTTGGTGTTGCTGCATCATAGCCATCTGCACATTCGATGGTGGGGCAAACTTATCTGATGCCAAAAATGGATCCATATGCTGGACAGATGGCATCCCTGGAGCTCCATGGAATTGATTGGGTGCAGCAGTATTCATGCCCATGTTATAGCTGTTTGGAGCTACTCCATTGGGACCTCGCCTTTGCAATGCATCATCATATAGGCTGTCAAGTGTCAACTTATCAAGTCCACCAGCCTGCAGACACAATGTGATACATTATTGGCATACTCATAACCTTCCATCACATACCAGACACATCTATCAAAGTTTCTCCACAAAGTTTCTCCATGGTACATATATGTAGTCATTACTACTACAAAGTAAAGAGAGGAAGCACAGTGCAGATACACTGTTCATTACCATGAACTTAAGAACCATAGACCCCCTCCCCCATTTAAAGGCAAGATTGCATATACAAAATAAGCAAAAGATACTCATAAAATTTTCACATCAGAATATCTAGGAGGGCTCAAGCTATGCCTCAAGTTCTTTGAATATGGTCAGAGATCAAGACAATTGTACTCATGCCATTTCCTGTTGCAAATAGGCAGGCTCCTGTGAGCGTGTCCAAACAGGGGCATAAAAAACACACAGGAAGAATTATGTTATGCACTTGAAAAGCTCCACAGCTGGCAATTAAACATGCTCATCACACTTTGTGCTTTAGACTTAACAGCATACTACAATGTTCCAGTGAAGGATATCACAAAATATGCAGCTCAAACCCAGTTGCTATTCTTGCCCTGCATTTAGCACAGACAGGACAGTACCGGTAGACTGCTGAGCTTCCCAGAAGGAAACAACAAAATGACAGGATAGTGAGCAACCAGTGACTAGGACAGGGCATGATACAGATCAAATGGAGAGCACGTACAAATTTGCTATTGGTAGCAACACTTGTGTTATTGGTGGGATTTGTAACCAATGCAAGCTCCCAACCAGTGGTCCCATTTGCATTATATGTAGATCCAGTCCTATTTGCAGTCGTTGTACCTGACCAACACCACTCCACAATGTCAAGACATATTTCATACTCAAGGATTCAACATCTGCCCTTATGCAAAAACTGAAGTTCATTCATAAGTTGGATACCCACTCATCAAAATTCTCTCAGCAACTCCAAGCAATTGAAAAGAAGTGTGCATCCAAGTCCACATCATTTTTAACAGCAAAGAGGCCCCATCCTCAGTTCTCTTCAAACCACAGTTTGATTGATGTCTGATTTGAACAGTAGACAACATTGATAGAGTAGAGCTTCTTGAGAGTTTATACAAGTTCTCACTTTCTGGAACAATAGCAAGTGCCAATGCATTACTCTCCTCCAATGCGGCTGCTGCATTTGGCAGGTCCTCATCCAAACCCTGCAATTCTTGTAACAGTCACCAAATCACTTACAGAGATAATTATATATGACAGCTTCTCTGGATGAGCAACCACACACTAATTTCTGGAATACATTTTTCTCTACTACTAGAATTGACTATAGTCAAATTTTTTCCCATGTGCCAATTTGGAGCCCTAAGTGAACCACTAGCCTAGAAAGGCATGATGAACCCAAAATTATGGTCTGCAAGATGCTCTGTAACAGCCCAACAGCAGAACTTCCTTCAGTGGAGGAAATATTCAGTTTGTTACAGTTTTGCAAAAGCACTAGCTAAAGCTGAAATGTGATAAAACTAAGTTTGTCAGCATCCTATTAAAAATAGTTACACAATTGTCCCAGAAACCACCTCTGGGCAACCTTTTGAGAAAGACACCCACCAGAAGATCACCAACTGGTTCAACTGGTGGAGGTGGAGAAGGTGTTGATTCTGGAAGAGGTTCTGCTCTAGGTGAGGCATCCCCATAAACTTCCTCTTTAATGTCAGATGATGGAGTGGGCTGGATACGTGGAAGGGGTCGCTCCTCATCCTCCTATTCCAGAAAGTTCCAAAAAGAATCAGGTATATTCTCATTTCTATATCAAGAGAATTCCAGCACTTGAGAAAGAGAATTTCATCACTTACCGGGACATCTTTCAGATAAAGAGTTTTACTTGACGCTGCACGTGGAGCATCTTTCACATACTCTTCCATTGTGGAGAGGAAAGACTGAGGAGGCTGCATCACAGGAGATGCATTTGTTAGATCAGATCCTAAGAAGTTCACAGCCAACAGCAGGCTGTAGGAAGTTCATGCCAATATCTATTTGACAAAATGGTGGCAGAGTTTCAAAGAAGCACTTGGAACTGGCATCATTGACATGTGATCCCTGCCTTTATAAACTTAGAGGTATTGAAGGACTAAGATATATTGCAGGCAAATAAAAATCATCAGAAACATCAACCTACCTGCTCAAGGGTTGGAAACTGGAAGCTACGAGCATGGTCAAGCCCCTTGCACACCTCATAAAACTCTGATAGTTGGTCAGCCTGCAATGATAGACATCAAGAGAAATAACCAGGATAAGTAAAGCCTTTCATAAATCCAAACATACAGATTATTTTTTCAAAATGACAGAAATGGTGCATCCACCAGTAGTAAAAAGCCTGCAAAAACTACTTGTTCCACTGGAAACCCTAGTAGAAACTTACAGAATTGAACAGAATTCATCCCTTGAAGCACAACCTTGCAATGCTGTTGAAGGCACAAGCAAAAAGAGTATTCCTTATTGCCATTGGACGGACAGACATCTACTTTCATATCAATTGCTGCATTTTCTCTCCACAAGGACCAGATGCCAACTTTGGTCATAGGGCTCTAACCTGCACCCCAGCTCGCTTATATATCTCAAGTGCTTTTAAGGCATCAACTCTCTGCATTTCAAAAAACTGCAGACAAGAAGACAATTTTTAGTTGGAAAACAAAACAACATGTGGGGCTGAGATATCAACTGAAACAAAAGTTGTGTGTGCTTAGTGCATATGCAATACCAATATTCACATAAGAACACTAATATGCTGAAATCAAAGACTAAGGGACAGACACCAACCCTACCTTATCTACCAGGTTGATGATGCCATCATTTATTGCACGATACAGCTTGAAGCTTTCCTTCAACACCTATGGAATAAAGACATACTCAAAGACTTGAGTTCCAAGAATCTGATTTCAATACATGAGCCTTAAAAAACACTCGCTTTGCTGTACACACCATACTGCAAGTGTCATCTACAGTCCATGGAGAGAATCCCCAAAAACTGTCAATGCAAGGAGAATACTTACCAAGCCCAGTGCAGCTTGTATCACATTGTTACTGATAGCAGCTCCTTCAGGCTGCAAAAAATCAGCATCTGACTCAGAGTTTACTAATGCAAATAAATTCAAAAGAATAACATTTATACATAGAAAAAACCTACAAAAATCAGACATTCTCTTTCCACATCTCATACTGACTTCAAAGTTTGTATGATTCAAACTTCAGCAGCCTAATGTGTTGCATGGAGAAAAGAATTTTTTGATGGGATTCCGAACCAAGACTCTTCTTTCACAAACAAAAATGCTGGTCATGATGTAGTACCTGGCAGCCCATGAGGCGATGCAACAGTTGTTGTAAAACAGGCAATTGTTCCAATAACTCCACAGTGTCCAGCTCCCTTGTCCTACTATGCCCCTTTGGTCAGCAAAAACCTTCAGATGGTTATACACTGAGCAAAAAAACCACGCAAGCTCCTGATTCAGATTTATCGACCACTCCAACAGTAGAATACTGCCAGACCCTAACTTGCAGCTTCACAAAACACTGTGGAGTGAAGCCACTAGACACCAACCCAAAGAGTATGAGGGACTCAAAATTCTGAATGAAAAGAGATCATCTCTCCTTGTCAAGATAGAAGCCTTACTGCAGCCTGCTCTGACTCAACATCATATTTCAACACCCGAAAGCATTCAAGCCGCTCTTCCAAGTACAGTGCATAAGTACGCACCCATGCTGAGTAATCCCAGGCTGTGTACCAACAACCGCTGCATTATTATCACAGAAGCCTACTTTCTCACCTACTTAATTGGAACAAGGATTGTCGAATTGACCCCACTGCCTTCACCCTGTATGTCACTTTTTCACTTTAATCCTTGGAAGTAAGAGCATGAAATAATAGCACTAATTTGCCAGATGCTAAGTGCTCATGTTACACTATGGGAACTGATACACAACCAAATCTGCACACCATTTGGACTTGAGTCATCCTTGAAGTTTGATAGATTGAGGATGTGAACCCGACTGTGAGAGTAATTAATGAGTTCCTCCCGAAATGTTGGGTCTCCTTCTCTTAATGTTCGATGAATGACAATCATTGACTTAAGCGCAACCTGTATCAGGTAGAGAAACACTCATACTTTGATATGCAGACCACCAATGTTTGGAATTCAAACCTGAATGAACATTGCTCTTGGAGCATATTGCTGACTTTGCCTACCCCAGCCTTTCTGTATTGTAACAAATGATGCCTTTGACTGAAAATGCATCCAATGCTGTAACTATGAACCAAGAGTTAAAAGATGTTAATTCTTGCAGACATGACCCAAGCTTATCATGCAAATCAGGATCCTCCAATTCACAACAATACCCCAGTGAACTCAATGCAGTATGCTTAGCCACTGCTCCATTGCAGCCTTATCTAGAAGTGATTCAGAGCATATTGGCATATCCAAGTTTCCACCCTACAATGACTGTGAAATGGCACCAAACCTTTGAAACTGCAATGCCACAGAATTCTCCTCTTTGGTAACCAACAGCAGCAAGTTTTTGCAATACTAGATCATGTTTGCCTATCCATAAGTTTGCATCAGAACACCAGTCTCGATGAGTTCAGAACAGACTTTACCGTCCAATTGTGGGTTTTTGAAATTCGCCTTGCAAAAGCATTTATGCAATACACCACATCTGCCCTTGGCCTTGCTGATGATGTAGCATAGAAGATGGCTGCCAAGGTTCACAAAAAACACAAAAGCATCAGGATTACAACATTGGTCCAACAGGATAGTTGCAACCACTTGAAAATCACCTTCACCTGGATTGATCTTGACAAGAAAGGGACACTCACTTCGAACATGCTTCTCCTTTGGGGGGCATTCCACATGATTGGTTGCTTTCACAACAGCAACGTCAAGGCCCTACCATTCTCCGCAACATCATCCAATCAGTTATACACACACACATACACATGCGCACACACACACATTGACAGATGCATGTCATCTTCTAGAGTCCAATTCAAAACATGCAGAGCTGCTAAACCCCTTTTAAGGATCCTGTCAAAGAAGCTGAACAGTCCTTCTGGAAACCATTCCTGTGAAGAAGTTGACAAGACTGCAGCATCTATCGAATGCATTCATAATAATGTTGGCAAATTGAAAGCTATACTCTTCACATCTGGAACCTTCCCTAGCATGGATCTAGACATTGAATTGGAAAGATCGTGCATCAAATTAAAAAGCCACTGTTCAATGCCAATTTATAGGATTGATATCCTGCTTTCCTTGGTACAGCAACGAGAATTGTGGAGCTGCTGCTCCTTGCATGCCATGATCTACAATCTTTGAAACACAATCCAGCGAATTCAGGCAGCATTGGACGCAGATGGAGTACAGAATGCTATAGGCCCCCTCAACCCTCACATCTGACTACGAGAAATCCCTCCATTGACGACATAGCCAGGAACAATGCGGGCGGGAGATGGCGCGACGTAGAACTGACTAACCTTCCAAATCGCCACAATACCGAAAGAAGAATAACATATCCAGAGAAAAAGCTCGCCTCAATGCACTCGACTACACTTCCTAGGGTCAGACACAGAAACTTGCCTTGTAGGAGCTGTTGACCTTGGCGAGGCCGACCTTTGTAGAATCCTTGATTGCACCGAGCGCCTTCCGCAGGCTCTGTTGCGTCGACAATCCCGCCATACCCGCGCCACCAGTTTCTTCAACCGCACAGCGCAAAATTGAATCTCGTCCCCTTTATCGGCTTACTGTCCCGCGACGGCTACCGTCCCTCCCTCTCCACCATGCCTTTTACTATTTTGCCTCCCGAAGCCTCTCTTCTGTCGTGGCCGACTGTTTACTCCGATTCTACGCCGCGGGGGCCAAAAAACGGAGACTCGGAGCTGGACCATGCAGGAGTCATGCAGTGATAAACTCCTGTGTCCGTTGAAGTCCAGTAGGTTTTGTCCCTCGGACTCTCCTCGTCTACAGAGACACTAAAAAAATGCAAGACAAAAGTCGGAATCGAGAGAATGGCGACTCAAACGCTTCAAGAAACTTGCCACGGATGTAGTGCACCTCACAGCAAAAGAATCTCAAGCTACAGAGAAGACCAACATCAAAGAGAGTTACAACAAAAGCTGCCGCCCACACGCACCAAACCGAGAGAGAGAGAGAGACGCGCGCGCGCACACACAGCAACACAAGAAAGCGAGAAGACGACCGATTCCGAGCATATTGGACCACCGGAATGTCAGTCCTCGCTGTCCAGACGACAGTTCCGGGCGAAACAGTTTTTTTTCCGGCATTATTTTGGACGAATGGGTACATATTCCAACAAACAAACAAGCGGAAAGAAGTGACTGACTTACTTACATCCAGAGAGAGAGAGATACACACACGCAGGCACACAGCAAGATAGGAGAATGAGAAGACGACCGATTCAGAGCATATTCCACCACCAGAATGTGAGTCTTCGCTGTCGAGACGACAGTTCCGGGTGGAACAGTTTTAGACAAATACGCATATATTCCAAAACAAGCGGAAAGCAGTGACTGATTTACATCCATAGAAACATATAAACACAGGCGCACACAGCAACTCAGCAGAACGAGAAGACGACCGATTCCGAGCATATTCGACCACGAATATGCTGTCGTCTCGCTGTCGAGACGACAGTTCCGGTTGGAACAGTTTTTTTTTTTTTTTCCCTCTTCAGACACGGAATTTTTCTGGACGAATATACATACACATTCCAACAAACAAGCCGAAAAAAGTGACTGATTTTACTCAAAGCCCTTGTTTGTTTTGTACTCTTAAAAACAAGGAAAATAATTCATTGGCTCTACCTTCAATTATTGGGCCTGCATTCTGGATGCCTCGGGTTTTTTTTTGTTTTTTTTTTTTTTTTTCTCAATTTTTTTAAGCTAAAAAAATGGGTAATTTTTCCTCCAAAAGGAAAGAAATTTTTTGCCAAAATTAAACAAAAAACAGATTTGCCCAAATTTTTCTCAAATAACTTAGCCAGGTTGCAAAATTTGAAGGTTGCAAATGCCCTTTAATGTACTATGGATTGGGCCAGTTCCACCCCGGAACTTGGAAAGCCTGGTATGGCGAGCCACCATTCCGTTCGGTGTTGACAGGTTCCTCCCAGGCCTATCTATTCCGAAACGTAACTGGTTTTCTGACCATGGATTCACATTTCCCAAGTGCATTTTTAGTCATCGGTTCAACAAAATATTGACACTAGCAACTCCAAAAGTGGTGCCCGAATACCATTCCCTACCCCACCTAGGGTTTAGTACCCTTCATTTTACAACAAAAGATTAAAATATGTGGTGGGTTCCGGTGAAGGGTTTAGGGTTTAGGAGCCTTGATTAAGGACTTGGAGACCTTGATTTAAGTCTTGTGATGGGATATTTACCATGGTTAGAAGCAACCCAAAAGAAACTTCAGGAATTTTTTACCCATGGTACCCGTGTGGGTGAGTGCTGGTTCACCCATGGTGAGTGCCACACGCCTTGCCAATTAATTTTACATGAAAGGTTAAAGTATGGCCCTTAAGATAAAATGAAAAATTTGGGACTTGCATCAAGGACAAACATGTGGGCCTTGCAATCATATAAATTATGGAAGAGAAAAGTAAATTAATGATTAAGAGATCATATTTCATTTAATTAAATCATTTTAAAATGAATTTATATGTTATAGAATATATTTCGATGGCATTATTTTTAATAATGAAATGGATGTTTACATAAATATTTATACACACACACACACACATATAGATATGATTTCTTTAGTGGTTTTTTATTTGTGTAATAAATTTTTGTATTATATTTATTGAAGAGTAATTATCTGATTAAATGATGCTTAGAATTTTACCTAACATAACTTCTTTTTTTTTTGGGTGAATTTGTGGTTTCCATTTATGGGTATGTTAAATTTTCTTTTCCATAAAGATTGCATTTTTGTCTATTTGGGTGAAAAATGATATTAAAAAGATAAAATCCGAAAGTATTTACGTTGCAAATTTCATGTTATTTATGAATTTAAATTTAAAATTTTGAAAAATTGGGATATTTTGAATTTTTTATCAATTTTACTTTGATTTCTATGCCAAACTTTAAAAGCAGAAACTCCAAATGGTTGCAAACAAGATAACAAGAACCATACCTGCTAACTTGGGTGATTGTTTAGGTTGGGATTTATTTTTAAATGTTTTAGAAAATTTTGTCTGAAAGTTGAATAAATCAAATTTGCCTAAATCAAATCTTGCATTAAATTATTACATAAATATATGGTTAAATAATCTCCCAAAAAATAAGAGTCCTTATAATGATTAAAACCATTAATTATATTATTTGATGAATGTTTCTAAATATTCTATACTCCAAATCATACCACATGTTTCCATAATATATTAAAAACATTGTCATGAATGTTTTGAAATTACTTGCAAAATTATTATAATTTTTTACACTAAAACATGTAAAAATAAACATTGGTTGTAATTAATGTTGAACAATTCTTAAATGAAGGACATATACCCACCAATTATCAACCTAAGTACATATCCACATACCCTCCAATTTTCAAATTTTTCAAAAATATTTACAATTTTCAAAAAAAAATAATAATAATAAAATAATAGTTGTTTTTTGAGGTTAAAAAACCACTGGTTCTGTGAAGTTTTTCAAATAACCAAAAGCAATAGTTATTTAAGAATTCAAAGAATCACCCAACACTAATTATCATTGTCTTGGCTTGTATTAATGTGATTACACCCAAATGTATTTGACATTTTGATAATTGTGTTCAAAATTTTAATTTGACATGTTTTTTAACATTAGAAAAATGACATTTGAAAATGCCTTGCCAATTGCACTGATGTTTCATTTTATTTGATATAGTTTTGTAACATTAAATTCTTTATATGACTTGGTTATAGGACACATTTGACAATGAAACATAATATTTGACATCTAAGGTCATCTTGTATATACCATTCACACCTTTGCTAGGGTTTTTTTAAGGAAAAAATGGGCTTAAGTTGCCACATTATGAACAAAAAAACTAAGGTCACCATATTTAAATAATAGATTTCAAAAATCAACAAATTATAAAAAGAATCTTAAAGTTTTCTTATGTTTCCCCTTTGACTTCTAGCCAAATTTGGTTAAGCCCTCTTTAACATGATCACCAACACAACTATTCCACAAAGTTGGAAAATAAAAACACACTCGTTGACATTGAATTTTTTTCCATATAAATATCTAGAATAGAAATTATTATTAACCATTTTTCTCAAAATATGTAATATTATTAAATATTTGGGAAGATATATAATCTCCACTACTAACTAAACCAACTATGTTTAACATTTTAAATACAATATTTATATCAATGTTGCATATAAAACCTTTGAAAGAACCTTAAACCAACTTTGAATAGATACTTATTAAAATGAAACTTTAAGATCAAGTCCTCTTTAATAATAAAATAAGTCTTTAATATGAAATTAAACCAAAACTAAAACCCAAGTCACAAAAACTAAATCTCAAATCCTAAATTGAGAACTTAAATTGAAAATCAAATTGTATATTGAAAGCCTAATCTCAATGCATAAACTACAACCTACAACAATACTTAGCTCAAACTTGTAACCTAAACTTAAAAATGAAAGTTCAGTGATAGACCAAAATGAAGAACATAAACTAATATTGAAAGTTTAAGGTCTAAATCATAAATTGCAACCTTAAATTGTCATGTGCAAAATTGTAGTGTAGTCAATTCTTGAAAAAACCCATCCAATCAACTATAGACATTGAAAAATCAGACTTATTACACCCAATGTATGTTTTCATTTCAAAATAATGTCAACATTCATATGTATAGGATGATGTCATGTTTACAATTTAAAATGATCCTAATATCCATTTCAATTTTTTAAATGTCACATGTAACAAAAAACATTGATTTTTTCATATTGATTTAACTATGGCCAAAGACTTTTTGGGCTCATTTTCAAAGATCATGTTTCTTCAAAAGACTTTTGTATGGAAGCATAAGTAAGATATCTAATAGAAAGAAAAAAAAAGTTGGAACTTTAAGTTATTTTATAATTGGCTATTTTTGGCTACTTTTGGGTATTTTTATCATAGGCTCTTTACAAGTTAGAGTGGATCACTTTTGACCAAATTTTTGAGTCTTTAGAAGTATATTTCATAGCGTATTGTTTACATGCTAAAAATTGTAAACTTGTAAAAATGTTCATCTTTTTCAAAAAGAAATGACATGTGAACATGTAATACCTCATAGGCTATAATGTTTGTGAAAAAAAATTTAGTAAGGCATTAAAATGTAATAATGAGGGACTTTACCATTTTTGTTATTTTTGGCCTATGTAAAACTTTTATGTGACATTCAAATGATTTGCAAACACTTATTTTAAATTACTAACCACATTTTTTGAGTTTTGGAGAAAAATTAATTTTGTTCATTATAAGCTCAACATATGGTGAGTCCAATATTTACACATCCTTTATGTACTATATATAACACTACAACTAATATGTGATGAAAGGTCCCCCATTTGGTGTAAAAAAATTCAACTTTAATCATTTCAAGATTCTATCACATTAGTTTATATAACAATCACATACATGAGTCCTTTTTCATAAAATTTAATAGCAATTTGTTGTGGGACAAATTCTAATCCATAATGGTGCTAAAAAAAATGGCCTTGTGACACCAAAAATGATCCACTTCAGCTTACAAATACCCTTATGGTTATTTATGGATATTTTATCATACATTATTTTATATTATTCTATCATAGGCTATTGTTGATTATTAAATTGTAGGTTATTTAAAAATATTTTAGGCTATTTTATCATGGCTATTGCTAACTATTTTAGGCTATTTACAATAGAACACATATTTTATTGATTTAAAACTAAATTGTTAATTTAAAAATTTACCCAATTTGGTGGATGGGATGAAATCCACCTAATGGCCATTAGATTTAATGAATGTAACCTTATATTGAAGTAAAAATAACAATCATTTAGAAATATAACACCCATGTAGACAAATTTTTGCCTCAAAAACATTCATACCAATGTTTTTGTGCAACATTTACAATCATTAAAGGACACAAAACAAAAAATTTGACAATAGCAACAATGTCAATGGATCCATTCATTTTGCTTGTATTGTAACAAATATAATAATATAATAGTTTCAAAATAATATATTATGATGAAAATAATATTTTTCCCGGTGCTCACCAAGTGAAAATTATAGGTTATTCATTATCAAAGTTGGAAATCAAATGCTCCTATTCATGGGAAAAACAAATTATTTATTAAATTACAAAGAATTAGACATAACATGTACCAATTCATTAATCGTAATAATGATTATGGATTCAAAACTATTGCACATACAATAACAAAATCATTAATAATTTCAAGTGGCTCTATGGCATGAAAGAAAAAAAAAAGTTTGTTGGCCATTAGGGATTATGGTTAAGGTCAAAAAAAAATTTATTGATAGCAAGTATCCAAGAACATATATAAATAATTTTTTTGCAATAAATAAATTCCTTGATATTTTTTGGATTTTATGCCATAATAGAAAAAACAAACAGCTAATGGCCACCAAGGATGAAGGTTAAGGTAAAACAAAAAAGATCATTGACCATGACTATTTAAAAATGTACACATAATTTTTAGTGATCAAAAGATTGTTTAAGAAAATGCCACAACAAACACAAAAGAACCCAAAAGAATAAATATTTATAATAAATTTGGACTCAATGCCATGAAAGGAAAAAATAGATGTTTGGTGGCCACTAGGGATTAGGGTTATGGTGCAACAACAAAGATCACTTATTATGAATGTCCAAGAATGTACATGAAATTTTTTGCGATGAACAAATTGATTAAACAATACACCTCATCAAACACCAAAAAATAAATAAATAAATAAAAATCATTAATAAACTCGAAGCTCTATGCTAAGAATAAGAAACAAGGACACCTAGTGGCCATTAAGGATTAAGGTTTAAATGCAATAAAAAATATTATTCATCATTAATGTCTAAGAATATATAGGACTAATTTTGTACCATGAATAAATTGATTAAACAACATTGCGATCAATTTAATGATATAAAAGGCTCCAAGAAATTAGAAACACAATTCCTTCAATGTCCACAGCACCCTTCACATATTGATAGATGCATTAGCAACATCAAGATTTATTTAAACCCTACTAGCATAAGTAAAAGGAATAGTAATTTGACTCTTGTTTGATACATTTTTCAAGCTGGAAACGAAAAAAAAATAAAAATGAAATGTCAAGCCATTGTTCTTGATCTACAAAATTACATTTGCACTTGCCATTCCAACAATCTTCATATAGATGGTTCATCCAAATTTACACCTTTTTTCATAGGAACCCACCATTGAACCCTCACCATTTTGAAAAAATCAATCTCCTTAGCCTTCACAACATCACCTTGTGCTCTTCCCATCCAAACAAGAACAAGATCAAGATCATGTGACCTCATCAAAACAAAATCTCCATCATTAAGATTTTTAAATGAGGTGTACGTAGTTAAAGGCCTCATGTTCTTTGGCCCACAATAAGGACGTTGGATTGGGTCCTCTGGATTACTGTTGACAATAGAGGTCAACAATGAAGCCTTGGAGTAATTTGATCTCCAATAGTTTGAAGGCCAAAACCCCTCCAAAAGAGTGGCACTTTGACAAGGTAAGGGTTTTGACAAATGCAACAAGATATCCTCCCAATACTCCACGTAACTTCATCTTCATTTCACATGTTGCACTTTGTGCACGCCTTCCAAAATCCACACATGTGGATAGCATTATGAGAAAACTTGTTCATTGAAACCACACTATTGTGCAACTAGGTGCCCTAAAACAATTAGCATATAATTCAACTACAACTATTGCATGGAAATACTGATAATTAATAAATAAAATGCCATGTCAAAAAAATTTACCAAGTTGTATCATAGTTGCAAGTGAGTTGTAAATGAGGCATTTATACATTGTATTGTATGCATCTTACATATAGGTGTAGTCAACATGTTTGACTTTCTAACAAGTTACATTTTAGTTACACCTTGCAAGTACATCACAATTAGTGTAACGTCAATAGGCAATCAACCATTATCTTGCATCTAGTATTCATTGTCAACACATATGATTGTGCCATGTGGGCACATTTCCACTACCCTTTTTTATGATACTTGTAACTACTTGTCAATTAGTTATGTCACTAAGTTGGCACTATAGAGGTGTTATGTTTCCACTATTTTGGGACTATTAATAAACAAATTCACATTTAATTTATAGTATTTGATAGTGATTTTAAATGATTTATTAACTATTAATTGATAAATTTAATTTACTTAAAATTATTATAGGCTAATTTACTGGACTAAATAATTAACCATTAATATATATAAATTTATATTGGCACTAGATCATAATTAACTTGTTGTTTCATGAACTCAAAATAAAATTAAATATCTGATAATAAATTATTTGAAACCACATAATTAAATAATTACATGAAATAACTAACTAATAAATTGAGCTTGTTAAATTGATAAAATCAAATAATTAATTCTCTAAATTAACTAACCATTGTGTGCTTCAAAATTGAGCTAATACTAATTTAGATAATTAACTATGATAATATATTGACTATATAATTTAGTCACTTAAAATGTTCAATTATGTAGCAACTAAGTATCAGGTATATTAGCTTTTGATACAACAAGTTGGGAGCTATGGTGCCATGATGTAAATACTTGTCCACTACTTTGGGACTAGAATTCTCAACTCATTTATAACTAATTGTCAATTATGTGGTAACTCATAATATGAAAAGGCTTACAAACTTTAAACTTCATTGAAATTGTATATTTGTAGGTTTGAAGTTGGACTAGAATGGTGGACATAAATTATACTATTTTTAAATTTGATGTACACATAGATATCCAAGTGTCTCTACACCACCAAATTGCCTAAGGTAAATGAGCAAGTGTAGAATTGATAATAGCCGATTCCTCTGTGGATCATAACTCCTTGGCCCCCACAAGGCTTGCATCTTAGGGCACGGGTGGCTATGTCGTGGGTGTATTTAGCCATGGCACACCATCATCAATGCCACTTGAATTTTAAAAATTATTTGTTGTGGTGCGAAATGATTGACTTTCTTTTTGGACCACCACCTTCTAATATGGATTTTGTTCTTCCTTTATGAAAAATACTTGTTGGGCTTGGGTAGGAAAAAGAAATGGTCCTTCCTCCTCCACCTTCATGTATTGAAAATTTGCAAGTAAAAATCCTACTTCATTTCGTCTATAAGTTGGATTCCCTTTTACATCACTTTCGTTTCGAACCCATGCACATCGCATGAGAATGATTGGAGTTGAAATTGGGCCATAGTCCAATCTTAATATGTCCTTGAATACACCAACATAGCGTATCGATGCATGCTCATCACCCATGTGTGCTTGCCATTGGCCAAAAATAGATGCCACCCCATAATCAAAATTAACCATACCATCCATTTAGAAGTGATTACCATATGCCTTCAATCTTTGATACCTCAACGCTTTTCTTATTGGTGTCAATGAGATGTACCACAAGGTGTGTCATCACATCAAAAAACGAAGGGGGCATCTCCATCTCCAACATGCATAAAATGGTTGCAACATGTTCCTTGAACATTGGCATCTCATTAAGGTTCATGATTTTTCCACATATCCATTGGAATACCTTATGCATCCACATGATTGCCTTTTGAGTGTTCTCTTGCATGAGTCCCCTTTAGCATAAAGGGAGTAAATGTTGCATGACCACATGTCAATCATGTGCCTTCATGCTAGCCCACCTCTTGGTTGACAAATGTTTTGTCAAAGATTCAAAGTAGTTGGAGGGTATCTTTAGGGTTGCAAAGTGGTTTTGGAAAGTGGAAAGCTCCTTCTCATTTAACACATAGTTTACATGTGGCGCCATCCATTGTGTTGGATTCTATGGGTTTCAAATAAGCCATAATGTGGGCATATATTTTGCCCCTCCAAGTCCCGCCTCACCTCCTTGTTGTCCTTTTCACCACATATGGTCCGAATTATGTGTTCACATACATTTTTTTCAACATGCATAACGTCTATGCAATGCCTAATCAAAAGGTCTTGCCATAGTTCATCAACTCAAATTGAATCAATTAATTAAGAACAACCACCTTTGGCTTCTTTGCACAACTTTATCACAACTACCATGACACTTCCAAGAACATACTTACAACTATTGCAACACCAATGTAGTGTTAGAAGTTGCAATAAGGAGTTCTATGCAACTTTTATGTTTATATGCCTTTCAATTAGGATTAGTAATGACCTAACATGCAACCTAGACACAACTTGTACCAGACTTTCCTAGGATGTAGTCAACAATATGTATTTTACCTTGAAATAAAATAGGTCATATAGAATAGATTGTCATTTCACCCCATGGACCTTGGAGGGGTCAATAGTCACTACAAGAAATGATGGCCTTTTTGACCAAGAATTTCGGTACAAAAAACCCTTCATATGGTTTGTTTTACTAGGTTTTTTTTATTGAATCACCATGACAATAATATAATTTGGGCAATGACCATAAATATATATTATATAATTTTAATTAAAAATTTAAATGAAAATATTAATTAATTAATTACCTACCTTACCTACCTACCTAATAAATAAATTAATAAATAATAATGCCAAAAAAATTGTTTATTTACCTACCAACCCTATTTCCTAGGCTTAAGCCAGGCCACCTAGCTTAGCCACCTATGCTAGGTGGTCTATTAGGCTACCTAATTAAGTCACCTAAATAGCCAAGGTAGCTTAGGTTTCAAGTATGAAGATTTGAACTCCTCACCTCCACATTGAAAAATCAATTCCTTAACCATTGCACCACCCCCTTATAAGGCAATTTTTGTGCACAACATATTGTAATGAACATGATTTTGGACCAACATATTATAATCAATTTCTATGAAGTTTTTTTCAACATATTACACTAAATGAACTTGAATATTTTTACACTACTTACATAAATAGGTAGGTCATAGGCATGTTAACCTAGGTAGGTAGGAAGTACCTATTAATAAATGCATGTACTTAGGTAACATGTAGGTTATAATCTACTAGGCCTTATAAGTACCTACTATGTCGATGATGATACCTACTTAGTAAGCTACCTACACTTCTACTATTTAATAAATTATGTAGGTACCGACTAACCCATTAATAGATTTAGCCTAAGCATACTAGGTAGGTAGCTTAGCTTATTAAATAGGTCTAAGCTTAAGCTACTTACATAATATTAAGCCAGGTTATCTACTTAATAGCCTGGGTGGCCTAATTTAAGTTAGCAATGTACCTACTTAGTAGGCCTAGGTTAGATTATGTACCTACTTAAGTAGCCTAACTAAGTACCTACTTAGGTAGCATAGGTTAGGTTATGTACATACCTACTATTTTTAGGTGGCCTAGGTTAAACTACCTACCTTGTAGGCTTAGTTGGCCTAAACTAAGTTACATACCTAATAAACCTAAATGGCCTACGTTAAGCTATTTATGTTAAGCTACTTTAAATGGCCTATTTTATGGATATAATTATTAAGTAAACTTCGACAACCTAGGTTAAGCTACCTATTTAGTAGGCTTATGTGGCTTAGGTTATTTACCTAGCTAGTAAGATAGGCTATCTACCTATTAGACTTAGGTGGTTTATGTTATTTAACTAATAGGCTTAAGCTATGTACTTATAATAAGCTTAAGTTAATAGGCTACCTACATGGTTAATAGGTCTACTTAGTACGCTTAAGTCACCTGGGCTATGTTATACCTAGAAGGTTTACATTACTTAGTTATAGACTATTTAGTAGTCCTAATAAGTTATGTCCTAAGTAACATACTAAATATATAGGTCTAGGCTAGGCTATTAGCTAAGTTATTACCTAACAAATAGCCTATTAACCTATTACTTATGTTAGGCTAGATAGGTAGTCTAGGCTTAGCCTAACCTACTAATTAGGTTAAGTTAAGTAGGTAACTTAAACTTAACAAGTAAGCTAAATGATCAAATGAGTATGGTTCATTTAGCTAAGTGTCAAATCAAAATGGTCAATTTAATTAAAGGTCAAATCAGGATAATCAATTTGACCAAATGTTATCCATTCAATATGGCCAATTTGACTAAACCATGGCCATATTCATGGACATTTGTCCATTTTGACCAAATTTTCAGCTTGACATTTGATAAAAAATGTTATTTTAGTCAAATGTACTAGTCAAATGTAACATGTGTTTTTCATGCTCTAAACCTTTAGTCAAAATGGACATACCCTTTGGTCAATGTGGACATTTGAATCAAGTTAGCCTTTTGAAAAACTATCATTTTTTTATGGTGATTTAGTTGCCCATGTTCAAATATTGGTTATGCAAATATGGTCTAAGGTTCATATTGATGGCCATAATCACAATATTATTTTGAAAGACAACAATTTGGTAGAACCCAAAAAGGATAATGAACTTTGGATGGGTGGTGGAGCTATAACATATGGCTATTTTGATTGTAATGAAAGGACCTATTCATAATTCAAGTATTTATCCTATGACAAAAACCGATTACATCTAAATGATATGAGTGTGATCATAAACACAACAATAGATGTTAAGGTAAAAGTATTCAATAGTTCATGATACTTGGAAAATAATTTTTGGCATTATAATTAGGTAGGCAATGTAATTTATTTAAAGAATATGTTATGTATTAAGAGTAATTACAACTTTTTTGTACAATTTGATCTATTTTAAACAAAATTAAATAATATAATTTCTTAAATCAAATAAAGGTTTGAGATGTGAAAAAAGATAATTTATTTTTACATAATTTTAAGTAAAACTTAAGATATTATATGTGTAAACACAATAAAATTTATAGTTTGATCAAATCAATTAATTTTATGGCATTAATTAATATTTAGAATTAAAATTGATTATTTAAATTAGTCTTTTATATCATAAATAATATAGTTAATAAAAGAGCTTTTATTATATTTTTATTAAAATTTATTTATGATTCATTTATAAATATTATATGTGAATCAATTATATTTCACACATTTTAATTAATTTCTATTGGTAGTATTATGATATATTAAAAAAATCAAATAATATAATTTGTAGAATCAAATGAAGGTTGAAGATATGAAATTTGTTCATGTATTTATTATATTATCCATTTATAAATCATGTGATTGAATTAAGTTTCTCCACAGAATGGTCATTGAAATTGTATTGAATGATAAAATTCAAATATTTTTCCTTTCAGATCAATTTATATTTTTAGGAGGAAATTATTTTTGTGTACACTATTGGAAAAAATTTAAGTTTAAACTTTAGTCTTATCATTTCAACAAAATCATAATAAGCTATTAAAGTTCAAAAATGATGTTTTGTGTAATATTTTTAATGAAGTAGGTTAAATAGAATGCACATTACTTATTTGCCACAATAAGTGGGGTGGCTTGGTTGTAAATGAATTGATCTCCATCTTTGGGGTTCAAAAATTAATCCCCACAAATGGCATGGGTTGTGGTCAACACTGGAATGTTGACCAAATATTCATTACCTACTTAGCCAACATAGGCTAGGTGCCTATTAAATGACCTACTTAACAACCTAAACTAACTTTTAAAGTTAGCCTATGTAATGACATGTGTCAACATGGTACAATTTGAATTTAATGAAATTAAAAATAATATAAATATATAAAAATAATAATATATTATTTAAATAATAAATATTTAAAAATATATAAATAATATGATTACATTGTTGAGTCATAAATTAGTTGCAAAATGATGATGCCATGTAAGTTGGTTTGGATGGATGAAAAGTTCTTATAAGTCGCATGTGATAATTATGACTAAAAATGAGTCATAAATCTAATCGTATATTTGCAAATTCCTTATGGTGAACTATAGTAGAAATTTATCACCCCAACTACTAGTAATATTATATAAACAAACGTAGTTGTTAGAATGTGATACAATGGAAGGTATTTGTAAGCTAGAATGGATCACTTTTGACCAATTTTTTGAGTCCTTAAAAAATATATTTCATAGTGTATTTTTTACAAGCTCAAAATTGTAGAATTACAAACTTGTGAAAATGTTCATCTTTTTAAAAAAGAAATGATACATGACCGTGTAATACCTCATACGTTATAATGTTTGTGAAAAAAAAATTAATAATTCATAAAAATGTAATATTGAGGGACTTTACCATTTTCGTCAATTTTTGTTTCATTATGGCCTTGGTGGAAATTAGAGGATTGCCATTCAATTATTTGGACAACTAGATGGCATTAAATTGCATTCGAAACACAAGACACCATCATCATCTCCAAGTTAACCTTTGCCGTGTCAAGGTTCAATGTCCTTGCTTCAATGTGCACCTCCATCTCTCCCATCCATCTGGCCCTCTATGCCATCTCGGTTATAATCGCCCCTTGCACGACTTGATGGTGCAAGAGATCAAAAACTTCCTCCAATTTTCCATGAAACTACCAAGGAAGATAAGGGGTTAGAGCTTTAAGTGCATGTTTTCCAAAGTTTCAAATCTCCTCCGTTCATAGATGTAGGGGACCTTCAAGTGAGTCTTGTGTATGTCATTCTTTTTTCGAAAAGTGTCCTTGTGGGAAGGAATATTTTTCAATTAATCACCTATTGACTTTGTCATATAACATAGGTCATTATCCCACCTTACTAGACAAGAAGGTTATTCCAAGGCCAAGTTTCAAGCAATTCTTCATGAAGTGTATAGAGCAATATATTGTTTACATATGGATGTTAGTTCCATTTTACAAATTGAAAATCTACTTGAAGAAAATAACAAAAGATATGGGTATTGAAATCAATTGACATGGATTATTAGTCAAGATCTATGTAAAATTAACAAACACATCATGCAATTTCCCTGTAAAAGGGACAACAAATGTTATAATCATCCCACTTGTGATAAAATTATTTATCATAAGAACTTTTCTGATTTTTTCCTTAGGTATTTTAATTCTCATTTTGGAAATACATTGTTGGTAGATGATATGCCTTATAAAACCTCCATCTTGCACCATCATTCTCAAGCTTAGATGAAAGGAATTTTGGAGGAATGTGTAGTGCAATTCCTTGTGTATATTTGGTTTACAATCCAACATCATGATATTTATAATTGTTTGGGTCAAGTTTGGCATGAAACACAAATCTTCATCGATTATTCAAGAGTGTTTGATCAAAACTTTTGGATGTAAAATTTGCATTTCCTACTAGATAAACCTAACAAGCCAATTTTTCATAAAAATCTTGAACTTCTTTTTTAATGTATTTTTACACCCACATTGGCAACACATTGTTTGTAGATTATAAGCCATACAAAAGTATGTTTAATAGGCCATATAGTGCCATTTTTTTGGAGTCTTTGGACAACCTTCATAGGGAGGACCATTATTTGTTAGGGACTATTATCCTTTACGTGGAATCTCTTCATTTCTTCGGATATGGTGTTTTCACATATGTACAACACAATCCCTTTGGTAGGATTAAATATATTAATTGTGATGATCCTGGATAATTTAAAATGTTATTTATGAAATGTAGTAGTGGTTGCAAACCTTCATTTTGTAAAAATGTGAAATTGAACATGAAACAAAAAATACCTCAGTAATTGTTGATCTTGATTTGCTTGTTTAAAATTTTAAATAAAATTTTCTTTCAAATTTATCAAATCTTTTATTGTATTATTGTGAATGTTGCTTCTAACTTTTGATTTCAAGGCATTTACTTTTGGCCTAGTGGCCCTCAAGTTGAACTTCACATTTATTTTTAACATGTTTTCCTCTATGCAAGGCATCTACTTTTGGCCTAGTGGCCTTCAAGTTGAACTTCACAATTACTTTTAACATGTTTTCCTCTATGCAACCATTTGGTGGCTACTCAATGTTTTTTTGTCATACTTTTAACTTTCTTGACTTAAATCTACCTAGTGGCCACCAAGTGGTATTTGGTGTGTTTTGAATCCATGTGATTAACAAAATTCCTTAATTCTCTATGGATGCTCAAAGCTAATGTTTAAAATTATCCTTCCATATTCTAGATATCAATTCAATTCTTGTAAAATTTCAGTTGGACTAACATTTCATAATTTTTGTAGGTTTTTTATTTATGTCCATTTCCATCCATTTGAAGTTTGCACAAGCACTTTTGATCATATCCTCCTACGCCCAAAGAATTATTAATTTTCAATGTGAACATTGTGATGCACATTACTTCCCAAAATGTGTTGTTCTACAAGGCAATTGTTGTGTGAGGTGGAGCAATATTAACATCAACATATTAAAATCAAGAGCTAAAGTGCAACATTTATTTTTTCCGAACATTCAAAAAAAATTATATTGCGATTTGGTTTTGTATGTTGTTAAAAGATGTGATGTAGGTTTTTCCTTTATTGGTGCCACAAGCATTTGTTGATTAATTTGTTATTATTTGGGGACATGAATAATGCACTAGGACTTTAGGTCAACTCATTATGGGGACATATTATTATCTTAATATTTGAATCATGTGTATTTTGCATGTTGAGGGCTACCTTAAAGGACGTAAAACCAAATGTTGGTCATTGATGATGAATGAAGCAAGGCCCTTCGAAATTCCAAGTGGAGCAATCTCTTCATTTAATCTTTTTGAAGATGTAAGTTGTCAAAAAATAAAGTCCAATGGTTGGATTTAACATCTCGTTTGTGGCCAACATTGGTTGGATTACTAATAATTGGTGTCCATTATGAAATCATTGTCAAATATTCAAAGCCTTGTTTGATTTCTTTTTCGTTAAATTATTTTTGGTTCATGCAATATATGAAAAGTGATAGTGGGGAGAGTGGCATTATTCAACTTCTTTTAGGTATGAACTTTTTTTATAGTTGAGGCATATTGATTTACTATGTTTTCGGTGTCCACCCTTTAATTATTTTTAAGTATCCAATTATTGAGTTTTGCTTGTATTTGGTTTGGATTATTGTTTGTAGATTGTGCAACAATGTTTATAACTCTAAAGGTAAAAAATGATGTCCTCTAATTGGATTTCTATTTCGAGAAGGTGTCGATGTAATTGCTTACTTAACTACTCTAGAATCACAATTATCTTAATTGTGCTAGTAATAATATGCCAACAAAGGATAATTTTGTTGGGCTTTTAAACTTCCACTGCAAGTTTTTTAGTTTTTATTTCATATGTGCGACACAATCTAATGATTTATTTATTTAATAAATAAATATTTAAAATGATGGATCTTTCATGATTACTCTTTTACTTTGGAATTTTTTTGAATCCTTCAAATTTTGTTGAATAATCCATTTTCACTTTTTATCATTTAATGATCACTAACATTTAGTTCTATTCAATTTTTTTTTTGTGATTTACACAATGTTCATATTATCTTCCTAATCCTTATTTTATTTTCGAATGTTTTTAACTCCTTTGAATCATATCACAACAACACATTTTGGGTTTTGCAACTAGCTTTTACACCTACATACTAGTCAGCAAGGACATATGTGACTAGTGATTAATGAGTTAATAAACCTATGTCATTTCACCCATTTAGTTGCAAGGGACATTCAGTTACAAAGCTTAGTCATTTTAACAATTAAATTTTTTAATTTTTTTATAATAATGAAATTCCATGTCATCATTAACCTTGGTATGACATGTAAAATGCATGCCATTTCAACTTAATCATTTTATTCAACTAAATGTTACAAAAGGCACCTTGGTGGATGGATGACATGTATCAAAAATATATAAACACATTATGAGTCATTGTACATGACCAAAAGTTAATTTAGTTTAGCCCATGTAGCTAGTGTAGCAAAAAAATCAACCTAACTTATAGTTAGGCTAGGTAACTTAGCCTAATTCATTTAACCAAAAGGTAACCTAGTTTAGTCTAATTATGTTACCTATTTATGTTAAACAACCTAAGCTATTTGGTTTAGATAAGAAACAAACCTCGGACTTCTAGCCCAAGAAGCTTAGATTAAGTTACTTAAAACCAAATGGCCAAAGTATCATAGGTTGCAAGAATGAGGACTTGAACCCTTCACCTTCATTTTGGGGTTCAAATTTTCATCCATTACACTAACACATTTTTTTGTAATAATTATATTTAACACAAAGTTATAAAGCTCAAAATTCTTAACCTTGGATTAATTTTGGCTACCTTAAGTTGATCCCAGGTCAACCTACTTACTACCTACTAATTTAGCGTAGATCGAAACCTCCTTAGGTTGACTTAAGATGAATTAGTTTATCAACCTATACTACTTATTAACCTAACCTAGGTTAACCTTTAACATTATTAGGCTAAAAAACATTAACCTAAGATAATTATGTTACATCTAGTTGCATCTAATTTCATCATAGTTGCATTTAATTGCACAAATTTAATAAAATATTTTGTAATGAGGCTACCTAGGTTGATTTTGTGAAAAACCTAAAGCTAGGAACCCACGTAAGCTTACTTATTAACCTATTAATAGGGTATTTATTCTAAGTATATTTAACCATATTAGATGTAATAAATTTCTTATGAATACATTACTGCAAATCATGGTTATTAAAAGCTTCAATTGATTAACTTGTCATTTTTTACTAATGGACATATATACATTTGACTAAAGGCCAGGGGTTTGAATGACACATGTATTTGTTGATTTATCAAGTTGATTATAATGATTTATTTGACTGGATACACATAATCAAATCATACAACCTTAGTCAAAATGGCCAATGCTTTTTAATCAAATTGAATAATTAATCAAAATAACTAATGATCTTTAATTAAAAATGACATGGTCTACTACTTTATGTACGTACCTCTTACTTATTCATCCACCTATTTACTTAGTTAGTTATTTACCTACTTACCTACCTACTTATACCTTTTCATTTACCTACCTACATATTTAGGTTTATATTTTTCACCTTTGTACGACTTACCCACCCGCCTAATTACATATTATTTATTTACCTATCACCCGCCTACCTACCTAATTTTAACCACTATGTGTAATCATTAGGTTTAACCATTATGTTTAACCACTAGATTTAATCATTAAGTGTATGCAAAAATTTTCCAGATTTTAACCATTAGGTTTAGCCATTATGTTTAGCCATTACTTTTGGCACTAGATTTAACTTAAATTGAATGATTAAATTTGGCCATTAAGTATAACCTAAGTATAAGCAATATGTATAACCTAGGTTTAACCATTATGTTTAACCATTAAAGTTATCCATAGGTTTAACTTAAATTTAACCATTAAGTTTAGCCTAAATTTAATTAAGTTTTAATCATTATGTTTAAACATTATATTTAACAATTAGGTTTAATTATGTTATGTTTTAGCGAAGGTTAATCCTTACGATTAACCATTATGTTTAACCATTTGATTTAGCCACTAATTCTAGCCAAAGTTTAACCATGAAATTTAGCCATTAGGTTCACCAACTAGGTTTAGCCACTATGTTTAATCATGAAATTTAGCCATTAGATTTATCAACTAAGTTTAGGCACTATGTTTAATTATGAAATTTAGCCATTAGGTTTATAAACTAATTTTAACCATTATGTTTAGCCATGAAATTTAGCCATTAGGTTTATAAACTAGCTTTAACCATTATGTTTAGCCATGAAATTTAGCCATTAGGTTTATAAACTAACTTTAACCATTATGTTTAGC
>Ga0116231_10002326_pt1 | contig 39703 bp, 28 predicted proteins | sample S1TSphgellanicum_2_FD_89695 | JGI IMG/M metagenome (GOLD analysis project Ga0116231, IMG submission 89695) | Host-associated microbial communities from peat moss isolated from Minnesota, USA - S1T2_Fd - Sphagnum magellanicum MG | ecosystem: Host-associated > Plants > Peat moss > Unclassified...
AGGAAAAAAAAAAAAAAAAAAGCAAGGCACCTTGAATGCATGTTTGGGCATTTTCATTGCTCCATGAAATTTCTCTTCTCAAAAAATTCATTGCCATTTTTGGCCTAGGCTATTATGACTCGCAAAGAACACCCTACCTATGTGGTGTGGATAGTCCACTCTCCACACCAAACCCAACCTTAAATAAAAATCCCCCATCTCACCCACTAGATAACAAGGGAGGCCCTTTCACTCCATGAAAACAAGGGAGACCCTTTCACTCCATGAAAACAAGGGAGACCCTTTCACTCCATGACATGACTTTTCAATGGTTCCAAAAATTTTATTCCTAAAATTGGTTGCCACTATTTTTGGCCTGGATTAATAGCCCTTCCTAAGAACACCCTATTAAGCGAGGAGTTCGGGTTGGGTTACAGCAACAAGCTCAGGTTTGTGCTAGCCAAAAGGATGATTAAAGATTGTTCTTGGGATTATAGTGTGGAACATTATCCCCTTAAAACCCTCAACAAATGATTAAGCAATGTTCTAGGCTAATTCGAGGTGTTAGCCCACTAAAAAGATTGGGATGATTAGGAGTTGTCCCTTTAAAGCTTCAAGGTTATTGGGAGAGGGTTGGTGACATGCCCTTTCATTTAAGAAATGTTTTAAGTGGATGTAGGACCTCATATCAAGACCACCTTAATGGAGCATTAAGGCAATATGAGAATTAGGCCAAAAATGGCTCCACAAGGTTTGATTCCTCTAGGAGCCGAAATACATCTAGACCCCAAGGTCTGGATGGGCTAAGGCAGGAGCTTGGGCTTTCACCAACCAAGAAAACTATCAGTAATTGTTTCCAGGACTATAATGCAAAGCAATATCCCCTTAAAACCTTCAATAGATAATTAAACATTGTCTTGGGTTGCCCAAGGGTGACAAACCTGCTAAAACACCTAGGATGATTAGAAGTTATCCCTTTAAAGCTTCAAGGCCACCAAAAAAAGGTTAACCCGAAAACAACTCATATCATCTTGGCCTAAGTCCTTTGGACCAACTTTAGGAGTTGGTCTCAGAAGGCCCCCAAATCAACCTGGGGCTTATTTGGCTTTAAGGCCATGTGGGTCGATTCTAAAAGCCAAGCCTTTAACTAACTACAATTAGATTAAAACTTAGCCTCAAAAACAAGGGCTAATAAGCCCAAGTAACAAGTCTAAGTATGTCCTAAGTGGTCGGGACTTTTGGACTTACCAAGTGCGTTGTGGGGTGCGCAAGTAGCTAAAAACTAAAAGGGTCCATGTGAGAGGAACTTGGTGAGGCGCATGGAACACAAGGTGATAAGTGGGAAAGGGCTTGTCATTTGGTATCGAGCTAAAACTTGATCTAGCAAACGAAAAGATGGGAGAAAAAGCGGTTATTGTGTCCCCCATCATAAAGTGTTCACACCAAACCAAGGTGGAAATGGCAATGGTCAAAGCAAAGAAGGCCACCACAAAAGAAGCTCATGAGGTTAAGATGTTGGCCAAGTTGGCAGTAGCAATTGAACTAAGCTCTACTAAGAAATTTCCCAAGATGCCCAAAAGTGAGAAAGAAAAGACCTTTGGGCCCCTTAACCCAAAAAGTGGGGAAGGAAAGGCATCAATAGGCAAGGAGTCTTCAAAAGGGGAAGCCTCCAAGGATACTATCCAAGTGGTAGAACAACTTCGATCTTCTTATAACTCCTTAAAATCAAATGAAGAGGAAAAAGAAAACTCAAAAGTTATTAATATTCCAAAGAAACCAATCAAGGCATCCAAGCAGATGGAGGAGCCCAAGAAAGCCTAAGAGAGCCCAAGAGGGTCAAGTGGTTCAAGAGGCTCAAAAAGCCCAAGCAACAAAAGAAGCCTATGAGGTGAAATTCTAGCTTGAAGCCGAAAAGATCCTCCAAGCCACAAGAGAAGTAACGTGATTAAAGATGGAACTAGAATAGACCAAATTTAAAGCCCTTCAAATTGAAGAGGGTCCCTCTTCGCTATCCATGAACACCATGGCTCAAACCATAAAGGTGTTGAAAACCCTTGTGGTTAGCGAGAAGGAGACCAACATGCAATTGTCCTTGGAGCCGAAAAAGGTTCACTACCAACGACGTTAGTAGCCTACTTAACCTTCCATGTGTTCATATTAAAACCAATTCGTGAAGACAAAAAAAGGAAGGACTGAAAACAAACCTATCACCTAAAATTCGACTTCATCAAACACAAGTTTGTTAGGGAAGTAGAGTGCATCTTAACTATGAAATAGACAAAATAAATTAGCAAACAATAAGTGGAAAGTTTCTTTTGAGTTCAATTCATTAGGTCCATTTCCATTGGTTGTCATCACCTCAATTCAACCTTCACTTACTTACTTCCATGGTTTACATCATTTCATACATCTTAACTTCAAATCGATTGCCATCTTGTTTTAGCTTTAATTTAGATATATGTTCATTTTTTTAGGTTTTGTTTTCACCCTTCAACTTTTGGAGGTTGGTGTCCTCATCAACGCTATGTTGATGTGTTGGACTTATCTTTATGTGTGTTCCTATTTCCCATTTCATGGCCATGCTCCAATTCAAACTTTTCCACCATTTTTGGCAAGTGGTCTAAATGGGTGGGCTTCACCCATTGTGATTCTTTTGGGAGGGCTATTGTGGTAATGATCCACACGTTAAATGGCATGTCCCCGAATTAAGAATTAGTTTGTGGGAATGAGGTTTCAAGTGCATGGAGTCACAAACCATGTCCTTTTAAGGCAAAGGGGGCCCAATTTGGTTTAGGGCCCAAATCGACACTATCTGCTGGCACGTTTTATAGTCATACCTTGGCATGGTTGCCCAAAGTCACTGATAAAACAAGCCTAGGCATGAAACTTCATCCTCAAGTGTTTTGAGGGGGCCTAAAAAGGGGGAATGTCACTTGGTTAAAAAAGTAGGCCCTAAAGGGATGTAGTGCAATTTAGGGGACCATCATGAAAATAAACAATAAAATTGTCTTAGATTCCTTCTACATCTAATAGAAAAAGTTTAGGATGCAAACTATAATTGAGTCGAAAACTAGTTACTCTCCTAAAGGCTTGAAATGAAAAGGTGGCAAAAAGGGTGGACTTGTTATTACAAGGGCGACATGTTATTTGTGTTTACGAGGATGTAAACCTCCCAAAGGTGGGGGTGAATGACATGCGCTTCTACTTAAAAGATGTCTTAAATGGATGTGGGGCCTCATATTAAGACCACTTTAGTGGGGCACTAAAGTGATATGAAAGTTAAGCAAGAAATGGCTCCATGAGGTTTGATTCCTTTAAAAATCAAGATATATCTGGACCTCAAGGTTTGGATGGGCTAAGGTGGGAGCTCAAGCTTTTGCTAACCAAGAAAATGATTGGGGTTTTTTTTGGGACTATAGTGCAGGGCACTATCCCCTTAAAACCCTCAACGAAAGATTAAGCTTTGTCCTATGTCGCCTAAAAGGGGGCAAGCCTACTAAAGCACCTGGGACGATTAAAAGTTGTCCCTTTAATGTTTTGAAGCCACCAAAAGGGGGTTGGCCCTAAAATGACTCGAATCATCAGGACCTAAGTCCTTTAGACCAACTCTGGGAGTTGGTCCCAAAAGGCCCCCAAGTCAACCTGGTGCTGATTCGATTTTAAAACCATGTGGACCAATTCTAAAAACCAAGCCCCTGGCTAACTCTAATTAGATTAAGACTTAGCCTCAAGAGCAAGGGCTAATGAGTCTAAATAACAAGTTTAAATTCATCCTAAGTGGTTGAAACTTTTGGACTAACCAAATGTGTTGTGGGGTATGTAGGTAGCTAAAAGCTAAAGGAGTCAACACGAGAGGAGCTTGGTGAGGCACGTGGAACGCAAGGCAGCAAGTGGGAAAGGGTGTGTCAGATGGCCTCAAAAGAACTTGGTGTTATCTTGGCTTAAGTCATTCTTGGACCAATTATGGGAGTTGGTTCCAAAGGGCCCCAAGACAACTTGGTATTATTTCAATCTAAGTCCTTTTTGAGGTCGATTCTAAGAATTGGTTCCAAAGGACCCCAAAAGCAAATGGCTTTTTGGGTTGCTTCAAATTAGACTAGGACTTAGTCTTATTAGCAAGTCTAACGAATCTAGATAGAGAGTTTAAATCTATCCCAAGTGGTTGGAACAATGGGATTAACCAATGTGTTGTAAGGTGCGTAGGTAATTAGAAGCTAAAAAGGCAAGGCAAAAAATTTGGTGTGACATGTGGAACGCAAAACAATGAACACAAAAAGGCATTACAAAAACACTCGCCTAAAAAAAAGGAAATGTGTTTCTCTAATTGGAAAAGAGGTTTAAGTACAGTCACCCAAAAGAAGGAAATTAGGATTAATAAAAATAATTTGAATACAATAAGTAACAAGAAAAGATTATTAAGTAGAAATCGGAACCAATGTTGATTAATTATTGAATTTTGGCTAGGTTATCAAGTTGGTTATTAATAACTTGTCAAATGGTTATTATTTTTTTATAACCAATTAAATTGATAATGATTGCTTAATATAGAATTTTCAAAAGTTTAATAATTTACTTAGTTGACCCAATTATCATTCAAATGGGTCCAAATTTTTTAAGGTGTATCAAAATTTTGTCATAGCACCATTATTTTCTATATTCATTTACCTTGTCTTTTTTTACCATATTTGGAACATAAAATTAATGATATTATGAAATCTATAATTGTGATGGTCTAAGATATTGTATCATAAAATATTTGATTTTAACAATTTGTCAATATTGGCTAAGATCAAAATTAAAAAAATAAAAAATTGCATTAAGGACTAGGTCTTTTTTTTGTTTTGAGTGGTACATCTTTTAAAAATTTCACCCGAGTAAGTTACCAATTTTTAAAAATTAATACAAAAAAAAATTAAATGGAAAAAATTATTTCTTAAAAAATTTTATAATCAACTAATAACCAACATGATAATATGTGGTTATCAACCGGTTATTTGATAACCTACCTTTATGCATAACTAACAATTATTACCCAATTTTTTTGGTTAATCTATTTGAAAAAAAAATTGATATTGATAACCTATGTGATCTAAACAAATTTCAAAAACAAACTTAGTACCCAATGGTTTTTTTTTTTAAAACAACGATCGGCCATCATATCTATGAACATATGAACCAAGTTTTAAGTATCCTTGTGGTCCAACTCCTCATGTAAATGTTAGGTCTAGGAAAAAAGGTCTATATTTTTTATATTCCTTTAGAATTTGAAGTAACTCATTTCATCACAAAACCATTTTGTAAACTAAAAGTGGAGGATGCTTCAAATTTTTGAAATGTTTCTTTACTTAAGTTAGACCATTTGTTTTTAATTTTTTTTATTTGATTTTTTTTTAATGTGATTGGATTCACCTAGTGTTGGGTGAATATCAATTTTTTTTAATATCATTTGGTTTTAATGATTTTGGTGATTTTTAAAAATTGGGTCTGATCTTAATTTGATTTTAATTTTTTTGAATTATAATATCAAATATATTTATTGGAAACAAGGATTCATTTTTTCCCCATCACTCCAATGGACACTTAATGTCCTTTGCATCAACGTAGTATTTTCAAAACATTTGTAATCCCATATTTACCAACTCCTTAGCCAACTCACCAATCCCAACAATCATTTCAAAAATGCCAAAACAAGAATCATCATTCAACCAATCTACCACAATTTCAAATTCCAACACAAGGTGAAGTACATGGTGGCATTTCAACGATATTGAAAACAAATATTGTCTGTCATAAGTTTCCACCATAGAAATAACTTGTTTTCAACCAATAAAAGAAGAAACCAACCTAAAACTTTTAAATATTGGGTTTAAGATTAGAAATAACATGTTATGGGTTTTATTTTTTTCATATTTCATTACGAATGAAAGAAAACCATGTAAAACATCACATACTTGTTTTCTAATGTTGACAACATGTGTAGACAACTTTGAAGCCATAGCCATATCATCTTCCATCAAATTAGCCATAGAGGGTGCCATTCCATGTTTTCTTTTGATTTCAATTCCATGATAATTCTTACATATAAGGCATAAGAAAGTAACCAATGCCCACAAGATTAGTTAAATACACAAACATTCACAATCAAAGAAAGAATATCAATAATGATTTTAAAAACATCCCAAATTAGAAATGAAGGCACATGGCTAATAATTTTCATTGGTGTTTCCTAACTATGACATAAAACATTTGTTACTTTAAATTGCCATTGTTTGGAACAATATGATCTTATTTGCAAACTTGTACGAACAAATCAAATATCAACAAAACAATTTACAATTTCCATAAACAAAAAAACTTACGCAAACAAAAACAAAAATCATAATCTTTGAAAATAAAATTGATGTAATTTTCACTAAAGTGTTCAATTTTCTTGGCTTTAAACCAACTTCAATGCAAACCTTATTTCATTCTTACCTTATAAAATTTATTTAGCCAAATGATGCATTTTTGTAAATCTATTTGGGTAAACTTTATGAAAACATATTTAAAATATTTACAAAAAATTTCATCATTGATGGCATATTGACAAGCTTTGGAAAAAACATGCCCAAAACATGTTCCTAATAACTCTCCTCCAAGCCTAAAGCTTCACATTTCACTATAAACTTGAAAACACTTGTCATTATATTCAAATGTCAACCTTCATCTTTAACATCTATTACAATCTTATTTCTCATGTCATATTCATCTAAAGATTAGTCTTTTTTTTACAATGCGTGTGTTATAGTATTAAAAACCTCAAATAAACCTAGAATTACATGCATTGGATTTTAATTAAATCCCAAGCAAGTTATATCTAGGGCAAAAACATCATGAACACCTTTGGACATGCAAAGATCAAAACTAACAATGGTAGAATGACATTTTTCTAAAAAAGGTAAAACATTTGTTTGTTTGGTTTTTTCCATTATACCCAGTAGAACATCACGTGAAAAAAACTTTCATGAAAGGAATTATACTTGAGGACACATATAAGATCAAATGCTTTAACCATACACTTTCCACAATTTATAAAAACAAATGGCTTTTTACAACTAAAAATGTTCCAAATAAAGTTCTCTTTGGAAGCGAAAAAATAAAAATGGATGAACTTGATATATTTGCCCATTCTTTAGTATGCTACCTCTCCAAATTTCATCTCACCACAAAATTGACTTCTTGTTCAAATTTTCGCAAATTTTCTACATGGTCAACATCAACATGTTTTCTCAAACATGTTATTCCACTTATCTTATAATAAGATACTAAACCCTTCCTTAATTTCATTCTTGAATTCAAGGAAAACAAAGGATTGGAATAACAAAATATACAATGCATGATTCGAGGTGCATCAAGTATCATTTTTACATTATCATTTACATAGAAAAATTAACATAACACATTCCTATTATGAGGCCTCTATTTTTTTCCTTTGGGAATGCAATAATTCCAAATTTTGCTTAATTTTTTCTTTGTCATTTTCTAGAACTTTACTTTCATTAATTTGCAAACTTGGGTTTTCTTGAGTTTCTTCCAATATTTGTCTTCACATTCAACCTCATTCAAAAATGTTTCACAACATTCATTTTGAAATGCATTTTCATTTGCACTAGAACCTTCCATTTTTCACGCAATGTTTAACAAGGCCAAAGGTGGAAACACTCAAGCAAAATGTCTTGGTCTAGGGTTTAGGGTGAAATATGGATGCCTAAAAAAAACTAAAGCAAACATTTACAAGCAAGAATAAAACTCATTTTCATTATTAGATTGATGTGCAAACAATTATTCTAATGCACAAAATGTCTTGTTAAAAAAAATTCACAATTTTTTTAAAAAAATCAAACATGGAAGTTGGAACTTTAAAAAATCATAACAAAAAAGTATAAATTTAAATTTAAATTTAAATTTAAATTTTTTTTTAAAAAGACAAGGAAAAAAAAATGGAAAGAAAAACTTACTCCATAACAAAATGTTGTCAATTGTCACCAAGAAAAGCTCCAAACTTCAACCTACAAAATGAGAAGGGGAAGAGGTAATACAAGCTTTAATAACACAAAGGAAAGGTCTGGCTATAGCAACATGCTAGGGCCCTTTCATAAGGTAGCAGCATGACTCATAGGGTCATGCTTGGGCCCTATTACAAGGTATCAGCATGACGTATAGGCCCAAGCCCTTTTATAAGGTAGGAGCATGAGATATAGGATTTGAGGCAACCACGTTTTGAATGGTGACTCCTTCAAACCCTCAAGATGGTTTTTCTTTTTCAAACCTAACTCCTAATTGAATTTTTTATAAAAAGAATTTACTCAAACCTAGGTACCTGACCTGATATTTGGATCAGAGCACGGATTTGATATCTTGCCTGGATTCCACAGTTTGTTCAATCCAAATATTACATGTTTGAATTTCATAACCTTGAGATTTGACGGTTAGATTATCACCCTAGATCTCACAATTTGTGATATCTGATAGATGACAAATGTGATATCTAACAAATATTAAATATGATATCGGGGTCTGATATTCGAATTTTCAAGATATCTGCCCAAGGCTGGACTCACCTAAATTGTATACAATCATAAAACCAATTGATCAAGGTTACACTTTTCAACTATTGCACCCAATTTGTTTATCAAACTAAATTGAGCCGTTACAATTTTTTTCCCTTCCAGCTTTTTCAAGTTGTTTCACTGAAAATCAAATACATTATCTTGAATCCAAGTATGTGTAATGTATTTGGAATTTCAGTTATGAGGTCATTTATCAATTTAACCAAAACATCTCTACCCACAGGGTTTTTTGTTGTTCAGTTTTGCGGTTTCTAAAGTTTGGTGATTTTTCCAAATCTTTAAGCATTTTTTTCTCAAATTTACACTAATAAACAGCAGTATTTGACCCTAGAAATTAAAATTGAATGAACAAAGTCAAAATATGTGAGTTTGGCTCAGCAAAACGGGTTTTGTATTTTGTACAATTTTGCTGAGGCTGGTAAAGGGCACAGCAAAAGGTAACACTTCCCAGAGAAGACTCTAATAAATATGATCTGACTGCTGTTCCCTGTTTCTGAATTGCCAATCGTAATGATTGGTCCAGGTGGGTTCCAATTAGTAGTCGCCCACCCATTTTGCAGTCCGACTTTTACTTTTATGGGTGGGATTGGAAAAAAATGTAATAACTAAACTTGGATGTGAGAAATATTTTTGCAGAGTCACGTACTGAGCACCGCTGGAGCTGCTCTCAGACTTTAAATTGGATCAGAGATTCTGTTTTTCCACCCACGTTCTTTTTTTTCCAGGAAGAAAAGACAAAATTGGGTGTATGGCATGGAGTTCTATTAGGCCTTATGGGATGAGAGACATTTTGTTAGCTACGTTCTTTTTTTTCTTTCCCAAAAAGAAAAGATAAAATTGGCTGTATGGCACGGAGTTCTTAAGCCTTAAGGGATGAGAGACTAAAACCCTAAAACCGCCAGGGTCTGTAGATCTCTAAAGTTGTCCGGCACTCTTAGCGCTGGTCTTCCTTCCGCTCGCGACCGTGGTTTCCCCGTACGCGCGTTTGTTTGCGACTTGTGCTCTTCGCTCTCGAGCGCTTCTTTTTTTCCGCCGGGAAAGAGTTGTCGCAGGCCACCTGTGGAAGGGAGGTGGTGTGAAACTACCGCGGCGAAATTATGGCGGAGATGCTTGTGCTGAGGGGACGCTCAAAGGACAGGTGGGCCTGGATGACAGCCATCGCCTGTCCACTCAACAATCGCGATCTCTTATCCTGTAGTGCTCCCGGAACAAGAGCATCATCGTGTGGCACGGTATAGAGAAGATGGAGACGACGGCTTCGCACGCCGCCGCATAACTGGTCACCCGCATTTTGTCCAGGAGTTTGTTATTCCCTCAGATGACTAGTTCGCGCTGTCCGACTCCCGGGACAGAACCCTCAGACTGTGGGATCTCAATACAGGTGCGACTACTAGGCCTGTTGCAGGACACACCAAGGATCTATGCAGCGTTCCATTCAAACGACAGATCTCTCTGGCTCCCTGAACAAGACTATCAAGCTGTGGAATATGCTTGGAGACTGTAAGTACACCATCCACGACTCGAGTGCACATAGGGGTTGGGTGAGCCGCGTACCGTGGATTTCATACTACAATCTTGCATGGAAACCCTAGTTATATTTTCCTGGTCCAACATTTGAGAGAAAAAAATTCAATTGGCACATAGTGTGCACTCAGATCCTGCAGGTTAATCTGCACATTGCTGTAGGTTTATCAACGCCATTGCCAGTGGTTCTTAGTAAAGGCAATTGTAGAAACACTGCCTGCCCTATTCATGGCACAGAAGCCTCGGCTGGTTGGTTAGGTCTCGCCAAGTATTTGCCACTGATATGATGAGTGTGTTGGACTAATTTCTCACAAGGGTAGGGGTCTCTTTCCATCAGGCTGGGATCATCAAAATTACGCAGTGTGCTGTGATCACAGCAGCCTAATGGAAAGCCACTGACATAGAGCCTTGTTTCTTGCTGCAGGGATAGTCTCTTCTCATTGGAGAGCTGCTAGTGCATTGAAAATATGGAATTAATCATATCAAGAAGTCTGGGAACGCATGTTCTCATGAAAAAAAGGAACAGATCTCACTACATGGTGAGTCACAATTTGACTCACAACTCTCATGGCTCTCGCAATTGACTGTGAGATGACTGAGCACAGCTAATTGAAAAAGCTTAATGGAAAGTTGTTGTGATCACAAAATTTGTGATCCAAGCAGTGTAATGGAAAGATGTCCTTATTGTGATGAGGTGATCCTCATTGTTGGTCCTAGATCTCACTTTACTGCTTAGTTATCATTTGGTCTAGTCTGGTGTTTTCAGTTCTGAAATTTTAAAGCTGTCTGCACCCTAGTGAGAAAGTCAGCCTAGAGCCATCTTAACCTTCTTTACCTTGCTACTTTGATTTGTTAGATTCATGAGGTATCAAGCATGCATAAGTTTGGTTGCCTAACAATAAATTGTTTAGAAAGATGGCCCGAAATGAGATTTGTTATGATTGACAGGTACCATATTGTATGGCTTGAAGTAGAGTGTAGATGCACACTTCACAGTGGTTACACTGATGGGCACATGCAGGTCCAAAGTGTGGGTTGTGCAAGAGAAAAAAAATTCATTTGGAATTTTGATCTCTGTTTTTACTTATATCATTTAGGTGAATGTTAGTGTCCAATTCAGCCTACAGGTCCGGAGCAAGGGAGGGAGCAATAACATGGACATGAATTTTCTGAAAATGGCTCTACCTTTTTGCAATTCATCAAATTTCTGTTGTAAATGCAGCTGTTTTCCCTTTCTTGTTCCAAGCTTTTAGTGGGCAAACTTTTTTGATGGTATGCTGCTAACAGTGTGATGTTTGGCACAAGTTTAAGTACCCTGGTTCCTAGGTAAGCTATCTTTTCTTTCTTTTGTGTTCAGGTTCACAAAGTTTCTATGGAAAGGGGCTAGTCACAGTGCATACTAAATTTCTTGCATATGTAACTACTGGCCTCATACACTTTATTGTGGGATTGGTGAACCAGGCATGCATTTCAAGGCAGCAGCTACTACCCATTTACACTTATTCTTTGTGTTCTCTGTTTTCATTCGAGCAGTGCCATGACCCACTGGTCAATGACCTATGTCTGACTAAAGGTATGAAACCAAGGCACTCTTCATTAATGGGAATATTTGGAAAAGAGTTTAGAGACTTGATAAATTACAGTTCAGTTCTGGGATGAGAAGCTCAGGGACCCCATACAACACTGATTTGTTTAGTGTTTTGGTTTTCCTCTGGGCAATGGACTCTTGTAATCAAAAGATATGCACCTGGGGGATATGAACCATCATTTACTCTGTGTCATTAAGTGTTAGATTGGTGCAAGAGAAGTAACTCTGATTGTTTTTTGTTCACCTAGAGCATCATGCAACACTAAACAAAAGTAATATTGTGACCACAAAACACTTGAACCTAGGCTAACAGCAGTTGAAGATGGAGTGCAGATTCAAATTGATAGAAAACATAGAGCATTGCATAACACTAAGTAGAAACAAGACACTCTGAAACATTGAGAGCACAATCCAATGATATTTTGTTGCATAGTACAAAGCCAAGTGAACAAAAACTGCATAACATTACACAAATATTATTTTTGTATGATGGTTCACATGCAATGTGGCTTTTGTTGGCTTGTTTCTGCACTGTTTTTAGAACTTGTTGGGACATGTTTTAGTGTTTCAGAGTCAGTTCATCAATTCTGTCCAATTGTTTGTGAAATGGTTGAAACACTGTTTGTGAATTGACCTTTTTCGTATGCAACAAGAATTTGGCATCTGTGATTCACATGATGAAACATCTAATACTAAAACATTGGAGATGCCAAATTTTTGGCTAATCAACAATAATTATTTTGGAGTGGGGGCAGCATATGTGGCATCTCTGTATCATTAAGATATTTATAATAACTAACAGATGAATGGTTGTTCATGGTGGTTTTGAAGAATGAACATAAAGATACAAGAATAATATGCACCTATGTTGCTTTAAAAAAATAACGTGTGTAAAGCCCAAGGGAACAGGTGAAGCTCAAGGTAGTGGGCTTTAAGAATTACGGGCCCTGCAAGGCGGAGCTAAGTGAAGGCCTGATTCCTGTAAAGCCCACACCCAAAGGCTTTAAATGGCAATTATCTTTTCATAAAGCCTGGTCGCTTTTTGCACCGAGTAACGTGCTCTCCAGGTACAGTAGGAAAACCAGTTCAGGTTTGTAAGCAACTTTTGATCACAACTTGTCAAACCTTCATCTCCACCAGTTCTGCAAATACAAGTTGCCACTATTGTTTCAAAGCTTTGAAACATTGAACCCTAAAGCAATGGATTTAAGTTATTCTCAAATGTGGCACAACTTGATGCACCTGAATATCAATAATAATTTCATAGAAGAGAGTAGAAACAATAGTTGGTTATCAATTAGAGCCATTGTGATGGATATTTTTGAGACCTTTTTTGTTACTATGCCTAATTTTTCACCTAATTCTTACTGGCCTACTTATTGTAATTGTTAATCATTATACATGGTATACATGGTATTATGTAATTTTTGCTCAAAGAAACATTGGAGGCCAACAAAACCACTTGCCAACATTTTGGTGAGAAATATGACAATATTGAACTTATAGCACTAAGGCTAGTGGTCAACTGGAAAACCAATGTTTTTGCATTCTTGAAATCAGTGATTCAACAACAAATATGGAATCACAGGTCATTATTTCACTAATGGATTTGATGGTTTTAAATATTATTTGGTAGGAAATTTAACTTCAGTTTTTCATTGAAACAAAAATGGCCACTTATTACTGACGTTTCAATGCAAAACTTGGGACCCAAGTTTCAATTTTACAACAATGATGGCTAAGTTTACTACTGTTGTGGCATGAAACATGGTAGCATGCACCATGTTTAAAACATTAACCACTAGGTGTTACTGTTTCAACAAAACACTAAGCCATTTGAACTTATGTCACAAGATCCATAATGGGTGTATGTTATTTCTTTATTCGATTAGTTTGAAACAAATGGCAGCCATATTAACCGTTAGCAAAATGTTTACTTTCTAACCCATGGCAGCCAATTCATATTTTTTGGGTTTAAAATATTTGGCAAGAGTCCTTTAGTAAATCTAGCCCTAGATATATGTTGGGATGCATGCATGGTACCAGTGCATGATAGCAGGGTCATGCGATGGCCATGAACAAAATATAATATTATTTTTAAACTAAAACAGTGAAAATCCACAATCCAAATTTACTTCTATACACAAGAATTACATCAAGAATTTCACAATCGAGGGTATTTTTTATCTTCCTCCTTTTTAGTCACATGGTGTAAAAACTTGGTTCACAGTTGCCACCTGCTGCTGTAAAAACATTGCCAGTTACAATCTAAAAGGGTATAAATTTAGGTCTAGTTACTCTATTGAAAATCATCAAAGTTTGAAGCTTGATTTTCATGAGATCCCTAACAATTGAACTCTCTAGTTTTAAACCCTAAACCTAAACTCTAAACCCCAACAAAGTGAACAAGGACTTCATGTACATAGTTGGGATTAGGAGAGCCAAATGAAATAGGACCAAACAAAGGAAGGTCTAAGAATTGCAACAGAATATTTGTTAGTGTTATTTGAAATGTGTGGATCTCAAGGTAACAGTTTTCAAACGTTGGTGGCTTTCAGTAGGTAATAACTTAAATTATGCTGTTATTTTCAATTAAATTTTCCCACAGCAAAATTCTCTAACAAAAATTTGAGAATTGGGAATTCATATGTTGCCTTGAAAAGCTGAGTAAATAGCTGGTAGATGAAAGCTGGAGTGACCAACAAATTATTTAACAGAATTCCTTGAATAATTCATTGATTGTGAAAATATGAGTTTGAGGAGTACAAATAACATACACAGATGGGCCATGACTAGCAATTTGAATTTTGAATATTTATATCTTGGAAAAGAGGGGTTTAAAAAACTACTTTGCATTAAAAAAATGAGATGCGCAACAGACAACTCAGCTAGATGACAACCATTTGTCAATTTCTGCATGACACACAAAGAGAAGCTTTGTTGAATATGAGGAGTTGGAAGCAAACAATTTGTTGCAGGAGTTGTGGATGCATGGCTCTCCCTTCCCCTTTCCAAGTGCGCATCATGTTATTGTTGTGGGCTGGTGAAAACTTCTCAATTACAGTAAAATTCAGTGAACTTGAAATTGGATGCAAAGCTGCCAATCAAATCCCCAAATGTATGAGCCTTTAGATTTACACCCACATATTCATTCTTCTCAATCTATGTACTTAGTCCACCAAGAGCATCACCACCAGCACCCCCAATTTTCACCTCTAGCTGTGTGTCTCACATCCAACATAGAGTGTTAATTGTTCCCAGAGTCCCACCCGCAAGCATGAAAAAGTGGAGTACTTAAGGCGGGAACAATTAAAATGTCACCACCTGGGCCAATCAGAATCAGTCCATTTTTTTAAACTGGGCCCTGTACAGACTATTGTATCTTGTAGAAATTTACATGACCAAAACCATTTCTAACTTATTTGAAAGTCGTACTTCATCTAAAGTACAGTGTACAATCCATTGTACTGCTGCAGGTGGACCTGCTTAACATGGAGCCATATGAAAACTAGGAAATAGTCCCCAACTCCTTTTTTTGCAATAAAATTTGAGAACAGCCAACGGTGTGCCTACAAGGTTCTGGTTGGTTATTGGAGTGTGAATCCTATGTTCCACAATCACTTTGGGAAGAAAATTTGATGAGTCTTTTTTAAATGATAGATATCGTACCAATGATTCATGTTTAGCAAATGTTGTTGAATTTATTTTTTAATTGAAAAAAAGAGAGTTCCAACTTCCGGCAGCCCCAATCTGAATATTTCAGAATTTCAACAATATTTTCTAAGTACATGCTTTGTCAATCAGTAAGTTTCAAAGTTATCTTGTGTTTTGAACTGGGTCCAATTCTCTATAATTGTAACAAATTGTTCTTAGTTTTTTCTTTTTTTTCATCTGGCCCTCTTAAGAATTAATTAGTGCCAAACATGAGTCCTAGGTATGGTAGTATAGCCAGATTCTTGTTTGAAGTACCCATGGCTGCATGCGAAAGTGGTGGAAGCTAGCATCAAATTTCAGCCCATTTGGACAAAATGACATACACCTACATGCATGTATGCTCATAGAGGAAAAACCAACTCAGCAAACCTCAAATAGAAAGTCACATGCATGTGTCCCTCATCCAAGCAGATACTTCCACATGGTGGAAGCAATGCATGACTGGCTCACCCAAAAGAAAAGAGAAACATGCAACATTATTTGCTTTGTTGCTACTTTGTCCTTCAACATGCAGCAATGGGGGTGTCTAAGCCGTAGATGTCAGAAATTCAACAACATCCAAGCTCCAAGGATGCCACAGCCATTGTCATGCTCTACCTCACATTCCACCTCCAGATGTTTCCAGTCTGTCTGTTCACTCTACTTCCACTAGTGGCCAATTCACCACTGGAATACTCACCATGTCCCCTCAGGTAAGAAGGATAGTACAATTTGTTTTTTTGGTTTGGCAACCAAGGACATCTAGTTCTAGCTTTCATATTTAGAAGATTTCATATGTTGGCAAAGAAAAGTATATGTGACAAGAAGACTGGTGCATCAGAAGTTTAAGCTCTTGAGAGTTGTATAACCATCATAGGAGATGCAATTTACGGTAAGAAGACACATAGATTTTCATATGTGTTGGACAAAAAATGGTGTTAGAGATGACAACACCTAATTCAAAGAACCTGTTAATAACTGCAACACATGACAAGGCTCTCAAGACTAAAAACCCATGACATATAACTGTTTATTTTGTGTTCTGACATATTCGATCTTGTAAAGAACATGCATGATTGCAAAATGAAAAAACTGAAACCAGGCAGGTTCTTTAAAATAGTATAAATCAACATTTTCTGCAATTTGAGGTTCTTTAAATATATCGATTCTAAGAGACCCAAAACTCCCATTCTCACCAAATTCAAATAACTGCACAACACTGGTGGGTACCAGCTTGGCTGTTTCATTTATTAATTGTTCAGCAGGGTGCTTTCCAAGCACTTTTAAAAATTCCATGCCCAGATATTATCATCATTCCCTAAGTTTCATTGATTTATAAAATCATGCAAACAACACTCATTGGCACAATATGCATATTCTCTTCTTTTTTTTTGACACAAAGGACAAGTCCCACAATATGCATAATCAACATTCCAGATTCCAAAGCTGAGGATTGAGGCCCTTTCTCCAGTTATGCCTCAAGGTGACTCAGTAACAGTGTCCCTGTAAGCAACTTTTTTGAAAAGGGCCCCAAAAGCTAACACTCATTCACACATTTTAGAATCTCTATTTTGTCTTCTTTTTCTACATCTTACCTTTGTCTCTGATCACCTTATCCGCGTTTGTTAACACAAAACATCATTTACAGGATTTTCTTTTTCTTTTTCACATCTGTTAATGAGGCAAACTATCTCCTCATTTTACACTCTTGTACATGTGTAATACTTACACATTCAATGTTATATACTCACACTTACAGGAATGCAGGTGGCGCTTTGCATAAAAGACGCTAAATACTCCTAACGAGATCTGTCTGGGTGTTAGTGTGACACATTGCCCAGAGTCACATTGTTTTACCACAAGGTTTGACTAGTTTGATCATTTAAAACAAAGACAACACTACTCTTACTTCGTGTTGGGAAGTATGTTGATGGTAGATATTTTCATCCTCTCCTAAGAAATTATGAGTTCAAAATTTATATAGGATGGCAAAACATGCAAAATGCAAATCATACAAAACAGAAGTATTATTATTAAGCTACTTGACAAAACAAGGAAAACCACACAACTCTACACAGAACCAAATAGAACACAAAAAAAGGTGCAAAAAGACAAACCCAAATCGAGCTTGATTAGCATCTCAAATTTTCTACACTTAAACTCATGAAAGTAAGATCCCCAATTACACTTACTTAGTATTTCCTTAACCACATACATGCACCACACTCATCTGTTCAATGGTATGTATGTACTATTTATCCCACAACTACAAAGGCTAGCACTCAAAGGTTCCTGCCTCAGGCCCTTATCTTTAATAGTAGGCATCTAAGGCACCACGTCAGAGAAGGGGGTATAGAAATCTACCAACTCTTTGCTTTGGAAGTTCGGGTTGGGTTGCAGGCCATCCTTACCACCGAGGTTGTATGTCACACTCAGATTTGCCTCTTTTTGAAAAAGGTACGCAGTCAAAAGACATGATCAAATTATCTTGAACTTATCTGTAGATGATATAAATATTGCCTATCAAAAGACATGTCAAGGAATAAAGTACTGGGCATTGCTTCATGTCATTTTTTCTTACATAATAGGCTTTTTTGTAGCTTTTCCTTTTCTTTAGAACACAACAGTGAACTGCTTGTTGGCAATAACCTCAAGTCAAGCCACAATGATACAGTACACAACAGATCTTCACATGCTCACTAGCGGGTTGTGGTACCAAACACAGGCCATATCACTCAGCCATCACCCTTAGGCATAATGAGCAGTTTGAATGAATGAATGAATGAATGAACCAGCACCTACATTGATACCATGGTAGCCTATAAAGTGAAAACCACGAAGGCTTTTGGGTTGGTTTGAAACATTATAAATATGCTTCATTTTTTTTCTCATTATGACAGCTTCTAGTTTGGTGGCAAAAGCTGGCAATAGTAGGTCTTTTGCTCTTTGTTAGGCCCTGCCTTCCTAGAGGAGGAACTGGGAGGTTCTATAGCTTACAGGCATGGGCATTGAAGACCTCAAGTAAGCAAAGGGTCCTTATACTGCCTACTTCTTTTTTCCCTGACTGCCTGTTTGCCTGTCCAAAATGTGTCTGCAGATGCCCGGACACATTTTGGTGCTGCCCATTATAGACTTTGTGTCTTGGTATGCACATTTTGAGTCTGTAAGAGATCCTATACCTATTACAGACACAAACCAAGCATCTATTACAGACCCAAAATGTGCGTAACAAAACACAGAGTCTATAATGGGCAGCACCAAAATGTGTTTTGAAAATCCATACTCATAAATGATTGTGCTAAGTGGATTACTAACATCCTTTGTTGGAGGCCAATCAATATAAGGCAAGTGACAAGTAACTAATATATCCTCAAAGGATTGCCAAATGATATTAATGTAATTCCTTGATATGGTGTGTTGTGAAAGACTTTCAAATTTGGAGTGCACTCCTTAACTCATCATGTCATGACAAGAAGGTTGCAAGGAAACTTCAAGGTAAAACTAAACCAAGGCACTTCTCGTTCACCTCACAACCACATCAACTACACAAACCAAGCAAGAAAATGGTTCAAGAATCAGAGCTCAAATTGGGACATAGAATAACAATACTCTCACATTGGACTCATCATAGTTCAAATTCGAAGGAGGCACCATCCTCCTCCTTATAATGTATTTTAAAACTCTACCTCCAAGCTTAAAAGCATTCATCTCGTGTGGAGAAACTTAAACTCAATGTTTGCATTTTCTTTTCAAGAGGTCACTCTTTATATTTCAACAAGCACCTAAAATAAAAAGATATTTTTTTAGTTTGAAATAATGACGTATTCTAAATATATTTCTAAATATATTAGGTATATTTTAAATATGTTTTCATATTGAATTACAAACACCCTATTTATATTGAAATAGATTATAAATTTTATTCAATAGGTTGCACCTTATAGTTTTTGGGACACCAATTAAAATAAATGGAAGGGATTACCCCAAACATTCTCTCCAAGTTCAAACATAATTGTGTCTTCATTTTCCCAAGCTCATATCTCCTTCTTTGATTGGATGATTAATTGTGGCTATATGGCAAAGGTCTCATTGGAGACCCAAGGGAATGGGAAAAGATGCAAGGCCTTCATACCCTTCTTTGGATATATTGTCAATTGAGGATATAGATTGTATCTATATAAGAAATAATAATAGCAAATAAATAAATCAACATTATAACCTACCCTACCTAGGCAATATAAAAGCTAGTTCTCAAGATGTGTTGGCTGAATATCAATTTTTTTAATATCCAAAGGGGGGAGGGGTATTTGGCAAAATGAAAATCCCATTAACACACATGGTGTCAAATACCTAGGTTTTGGAAATTTTTGAAACCCACCTATTACCAATATTTGTACATCATTAAAATCCACTAGTTATCAATTTACCTATTTATGTTTGTTGCAATATCCACCTATTATGCACAAAGGTAGGGTTTCATTATGAAAAATCATGTCTGCAATGATTAGATTGCTTTGCAACTAAAGGTCCAAAACAACTAATATACAATTACGCCACAACTATCCCATAGAAATACAAAGAATTAATAAATAAAATGCCATTTTCAAAAATCAAGGAATTGTATTATAATTGCAAATTAGTTGCAAGATAGACATCTATACGTGAATGTACACACCATAGATACAGTTGCAGTTAACCATGTTTGACTTTGTTAGCAAGTTGAATTTTAATAACATGTAACAACTACATTACAACAAGAGCAAATGTAACACCCAATTAACAACTATTTTGTAACTAATGTATAGCCTTGACACATATGATCATGCCATATGTATGTATTTTCATCACCCATTACATATGATGTTTTCAACTTCTTTGCAACTAGTTGTCAACTATAATTCCCATTGGTGCAACTGGTTGTGCCACTAGGTTACAACTATATAAAAACTATTTTTCCACTATTTTGCAACTATTGTTCAACTATTTTATTATTAGTTTTTCATTACATTGCAACTTAAAACATCATGTTGCCCTGTAGACATGTTAAACCATAGAATTCATTAAAAATGAAAGTTTGTTTTTGTAATGTAATTAAAAGTAATGTGTATACTATATTATAAATTCAATTAGGGTATCACGGATGCCAATATTGGACATGATCACATGATGAATGGAGTTCATTCATATGAATGTTCATCTATGATTCATAGTTAATTTTTAGTTGATTCACAATTGAAAGCCAAATCCTAGTTTAATCATAGTTCACTTATAATTAGGAAACCAATAAGAAAATTCCCTAGTTGATGGTCACATGGAAATCTCCATGGAAGGTTTCTTTAGCTAGGTCCCCAAAGGGATATAAATAGAGGTAGGACCCTATTACCTTTGATTTGTTCAACACCAATTTAAAGTATGATGTTATTCCATAGCCTTGTTATGTTCCTCTTGTGTTTAGGTTTTTGTACTATATCATAATAAAGAATTGTTTGCACTTGTTTTGCACATTTCTTGTTATTATCTTTGGCCTTTTGTGGTTTTGTTTTGATTTCTATGTTTTATGTTTCAAAATTGAAAGTTCTTATTTTTATTCTTCAAGGTTGAAAATTATTGTTCTTATTTTTTAAGGTTGAAAGTTATTATTCTTGTTTTTGGAGGTTGAAAGTTCCTATTCTTGTTTTTATAGATTGAAATTTCTTTTTTTTGTTTTGGGAGGTTGAAGGTTTTTCAAAAATAAAATGGTGGTTTTGTTTGAAAAGTACAATCTTGAATAGAAAAGCATGCACATGTGATGTTGTATAATTTGGCTAGGTTGTTAATAAATATGTCATTGAATGTGTTGTTGTTTGTTGTGTAATAATCCAAACCAATACATGCAATAAGTCAAATTCGAAAACAACAAATGTACAATGAATTTTAACCTCAATACCTCACCATTGTATGTGAATGTAGTTGATTGATGTTTAATTTGTATCAATGTTACGTATATATTATTGATTTCATTTCACATGTGACATTGAATATCATAATATGGCAATTTTCAAAGTAGATAAGGTGGAATGAAAAAATTATGGTTTAAGTCCATTTCAACAAAAATAAAAGAAAACTTTAATTTATAGAAACACAATCATGTTTTACATGACAACATTTGATTGTTATGGATCATCATCTTTATGATGACCTTTTGTTTGGGTAGAGGAAGTTTTTGCTATAAATAGCTTGGGCAATATATTTAAATACATAATTAAAATATATTTAAATTTTAAATTTTTAAAATTCTTTTCTAATGCATTTTCCAACCTTGAATGTCAATGCATACAATTTTAGATTCATTTCATGTTTATAAATAATGATGGAACACAATTTTGCACTATCTATCATAATTTGGACAATCATAATGTTTGTGCAAAGTTTGCGCATTTGCATTATAAGTTGTAATTTAATTATCTAGGATTATTAAAATCAATTGCCATACAACTACATTGGACCCCATAATTAAACACCTAGTTGTAAAGGACATCAATAGACTTCATTGTCAATGGATGAATGAAAAATTGTGCAAAAATTAGGTTCATTGATGGATGAATGAAAAATCAACAACATTCAGTTTGTCAATAAATGAATAAAAAATCACACATGCTTTAGGTTCCTCAATGGATGAACTTGTTTAATAACTTTTCCATAGTAATCATCTAATTGCCATTTGCAAATTGGGTACATTAATTATTGCATGAAATCGTTTATTGTTTGCCATGGTGATTTAATAAAAGTTATAGAGTTGGGGAGTTCATCAAAGCACTTCCACAAGTTCCATTCAAAATTTATCCAAGGAATATGCATTCAAAGCAAAAGTGAAAACAAATGTAGCCATCTCAAAAAATTGAAGCTCTTGATCTTCACATGTAGATCTCTCCTAAAAAGAATTGAAGCCAAAAGTGCAAAATGCAATAGTACCATTATTTACATTTATCTTAGGACATCTAGGTCATTCCCAAAATCATAGTTGTAATCACCATCACTAAAACAATGTTCTTTTGGGCATCCTTTTTTTAAAAATGTGCATTAGGTTAGGGTTTATTCAATACCCTACTTGGATGATCAACCATTTGTTACATCCAATCTAAATAAGGTATCAATTTTGAAAAAAAAATAATGATAGTTGGGTCTAGGTATCTTTAAGTATTTCAAAACCTCATATTACGTGGATTTGGGTTTGCACCAAGGTTATTATGATTTGTGATACTAAAGAAGTCAATTATCTATCACTAGACTCATACCCAAGTTGATAACCAAATCAATTCCTATACCTAATCAACATTAGTTATTAAAAAAACAAGTAAATTAAAAATCAAAGGTCTTGTTTTGAAAATGAAATTTATGATTAGTGGGTTTTGAAAAAAACTTTGATATTGATACCTTGTGTGGTCCAAAAATTAAGAATTAAAAATTGAACTACCCAACCTAATCTGGAAAAAAATAGTAATTTGTTAACACCATTTTCAACAAGTTAAGTCATGTTTATTGTTTTAAATCAAATTTAAAAACTAATGTTATTACATTAAAAAGCACTTTAAATGACGGTCAAGGGAGACATCCAACAAAATGGAACAGTTTTATTGATCTAGAGCCATAAACTAGACCTAAGGCCTTTAGATGATGATACAAAATCAAGAAGATCCAATTTGATTTGGCACTTACATGACACCATTTTGGAAGGAAATTCAATTGGTCTAGATAAAAAATTGGAGCTCAAAGGGGAGCTCATGGTTTGAATAACCAAAATGTAAACTATAGCCCAAGTTGTCTTTTTCATTGTTTTTCACTATTTTTTTCATTTGTCACTAAAGTTGAAATTTTGCAAGAATGGAAAACATTTTGTGAATTGATACGTTGTTATGTGCATTTCCCCACTCCATTTTTGAGCAAATATAATATTGACATGGTTAAATTTGTAAATCCACAAAAGGTTGTTGCTTAAATGAACACATTTCCAACCCTTGCAAGTCCATAAAATAGTGTTTCATAAACGAGGAAAAGAATGTAAGTCATGAAAGGTTGAAGTGCCCATATTCACAAGTTGAAGGAGATTTGAATTGACAAAAAGTCATTAAACCAACTCCCTTTTGCAAAAAGATAGCAACAAGGGGAAAAACTAGTTGTAGTTGTGATGAAAGAGGAAGATGAAGAAGATGTGAAGGTTGGGAAAATTTGGGTGGATGATGAAATATTACATTTGATTTCATTGTGAGGAAAAATGAACCTAGAATTTGTTTTAAATGCAAAGAAACAAGATAAATTATATAGCTTACTTGAAATCTTAATTGTGCTTGTTTTGATAGAATTTTTGAGAAGAATTTCTTTTAGATTTGAAAGTTTTTCTTTTTTTAGATCTAAAACTTGAATGCATTGATAGAAGTCTTGAAGCAAAGTAAGCAAAAGAAATAACAAAAATATCGTATTTATGTTGGGTCAATTGAAGGTTTTGCCCTTGCCCTATTTTTCCTCATTGGAGGTCATACCACTTTGGTCACAATGGGTTTGAACCCTCATCTCCTTTGGGGAAAGGAGAGGAGTTAACCTTTAATTGACATTTGATCAAAACAGTCCCAATCTAAAAGTTGGATCAGCCCTCACAAATGTGCCCAAAAGTCATGGATTTTGTTGAAATTTTTTTAATCCAACTCAATAGAGTTGTAAAGGACTTCAAGTTGAATCCTTTGGTTATAAAAAAAATTATGATTTGGTTCAAAAGTGTCAAATCCCCACCATTGAAAGTTTAGTTTTAAAATTTTTGGGCAACTTTCAAAATTATAAGTTTTTGGAGGATTGGACCAAAATACCATGCTTTATTTATGATAAACATTATAAGGTAAATAAAGGCATCTATTATGAGTGATGTGGAAAAAATATTGTGCAAAACCAAATTGAGATGAGGAAGAAATGGATGGTCAACTTTGACCATCCAATCTAACTCTACACAAAATCATCCAATTTCTTTTTTTTGGGGCAGAAAAAAATCACCATTGTTTGGGATTGTTTTCAGCCTTACTATGTTTTGCATACCTCATATGAGTTGACTCCTCTCACACGGATTGAGGTTTGTAGAATGGGCAATAAGAAAAAAATGGAAATGGAATTGTTAAACGCTACCCAAGGTTGGAAAAATCTTCTAGCATGGTTCGGAAAAAAATGTGTGTGTGAAAAAAATGGTATGTCATGTCGCCTATACCATAGGGGTGTTAGTTTTTGGTCTCCAGCATTGTAGGTAGGAGAAACAATGAAGTGGCAAACCATATTGGTCTACTGTGACATTTAAATGTTAACCACAAAACCAATTTTATTTCAAGTGATTTGACATGAATAAGATTTTGTTTATAAATGTAAATCAACTTTAATTTTTTTGTTTCAAAGGTTTTTTCAACAAATAAATCATGGTTTTTGACCCCAATTGTTTTCTTTTCAAGGGAGGATACATGGCTCAAATTACATAACCAAATGTTGGTTTAATCCATGGTTTTTCAAGGCCTTCAATTGCTTACAAGTGGAAGTTCAATGCAATTTGAAAGCACTACAAATATGACAAGATTGCAAATGGCATTTGAAGTGATGATCATCATGAATGTCCTTTCTATGATGCATTGGATAGTTGATCACATCAAAGCAAAAATGTCATGAAACATGTGAATGTTTCTACAAATGAAATTGATGAAGTAATTAGTCCAAATTTTCAAATAAAACTTGATAGTGGTTTTAACATGATGATGGTAGTAAAAAAACCCTTAGACCAACCCCTCTTCCAAATGAAGTTAGGGAAAAAAAAAAAAGGCAAAAGATCAATGTTTATTTTACAATTTTCAACTGTGGTTGAAAAAAGTACAATAATTTACAAAAATCAAATTTTTATTCAAAAATATCGATGTTCCAATTGGACATCTCATAAATAAGCTATAAATTACATGGCATTTGACCTTTCAAGTCATTCATCACAATTTGATTCAAAATTAGATGTATCTAAGAAAACAATATTATTATTATTTTCAAAATACCTTCAAATTAAATAAATTTGTTAAAATTTCATGAGTTGTCATAGCTTCTATCTTTTTTATCCTTTCTTGCTATGATTTTTTTCAATGGTTATCATATCTTCATCTTCATGTTGATGTTTTATGTCCTCCATGTCAAACCTATCATCATCCATCATCCTTATATTTTGTAACCTCGTCATTTGTTTGATTGTTTCTTCAACCATTTTGAAAATATTAACTCCTTTGATGTTGTCAAATGTTGGATTTGCATATGCTTATGTTTTTTCTTAACCTCCAAAGCCTACTCCGTATCAAAGCCATCCAAATTGGTAATGCACATGTTAATATGCAAACATATGCAAACCATCACAAGTCCAACATGTGACGCAATGGAATATCTACTCTCTTGAGTAAAATTCTAAACCTTCCTATTTAAAATTCCAAAAGTTTTTTTCCATTGACATCATTGTAAAGGATCTTGTACAAAATTTCAACGTGTTAAATATATCTTGGCAACTCATCGTTATCACCTTTGAAAGGATAATAGAACCATGGTTGCATTGAATAAGTGAAATTCCTATCAACTTGTAAGGTAAAAACTTATCATTCATCACACAATTTTTTAAATCGACTTTTTGAAATAGAGCCAAATCATGAATATTATTTACCGACCATAGTCATAATCTCATAACTACATTTTGCATATATAACTCCTTGAATTAAAGTGGAGTAAAAAAAATTGCAACAATAATATGTTTTTAGATCTATTTGTAGGTACAATAATTGGAATATGAACCACTTATGGCACCTAGAATGTAAGGAATTCCATGTAAGCTTTCAAAAACAACAACAATTTTTTTGATCATGTTTCTAGTCAGTTTAAATATTATCAATGGTTTCAAGTGCATTCTAATTGATGTAAAAAATCCTTTCACTATAATGATGAATTTTTTACAATGCCATAAACCTCTTTACACAATTGTAATAAATTTTCATTACCTAACCTTGTAAGAACCATTACTACTTTAATTTCTATGTGGATGTTTTCTCTCATATTTATATTTTTTCACTTAAGAATTAGACCCACAACCCTAATCAAAACACAAAATGTGTAATAATTTAATGTTGTATGTTGTCAAAACATCTTCTTGGAAAAGTTCCCAAAATTTTTATTATTCATATATCCAACCACCCTTTCATATTTCCATATGTTTTGAACTTTCAACAGCATGTCAACAAACTCTAAGAAAAATAGCAATGCATTAATCATATTCCAATGTTGTGTAATAGTTATTTATTACAATGAGACCATTTGTGTAATGATTCGACTCATGGCCATAATAAAAACTAGGAACACCAATATCTTGTGCATGTGCTCATCAATTGTGTGCATATTACAAAACAAGAAGGAAAAAAAAACATGAAAAAAATGAAGAGAAATGAAAACTAAAATAAAAAAGGGTCAACCTAATCATTTCACATGTGAATCCCAAGTTTTTACTAGTGTTGGCTGGGTATCTTAAACTATGTTGGGTATCATTCAAGTATCATTTGGATATCAAAGTGTGCGCACCAATGGATATTCCATATTTTGATATCTTAATTAATACCCAAAATGCTAATTATTCTTTTTGTGAAAACCAACAATTGAAAACCAAATGAGATTTACATCTAGTGAGAAAATCAAGAACCAATTGGGGTGATAATAAATTCCTAGGTAAAGGTATCATGATTAAACTAATATGGAACCTGAACCCTTGGATTTAACATGAAATTTTTTTAGCCAATAATTTCCTAGTGGTGTTATTTTTAACCATTGCACATTTAGGTTTTGCAAGCCTTCTTCAAGGACAAATAAAAATCCCTTGGAGAGAAGGCCTTTTCACTTGTGTTATTTTCTCCTACTTTTTTTTTTCTTTTGTTCTCACTCATCACATTACTCCTATCGCACGTCACATTATTTTGTTCAAATACCTTGCACTCACCCTTTTAGTTATTGTCGCAACCCTAACCTTGGCCTCGTGACCAAGGCAAAGGGCTTGCAAAGGTGTGAACCAAGAGGAAGCCCGAGAGTCAAAGCAAGAAGAAGAAGCCCGGGAGTCACATCACAAACTCCCGGGAGTGTTAAAAAGTGTGAGGGAGTATGAGGGAATGAACCCTCACACTCCCAAGGCAACTCCCACTTTGGGAGATGGAGTCCCATTTGGGGCGATTTCGGGACTCCCACTTGGGAGTCCCGGGAGAGAAAAGCCATTTGGATGTAGCCTCCGTGGCCAACCACAAAGTATACTATAAGGGGGAAGGTGGTGGCTTCCCCCAAGTCCGGGCCGTGGTGAGTCTTGTGTGTCCATGTTGCCCGTGGTTCATCCTAGCACCAAGGGTGCTCCAACTATGCACTAACCACTTTGTGTGGGTTGTGTGCAGGCTTGTGTGAGTGAGTGAAGCTTGTCAACTCTTCCTAGTCCCATCCCGGAGCTCCAACACGGCCCTCTACCCCTCAAAGAGTTGTGAGCTAGGGAGCGTGCTCCGACTCCTCCCTCTTCTGTTGTTTTCTACTTGGGCTCACATTTGAGTCCTTTAAGGAGTTGGGAGTGCGTCAGTTATTATCGTGTTTTGCACTACTTTGGTTATTTCCCTTGTTTTTGGCTTTATGTTTTATGTTTGTTTGGTATTATCCCCTTGCCCTTTGCTGTAAATGAGGGAGTGTGAAATTGTTGCACACAATTGTAATAAGTTTTCATTTTTTATTTTATTTTTTCATTTGCATTTTTTTCGTTATATTTCATTAGTTTGATTAAAGTAGACATGCTAATGGTTGAACACTTAAGAACTTAAAGGAGGTTGAATCCTCACCCCTTGTTCTTTTCCTTTTAATGTTAAAAAAATAATTATAGATTTCCACTTGGCGCTTCCAACGTCACAAAACTTGCTCAATTTGGTCAAGGAAAAGGGAATATATGGGATGTTTGGGTCCAAGCACAATAAAGTAGACATGAAAAGTAGTTATTTAACCTGCAATTTGACCTACCTTCAAATATGGCCATCAAAGTATGTCTTCATTGACAAATACAGTAGATGCAATTACATAGGTGTTTGGTCAACTTAAGGGACTTTTTTTTATGAGAAAAATTGCCAATAAAACCAAGTACTCATGCTACTTTCATGTTACTTTAAAACTCATATACGTTTGTCCAAATGTAGCCAAGTAAGTGCAAGTAAGGGCATACAATCTTAGATCTCCAAAAAAAACATATGTAGCCATGCATATGTACATGATGAACATTGCCATACCATCAAATTGTTGATTGCATGTTGTCTCTTGGAATAAAGTGTTTAAAGCATTGAAAATTGCCTATTTTCACACATACTTTTGAACTACTTTTAAAAGTTCAATTTTGACAAATGAATACTTTTTGGGAATTTCATTACACAATGAAAGGCAACATATTTTTTTCCACCCAAAAACATGTCTTTTTTGGGGGGTGAAAATTGAAATATATGTGTAGATTATAAAGTAAACAAGTTATGGCATGTAAATTTCAAAGGATACAAGTAACAATTAGTCAATCTAGACCGCTAATCTAAATCAGAAAAACCTAGGGTGGCTCTAAATGAAGGTGTTATGTTAAGCATTCCCCATTGGTCCAACACATGTCATTTTTAAAAAAATTGTCAAAGGGTTTGACCTCATGCAAAGTTTTGACACATGCATGAAAGTTCCAAAACATGTTTGAAACTAATATGGAAACCCTACCTCCTTGGATGTAGTCAAGCTTGTAATCGACATGTGGGAGATGGTATTCAAGGTGCATCACACATATTTGGTGGCACATATTTGTCAAAGTTCAAATGGGTGCTTGATTGGTGACATTTGTTTATGAAGGCCAAAATTGGTTTGCATGCCCTAGGAAGGATTTTACAACATTTGGCTGAAGGAGTACATAGAACTTTTGTTGTGTTTGAGGCACATGGAGTTGATGCTAAACTTCTTCATTACAAGGTGCTTTGAACCCTAATGTGCATTAGGTGTCATATTTTTCCAACCAAGTTATCTTAAAACATTATTTCAATAGGTGGGAAAGTTTGCAAGAGGTAAAAGTGTGTTTTTTACTATTGAAAAAATTACACGTGTATTGGGATAGTTGTAGGGAAGCATGCTAAGGTTTGAGTTTTTCAAGTGCAACCATCAAGTATGTCCAAAAAATTGCTTCCTAAAAGTTTTTGGGTTTCTTGGGGGCACATAGTCACTAAAGTTTTTAGGTGTATAGTTGACCCCACAATTGTGCAAATCCGATAGAAACCAAAGTTGCATGCCCTAGAAATTCCTTGCCAATTTTGAAGTTCATTGAACTTTTGTCGAATGTTAAAAACATTCAAATTTAGTGGCAAAGTTTTGATTGTAAGATACTTCATCCTAAAATGCATCAAGTAATCCATAAATGATTAATAGACACATTATGCAAGGTTCAAGTAGTTTCAACAACATAACGCTATAGTTGGGAAAGTTTGTGACATGTAAGGCCTTCACAAAATGGAGCTAGGCTTGATGAAAATTTTGCACTGCCATGTTTGGTGGGCTTTTAGCTAGGAATGATATGTATGTGACAAGAAGCTTATAATCCATTGAAGTTTTTTTTCATTGTCAAGTATTTTGTACATCATTACTTTCTATTGCTACTTGACTTGCATTATTAATATCAATGTTTATTGCTTGAAATTTCACAAATTATGTTGAAATTCCATGATTTGTACTCAAGTATAGACATAGTTGAACATGTTTGTGTTGGGGTTAATTGAAGTGGGTTCAAGCTTTTGTAGATGGGCAATAAGAAAAACGAGCACAAGAGTGCAATTGACAAGGAAGCATTAACATCAGCCCTTCAGGATGGATGCAAAAAGAAGAAGGCAAGGTAAAATGTTACACCCTTGTTGTAGCATATTCCACATGAAGGTGATTTATTTTATTATTTTATGGATAAGATGTTAACCAGGGTTTGTGATGGTTTGCAAATTTTAAGAAGGTTTTAGGTCTTTGATAATTAGTGTTGTTGAATGTCATTTTTGCTTAATTGTGTAAGTTGCAACAACAAGCTAAAAAGAAAATTTTATTGGTCCAAGGAAACATCACTAGAAGACCCATACGATGATTCATTCTTTGGTTCATCTATAAACAAGCCTCATAGGTGGAGAAAATGTATAGTAGAGGCTCAAAGGATGGTGGATGAACTTATAAGTGATGTGCATGAACTTGAAAAAGAAATGAAATACGCATTGTGTAAATTCTGGGAACATGATAAACTTCAAGATGTCTTTCCCAATTTTGTGCAAGAAATGAGAGACACCCAGAGATCACTTAAGGTCCTTGAGAATGTCAAATCAACCTATGGCCATATGGCTGCCAATAGGTCTAATGCTAACTTGATTTATTGAAATGCACTTTTGTTTGTTGTTGTGTCCTACAAGAGTGGTGCTTCATAAAGTTTCATCTCGAGGACTACAGGTGCCAGTAGGTATTCTTTAAGGAAAGCCATAGTGAGAAGGATTTATGTGGGTAGGTTGGGGAGAACATTTGGGAGGATTCCTCAAAAGAGGCCATGCGATGTTCTTAATGAACAAGACTCTAACCTTGTCAAGAAATGGTGGGATATTGCTTCTACAATTTCACCAAATACAAAAGATGTTAAGAGGAGATGAATTTTTGTGAAGATTTTTGAACAACACCCATCCATTACCTTTAAGAATCATAGGTATTTGTCCAACAATTTAAGTCATTTTGTATGCAATATTAGTTAGGTTCCCTTATTGAAGTTTTAGGAATTTGAACTTTGGATTGTACTTCTCCAAGTGTGAAATTTAATTCTTGCAACTATGTGGTTTGAATAGGTGCATTAGTTGCTAAAATGTGAATGTATACTCATTTATGTAATTGTCACGAACTGTAATCTACATACATATGCCTAAAATCCTAATCTTCACTTGTTAGGGACTTATTTGACTTGCTATCATGTGAACTTACTTACTAAATTATTAGCTTAGTAGTTGACATAATTGTAAAAGCTTCATCTATAGTTGTTTGGTTGTGTAGTCTACATGTAATTACTGGAAACCTAGGACTTAGGTACTTGTTAAGGCCTTCGTTTACTTGTAAACCATAAATTGTTACTTGCCCTACAAGTACTTTAGTACTTGAGGTAAGTGAAGGACCTCCATGTCTATTTGTGTAATTCATAATGTATTTACATCCATGTAAACCTACCTTGATACTTGTTGGGACCTTTGTTTACTTACTCTAATACTTCACTTAGGTGTCGAAGCTTCATGTGTATTTGTTTAGTTTGAAGTTTACTTACATCCCGTGGAGACCTTGGTCCTTGGTACTTGTTAGGACCTCTATTTGCTTGCAAAACTTTGATGTTATTTGTGGACAAGTATTTTAATGGATGAGGTAAGTGTATGACATTCATGTCTACTTGTCCACTTTGCAATCTATTTACATCCCATGTAAACTTGGTCCAAGGTATTTGTTGAGGCCTTCTTTTACATGGAACTTTACTATTACTTTCTATAGTACTCTAGTTTATTGTAGGACCTTAATGTCTACTTAGCTAGTTTAAAATTCACTTATCTCCCATGGATATTTGCTCCAGGGTACTTGTAGGGTCATTAATTTACATGTAGAACTTTTATGTTACTTGTTGCAAAAGTACTTTAGTACTTAAGGTAAGTATAAAACCTTAATGTCCATTTGTTTAGTTTGTGATTTACTAACATCTTTGTGGGGGCCTTCGTCCTTGGTACTTGTTGGGGCCTTGAATAACTAGATTTTTACACTCGTTTTATGAAAGAGCATCCAACATGCCAAGTCAGGTTGTGAGCTTTTGAAAAGTTTAAGCCTTACTACATGCAAAGATTAAAAGAAGGGAATACTTGCGCATGCAAATACCATGTGGAGATGGCAAAGTTAAGGCAAGGTTTCAATAACATGCAAACTGTGACAAAAGGCATACATGACAAAAGGCATTACAAGTGTTGCTATGATGTGTGCCTTAGTAGTATTGCTCCTGGTCATTATTCTACAAACTCTTGTCAATTCTTTGGTGTAACAAACATGTGGATGTCAATTCTTTATCCTATGATAGAGGATTCACAATGGCACAATTCCAAGTGCCTTGTAGGGCATTGCATCGAATGCAAGGTTGACATGTTGATCACATGTCCAAAAGAAGAATCATCAACGTGTTCCAAACTTATGCAATGGAAATGTTATGAGCTAGTGATCCATGGGAAGATGCATGTTGGGGTCGACAACAAGGTGTTGTGGTTGTACAAAGAAATTTCAGCACACACATTCCTAAAATATTTAAAGCCTAAGTTGCATAAATTATTTTCCATAATTATGTGGCTCAATTCTAGTAGGAACAATATAATTTTTTTCTCCAAACCTTTCTAGAGACATTAGACTTGTTTGTTGTAGATTTTGTTGAAAATTACACTTTTCAGGAGTTTAATGAAATTCAAGAGATGCATTGGCATTTTTTTCAATTGACAATACTAGTTCACATTTGCTATAGTTGGAATCTTGCATATATTGTTGACCCAAGTTCCATTAAAAACAAACTTGTAAGAAAATACCACTACTATATATCTGACGACACTAAATATGACACTTTATTTGTGCAACACTACTTTAAATTGCACTAGACCCATCTTACAAAATGTGGGCTCTACCCAAATGAACACATTGTGTGGTCTAATGGTTATGCTACACAATTCAAGTCCAAATGGACTTGGTACCATGTTGCCAGGTAATGGAATCCTAGTTGAGCCATCCATTTTTCTAAAATTCCAAAGATGTTTTTTAAAAACTCAATGACAACTTTGAATTTTTAAGAAACCTTTTTTTAATATATTTATTGGTAAATTTGGATTCCTTTAACATTTCTTTGATAGTTAGTGGTCAGTTTGGGTTTTTGAAATGTTAAATTTTAATAGTTTTAATGCCAAATTTGAAAAGGTGTGATTTGTATCCTCTTTTCCATATTCCAAACAACGTTTTGATGGGCTCTACAATTTTGAATTGTGGTGAAGCTCCAACTTCTTTTACATAATGTTAATTGTGGACTTTTAGGACAAATATCACTAGTTAGTTTGGGATTAATGACAAGGTAAATAATGTGGTTGATTAGTACTTTTGAAAGTCTTTGCCTTAGGTATCAATCAAAAACCAAGGATGTCACAGACTTACTGCATGGGTGTAGGATGATATGGTCCTATTTTGGTTTTGGCCATGGGAAAGGAATGCATGATGGTGTATGTGTAGTCCTTAAATAATAAATCAAAATAGAACAAATGAACATGGATTGCAAAAGACTTCAAAACGCAAGTGATGTGGTTTCATTCTATGAAAATAAGCAAATGGAAGGACATGTTGCCTACTCTAATGCCAAAAGACAAGTATTTTGGTTCTTTCATTTGGTGAAACTGGAAAATGTAGATAGGAGTGTAATGTGGGATTATAAGAACATTGTAGGGACACGATCTTTACATTTTTTTGCTTCAGTTTCCCATAGAGATGTCACTTATTGAATTTGAAAAAACTCGCATGCTTTTGCCTTGAATGTATGAATGACAACCCTAATTTTTGTGAGAATAAATCAGAAGTGTAGCCATGGAAGCTTCATACATTGGAGCCCATAAATATCACACAGGTAAATATACACCTCTTTCTATCTAATAAAGCCTTTACCTTATGAATAATACTTATAAATTATTGTTATTTTTTAATATCCACCTTTTTTGAATTTTGATTTTGGTTGTCATGCAGGTTCAAAACATTATGTAGGACATGGAATAATCTAATCTTGAATTAGAAGGATTTAACATGGATGAGGATATTGAGAGTGAAGTAGCAAAGGTTGAAGTTGGGGACAACTTTGTTATAATATCAGATGAATTGGAGAATGGTGAGCATTTTATGTCATACTATGTGATAAGCCATTACATTGATGTGAGGCCACATTTGAAAACGATTGGGGAAACCAATGGTATGAGGGTGACATGATCTTGCAAAGCTTTTGGTATCACCATGTGCCCGGTCAAAGAGGTCAACATACATCATATAGATTGTTAAATGATGCCTTTCTAGCATTTGCATACTCACACTTGGTCCTAAAATCAAATTTTCCAATCCTACCAAATGCCACTAGGAAAGGGAACCCATGGTTTAGAATGCTTTTAAAAGTCAAGGACAACTTAATAGCTACAATAGAAGATATATTGAACTATGGCCAAATTTGACTTTTGTGAAACATCCTAATTTTTTGGATTACTAAGAAGTTGGATCCCTTTTTGACTTGAACAATTTTACTGTACAACATTACTCCAATGTTTTAGTACTTTGGACTTCCATGATTTAAATTTAAATATTTGCATAGTTGTTCAAAAAATACTAGAGAATAATAGGTATGCTATTGTGAACAAATGTAGGTATGTGAGCCTTGTTTTATGGACTTTAAATTATTTTGACATTGTATTATAAAAGGGATCCTTTGTGTAGATTAAAAGTTAAGCTAGAAGAGTGATCAAGTCTATTGGTGGGATGGGGGCACCAACAAATCAATGTCATTGGTCCTACAATCAATAGTAAGGTAGTAATGCAGTTGTCTCTAAATTTTACAATTTCAATGTTGAAATCCCAAATTTTTCATGAAATATCTAAGCCTTTTTTTATTTGATTAGTATTTGGTAGGAAATTTCCATGAGCATAAGGATTCAAGATATATCGGGCATTAGCTTCAAAATATGGGAGTTAGGGTTAAATAGGTGAGCACTTTGTTCCTTTTCATTTTTACATTTGTTTTGTAGGCTCTATTAAGGTTACAAAATGTTTTATGTCATGGGTTTCCTAACCCAATTTGTTGTAGTGTTTGGGCATGCAACACGCATGTAAAAAAAATTCACCACCCTATTACATCCTGTAGCTAATGGCATTGTTTGCATCTACAAGCTTGCCTTGGAAAATAATACTTTAGCTTTCAGAGAATTAGGTAATGTGTGTTTTCCTTAGGAGTATAGTCCATGGAATTTGTGATTGGCTATACTGAACATTATTTGTTTAGTGTTCATTTAAGGGCATTTGTTAGGACAAGCCATTTGGAGATTCCTAAAAGCCAATAATTTAGAAAACCTAGATATTCATAGGTTAATTCTTTTTCAATTGTACCAATTTGTGACCCAAAAAAATCAAGAGGCCAAGTAGATCTATGAGTTAATTGTTGAACTATAAATTAGTAGTTCATCCCCATTTTAAAAACCAACACAAACTACCAGCTTGGTTGGAATTTATGGATTGGCATCAATTGATGTTTTCTTTTCTTAGCGGGTTCAAGGTCCCATTTGTCATTCTATCAAATTTGCAATGCTTTATTCACATAGCTACATTTGTATTAATATGTAGTTTATTTATTTTATATGTCCATTCTGTTTTACAAATATTCCTTACACAAATGTCTTATAAGACCAAATTGTTTGGGTTTTCATATAGCATAGTGTGTCTGCTAGTAAACATGTAAAGCTCATTAATGATGTATTCTTGTTTCATCCATGTATGTTGGATAAAAAAATGCATGCATGCAATTGGATTTAACAATCATTTGTTTTTGCAAGCAATGTGTTTGGGAATTTTATTTTTTTTCACAATACGGATGTTTAAGCAACTTAACATATGGGTGGATCAATGGGGAGCCCAATAATGCCAAGGGGGGAGGTAGTATTTTCTAGCCTTAATCATGCTTAATTCAATAATACTAGTATTCTTGTTACAAGGTAATCATGCTAGCTAAATTACTTGGGGTGTATTAATATCGACATTGCATATGTTAATGCCCTTTGTAAGTGAATATTTATGAACAAATGTGTGTACACTTTATTCATTAACTTTCATGCACATGAAAAATGTTAAAGGCCCAATTATTGACAGTTGGGTCGATGGGTAACATGTTTTCACTCAATTATTGAAGTAATTCAATACTTAATGTCTTAAACTAACTAAGTAGCTAAACTAGTTGGGAGCTATTAAGTAGCCACTGTACCTAAAGTAACTCCAATAATTAACTGCTGCTACTAAACCTAGAGTAACTATTAGTTAGTTAGTGACAAGTATTAATTAGGTAGTAATTACTAGTCCTAAAGCTACTGAACCTACAAACTAATTGTAGGTAGCTACTAATTATATTGATTAGGTCATTAATAACTATTATCTAGTAGTTGGTTATTACCTATATTTACTAATCACTAGCAGCCACTTGTCATGCCCGTATGCATGGCCTCATACATGATGGTCGATTATGGGCATGCCAATCATGCCTTTTAGAGTTAATGTACAGTTTTAAGGTTAATGTACGTTTTTAGGTTATTGTATGTTATTAAGTGTTTTAGGGCTATGGCTTGTTTAGGGTTTCAACTTGTTAACGGCTATATAAAAGGCCAAGCTCTTCCCTTATTTTGTTAGTTTTTCTAAAATTCCTTTGTCAAGGAGAGTTTCTTCCATAGTCAAACTGGATTTCTAAATGTTCACAACGGTTATTACACGACCATCCTTTACATACACTACGTTTTCTTTCTTTTTTTTTCAATTTAATTCTAGAAAAACTACTCTTTGTCACTTAATGTTGAAAGCGCCAAATTTTTCCTGGCTTTGAGTTTCTTGGGTTTATTTTGCTTGTTGGTTTCTTGTGTTCTTGAGTTGCTGTTACTTCTTTTTCTTTTTCTACTCTTGTATTGCAGCTACAACAAGAACAATAACCATAACTAGCAACAGCGCAAGCAAGGGAGAAGGGACACTGGAAACAAACTACAAGTTGTGAAGTTCTAAGTTTCGAAGCTTCGAAGGGAGGAAGGAGTGAGGAGCTCCAAAGCTTGTTCATTGCCAACTTTAGGTCTTGGGAGCATGCACATGCACACACACACAAAAGGTTTGATTTAATACAAGATCTGCACCAAGTGATGCAACCCCACATACGCTTACTTGCTTTCCTTGTACATGGGTTTTGAGGTTAGCATCTGGGTTGTGCACTTTTGTGTGTTGTAGTCATGTAATGAGTAGCCTGTGTAACAGCTCTAGAAGAAGAAGAAAAAGAAAAAGAAAAAGAAGAAGAAAATAAATTTAAAAAAACACAAAGTAAAAGAAAAAAAAATTTCTTTTTTCTCTTTTGCACGCCATCGCTACAAAACTTGCGAACGTGGATTGCTTTGCAACATCATCGCAATTACCATCTGTTCCATTTTGTTTTATTCTATTTCGTTCCCGTTTTCATTCCCATTCCATTCGACGTCCGTCACGAATCCGTTCGACATCTGTTGCCGTTTCGTCCACCGACATTCGTCCACAAATGCTAGTCCATTGACATCCGTCCACAGATGTTAATCCATTGATGTTCGTCCACATATGTTCGTTTTTTTACCGTTCATCCTTGTCAATGCACTATATTCTTCAAACCATATGTTTTGTTAGAACTTTGTAGCTAATGCTCTGTATTGCTACAAATTTTTGGGGCATGGGACAACACCATGTCCTCGAATGATGAGAACACTACTGCTCAGCCAGAACCAAGGTATTAGCTACAAAGTAACACACAATCATTTGAGTCAATTCCTTTGAATTCACGATCTTCATGACGATACCATCAAACATTTATAGCGCCACCATCATCTAGTATAACTCCTACCAGGAATTCAAGTTCAAGTTACACTACATCAACGATACATCAAAGTCCATTTGGAGGGGTTAATTAGTGGGGTACGCCTGCTGTTACACCATCTTTCACACCATCACCATATATTCCGCTGCAAGCTATGACTCTACACCCATATACACCATGGAGGTTAATAGTTCTTTTGGGAGAATTGAAAAGTTCAGCGAAAGGCCAAGTACCATTTCTTTGGGGGAATTCAAGGCAATTTTCTTAAATGTGGTTTATGAATTGGAGCTCAAGTATGGCGCTAATTACACCAAGGCGTTCGCATTCAAACAACTAGCCTGTTATGTGCACTATCAAACATTGGATGTCTACAAGCAACATTCTCTGAGGATTTTGGGCATCACCCAGATCCCCAATTTAGCTTATGCCATAGCCATCATCATCGCCTCTCAAGCTACACTATAAGCTACCATTGCACATCATGGGACTATGCCTAATAATGCAGATCTGGTACCTATTTCAATAAACCTTTCTCCTCAACAACTCATTCATGTTATCGCAAACATTCCTCCCACCATCAATGCACTAGCTTTTGCTGATCCAATGGGGGAATTTTTTCAAGTTCTTGAGCTAAAATTTTTGGTTAAGAGTTTTGAAAAAAATTTGTTGCTCGCCACCTTTTTTTGGCAGAAGGATGAAACCCTCAAGATGCTCTACAAGAAGCTTCTCAAGCTTAAAAATGATACTTAGAACATCACAGACCTGGAAGCTGCCCATCGGTATCTTCGTTCGTTGGAAAGTACTCCAACACTTTATGCGTAGGTTTTGGAACAAATTTTTATAGAATTTGTAAATTCATACATTTTGTTGGATGTGTAGAACATTTCTAAAAAGTTGGAACTAGCTCATGCACATTATGAGGTTAGTACTATGAGACCTCCATCACGTTCAAGGCCTCAACCTCCACCAGCTGCGCCAACCAGATCATCACATTCTTCTTCAAGGGCTAAAGCGATACACTCAATTACACCCATCCTACCTTCTTACAACTATTGTGGCAATCTTGCCCACAAAGTTAATGAGTGCAACATTCTTTCCGAGGATCTCTTTTGTGATTATTGTGGGAAAGGACATTAGGAAATTGTTTATTTTGCCAAGTTCTCAGAACATAAGCAATTTCGATTACCACAACAAAATTTGCTAGCATCTTTTGTTGCCTTTCAACCAAAAGCCAAGGCACTTCAACCTTCCATTCAAGCTTTCCTCACCAAAGGTAATTTCAGTAAGAATGCTAAGAAGAAGGAACACAATGTTGACAAAAGGGAGGTTGTCGCAACCCCATTTTGGCCAAGTGTGGGGGTGAAGCCCAACACTTGGAAAAGTTGGAGATTTGGAGTCCTCCGAGACTCCCGAATGTTCAGAGCTCAACAACAAGGCCCAAAACACCTCTCATTGAGGTGTTCTTGGTTTTATTGGAAAGTTCTTGAAACGTAGATATCGAAAATGGCCTCGCATTGGCCATTCGGACATCTGCAGCCCAAGTTATGGGCAAAAGAAGGGCCGGGAGTCAAACTGGCAGTTTGACTCCCG
>Ga0116231_10002327_pt1 | contig 39701 bp, 35 predicted proteins | sample S1TSphgellanicum_2_FD_89695 | JGI IMG/M metagenome (GOLD analysis project Ga0116231, IMG submission 89695) | Host-associated microbial communities from peat moss isolated from Minnesota, USA - S1T2_Fd - Sphagnum magellanicum MG | ecosystem: Host-associated > Plants > Peat moss > Unclassified...
TCAGTGGGTAGTCATGGCAGCTCGTCACTGCCGTTCATGATGAAGGTGATGGTCTGTCACTTTGTGAGCGACTCTCATGAGGTTATGACTGCACTCATTGTCATGTTACCTTTAATTGTTGTTATGGAGATTTCTCCGCAACTTCATCAATCTTTCCATAGTTGTTACCAACTTCCATTTGTCATTGCATATAATGCTTTAAAATACTGAAGCAGGGGCTGTGCTTTGGATATAGAAGTGGAAAGCTGAATCCTCTGTGGGGTCTTCATCAGAGATTTCCAGTTTTGACATATACAAATTTGTGAGGCCTTCGGGTTCAGTGCCTGAGTAGGAACCTATAAATTTCTAAGCAGCTGTGTTCGCATGTTGGCAGCCCTATGAGTTTATAGTGGGATCAACTCCAGGCAAAGAGCGCAAGCGTGAGTTTGTCGATAATGCAAATGGATTATACTCTGCTCAAGCTTCACCTAAACCTCCCCCTGCTCTGTATACTATCACAGAGGGCATGCGCGTTGGTGGAAAGGTACCTTCAGAATTGCTGCTGCCCTGTTCTGGTTTATTATAAGCAAGTCTTTTTTTTCCTTTGAACTCTTTTTCCTTATCAACATGATGCCATATAGGTGTATGACTGCTGTTTGATGGCGTTCAAACATGTTTTCAGGATGCCAAAAATTAATACCGTTGTTTAGTGAAACATGGAGAACTGTTATTATTGCTTGGTCCAAACTCAAAGCTAATGTCTGTAATAGGCTGAGATTTGATTGTTCCTAAGAGGCCACATTTAGTTTATGAGTTTCAATTGCCAGAAAATTCAGGTCATTGGGGTCCAGGGATTATCCATCATGCACTGCAAGACTATTGTGTAATGAAATAGCCAGAATGAGGTAGTAGTGTCTGTGCACTTGGTAGACTAATGAATCGAACTGGGGTGTATGTGTGCAGCGAACAGTGATTGTACCTCCAGAGGCTGGATATGGCTCCAAGGGCATGAATGAAATACCTGTATGTTTTCTGGATTGAAATTGTGGTCTGCTTAGGGAATACAGAGAGTGTAATCTCTTCTCAACTTGGGGATGGTGATGCATGCAGGTTTGTCTTGAATGACAGATTTGTTCAGAGTCCTAGTTGCTTTTGAAATTTTGATCTACAACTTAGGACCCGGAAAGTAGCCATAATGGGGGTTGTGTATGAATTGATGCAGCCAGATGCAACATTTGAACTGAATGTGGAGTTATTGGAATTGAAGAAAATGCCATCAAGTTAGCAATAAAACCTACACCAGGATGCCACAAATTTTCACCTCAAATGGTCAGAAAGCTCCCTCTAATTCCATTTATTGATATTTCCTAAGACTCAATTTTGTATTCACTGGTAGTGATGTCGTGCCTTAAAGGTGAGTGGTATCATCAACACCCAAAGTGCTTGGATCTAAATTGTTGAGAATTAATAGTTACTAAATTTGCTGCCATATGAAATGACAACTGGCAGAGCATCTGGGCCTGCAAAGTCCAATTCTTCCACATGTTTGGGTTTCATCATTCCATATAGCTATATATTGTATATTATAAGTCTTCAAATAATTTTTCTTCTCATATTGTGGTAATGGAAAATAATGCTTTAATAACTCACCATCAGAAAAATGGTGCATGAGACAACTTGATTCTGAATTACAAATTCTCACATTTTTCTGCAAAAATTGGAAATGATCCCTGCTTCTCTGGTAGGACAGATTTACTGTCCACAATAGGAGAAGGCATGTTGGTAGTTGGTACATAGCAAATATGGTCTTAACAGTAACAAATAATTTATGATACAATCCACTGTAGGAAATGGCATGTTGGAACTTGGTATATAGAAAAATAGGGTTTAAACAGGAACAAGAATTTTAACCAGTCTGCAGAGGGAGACACTGGATGGGAAGACAAGCCACAGCTGCGGTTGCTTCCAAGTGGGGAAGATCAAGTTTTGGAGTGTTATTCTGAATTGGATTTGTTGAGTATGTCACTGCTATCATTGATATGCTACATGAAAAATCTTGCATGTTTATTATACCAGAAACCTTGATCACAATACACAATTTTGCAAAAAGGATTGAAGCCTAAGTTTGTGCTTGGGTATTAGAGGGTTTTTTGAACTACTTTTGTCATGAAAAAGTTAAAAGAGATCATAGGTAATGCTTTATAAATGCAAGAGTTAAAAGAGACAATTGAATGCAATGCTGATGAATGTTTACATACCCTCAATGTAAAAGGTTTGTATCGTTGAACTTTTGGGTGGTGATTCAATAGTTGTTGCTCGATAATGCCAAGGATTTTCTTTTTCTTTTCAAAAGTTGCTTTTGTTTACCACCTTGGGAGAGAGAAAGGGCTCCTTATTTTGCAAATACATTGTTATATCAATATTGGGATTTTGCATTTCAATAATGTTAAGCCAGCTGGTATGCAATAATTGACTGGTATAAGTATGTAACAACTATTTTTTCCCCCATTCATACAAAACTAATCTAATCCAGAATCACATTTGACATGAGACATCCAACACAACAAACAATGTTGAAAATTTTTGAGTTTCAATATGCTCAATGCTTTTATTGCTTGCATGCCCAACAAAAAGGTCCAAGAGATGCACAAAAATTCTGCCCAGAATGTAGAGTGCACGAAAATAAAACGCAAGAGAGTTGAAATTCTGCATAAACGTCCAATGTCAACTCAAAAAGGTATTGTTCCTTAAAACATCAACGAATCAAACATATTCAATATTTAACTTCTAGAATTAAGGTTGTGGGAGCTGCACATCAACAACAAACATCTAAGAAATAGTCTGCAGAATATCGAATGATAACAAAAGGCAACATGAGTAACATGAGGTAAAAGCATGCTGAAATTGTGCATTTGTCTTATGCGAGTTCAAGAAAATTATCCCAAAGTGAGTCAACGTGAATGATGAAGACTCATCACCTAACTTACAAAACTGAAATCCCATTGATTGTGGGAGTTGGTCATCACAATCAACATTCAAGAAAATAGTTTGCAACATGCTTCAAATTCCACATTTCTTGCTGTGTACTGCCACACTATTCCTTCTCCAAAAGCAACATTGGATTATTGCACATTAATCCTCAAATACACCTTTCTTCTAAAGCTTATCTTTGTGCTCCTCTAGGATTACATCTTCAACTACAAAAAAAATCCTCAACACCTTTGCTTGCAAAATGACAATCACACTTAATATTAGATGGCCAATTCTTTTGTATCATGACTAATATGTCAAGGTTTTCCACACCAACATGATATTGCTTCAAGCTTATGATCACATCACAAATGTTGAAGATATGTTTTGTCTTAATTTGTTAGCTAGGAATGCTCAAGAATTATTGGGTCAAAAACCCAACATTTGGAAATTTGCTTTTGTGTTCTGTCCACCACTATAAAGGAAAGATGAGATCTTCAATAAATGCATCAATACAATGATACAAAAATAATTCTGATTTAAGGAAACCTTCATTTTTTCTCTATGTTAAACAAGAGCCTTGAATAAGGGTTTATTGGGCACAATTGGATATAATGTAAGTGCAAATGTATGTCCTGGATTTAAAAAATCGAATACCTTTCACCATCATTGGAATGAGGACCTTGTTGTCATAGTCCTCTACCACAATGTTGGTTTTTTCAAGCCCAATCTACTCCTTGATGCACTGTGTTCCCCTATACCTAAGGTTCAACATTTGTGCCAACATATTGTTGGGAGCCATATTTTCATCTAAAGCAACATGGAAAGACAAAAAGGGTTGCAAGCCAAATATTGCCTCCCCTACCACCTTTGCATAAAGGATTTCCAATTTTAAATCAAAAAATTTACACTACAAGGGGGGAATACTTGTTGCCCTACAAGAGTATTCCCCATGAAGCTCTAAAGACAGGGTAATGGCAACATGTAAATCATCAAATAAAAGCTAATAACCCCTCTATTGATTCAAAATGCGCTTTTAACCATAGGGCCCAAAATCTCAATGACCATTTAAATTGTAACCCATGTAGGTACATTAGGAATGTTGGCTTGCAAATGTAACAACTATTGACCATAACACAAGTTTATGGCAATAACATATTCTAGAGTTTCCTAAAACAAAATCACTTTTGACACATATGGAGTGTTGACCGGGGACTTCAATGTTTGTGAAATTCTCAACACATGTAAGGTCCCATTCTTGCCTACCTTTCCCAAACTTTTTAATCCCATTGACAATTTTTTGCAAAGATGATTATGTTTCTTATAGAGACATTTCCTTCATGTTAAGACAAACCTTTTCATTCGTCATCACATATTGACAAGCTTTTGACATGATATGCCCAAAACTAAAAGATCTTACATAAGGTTTCTAAAGGTCCGATGTTGTTCATAAAACCACATTAGATAGGGTAATAGCAAGCATGACCATATTTTTGCCTTCATCTTTAACATTAACAAGGGGTTCCAAGTATGTTAATAAGAGTCAAGGACTATGGTGACTTTCAAAAAATCCTACAACCCCATGAATTAGAAAATGAACTACATGAGTTAAAAAACTTAAAAGGTATTTTGGTTCAATGGAAAATGTTTCTATATTAGTGAATTTTCATCTCAATATTTTTTTTGAAATTTTGAAATGTTTCATTTGTTCATTTATTAGCTTGGGTAAATAGCTCCTTTTCACTTAAAATGTCCTTTATTCTATGTGAAATTAAACCATTCATTTTCAAAATGCATGGAAGCCCATATGTCGATGATTATGAGGGCTTATAATTTAAAGAAACTTGACTTTGTGTTTCAATGTGGTGATACATTGATATATTTTGAACATGTTTTTGACTCTTGAAAATACATAATCTGAAAAACTTCATTGAAGAAAAATGTTCTTTGATATATATTAAAAGGCTAGGTTGCAATTTCATGAAAATTTTACATCTTATTATGTTTTTCCATATGGTTTATTAATATCATTTTTGAATTTGCATGGATAATTACCAATTTGTGATATTTAATGAAAAATTTGGTACCATAAAATAATCTATTAGTAACTACATGTTATTTGTTGTTTCAACATCAATTTCCCTAAACATCGAAACACACTATGCTAAATTAATATTGTAAGAGACATCAACATTGAACAACCCTTTGAGATTAAGGGATTTTTCATCAAATGGATGATAAATACATTATGTAATGTGATTTCATGTAATTTTGGGAGAAACTATTTTGTACATATAAGGTACATGAGTGCTTCGTAAATAAAAAAATTCTAACCTTGGGTTCAATGGTTCCTATTAGTATACTTTGACCCAAGGATTTTATCAAAAGAATTGAATTTTGCTAAAAGGTGAAGCCCTTGAAATGTTTGGGGCCTTAAACAATCCAATGGTAATGTGACAAGGTACCCATGGGTCATTCCTTGATAATGAAATGCACAATGAATGCAAAAATGTTGAACCTTATGGGCTTATCTTAAACATCCATAAGTCAAATGTGATGGTAGTAGTTGTAGAACCTCCAAAAGTAGGAAGCACATACATTCTCATTGTTTTGGCTAATATTGCATGTATATGTTGCTACACAATTGTTTTGCCAAAAAAAAATGACATTTTTCCATTTTTCCACATGACCAATCAAGAAAGAAATGGACTTTCTATATTAAATAGAACCTCATTCCCCTTTGTTACAAACAAAACCAAATCCTCAATAAACAAGATTTGAATTGGATAATTTTTCCTATATGGATTATCACTCCCAAAATATTAGGTTATGGTAAAAAGGTGTACCACTTTCCTTTTCTTCCCACTTTGACATCCAAGATCCACCACTTGAGTTGTTGCTACCTCCTTTTCAAATTTGTATTTGCCCATCTTGACATCATGTTCACTCTACACATGTTTCTTCATGGATGTGATTCCATAAACATAATTATATTATACAATCCCCTTGCAAGATCTAGTGGTGCTTTAGGAACTCAAAATTTGTTCTATGGAGTGGGATGATTGAAAACATTGCATGACTTGGATAGCTCCCACATCAATTTCTTGGCTGAGTGTTTTAAAAAAAAGGCTTAAATTGATGTTGCCTAATGGAATGCAAACCAAAAGCTTTGGTTTTTTGTTAAATTTGCAAGTCAAACCCTCCAAAGAGTTTTGTCTTTTGTAACATGGATCTTTTTGATAGTCTCATTAGATTGAAACACATATTCATTTGCAAACATTGTTTCCCTTCTTAATCCCCATTATCCCCCACAAAACCATACATGAGAAGGTCATCACCTTCCGTAACTTTTGATGCAACAAAAGAAAAGCAATTGATGACCAATATATAAGCAAGAAAAAAAAATGCAAGGTTAGGGTATAAGGCTTCCAAGAGCGTTAAAACAAGACTATAGTAGGCCAATAACAATGGAGGATGCATTGTGTTTATAGTGTGATGATGACCTTTGTTTGCATATAATTGATTGATGGTCTTGTTGTGCATGTGAAACAATGGTGAATTTAACAAAAGAAACAACCATATCTTCAAGCACAAACTTGACACTCACACAAGACAAGCATTCACCCAATCAACAATATGACAACACCATAAAAAAAATCACAATACTGACACAATCCAACGTAGAATGAAAAGCACCCACACATAAAGTGCCACCATTGCATGACATTTACAACAATGAGGATTCATGATTACAAAAAAACACAAAGCACAAAGTGTAAAGTAAAAAACACAAACCTTTTAGGTTTTTCAAGAGGTGTAAAACAAGTAATTCATCGCATAATGGCTTTGCCTAATGTTATATGACCATGATCAATATTTTATTCCAAAGACCAACTCCTTAAAAAGGAAAATAAAAAATCTTTAGGAGTATTTTATTTTTTGAAATTGAATAATTATTATTAATTAATTGTTTGGGAGGCATGTGCTAAACTTGCCAAGGTACTATAATATATGGAATGTTTGGAATCCAAAATTTTGAAAACTGAAATGGTTGGATTTTGATGTGTGAATATTGAAAGTTGAAAACTAAAATTTGAAATTTGTATGTGAAATGTTTGGAATTTGAAAATTTTACAATTAAAATGTTTGAATTGCGATGTGTGAATATTTCAAATTGAAATTTCTATGTGAAACGTTTGGAATTTGAGAATTTGAAAATTGAAATGTCTAAATTTGGATGTGTGCATATTGAAAGTTGAAAATTGAAAATTGAAATCTTTTTGTGAAATGTCTGGAAAGAATTTGAAAATTTGAAAATTGAAATGTCTAAATACTGAAAATTGAAATGTCTAAATATCGAAAACTAAAAACTAAATGTCTAAATATTGAAATGTTTGAAATGTTTGAATTAAAAACTAAAATGTCTAATGAGTCCTTTGTTTCAAGGATAGTGGAGATGTGTTTTTTTAAACAAGGGTTGAAAATAATACAAAGATAAGTAAGCAATGCATTTTTTAAAAACTTATGAAGCCTTGCATTATCTGGGGTATAAGTTCTATGGCAATAGTAAAAGCAAAGCTTTGAGAAGGAATTTTTGATGGTAGGGAATGAAGGTGTTTGATTGCCTAAAAGCTGTTTATTGTTCTAACTCCATGTCTTCCACCATGGGAGACACATTGTTGATGTCCATTTGAACCTCTGCCCTTCACTTCTAGGTTCATTTTTCAATGTGACTTATTTCCATTTTTAACCTGGTGACCATATCATCCATCACACCAAGATCTCGGAAAAGTGTATTAGCTAGATTGTTGTAATCCATAAAAGCTTCAAGGTTATGTGCAATTGCTATGACCATATGATTATGTTGTAATTTCATATCTTGGAGAAGAGGTAGAATGGTGGGAATCAGACTAGAATTCCTTAATGTAGCTACACCTGTTGATGAGGATATAAAAACTATGACAAGTGAGAGGAGAGCTTCAACAAAGGAGACTGAGTATCCAAGTGTGCTTGCCATAATGGACCCAATAACCTTCTGCATGAAATTAAGTAGAATACCCGAATGGCCACCAACACTGATAACAGTCAAAATATTAAACTCCTTAGGCCTATCTTGTGTCTGAGTTGCGAAAGCCAACAATGCTAATATGCAAATGTCCTTTGGAATAGTCTCTTCACCCCGCAACAAAGGCACCAACTCATCCACAAATTTTGGTTCGTTAATAAAGAAGGTAGTAAGGGCTTCATGATCATGATTAGATTCAAGGAGCACAATGAATGCAAGGAGGCGTATACATATATATTGCCTCTTTAAACTAAGATTCACAAATGTCCTTGCAAATTGAAATTGAGTAAGGAACATGAACTTGAGATTGGGAAGAACCTTCTATTGTTCCACAAGTTGTTGTAACAACTCAAGATCCCCCTTTGATCACTTGTGTAGGTCATAGATGCGAATGACTTGGAGTTTAGTCAACTTTGCTTGATGATTGTAGTGAGATTCATCACCGGCCTTTACATAAAACTCAAAGTGCAGAGTGGCCCCCAATTTGTTGGCATCTGGGTCACAACCATTCTTTATTGCATGAGCAAGTAACCCTAAACCTTCTTCTTCCCCTCCCACCCTTGTGACAAGGAGAAAAGACAAGCATTTAGGGTTGCATCCCCATGCCACCGCATTCCTTGGTTTGATTGCATAGGCTTCTTCACAAACGTTGCCAATGTCTATAACATAACAACTACTATGTTTGGATCCATTGAAGTAAATGAAGATGACATGTTGTAGACATGCAACAGAACAATAATCGATTATGATCCACTGCAATGATCTACAACCTCTAACCTATAACAAAAAATAATGTTCTAGTAGTAAGAAGAAAAATGCAAAGAAGTGGAGAATAGGATGGAAAACTACCTAGAATTATATAAATACTTGTTGGCACAATTTTCAAGGATGATCAATGTCACCTTTAAAATTTGTAGAATTGCTTCGTTTGGGAAAGGGTCATCTCCTTCTAGGAAATTACCTTCCAATTGCAAATCCTTCCTAGGTTTTATAAATGTTTCAAAAAAAACCTCAAAGTGGTTTATTAATTCCACCTATTGGTAAAAGTCCCTTTACAAGCAAGCAAGCAAGCAAGCGCGCTCCAATCATCATCATATCCATCAAAGGAATCAACACAAAAATGCACTCTAAAAAGCTATTCCTCGCTTTTCTTCAAAAGACCTGAACAAAGAGCTTGGTTGAAGAAGAGAATCCTTGTAGCTTTTGCGATGGTTATCAAAACCTACAACATTCAACTACCTAAAAACCTAATGTACTTAAGGTTACATCCACCCAAACATGAAAAATTACATCCATGTGAAAATTTTCATTCTATGAACACTTGTCATCTCCAAATTGGCCAATGAGTGAGCAAATTTTTTATTCCCAAGTCCAAATCCTGCACATATGCATAGACTCTTCCCTATGGGCAAAACCAACAGATGATTACCAACACACCACAATGGCCACATCAAACAACCACATCAAATCTTTCAAATCTTAGGGTTACTTGAAGACACTTGAACACATGAATGTTGACAACAACTAGCAACTAACAACCAACATGAATGAAGTTTTTTTTCGTGATGATCTCTTCAAATCCTTGCAACTACCAAATTGATTTATGTTGTGCAAGCTTCATACCATACCAAGAGAAATCAAAAGATTTAAGGTTTAAGTTGGAATGCATATCGAGGTTTTACAACTCATATAAAAAAGGTATGATAATGAATATGTATAAAAAAAACACATTCCAAGAAGAACATAAATAATCCCTTGGGTATCTCCTTGTAAAGGACCAATTTGGTTTGGTTTTACAATATCATTGCAAATACCATTGATGATACCAATTGAACACCGTATACTAGTACAATACTAGTGATTACTATCAGCTACAACACAGTTTTCACAACCTTGTTAATGTGAGTAGGAATTAGTTTTAATAATTGGCCACATGATACAATCACAGAAAACAATCTACGAACTTTTTAACCCATTAAATCATATATCTTTGTGCCATTGTTTTACTTAATTTTGATGTTGTGATGTTATAAGGATGTGTAAATACATTCTTGTTATGCGAATGCTTAGGCCTTGTCTTAAAGCTTCACTACACACACTCAAACACCATTACAATTGGGTATCATGTGATATTGCAACCAATTTATAAAATGGAAAAGGACACCTTATGTTTATTTGACCTTTATAGACTCACCTCCCTCCTTTTACAAACCTACCTTGACTTGCTTCCCTCCCTTTACAAACCTACCTCCCAATGAATCCCCTGTGGTTACAATAGTCCTTGGTTATCTTTGCTTCAAGGAATTACCAACCTAGTGTTGGCCACTGTCACTCACAAATTTGAAATCAAAATCTGCAGTGTTCTGACATATTGATATCCTTGGGTGAACTACATCATCTATAGCCCATATTCATTGTCAATTCTTAGCACTTGTGCATCCTCCATGTAATCCATGTTGTATTACACAACTATAGTTGGCACACATCATGTGGCTCTAACATTCTCTCTATATCTCACACCCCTGAAAACTGTAAGCACCCTGGTTCACGAACATGAAAGTTAAGTTTGTGCATGACACCACGACATTGCATGAGGTGATTTAGGTGGTTCTTGAATGGCAAAAGGGAGCTTGATTGGAGTAGTGAATAGAGCTGCCCATTGTGTGGAAAGCTTGTTACACTGATGACCAAATCTTGCAATGTATACGTGTCCAAGAATTTCAAGTGATGTGTTCCAACACATGATCATGCAAGCCAATACAAAATCCATGCTTTTATGCAACCCCTTTTATGCATAGTAAGTGAAGTACTAAATAAGTGGGACCAAGGCATCTTAATCCTCCCAACAATTGATCATAGCAAGTAGAAAGTAGAGTCATTGAACCACACTTGCACCAGAAACTAAAGAATGAAAAGGTTGTGACCAAGTCTTAAACAACCCCACTAAAAGTAATTTTGCAAATCACCCGACCCCATGTGGCCTGTCAGGGTGTTGATTTGTGGACTTGGGTCATTCAGATAATTACAGGTGCATTTTTGGCTATTTGAAACACATTTCATGCAGACTCTGATTCATAAGAATTCCCAAGATAGAAAGATTGAGCCTTCCAATCTGTATATACACTGCTGGCCCAGCCAGACAAGAAGACCCTCAATTAGATTGTACACCTATATTTGCTGCCTAAGCCACTCTTGCTCTTGTGTGGAGCAGGCAGCACAAGTAATGCAAAGTGAACTACTACTGTACACAGTCATCATTTACACATAAAAAAAAGTCCAGATATTGTGCTGATACCTCTGTCACAATTAGGGTGACTTCCCAAGGTCAGCAGATCTAATCAAGTCATCCAGATCCTTCTGTGAGGATTGTGAAATCTGCTTGGCTTATCAAACATGGCTCTGAAATAGAGTCACTGTGGCTATATGTCCATTCTTCATGACCTGTCACATCAGCCCCAAAAAAGTAAGCACTCTGGGACTAAGTTATGGAGAGAACTAGCTTTGCTACTACATACTTCCTGAATACAAAAAGCCTCAAACACCATTTCATCTGCTAAGTATGATTTCCAATTGTCAGCCCAGTGCATTCACAATGTGCTCACAGGCCTAGGAGTCTTCAATTTATGTCAACAGCTGCAATGGCCAACCAACCATTCTCTGCACAGCCTAATTATGGGGGAAAACAAAAGAGCTTTAAAGAACCAGGCGGATACCTCCAAGGCAATGTTGCGATAGCCATATACAAATGTTGGGCCAAAAGGGTTGCTGACAGAGCCTTGAGTCTGTATAGCAGCACGACCTCCATCACCTAGTATTTCCTGTAAGACCCATAAAGAAACTAGCTGTCACCAAGCTGTCACTGTATTGATTCACCAGTTTCAGTAGATAACCTAGTCAACTTGGGTGGTCAGTTGTGAGTATTGCTTATGGGAACACTAAGTACAACAAAGAAGCTCTGCAAAGCCAAAATCAAATGTAATTTATGACTTCAAAACACAGCCTTAATGTGCACTTGGAAGTCACATACTGACACTGACAATCTACGCAAGAAAAAATTTCAAAATTAGAATTGGAAGTCCCTCCTTCCATAAGAGCAAATTTTGTGAAGGTATGGCCAAATCCCACTGTTAAACAGTGGTGATAGGAAGAGCTCAGTAGCCAATGCCAAGCACATCTGAACAAAGTGCCTGCTGTAAAGCCACGGTGAAGATTGTTCAAGACCTGCACTTGACTCCATGTGGTGTCTGCAGAGATACATCGCTGAAGACCATTACCATATGCAGTTGGTGCCTTGTCAAGTTCCTCCCCGTTTTCACCTGCTATAAAGCCACAGTGAAGATTGTTCAGACCAAGCTTATCCAGTCATCTTGCAGGACCTGCCATTCTGGAGTTCAGGGTTAAATAATTGGAATGTAAGCTTACAAGATGTTCAGATTGGCCTAATGCCCATGTTTAGAAGAACTTCATCTTGACAGTATGACTATAAAACTAAATCCTGCTGATCTGCACCCTCTAACTTAACAGCACACATCCAGGATGATGGAACTGAACAAAACAGCATCATTCCTGTGACATACCAGGAGGAACATGGATGAAGAAGTTGCATTTTATATAGCAATTGAAGTCTGTGTGGCCTGGGAAGTTTGTGTGAAGAACAAATTTTTTGATTCGATGTGTCTAACAGTTCCAACAGCACCAGCCCAGCTCCCCCAGTCATCATTAATTGCAGACCTCAAACAACAACATACTTTCAATGAACCAAGTACACAGGAGTGTAAATGCTTCACAAACTCTTGTCTTCTAATGACACTTCACTGGGGCACAGTGTTCTGTTAAACTCACACCTTCTCAGCTGCATGCTATGCATGAGGAAAACAAGATATTCCCATCCCAAGCAAATAACAATCAACGTGATCTCACTGCAGTAGGCTAACTACATGCAAATACCACGACCAGTAGTGTCAAATATCCCCTCTCCCCAGCCTAACATCATGTTGTTTTCTTATCCAAGAAAATGCTGCAGCTACAGTTCCGCAAAGCATTGAACAAATATAATTCAGCGAAAAGAATCAGGCTTCAATACCTGGCCATCAAACAAGATGTCAATTCCACGAGAGAAGTAGTTATAAAAGTAGTCCCCACATAATGCCGTGCGTGGTCGTGGATCTGATGCAGAATGAATTACCATTGGATCCACCTGTAAGTCAGGCCATATTCTGTCAACATTGTGTCCATGCTCTTGCTTGCACAGTGTGTTCAAATGTCCCAAGGTATTCTCATTGTAAGCACATTTGCGCCAGATATTTTCACTTGCAAATAATACGGAATGTTGGCCTCTCGTACTATCCTGATGCTGAGACAGTCACGCAATCCTACACCATTACCAGATTCATGCAGTATCCATTTGACCACATGCATACTGTGCTCTAAGTAGGGAGGGGGTATAGTCATACAGTGCCCAGGACTGTGATAAATTCAATCCTACTATGCACCTTGTATTCAACTACATGCAAGCACACAAAGGCAAGACTCTCAAGAGACATTGTGACAAGAAATGGTGCTATGCAAGAAATTGAGTTCACAATGAAGACTCACCTGCTTTTGATGGATTCCACATGGCCGGCCCAGCTCTGCCCAAACATCCTGTCCCATTGCAAATAACTATCAGCTTCACATTGGCACAATTTGCTAGTAGCACAGGCAGTGCAGGCAATGAACACTTGAATGGTCAATATTGCTGGGATCTTTTCACATAGCTGTTCAGCTCCCTGAGCAAAGAAGGGTACCTGTGGAGAGGCTCCAAATGGGAGATGCTGACCACCTCCTGTGAACCACAGTTCCTCCGCCAGCTGAAACATGTACTTCCACCACATTTATACTATTTCTCTGTTGTAGCTTTTGAATTCACAGCACACGAGTATGTCACAGATACAATGCCCAGGTGTCCACCAGAGTGACCTTGCTAGAATTCATCTGGAAGTTAAACTAGTGCGAGGCTGATCTATTCAAGAAGTATGTTGACAATAAGTTTCTCCTGGATAACTAGTAAGAACTAGGCAGGATTTCAGAGAATGGTCAATATGGACACACCTTGGCATGCACCTCTTCCATGTACAAACTTCCTAGAGGAAGCTGAGGTGGCAAAGCAATCTTGAGTGGAGCCCCGACACCAACACCCCCACCCACTGCACTGTCATAAATGCAAACCCGGGACATCACTGGTGTCGTGCCATCTGGAAACTCCAGAGGTAACTCAGCTGCCCAACAACGCACCATGTTAAAAGATAAACCCAGGTTGATCATTAGTGGAGAAGTTAAATAAGGGAATGTACATGATTTACCTTCACGATGCTGGCAGCACTCAGTATATTGTGCAGGTATGGGGAATGCAAATGACAAGCCCTGCACGACCCAATGGCACCCAGGTCAATAGTAGTCATTGTCTCTGCCAATCAAGTACTTACAAACATCTGGGGATCAAACATGGTATGCTGAAAACCAGAGCCAACTTGCCATTTCTATATGCTGTAGCTCTGAAACCTAAATCTATGATGGAAAAATTCATTAAACAGACCTCACAACAAGGAGATGGACCGCAGATGCAATAAGTACTCACAGGGTAAAATAAGGTGTAAATACAGCGCTTTGTGTTGTAAGTCCCAGGAAAAGTTGGCCCAAAGAGGGCATACACAGCCACAAAAGTAGCTGCAACACTTGGGCCCCTACATTGCAGTCAGAATGTCAACAACCCAAGTAACAAAATGTGCCAACTCAGATATTGGAACAAGGTCATGACAAAGTCCAAAAAGAACTTGCGTCCTCACCCAATGGATGATGTTGCATATCGCATTTGCAGCCGTTGCACATCAAACACCTCTATTAGTCGCAGTCGCTGCAATATATCAAAATGTTGTATAAGTTTTGTTAGCAATCGCAGAGCAGTGAACTCCCCCCCTACAATTGATACTACTTCCCACTGCCCCCTTCCAATGGTTTCGCAAAAAATGTACAGCAGACTACAAAACATGCAGGTTCAAACCAGATGGTGAGCAAAAGAAACTGCTAACTTAGTTGCTGAAAGTTTGTAGTACTGCAGCATCACCTCCAAAGGGAAAGAGGTGGTGGTGTACCTGTGACCGAGGCTCAAAGCGTAGATGAAAACCATGTTCAGGAAAGCTTATAACTAGATCCACTTTTAGTGGTTCCTGCACCATCCCCTCCCCCCACCCCAGCATTATCACCACCATGCTCATTCTACTGATACTACAACAGAGTGGGGATGATCCATAATAACCATAATAGGATGCTATTGTACTAGTGACAACCCCACGCACTTGGTCAAACAACATTGACTGTTCCTGAGAAGGAAGTAAGAGACCTACAAAGACATTGTACCATTTCATAACTGACAGAAATGCAACTCAAGGCATAACAAAGGCACTAGCTGATCACAACAAACACAATTGCAGAAAGGTGCATTGAGATATATATCTTCATAAAGTGTTGAGAATTTCTCCATAATTCCAACTTGAGTCAATCACAGGTTGGTCCAACACAATACCATTAGAGGAAAAAGAGGAGAACCCAATAAAGAAAAACACAGAGAAAACTCATGAGGAATGGTGCAAACAAATAGCAACAACAGTCTGATATACATGTTCAGTAACCTTCAACAGCAACATGTATGTTGTGACCAGCTGCCATTTAACATCAAAAGATCAAAAAGGAATATCTAGAGTGGCATGGAAGAATATGAGAGTGGCAGAAAGGACAAAAATCAAGGACCAGGAAAAAAAAAAAAAAGCTGCCCTTTTGCACCTCATCATTGTACTTGACATGAACAACATCAAATACTGCCCTGTGTTGCTCCACATATGCCAATGCCTCACAGACAGGCATTCCTGCCAGCCAACCAACCGAACCCATTTTTCACACATCATCATCCCTCTTATTGCAACTCAATCAAATTCCTTAATTCTCTGGTCATAGTGTCAATTTGAACCTTTGAAGCGGCAGTTCATGAAAAAAAATCTGGCAGAACCCCCCCCTTCATCCTGAGTGCCAAAGCTACCTTGAATTTTGCAGAATTTCAACAAGATCCAACCAATCCACCCCTAACCCTAGCATACCAAAAATCGAGAAGAAAACCAACAAATTCTGATCAAACAGTGGCAGTCTATGAGAAAAAGATCCTGAACAAACTCCCACTTCATGAGTGCCAAAGCTACCTTGAATTTAGCAGAATTCAACAGAATCCAACCAATCCACTCCTAACCCTAGCATACCAAAAATTGAGGGAAAAAAACAATAAATTCTGATCAAACAGTGGCAGACCATGAAAAAATCCTGAAGAACCCATCCCTTCATGAGTGCCAAAGCTGCCTTGAATTTTGCAGACTTCAACAAAATCCAAGCAATCCACCCCTAACCCTAACATACCAAAAATTGAGGAAAAAGAACAACAAATTCTGATCAAAATCGTGGAATCGAAAGAAGCAGCAGCGAGTTATGAACACTACAAGGGATCTTCATATCAGTACATACTCGGAAATCAAATCCAAATGAGTAGTACATTATCAAAATTCCTAATTCTCCAAACCTGCGATACGAAACCCTAATTGACCCAACGGTGTCCTTTCTTTCATTTTTCGTTTTCGTTTTTCTTTTCTCAATCCATTCACAAGGTTCCAGGGAAATAGTAAGAGAAAAAAAACACATACCCAAATTGAAGGCGCCGAGACCTGCGCCCGGCCTCAAATCCAGTGTCAGACCTCCCATCCTGCAGCAGCAGCAGCAAAGGAAAAATCAACTCAACGATGAGCCAGCGAGATGGATCTGCGATGGGTGATTTGATGTCTCGCTTGATTGCACATCAAGCCACGCAAACACCTCGGCTACCGCAATCGATTCCTCCGTGTTTGCGATTATTCTCGGAGCTCTGAGCGCGCACGCGATGACCCGAACTTCGATGGCAAGCAAGCTAGAAATGGCGTCTTGGTTCTGTAGCAGGAATATTTTACATCCATCTACATCCATCGGTGGATGGATGGATGGATGAATGAATGCATGAATTTTTAGACATTTAAAAAATGTATTTAAAGTATTTAATGCAGTCTAAAATTGTAGCCAAAAACAAAAAATCCAAGTATTTTCTTTTCTTTTCTTGTTTAAAATACATTTCTAAAAAAGTACATACATATACCTCACACTAAGAATGATAATTTACAATTTATTTTAATATGCTAATGAACAATACCTACACAAAAATTCAAATTAAAAGACATCACATATTTTGAAATACACACATATTTCATACGAATGATCAATACAAACATATTTAAAACACTAGTAAACAATAAACATTTTCATTGTGAATGAAAAATATATACAGAGATTTCATTCTACTAGATAATGTACAATTTCATGCTAATGAAAGAAATGAACATATTTCATGTTAATGAATAGTATATATATATATATATATATATATATAGATATATAGATAGATGTGTTCTCATTTTTCATCATTTTAGACTTTTTGGGTTTTTCAATTTCTTTACTAACCCATGAATGAGATTTCCTGAAATTTCAGCAATAGGAATGTCTTTGCTGAGTTTACAAGAAATGGGATGTTTTCATCCCATTTGACTTAAACACTTGTTTCAACAAAAAGCAATTCAAGACACAAGGAGAAGGATGGGGGAAGATTGGGATCATTCTAAGGATGAAATGTTTGTTCTTAATATGAGAATATGGTGGTTGTGCCATAGATTGTTAATTATGGAATGGTTGTTGGAGTAAATGGGACTGCAGCTAATAAATTGGCCAGAATTGATACTACCTAAACTAAAGCTGGTGATATTGAGTCTAACAAAGGGTGTGTCACATTGTTGCCTTGCCATTTACATTAATTAGAATCTTAAGGCAAAAGAGGAATTATGGAAACTCAAATATTTCACCATGCAAAAAATATAATCTTCAAAACATCCTCTAAAAGAAACCAAAATCCCTCAAGATATTATAACACTATAGCTAATCTCAAGTTTGAACACAGGCCAAAATATCATCTTTCAAAAATCCTCATATAAAAGCAGACCCATTATTACCTAGGGCCTATTACCTAGTAGCAGTCAAAATCCCTTAAGCTCCTATACTCTATAATGAATCTAAACACAATATCATTGCCTTGGGTAAGCAAGGCCAATAAATAAGTGATTTCCCAAACAACTAGCCAGCATTTTGAGTTGGATTCAATCAATTATATTTTGAGGGAGTGTGTAATAGATTTTCCATCCTATAGAAACAACAACCAAAAAAAAAAAGCAGCTTTTGTTCAGGCCTAAGGAGCTCTTTTGACATTTCATTAGTAGATGAAGATGTTTGTATATGGATTCATATTGAAAAGTATGACACTCACACTGGAAATCATTTGCTCCCAGAGTAGATATATTATCACTGTTGAAGATGCTGGAGTATTTGCTTCATGGGTTATTTCAAGCAAAGAGAGAAGAATCAGAAAAGAAGGATTTAATCAACAACTTTGTTAATTAACCGTTTTCTTCCTCTCTTAAACTTTCCATTATGGGGCCCTGCAAGGCATTAACTAATATAGCTTAATCACTCTGATTCATTACCACCTTGCAAGTGGTTGTGAGGAAATTCACCATTAGGTTATGCTAACTACATGTTACACATAATGTTGCCATGGTCATTTGGTCGACCAGTAATTGCAAGTCATGCTAACTAAGACGACTTAGACAAAATATCAAGGTAGAAACATTTGTGCACCCTTCTATTTAGTAGTTACCTACTGAAACCTGATGTACAACCTCAAAGATTAATGCCAAATGAAAGGCTAAATTTGGCAAATCAGAAACCCGGAAAAAGCACTGATAATTTGCCAGTTTGACAGGCCAAAAATTTTTCACCACCAAAACAAAAAAACTAGGTAGCCAAAGATATAGAAGGATGTTCAAAATTTTAAACTTTATTTATATGTCAATTAGTAGCCAAATTTGGCTACATGTTCCTATTGTTGATTGCCACTTTAGTTACATCATAAAATTGACAACCCAAAAAGAAAAGCACACTTGCCCATGAGCCAAACCAAACTCATTCAAGTACCTCATACCTGAACAGTGTTTTTTATTTTTCCCAAATTTGTGAAGTAATTGGATTGCTGATCGTGCACAAGAGGAGTTAGCCAAAATGGCCAGACGTCAGAAAGGGAAGTAATAAAATTTAGGATTCTTCTTACATTTTGGCGACTTGTTGAAACCTGTTCTCCAAATATGGCGACTTTAAATTTTGTTTCCTCATAAAGTGGCGATTCGGGGCCATCGTTCCCAAAATAAGCCTATGTACCTTTAGCACCACCCTCTTTTTTGCCCCCAAAAAAACACTGTACAATACCTGTGGACCTTGAGCAATGAATCCAACTCATTGAAGTACATAAAATATGAACCATGAGAAATGAACCCAACTCATTGAAGAACATCATGAACGAATCATGATTAGCAAATGAACCCAACTCATTGAAGAACCCAGCTCATTGAGATTTGATAAGTTTTAGGGTTGACAATCGGAGGTTAGAATTGAGTGACTTCATAAAGTGCCCAACATAAAACAAAAAATTGTTGGGATGTTGTCATGACTAATGAGCTTCCCTCCAAAGATGTCAATGCTGCTCCAAAGATACACAAGGCTCCCAACCATCTTCTAAGGAAGACACACATCCCCTCTTACTCAGGATGTGTATTAACCTTCCTTGGAAGATATTCATCAGTGCTGCAACAGATGCTCAAAACCCACCTGCTAATTGAGACAGACAGCACCTGCTTCGGACTTAGCACAATCGAGAAGAAACAAAATTAAGAGAGCTCGCTCTGTACCCCTGCTAGCACCGGGGAGAAGGAAGACTAGAGCTCTGCACCCTTAGGGTCACAATTTGCTTTTTGTGGACGTACTGTTAATCTGGAGCTGCAGTACTTACTTGATCATCTTGGAAGCAGCAGAATCTAGACGATCCGTGGGTGAGTTATATGATGTGCACCCTTGTAATTTGGTTTTTACATGAGAACTTTTATGAATGATCAGCAGCTAGAGCGGCCTGTTCTGGTCGGCTACAAGTTGAAGCTGATAGAATGGAAGTGGAAGTGTGTACTGTTGGACCAGCTTGGTTTTGTGAAGTTTTGGCGGCGACACTCCGCAGCGACACTAGCCTTGAGACCTTCGGGTCCCGAAACTAGCACTCCCACATCGTCGCCTTGGTACTTCACTGCCGCACCATTGAAAATCTCTGCGAATTCAATCCGCCCACATAATTTTTCATTTCATCATGATCATCTGTACCATGGACATCACGAGTAATTGTAGGATGCATCGATCAAAACTGCATGAGATCGGTTGCGGATAGTCATGTGTTCCTGTGTGCCAGTCATGGAATTACATAGTACTAGTACTAATGCACTGAGCTGCTGATATTCTTATTACCTGAGAAGTCGGGTCGTGTGCCTTGAGCGATGGTGCATTGATCCAGAAGAGATTCTTCCCAGACTGCATTAGCCTCGACGTCTACAAGATCTAGTGCTGCTGTCTCCTGTATATTCATCCTAGTAGCTGCAATTGCTGCTTCTCTGTTGTTCGTAGCTGCAGGCTTCGACATCTGCATCGTTAAGGCTGCAGCAGCAGTGCAGGGCAATGCATTTTGTTTATATCCTTGCTTCTTGCTCCACGCTAGTATAACGGCTCCACCACAGATAACAATTCCCACAAACATGCTGACAAAGAGAAAGAAAACCTCGAGCGCCGTCGGAAAATTAGGTTTTGTTGACGATCCACCATTTTTGCTACTACTGCTACTACTACTACGACTACTACTGTCGCTGCTGCAGCAGACGGACGGAGTGACAACATAAAGATGGAACAAGCCGGAAATGACAACGAACCCTGTGGCGGATGCAAGAATAACAGCAGCCATCCATGGGTTTTTGCTGGGGATGACCGGCGATAAGCTCAGCTTGTTGTGACTGGATTTAGAGGCATGACATTCCGACTTGATTGCCAGAGGTGATTCTATCAAGATTGTATTGTCGGACTGACAAACTGCTGCTTCAGTACTAGAATTATTAGATCCATCAGGCTGTTCTTTCGACCGTTCTGTGATGAAACCTTTCACTGTTATAGATAGCTGGGTGTCGCGGATCCCAATTCTTGCACCATAGTCCCCCGGGAACACCGGCTGCAGCTTGGAGGGACATCTAATTTCTGAGAGTACGTCTAACTCCGACCGTCTTCGAACACACCAGATGAGTTGTACGTCGATCGGTAGCCCAGCTTGTCGTAACTCGTGTCTCTTTAGCAGGTCTCGAAGAATGGCGAGGAAGGGTGTTATACCCACTCCGCCCCCAATCAAGAGGAGATATCTGTACCTGTACAATCAGAAAGAAGAATTTCATGATGTTCAATATGAGAGCAAAAGCATCTCACGGATGATATCCTTAGGAATGTCCTGTACTTTCATTTTATGGAGACCCATTGAACTGATTAAAGGAAGAACTTTGAATGTTAGAAGAATGTCAAGATGTTCATGAGAGCAAAAGTATCTTGTGTGATATCACTAGGAGTGTCACACTTTCATTCTATTAGACTCATCAAACTTTACTCATTGAATCTTTATAAAATATACAAAACAACTTAAAAGGAGGTGCAACCAAGGAGGAGAACTCTGAATGCACACCGACCTGAGAAAGTAATTCGATTCATGACCGTAGGGACCCTCAGCAAACAGATGGCCGATTGCAAATGGGCAGCTCATGGCTGCGGATTTTGCAGATGAGGAGATTTGGGCCCGTGATGTTTGTGCAGACTTAGGAGCGGCACTGCTGCTACTAAAGAGCTTGGTGAGTAAGCTGAGGCTCCAATCCCCGATGGGCTTGATGCAAACGGACATTTGGCTTGATCCATCCAGGGGGCTTGATGTGGTGCTGAAGGGATGCCATTCGATGCGTGAAACGCCTGGTATGTTGAGAAACATGAAGCTCAAAGCATTATGGCTGAAGCCTGTACATCGCAGGGTCACAGAAGGTGCAGTCCGTTAGCACTCTTCAAGACCCTACCTAGCTGTTGGTTCATCAATGCAGAGCGACTCTAGTACATCATCTCTGGCAGCTGGTGCCCCGCAGAAATCAGTGTCGATTCTGCAGCAGTCGTGCACAGGGCTTTGGATCCACAAATGCTGGAGTGTGTACTACAGATATCGTGTACGCGCATGATCTACGCCTGCTGCTGGGGGAGTTTAGTGTTGTTCATACCAGCGTGTGTGGGGATGCTGAGCTCGATAACGCCGCTGGGAAGAAGGCGAGCAGACACGCCAGTGACGGGTCTGCGAGATTGTACGAATCGGAGGAAGCGATCCACAAAAAAGAGGAAAATGGCACCCAAGAATTCGCCAGCTTGAGACCATCCCACATGCCAAACGGAAAACGCGAAGTAGACCAAGTACAAGTGATGCATGCTGTAGAACACATTGAAGAAGCGCTTCCGCATCAATGGGACGGAGGTGACCCACATTACCGTACCCGCCAGCATCGCTATCACTCCCGCCAGGTTCGAAATTCCATTGTCTTTCCATTCACCCAACTGCCACACGCAACGCACGAAAGAAGCAATCACAACATGATCATCGCCAGTTATAGTACTACTGTCTTGATACTTCCGCCCTGTCTGTCTGTCTTGATACTTCCGCCCGGTCTAAAAGCAAGGAGAGATCCCGGCGAGTCTCCCGAGATTCATCAATTACAGACTTTTCTCAAATTACTGACTGACGGACTTTACAGACCAGCCTTGACGAGAATGTTGTTCGAGCTCACAAAAGGAGGGACTCAAGAGATTTTGTTCAAGAGTTTTAAGATGCATTGATCACAAGGTTGTACAATCTCGAAACTTGAATTTTCTCTAGATGCAAACATGAAATGGTTTGTTTGACAATGGGAAAAATTTCAAAGTGATTCCTCTGAATGTTTCACAATGGGAATAATTAGAATAAAGCATTGAAATATTGGTCCCCACGATTCCCTTGAAGTGCTTTCCCTATGTTTTGTTCATGAATTCTTAACTTTAATTCGAGTCTGAGGTTTCCACTCTTTTCCCTACAGGGAGTGCCGAAAAAGTTTCTTGTGTTGGTACCAAATACACGGAATTGATAGAGCCGGCGAAGATAGCATAGGTAATTCCGTGAGCTGAAACGATGAGCATCGTCAAGTGGCCCAACCATCTGTGGTACTTCACAGCTTGCTCGAAAGGAACATCCACCATCCTTAGTATCGGCGACCCTCTCGTTACCGGAAGGAACAAGAGCGCCATGGGAAATGGTATCAACCGTCCTAGTATTGCTGAAGACGTCAACAGCTTGAGCTGCCATCTACGGCACAGCAGCGAAGCACACCAGGAAAATTAAACCCGCATTTTGATTCAGAAACCCAAATATCACAAGAAACTTCTTTAGGATTCCCTCGTGGGACCATCAAGAAGTTCTAACTTGAACTTCTAACGTGGTCCGATGACGATTCCACTGGAAAGCTAAATTCCCTATGCTTTGGTAATTCAATTTTAATTTTGGAGCAGAGGTTTCCACTCTTTTCCCTACATTGAATGCCAAAAAAGTTTCTAAAGTGTGAATGTCATGTCGGACCAAAAGTGTCATGAATTTGTGAAATACTTTTTTACGCCGATGTCCGCCGGCGACATGAGTTTATCGGCAGCAGCTGCATTGAGGAGCTCGAATTGTGGAACAACCGATTTCACGAACATCCACGACAATGCCAAGAGCATCCCCGCAATCCCTAAAATCTCTATGCCCGTCAGCACGCCCATGGGACCCCTTACCACCAACGGCTGCGTCCACAGACACCTGTAGATCCGAGTCCATCTACGCTGCGCCTTACTGCAAGTTCTCGACCTGAAGAAGAACGTGACCCACAAGAAACAACAACAATCAGCAAAACGACGGTACTCATTGAGGATCTCTCTCTCTCTCTCAGTATTATGATCAATGGCACTTTCAGAAGAAACTTTTCAATGGCATTCCCTACAGTACGGAAAAGAGTGGAAGTTACCTCTGCTCCGAATTGAACTTGCATTATCAAAACATAGAGAAAGCTCTTAATGGAATCGTCATGGGACCACCATTTCAATGTTCTATTCTAATATTCGCATTGTGAAGCAGAGGAGTCGTTGTATTTTCCTATTGTCAAACAAACCATTTCCTATTTACATAGCGGAAATTCAAGTTCTTCTTGATGCCTCCCACGTCACGGAATCCTAAGAAAGTTTCTTGTGTTTTTCTTTCGTAGAAAACCATGTACAGAAGAAAAGAAGAAGAATGAGGCCGCGAGAGGAGGGAAAAATTTACAAGAAGCTCATGAATAGGGCGCAGCTGATGGTGCTTACTTTGCAGGAAAACGCTTGTTCAATTCCAGATACAGGAGTGCAAGGATTGCTAACACGACGAAAGGTGCCGTGTACAGCACATAACTTGCAGTTGCTGCACAAGAATCACAAACCGGAGCAACGACGCAAGACTACGTTAGAAGCTGATCATAGATCTCTCTCTCAATTCACAAATGGCATGAGGACATGATCAATGCTAGCTAGCTAACTAGCTAGATAGCATCTAAAGACATCCAGTTCGCCGGAGCAGATGACGATCTAACTGAGCCTGCACGCACTAGGGCATCATTGATCATCCACTACAATATAATATATTGTACTACACATTGAAGCTCATCGCTTTCACTATAGTACCGTTCTCATCACCGAAGAAGCTGGAGTGGGCAACTTTGCGCTCAAAACTATTTTGTTGATCCACTGACGAGGACGTAGTACTGGGCGGAAGATCAAGCCACACGAAGAGCACAACCCACCACACAAAAAGCGCCCAACACATTCCCCACACTACAGCCTTCACACTACCTACAACTACATCACTATTGTAACTGCAAGTGCAGCTAGAATGAAATCTGCTTAACAATGTATAAAATGAGCTGCAACCGGCCATATCTTCTTCCCCAAACTCAGGCCCTCCAGAACTGCAGAAGAAGCTAGCTAGCTAGCTAGCTTACTTCTGCAGCCTATGGAGAGAAAATTAAAAAGTCCTTCAAATTACGTCCCATCCACGACATGATCAAAACCCTCCCTAAGGCGCTGGACCAAAGCTGGAATATCATGAGGGAGTTTCTTCGTTTTGTGTTAATGAGGTGTGTTGCAGCACCAGTGAGGAGAGTGCGCTTGAAAAATTGCAGAAACTATTGCAGAGTTCTAGACAAATTTTAATAATAGCTAGAAGTTCTCAACAACAAAGTTCTAAAGCCACATGCGTAGTCCAGCTGCTAGCTAGCCACAACAGCACGAGCAGCAGCAGGAGTTGCGTTGCACAAACACGAACGACTGCATGTTTTGATGCCGTCAAGATCACAACTTCTAAGCTTGCAATCTGGTCTGGTCTGGCTTATCAGCGTCAACTCTGTCCCGTCTCCATAATCTGCAAGAAAAAGCAAGTTGCCCTTACACAATTTTGGAAGTGGTGCAACGGCCAAGTTTCCAACACTAGTTAATCAATTCCGCTCCAGTACAACATTCACTGATTCAAAAGATCGCTAGTTGCAGGGATTAGGTAGTACTAAATTTTCTTCTACGAAAATTAGAAATGATTTTTTAATTTTAATTTTTTTTCCCCCAACATGAAGTTATTTTTTAGATTTTCAATGGTTAGAAGTCAGGAAAACATATTTTCTAAAGCCCAGGTTTTTATATTTAGTTTCAGTAAATAGCCAGAAATATAGAAGAATGATTAAAGATATGTCCTTTGTATCTGGTTTATAGCCAGGTTTGGCTAAATCTTTCCACAAATGTGATGACCAATTTTGTTCTGTATCTTCCCAAGAGTGTTTTTCTTTTGGGCGTATTTTCTGCACTGTGACAAAAATAAAATAAAATCCAGTGTGAATTGTACAAAGGATTTCTTTTGGTAAAACAACAAAAAAATGGCCATATTTTGCGGAAAAATATGAAATGTACTGTACTTAGACAAAGAGTTCCTATTGGGTAGCCAGCACAAGGCAGGATTCTAAGCAAATTTTACTTTGCTGTCGGAGCTCTAGTCAAATTTGGCTCATTCTCTTGTGGATGATGGCCAGTCCACGTAAGGAGGAATACATTAAATCCTTGACAAAATTGAGAAAAAAACACACCCTTCTTCCCATGGATGATCACCACTTACTTATTAGGAGACTGTATCCAAAAAATTCCTACAAAAACACCTACTCTGGAGTCGGGAATCCAGATCCATCGATCTCACAGTTGGACATGATCTGAAATCATCTGCATATAAGAGATCTGAAAGGAAACATACACACTCAACCTGATCTGAATTTATTATCTAACATCCAAACATCCAGTGATGTAAGTACATATATACTGATCTCACAAGATTGTTGACTTCTAATGGAGTAATTTCTTCCTCACTAGTTTTATATAATTGGGTCGGTGATTACTTTAGTTTGCGCAATAACTCCCATTCCCTTTCGGCTGTTTATTGTGGCACATGCCATTTGCAAACGCCATCAGCTGCAAAAGGATGCTACTGATTTCTCCCAGTTACGTAGTAGAACAATATTAGAATAAGTCTGGTTCATAGTATTTGTCATTCGAAGTTAATATATAAAACTTCTCAATGCAATATATAAAACTTTGTTTCAAGAAAGACGTGTTAAATGTTTGAAGTTAATATATAAAACTTCTCAATCCAATGTATAAAACTTTGTCTCAAGAAAGACGTTTGAAATGTTTGAAGTTAATATATAAAACTTCTCAATGCAACACATAAAACTTTGTCTCAAGAAAGATGTGTTCAATGTTTGAAATTAATATGTATAAATCTTTGTGTCTTTTTTAGAAGAGTGTCAGTTCACAATGGACTAGGCATAACTAGCCATGGTAGTTCTTCTACTTCTTCCAGTTTTGTACTTCTTTTCTCTGTGCTTGTTGTGGCCGGCCACATCAAGTAGGTAGAGTTTGTATATCTTTTTCTTCTCCCTTCTTGTCTCTCTTGCTGTTCAGAATATTAAGAAAACCAAAATGGACTGACTACCAACAAGATAATGATGATGATAGGTGAGCAACCATCAAAGTTAAAAATGGAACCTGCTGAAATTCAAAGAAACAATTTGAGTTGAGAGCAAATCCCCCAACAAATCCCATAAAAGTAAAAGCATGGTTAACAGATAATTCTTGTATTTCACCTTTTCCCACAACTTGTTTAGTGCAGTGGTTTAACCATAGTCAACAAATAATTATTTTGTTTTCCAACAACATAAGGTTTAATTATTATGATTAACATATAATTCTTATGTTTCACACCAATTGTTTACGAGGTTTACACATCATGAACACATTAGTCTTATATCTCACCCAAACCACACCCCCCCCAACTTGCTTTGGGGTTTCTAAGCATGGTCAAGACATGCTTATTTTCCCATCACTTGTTTAGGGGGGTTTTTGGGTTGGTTGGTTGGTGTGTTTGTTTGGGGCAGGTAGGAGGGAGGATAGTTGCAACCCTTTGGTTGGCTTAATTATTACTATTAACATATAATTCTTATGTTTCCCACCAATTGTTTACAAGGTTTATTTTATTTTCTTGATTGGTTGGGCGGTGACTTGAAAACAAATATACATATATATATATTCCAAAGGGTTGCAACTATTTGTCCCTCTCACCTACCCCAAACAAACACACGATCCCAACCAACCCAAAACCCCCCTAAAGAAGTGGTGATAAATTAAGAATGATGTCTATATATTTTGCCATTGTCAACACAAAAGTCTTATATTATTTTTTCCACTCCACTTGCTTTGAGCTTTCTAAGCATAAGACTTTTGTGTTGACAATGGCAAAATATATAGACATCATTCTTAATTTATCACCACTTCTTTAGGGGGGTTTTGGGTTGGTTGGGATGGAGTGTTTGTTTGGGGTAGGTGGGAGGGAAGAATAGTTGCAACCCTTTGGTTGGGTTTCTTGTTATTCTCTACATATGAATACTAGAGAAGTAGTTACAAGTTATCATCATGGCCAAAGTACAGTGTCAGCTGGAGAAGTTGGCAAAGACTGATGAGATATAAAACTATTGAACAATCTGTGATTTGGTCAGAAGCTCTAGTCCTCTGGCAGTAAGTTAAGTTTTACTTCCAAGCGGGACATTGAAGGTCCTTAAGGGAGGGTGAGATTTAATAACATAAAAAGGAAATCTGTCCCACACTGTTCTCTGAATCCTCACCAGACACACCCCACGTTCCTCTATATATGTTCCATGACAGAACAGAACTGTCTGTCACACACAAATTAACTTTACAAAAAAGTTATATGTCAATATTTTTCAGTCACGGGGTGTTGTGGAAAAACCCCCCAAAGATTATTAGGCTATAAATTATAATAGTCACGTTGACCCAGCACCTACTCTTGAGCGAGAGTCCCTTTAGTGGCTAAATTTCAACACAGAACATGTCTCCAAAGAGACAAGGCTGCACACAAGTTATAACTCACAACGCGTAAGTGCGGACCCACCACCCTCACACGTCTACTGGCTCACTGCCATAAGCCATCTCCACACAATGCCTGGATATAATTTCGCAGGCTCTGTAGCTGGATTATATGTTCAAGTCTATTCTTGATTTTTGAAATGAACTTTCAATTTTGATTTTTAATTTTTATAATATTACGAAATGTGGGTGCAATTCACTAGTCCTATGGATCATTGAATTCATTGTCCTTGATTACTGAGACCTGTGAATTTGCTCAAAATCCTATGAAATCACATAGTGATCGAAAACACATTTTATCATAATTTTTAATTTGATAAAACCTTTGGTGCAATTTCAAAAAAAATTCTTGAGATTTAATAAAACCTTTGAACTCAGAGACTTCTCACAGAAGCCTGCTGGTTCACCCAAAGCCACAATAAAATGCAGGGTGAAAAATTTAACTCCCCCCTTTTTGCCCCCATATCTATCCTGGCAGAGATGTAAACAGAGGTGTGTCATGCAAATACAGCAACAACATGATTGTCATTACTCAGGGAAAGCTTTGAAGTTTGGAGTACTATTGCCATTCTGTTCATAACTCTTCACCTTATATAAGCTTCTACAATTTAAAGAGGTTGTCACTTTCTAATCACCATAATGAAGGCAACATAGTTATTGCCCAACCCTCCTTTGAGGTTTGAAGTTTGAACTCACATGCACTGAATATATAGTTTTGAATTATGGATTGACATCATCAGTGATCACCTTCACTATAGTTGCATTGATTATTAATAATCACAACTATCATCATGGCCTCTATATTATTTCTGAATTGAACTCAGAATCATTTTGTGAGAGAGTCATGCATCTCCTACAACTTGGGCAACTAGCTTCATGTTGGTAGTGGAGGTTCCCATATGAGTGTGTTCTCACGTGAGGGTGTGAGCTTAAGGGTGTTCCTGAACCTTAGGAGAATGTACAAGTATGAAAACCTCGGTTGGGTTCTCCCCTTACATAAACAATTTTCTTTTTGTTTCCTTGCATTTCATAAAAAAGAAACATTGACAATAATCTTGAGCTGAAGTGACAATGATCCAGAAGAAGGTTTAGCCAATTTTGGCCATTACCAGATATGAAAGTAAACCATTACCAGATATGAAAGTAAAACAATGTCAGCAATCCTTCTATATCATTCACTACCTATTATATGCTGATTTGGAAAAAGAACATCCCTCAAATTTTGACAAATTTGAGCCATTTTTTTCATGAAAGATCCTTGGTGTAGTTTGGAATCAGATATCTCAGGTGAAAATTTTGTGAAAATTCACCAACATAATGTCATTTGTACACATGGGCAAAAGGAACTTGATTATGTAGTCAAAAAGAGATAAGCAACTTTATAAAAATGCAGACATTTTCAAAATAATAATTTGTGTCATTTTTTTGTGATATATGTAGCAAATATCTAACCTGAATTAGGCTTAGGGCACAGTGTTTTGCTTTTCAATATTTTGATGTAGCCAAGTTGGTGATCATCCATAAGCTGATTTAGCTGCATTTGGCCATTCAAAATGAAAGGGAAAAAAATCAAAACATTATGTTATTTTTCCTACCTACTTAAAATCATGTATAGAAAATCTGGTGATTTTTCGGGAATTTTATTTTCAATTATATTTTTGGCTAGATTTTTTTTCAAAAAGCCATCGAACTTGCTACAAAAAACTACCAAATTTCACACCCAAAACGAAAAGGCTGCTGGGATTGCCAAGTCTGAAGTTAACAACATTGGGCTGAAGTTGACCTCGTGAGATCAAAAGTGTTGCAAACTGCAAAGATACTTCAGATAAAATCCTAACTCTGAAAGTAGTTGTTTACTTAATGGAAGAGAATATTGTAGCACCTTTCCATTAATCAATTGTGACCAAAGAATTGTTTTTTGGCAAACATAGCAGCTTTCCATTACATTGTTTGCCCCAGCTGTCTCTACACCTACTCACCTCACATCTCTCATCTGGTCTTCAAAATGCATGACTGCAAAAACTGAGCAGAGTGAACAGTGCACCATGCAGGACGGATGATAGTGAACATGAAACAAAATTTTCATTGTTTCCTGTCCTATAGCTAACAGTGATCAGCTATGTAAAGACCAATCAGATATATGATGTACGCACCTAGCAACCATCAAATGTGTTACCTACTTATATTCCTTACTTACTTATATAGAATACTTACCCAATTTGGACCTTCACATTGCTGCACACTATGAGTGACAATCAACTGTTTTATTTTTTTTCTTATGTTTTCATATGGTTTTGAATAATTCATCATTGCTTATGTCAATGTTAAATTTAATTAGAATTATTATATAAATTTCATGAACTTGAAAAAAATGTATGTTAATTTGTTTTTTCATATCCATGTTGGTGGATAAGGAAAAAAAAGTGAAATAGTTATAAAGATGGAGATACTTATTAGAAAAGTTAGTAAGAAAAAAAGTAATTACTAGGAAAGAAATGAGATAATTAATCTTGGGAAATAAGATAGGTGTCTCTGAAATTTTCCAAGGATTACTATACAGTAGGAATTATCTCTGGAATTGTCAAAAAGGACTATACAATAGATTCCACAAACTCAACCATATACCATTTCCTCAAAATTTCTTGTGCTTGAAATTTGATATTAAGTTATGCAAATAGTGTGAGCTGCAAATAGCTAGTAGGAGGGTTTATTGATACCTTGTTTGAATATTGAAACCAGCCCCCACCTTAAACCCAGAACTAACAACGTGTCTTTATAAAGACAAGAACTGTTGACCCACATCCCTCCGGACATTCTGTGGGAACTTAGGCCCATTTTCCACTAGGAGTCAAGGCCAAGGTTGAACTCAAATCCAGCATTCCTATTGGTGTAATCACTGAAATAAGCCCCAAGAGCTTTGCACTAGGAGTCAAGGGCTGAAAAAGAAAACATTTTTTTAATCTATCACTTCATCTCCCTGACTTGACCCTAAGGAAAAAATTAAAAATGCCTAACAACTTGGGACATCAATTTGCAACCCTTGGGGCCAATGCCCCAATAAAAGATTGTTGTTTTAATGAAATCCACATCGTAGGATCAAAGTAAACCCTAAACCAAACCCTCTATTTTTTTCTTTCTTCATTTCATCTCTCTTCATTTTTCTCTCCTCTTGTTGAGATTTTGTGCTCATTTCTAAATGATAGAGGGGGTTTCTATTTTTTCTACTTGAGATATGGCCATGAAAAAGCACAAGAATTATAAGAATATTGTGTCTATGCTCATCCATGGTGATTTGGCTTTTAAGGTTTAACTTGAGACGCGAAGCAAAGATGAGAAGAAGTTTAGGGTTTAACCTTGAGAAGGGAAGCAAAGATGAGAGAAGAATGATATAAGAAAAAATGAAAAAATATGAAGGGTTGAAGCCTTGGTCCTTAGTTTTGGCCTTAATGACTTAACACATGATCTCATTGGCCTCCAAACAAATAATATTTTATTAATAACTTGGGACCAAACAACGAGCCAAGAAGTGCTCAAATTTCCTATTATTGACCCCAAAATGTTTGGACCCGACTTCTAGTTTAAAGTGAGCCTTAGATTGCTTAAGAAGCTCCATAGGATGAGGCATTGAAACCCTTAGCCCATAGTCCTATGTAAGGGTTCCCATTATTCCCAACTTTAAATTATTTGGACTCTTCTGTATGAGCTCTAACTATTGGAAACATCAATAAAAAGAACCAGGGGATTTACTTCAGGACAGATTGGGAACTTTGGGAACATCAATAATCAACTTTGTGACATGATGTGATTGAATTTGGAACATCTTCTATACTTATGTGGGAAATTTATGAATAACTAAATTTTATTTAAGGCTGTCAAAGGAACAACTACAATGTATCTGTACCTGTATGTACTTTGGTAAAGAATTCTTAGGAACATCAATTGGAAAATTGAAAGGAGTTTTAACAGATTGTATTTAATTTTGGAACATTGAAAATGTGTAAGTGAAATGATTATGCAAAAAATTTCCAAAGGGATGTTGTCAGAAACTTTGGAAATCATGTATGATCAAAATTTTTATAAACGACATGAAAATGTGCCATACAAATTTTCCACTGAAAATCTCAAATGTTTTTGTTGTGGCATGTATCCATTAATCATGAAATCACCTCCATCAAATCCTACTCATTAAGGGCTTCTCAACAACATCAAGAATGCACCCCAATTTTCCCAAGAAAATTAATTTTGAATCTATGAAATTTTCCTTGACAAAACTATTTAGCATTCAATAACTCTCACATTGTCAATCTAAACATTACTAAAACCATCTTAGTTGCACCCTTACTCATTCAGGGCTAAGTTCTAACTATACCAAAAGCACAATGGGGGCTATTGCGGTTTGGGCTATCTCAACATGACAAACCAAGCAAACAAACAACCTTCCTTAGAACAACAATGGCAAAAAACTTGCACAATAAATTTGAGTATTCTTATTTCTTCGGATCAAAATAAAATATGCAAAAAGATCACTTGAATAATGGAAACCCAATTGCAAATGAAGAAGAAAATTTGTGGTGCACTTGTTTCAAAATTGGTGTGAAGAAAACAACAAACAAGGTGGTGATCTTTTACACACAAGAATAAGACTGTTTCATCCAAAGTGCTATGCTATGATATAGCCAATGTTGGAGCTACATGGAGTTGCTAGATGCTGATGGCCTATAATTGGAAATTTGTTCAAACAAAGTCAGGTTCATGATTGTACTGTAGTTGTACAATGGCAAGTTCAACACTAAGTATATTATTTTCAAAAATATTTTAAAAATTCAAAATAAAATTTTCAAATATCAAAAATTAGTGAAGCGAAATAAAGTTTTGAATATTTTTATTTTTTAGAATGGAATCTTCAAAATCAATTAACTATTCAACACTAACATGTTGCATGTGCCATGACACTATGGTACTAGTAGACAAACTTTGGGTGTGATAATGTGCATGGCAAGTTTGCCTTTGCCATCAAGAAAGAAAGAATAGAGGCATCCTTATGTGCCAGTCTTCATACACTACAAGTTAATCAGGATGTGAAAAACCAAATTTGAGTTATTCAACTTTACATTTTCAGATATCCACCTTTGAATCGGCCCAAGTGGCAAAAATTCACCCCCAAAAGAACACTGGTACTAGCAGGCAAATGAGTTGTAACTGAGTTCCATCCAATAGTGTGCTGGCTGGTGTTCCACAATCATGCAAAGGATTTTGGTGAAAACAAAGTGCAAAAGTGCCAGATTTTGAAGAATATTTTCAATAAGTGATGACAAGTATCATGATTGATATATATATATATATATATATAACACTTGCATCAAAATATCACATCTCAAATATTTGAGACTTCACATGAGACTCAACTCTCAAAATGAGAATGTTGCTTAAGAGTTTTGTGAGTACTTCCATTTGATTCTTGAAATTTTTTTCTCATGTTGGTGAGTGTTTCAAGTATTACTAAAAAAATGTGGTTTTTATGTTAGTTAAATTGTGATTAAGTTGATTGTAGAATCAAAATTATTAATTTGAAATGACTAATTGTGTTTGATTTGAGTAACATCAAACATAGATATGTTCATTACAATTTTAAAACCTTTAGCTATCTAGTCAAATCATACATTATATTGGAGATGTCAAAAATCTAGCACTCATGTGAAATAATTTGACTTGATTATTATGACTAGTGTAACTAAAATCAATCATGCAAATATGAGGCATTGTGATTATAATGATACTTTTGGATGATGCATAATTCTCATGTTCTTAATTGTTATATATGATGATCCTACTACTATTATGTTTGTTTGTTTTCTTTTTTTTGTCACATTGAGGTCTCCAAAACAAAGCACCTCCTATCATGCTATTGGTACCATTGAAAAAATCAATTTATAGGGATGCACCAAGTTTTTGGACCAATGGTGCAAAAGTTATTGAATCTAAATTTTATCATTGAAAATTCAATGAAAGCAAAACAAAAACAATTAGGGCAATTGGGGGACAATGCTCTTGATATTGTTGGAAAGCCTTCAACGAGTGAGTAAGAGATATTAAATTTTGATTATTTTTGTGTCTAGATATTCAATAACAAATGAGATTTTAATTTTAGTGAAAATAAAAATTGGAAATCAAACTTAGGCTAAATAGGTCTTGGTGTGGTCTTGATGTTGTTGGAAAGCCCTTAATGACTAGGATTTAATCGAAATAGTCTCATAATTTTGAAACTGAAGGTGCAAGAGATATTGAATTTTCCAAGATGAAAATCTCAGATGTAGTTCATCCACAAACAAAGCCATAATTCGGTTTCCAATGGATGGTGCAATGGTGGGTGCTGGGTCACATAATTCAGTTCCAACTAGTGTTCCAAAATGAAGAAAACACAACTTTCAAAAGTCTATATATTAGAGTACTCAAAACTGGTTGTTACAGTTGGGCCCCAGTTCTGCTGAAACTGGAAATGAAATTAGAAGTCAGGATGAAAGCAGTACACAATAAAAAAAAGAAAGAAGGGGACCAAACTAATTGTCTCATCTAAATTGGTCCTCAAGGGAGTTTCACCCCTAGTTCCGGATTTGCCTTACCAACGCCTTGACTCCTCCTCCTCATATTCTTCACTAAAATCAAGCATTGTGAGAAAATTTTCTGAACTGATACCCATATCAGTCTATAAAATGGTATGTGATTCCACTCACTTTTACCATTCCATTCACCGCACTCAAACCAGGGATTAGAGAGTCAAACGAGGGTCCAAAGACAGGATGACTTTACGGATAACTCTATTGTGTAGTTGAATGGTACGTGATTTCACTCACTTTTACCATTCCATTCACCGCACTCAAAACAGGGATTAGAGAGTCAAACGAGGGTCCAAAGACAGGATGACTTTACGGATAACTCTATTGTGTAGTTGAATGGTATGTGATTCCACTCACTTTTACCATTCCATTCACCGCACTCAAAACAGGGATTAGAGAGTCAAACGAGGGTCCAAAGACAGGATGACTTTACGGATAACTCTATTGTGTAGTTGAATGGTACTTGATTCCACTCACTTTTACCATTCCATTCACCGCACTCAAAACAGGGATTAGAGAGTCAAACAAGAGTCCAAAGACAGGATGACTTTACGGATAACTCTATTGTGTAGTTGAACAGTACTTGATTCCACTCACTGCACTCAACACAGGGAATTAGAGAGTCAAACTAGGGTGCAAAGACAGGATGACTTTACAGATAACTCTATTGTGTGGTTGAACATGGGTATTGAAACCAGGGTTTGCTTGGCTCACAGTTTTGAGAGTCCTGTAGATGGCAGTTTCAGAAAGGACCATTGAAGTGTGAGAACACACACACACACACAACACACACACACCAGCCAGAAACACTCATGGCAGAAACCAAGGGACAAAAGACACCACCAGTGTTATATTCACAGAGGTACAGTAATAATAATAATATTGGAATACTTTTTTCTGCACACTTCCAAAGCCAGAATGCCAATACCCAGCCTCCTTGCTATTGTTGTTGAACATACCAGATTTTTCAGGGCGCCAGACTGAAGCAAAAGTCACCAGTGCACTTCTTGGGTGAGTACCACGGTGCCTACACTGGTACCACCATGGTTAAGAACCAGTGTTCTAAGGGTACCTTGGGGTTTGCAGTGTTAAATCCGGGTGTTCAGTGGGGTCGGGTCAGGTCAGGCCAGGTTCTTCTGATTTGGAATGGATTCACTGAGAACCCCCTTTTGTTGGAATTGGCACAAGAATCACTGGGATTGTGAAACTAGTCTTTTGCTAGATTTGGAACTGAAATCAGAACTCTGAATCACTGGGATTGTGAAACTAGTAAAATCCCTCAACGTGGTGCTTCACCTTATGTCAATACACTCTCTTGAACATTAGGGAGTTATATACATGGAATTGGACTTAGTTTCGGACTGAAGAAGTATAGAGGTTCTTGAATTTGAAAAAATGTGCCAAAAATGTTAGATTTGGACTTAGAATTTATCATATATGATGGTTCTCTTAATATTATTTTTTATAAAAATTTAGAGGCCAGATCTGGGTTTCAAATTTGGATTTATTTTCTCACGACCAATTCTTAAATTTTTGGTTCTTGTGTATGTGAGAACAAATGATTATCTACAACAGTTTTAATTAGCCAATTATCAAAATAAAATATATATGAAATTTATTTCTTTAGCACATGTAATATTTCAAGTCTTTTTTCAATCAACAAAGGTTTTTTGAGTCATTTTCCAACAAAGAAACATTTATCAATTTTTTTTTCAACCAACAAATATTTGTTTCTAACAACTTCACAAATTCACGATTTCATCTTGGTAAAAAAAACCTTCAAATTCTTCTAACTCTTTTTCTAGATCTCCATTTGCATCAATGAATTTTACTAAATGAGAAGGTGATTTGCAACCAATTTTACAATCATTAGGCCAATTTTTATTAATAAATAAAAAAATCTCTAATTTTTTTTATTGTAATCTACACCTTTTTAAATTTATAAGGATTTTTAACTACGGAGAAACTTCTTTTACTTTCAATCTTGGATCCAACAATGGCCCCCATTGTTTAGAACATTGATTCATGTTTTTGTCACCAATGCAAAGGGCATTTTATTTCCTTCACATCCACTTGATATTGTCTGAAAATGAGGAGCTCCTTGTTCATAAGTTCTTTTTGTTGGCTCACTTGTATTGGCAATCTTCTCAAGTATATTCAAACTACACCCGTCATCAACACCAATGTTAGCAAAGGAAATTTTTGTTTCTACCAAAGGATACAAATGGTGATCGCACTTCAACAACAAGGATTTATTATCATACTCCTCAACAATAACAACACCTTGTTTTCTTCAATGAACGAAGACACTAAACAAAGACTTTTAAACCTAGAATCTAACATCAAAGAAAACATATTATGAATTTTATTTTTTTCAAAAATTTCCAAGAAAAAAAGGAAAGAGTTTAACATAACACAAATTTTCTTTCTAATGTTCTAGGCAAAAGAAGTTAAATCATCAACAATAATTGATTCCTCTTCCATTAGGTTTTGTAGGACTGGTAAAACATCAAGCCCAACTTTAAGTTTTAGAATCATGGATATTGCATAATTTAACTCATCACTTAGTAACAAGTGACCACGTGATTAGTTCATAACGCAAGTAGACACAATAGGTGAAAGGAAGTCAACAATGATTTGACAAATGTGCCATGTAAGAGGTGGTGATACTTGGCCAACTACCTTCATAACAATTTTTCCGTTGTAACAAATAATTATAGCATTTTAAAACAACAATGCCTTTTGAAACACAATGATTTTGTTAACAAACTTGCAAAATAGTTAAACAAAGAAAATTAATAATTTCATTCACACAAAACATATTAACAATCTCAAACAAAACTTACCAATTTCATTAAGTACTAAAAAAGTTTAAAACTCACCTTGTTTTCATTTGGGTATTGAGTTTCCTAGGGTGAATTTTAGAATTAACACAAACTTTGGTCCACTCTTGCTTACCTTCCCAGATTTTTTGGGCCAAGTTATACATTTTTGCAAATTTGTTTGGGTTGCCTTCATAGATACATATTTTAAGTTTTTACACAATTTTTCATCAGCTATAGCATATTGACATGCTTTGAAAAAAACATGCCCAAAACAAGTACAATTGAACCTTTCCTATAAACCCAATGTTTTACAACTAATAACAAATTTCAAAGTAGAAGTCATTGCATTAACATTAGAGCCTTTATTTTTCATATATGCAATTGACTTTTTTCCAAACCAAATTTGAAAAGATTTGTGAAATTATGAGCCAACACCTATCCAAAAGTAATATGTTTAGGTTGCCATTCAAGTTTTAAAACTTTACAACCAAAGCAAAAATATCATGAGCTCCTTTACTTATTCACAAATCAAAGCTTGTAATTGTTGTATAACATTTTGAAAGATTAGGTAGAACATAAAGTTGGTTAGTTTTCTACACCAAATTTGACAAAATATCTTCTGAAAATTGCCTTTTAGAAGGAAAATTAATTCTTGGACACAAATGTAATGTTAATATTTTAAACTAGATATTCTTAACAAATTGAATTGGTAAATTAGTTTTTACAATTAACAAACCAAGGTCTTCATTAAATTCCTTTTGTTGCATATCATCTTTTTTGAATGAACCTTTCATAATTATTGTTTTTTAAATGGAAAACCTAGATGGAACAAGACTTTTTTTGCTATATGTCTTTCCACATTTCCTTTCATTAAACTATTTACTTCTTTTTCAATTTTTTTATAAATTAGAAAATGATTAACATCCACATGTATTTTTAAGGATGTTATACCATATGTTTTGTAATATGAAATTAATCCTTTTCTAGCTTGTGTTCTTGGATTAAATGCATTCACAAGTGCATTATAACATAACAAACATTTCATTACTTGTGGATGTTCCAAGTTCACAAGTTTGTTATCATTTATACAAAAAAATCATCAACACAAAACATTTCTTCCTTTTAGTTTCCACAATTTCCTTTGACTGTGCAATTTTTTCAAATTTAGATTGTAAACTAGGATTTACTTTAGACTCTTCTTTCACATTTTTTTCTTCCATAACAACTTCATTCATGAAAATATCACAAGTTTCACTTATTTTGTTTTGATTTTTTAATGAATGAGCATTTTGTAGTTTTCACAAAAGACTTAGTAAAAGAAAAAATAAATTATGCTTTACCAAAATTATCTTAAATAATGAATACAATTACAAACAAACAAATGAAGGAATACAATCTAATAAGATAAGGTTTGAAGGTTGAGAAAACAATTACAAGCATTTACAAAAAAAAAAGGTTTAAAAGTTAAAAGATGAAAAAATGCAATGTAGCAATTGAGTGAAGAATGTTTAAGATTAAGGTTCAAATTAATGCTTAGAAGTATCTAGATCCATGTCGAAGTGTAAAAAAATAATCAAAAAATTAACTACGTAAACAAAAAAAAACAAAAAAAAAAAAAAAAAAAAAACAAAAAAAAAAAAAAAAAAAAAAAAA
>Ga0116231_10002329_pt1 | contig 39678 bp, 30 predicted proteins | sample S1TSphgellanicum_2_FD_89695 | JGI IMG/M metagenome (GOLD analysis project Ga0116231, IMG submission 89695) | Host-associated microbial communities from peat moss isolated from Minnesota, USA - S1T2_Fd - Sphagnum magellanicum MG | ecosystem: Host-associated > Plants > Peat moss > Unclassified...
GTGTTGGAGCCGCCTCAAGGAAAGGTAGTGATCCCCGGGGTGAATTTGTTTTTCCACCTAGTAATTTTTTTGTGTCTCGTGGGGCTTTGTTTGGAATTGTTTTTTTTTTTTTTTTTTTTTGCTTTTTGCTTAGGGAAGTTATTTCCTAAAGGCAATTAACTTAAAAATTTATTTAAATGTTCTATGGATTTTTTTCATCCATTTCGTTTGTTGGAAAAAATAATTGGGGAAAGGATTAAACCTTGGACCTTTGGGTTGAAGGGAGGATTCTATCCAGTACATCACATGCTTTTTTCTTTGAAACTTTTATGTAAGAAATATACTTACAACATTAATTGTTGTGCAAGTATAGTAAAAATCTGAATATTTTTTTCTTGCTGGGCATTGTACTGTAGATGCATCAAATTCAATGCTGCATTCGTTGCGCCTGTTTAGTGCTTGTTGTTGGGGTGCCATCATCTTTTGTGTGATTAACATGTTAATATGCAATTTCAACAATATGGGGATGTAAGTACAATTGCTTCACCAAAAACCTTGTTATGCAATTTTTTTTCTTCAAACGTTAAAGCCTAGAATGATTTTTGTAATCCTTCAATCCATATGCACATTCCTAATATGTGAGTGTCATGTAAGAGTCAAATTGAGACTATTTTATTTCATTTGCATCATGTATGTTCTTAGAAATGCTCCATTGCACACCTTTTTTTTTCTCATCCTTGCCCATTGATAATTTCGGATACTTGTTCCCAAAGAATGTATGGAGAAATCACAACAATTTCATTTTCATACACTTTCCTCGCTTTCATTTCCCATGTCAATTCCTTTTAAGCAATAGAAGAAATGGATGAGTTTTGAATAGTCATGCATGTGAGCCTTCTTCTTCACCATAGTTGTGCATTGTCCACCTTTACCTGGAAACCTTTAGGGTTGAAAGTGTTTTGGAATTGATGACAGTTTTCTCTCATGTGTTGAATGCATCCTAATAAAACAAAGGTTGTCTACTACTATAAAACCCATTCAAAACAACCATACCTTTAAATGTATAGCGCATATAAATTTGAGACATGACATTTGCAATTTAGTTTAAACCTCTACATCTCAAATTTTTTTTGCATTAAACATAATTTGAAAAAATACTTCAACAATGAAGGCACTGTCTAACATTTTTGTTTGGAGCCCATTTGTCTCACCTTTGTTTTGGAATAACACTCAGCAAAGTTGCTTACTTCTGCAGATGGTTTGATGCAATCTTCACCTTGCCCAAAAGACAAATGGGCTCTAGGCTGTGCATGATGCATGCTACTAGCAACAAGAATCTAAAGGAGTTTGGAGAAGAGGGGGAAGAATACACTACACATGCATTTGAAGGGATGCAAATCCAGGAGCTCCAAGAGCTACAGTGATCTACAGGACACCAGTTGCTGGAGCAGGTTATACAAGAGAACAAGTTGTGCATACAAGATGTGGAGATCTGATCCTTACAAAATTGGAGATCTTCAGCCATATAGTTTCTGAAAGGTTTCAAGAAAAATAGTTACAACTTGGTGGATGCAGTTGACCTCTCATGACCATGATCTCAACAACACTAATCTCAACAACACCAGGATCTCATGACTATGATCTCAACAACACTAATCAACCATATTTCCAACCATCCTAATGCACATTCCACTCTCCTTGCTTTATCACCCTCATAATTTGTGAAGTTTACCATAATCCTCAACATAAAGTTGTGCTTATTGCACATTGCCAAAAAATAGCTAGACACGCATGACTAGATAGAACTGCTGGGCCATCCTGCCCATGCCAGACCAATGAGGTTAGATGACTCTGAAGAATATCTTTATTAATTGAGAGTCTCACGTATACTACTGAATGCATGTTGACATACACTTCCACTGAGTCAAAAGCTGCTCGAGTTGAGGGAGTCATGCAAACACATATCAGTTTCAGCAATTGACAGTCAGTTTCAGAAGAGTACATAATTTTGACATTCAAGCATGACACTATGACCAGTCATCATATCATAGGGCAGGTTTGCACCTGCAAACAGCCAACCAATATCATATGGTTGGTGTGTCAATATACCCAAATAGGGAATCAACATGCAACCTTTACAAGACAAATTTCCTTGAACTTCTCTGACTGTAAGACCAGTCTGCAGGTAACCCTGGCTCAGGCACTCCCTTTGCTCTGATACAGATGAACAATCAGGAAACCTGAGCACACAACTGTAGAACAATCTAAACATAAAGTTGCCCTAAACATAAAGTCTTCATCCCTTTTACCCAGAGGAAAACAAAATACAACTCCCAGAAACTAACCTTCCCACACCATGTATACGGAGGGTCAGTTTTAAGGAGAACTTCAGCAGTTGGAAGAATATCTCTTCTCCACTGCAGGGGAAAAATCCACTTCACACCATGTTGCAGCAGTCTTACAAATCAGGAGGTGGAAAGAGCACAAGCTACCACACCCTATCAGCAATTCCTCTATGCTTGAATGGTACAATCAACATCAAAGTTGTGCATGTTCTGCATACTTTAGTGGAACTACCTCCAGACAATCAAAAGCATCGCCACCAGAATTACCAACAAAGCAAAACCCTGAACCCCAGCATCCAGCACATTGTTACCATTAGGCAGGCATTGAGAATGATATTGCATGGAAGGCATCCAACAAAAGAGTCTCCTTGAAACAAACATGTGGCATATCCCACACGAAGCCCGGGCAGATGTGCATACCAGGCAAGCCTCATGTCCACCTCTGCTCTCTATTGCAAATATCCGCCTGCCACAATGCCCAAAATTTTCTCCTGTGACTATCCTTTCTTTGAAAACTTATGTCAGACCCTAAAAAATAGAGTTTAGGACCTGGAGCCAATGAGAATATGCACAAGGGTACTGAAACACAACACATAACAATTCCTCAAAGTACTGTAACCTTCTCAGCAAAGGCAAGCAGGCCATGTCTGAAAATTTCTAGCAATGGATCATTCTGATAAAGTTGACCAGGAAAGACTGTTTCAATTTTATTGCTAGTACGAAACCATCAAATGCAGAGTGGGTCAAAGTTGCTGCATTTTACACTTTTAAGAGGAGGTGAAAATGCAATAAAGAGAAGCTTACCTGCTACCAAGCTCTGCTTTGCAAACTGTTTGAAGGTCCTCAATATACTTGCGTGTGAGGGATGCAGATGGGTCCTTCTTGTCAATCTGGCAACACCCCAGACTGTCTCTACAATTACCATCTATATCAAGACTCCAAATCTTCATGGACTTTCCACCAAATTATGGTGTACACTTCCATGCAAATTCCTTCTTGAAGTAGTGGACAGAAGTTGTCACACTATACCTAACTCATATCCCTGATAAATGCAGACAAGGAGGCCAATCCTGACTATACAATCTCATAAAAGGTTGCTCTCCCTAAGCTGAAGCAGCTGATCTGAAGAGAAAAGCATACGAACAAACAGAAATACTTTGAAAATTGAAAATACTAAGGGCCACAACCCCTTTGGGAATGAAAATTTTAACAGGAAGTAGGAGGGGTAATGTGCTCTGGATCTTCAAATTTTCATTTGATGATCTCATCAGCAGAAAATCAAAGTCACAAGCCAGCACTTGGTTAGTAAATGTCAAATTATGCAGATTCTGGAAAGGCCGTACCAAAGTCTGTGGTCAACACAAGGGAATCTCACCAGGAATTTGCAATGGAGAACATATAGGAGGATAGTCTTAAGGCCAGAGAAGTAGATTGAGACTAATTTGAAATCAAATATAGAAGATGCGCAAAGAGAAGCCTGATGAGGTTACAACACAAATAGTGCCACAGAAATACCCAGGATGGGCAAGAGATATGCCTTGGCAGCCAGTGTCCGAGAAAAGTCAAAAAATGCACCATACACATCTTGCATTGTTTTGACCTCCAATATCTGTGCCATCAATCCTGCAACCAACAGACAATAGAATGCTGTATCAAGATCCTACAAATTTGAGCTAGAAAGCAAAAAAGGATAGACCTGCCACTGATCATTTCAAGCTAAAAATTTGCAGGGTTGTGGTTGCATTGACTTAAATATTCTAAGTCACTGTTGTAAAGGACTATGGGGGTCCATCCAACAATTAGGTGTCCAAGTAACTATAGCTTTAACTAGGAAATATTTAACATCCCTGCATCTTATGCACACTTGCAAAAGTGCATGGCATTTTGCATGTGCAAGCCAAGAGCCTATTGGCCAGTATGTTCAGATCTAAAGTTGTGTAAGGTTAGAATCTTCAACTTTCGCACACCTGTTGATACTTTTCAAACTTTTGGATGCCAAATGGAGTTCTACTTCTGCTAGACATGGCAGCATTGAAGAATTTTCTGAGAGACTTGCAGTGACACAAGCTCTGGTACAATAAGATGCAGTATTTGGTGCCAGACATTTACCACTTCTAATTTTGACAACTCCTCTGAAGACTTGGATATTATTGTAGCACATAGCTAAGGTGCCCATTGCCATGATCTGCCCCAACTCAAACCAGCAGTTATAACCAAAGCCAGTCACCTCTCAAACACATTACAATTCAAGGTATCCTCACACTTTTTCCCCGCTATTGGTGATCTCCTCATGAAGAAGTGCCATGCATGGATGTGATTTCACAACACCTGACCTGAGGGATACACCCGAACTAGAGTTTTTAAACACCATTTCAGGCAGTATCCATGCATGTCGCTAACAAAAAATTCAAAATTTCCTTTATCTTCCAGATCACATAGCCATGAACCTGTGCACTCAGGCAAGTTCTCTTTCTCACCTGTGGCATGGCACAAAAACGAAGATTTGTAATTTCTCGAAGAGCAGCCATGTATTGCAGGCAATCCACTGTATGTGAGAGAGCATTTGTGACCATCTCATTCAAGCACTCCACTGCCACCTCTGCATGTTCGTCATACTTAAAGTCCTGCAAGTTCACAGCCATGGAATCAACTGGATAGTGATAGCAACATGGACACAGAGAAAGACAAGGATTATGTGACAAGGTTTGATGCATGCTCACCTCCAGTCGTTCAACATATTTTCCCCATATTTCACGAGGCCAAAACATTCGGGGTGCAGATGACTTGTTGATGTCCTCAAGATAGTCCCTTGTGACATTTGTTTTCTGCAGTTTAGGGTAAAATCAACACATCAGGCATTGTGATCATCTGGATGTATAAGCTTCCAATCCTCATCTGAATCATAAAATTCATCCGCAAGATTGCATTAATTTATAGGAAGCACAAAACAGTAGAAATTCTTCATGCTGCCCTATCTAAAACAGCCTGTTATCCCTATTGATAAACTGCAGCTTCTAGATGGCAAAGAGCCATACTCTCCAACCAGATGCACTGGTACGGGTACAACTCCACCCTTCAAGGAAAAGCATGACGGCACATATGGTACATGACAGGCACCTGGATAAATAACCCCATTGAATTTGAGAGAATGTCAGGAGGAAACTCTTCCAATCCTGAGGCATAAAAGAGACGGGATAAACCCAGACCAGCAAGTCCCGCCGCATAGTGACAGTACTCATTGTAGTCAGAAACTGTCTCAACCTGTTCCATGGAACCATCAGCAGTCACATAAGCCAGTGAATCATGTGCTAAAAGTGCCACCAAACAGCAGAAATAAAAGTCAGCCATCCAGGCTTTACAACTCTGAGTTTATTCACACATTTCCACCAACTTCAGCAAACACTTGCAAGAGCTTAACCTGGAGCAAATGGAGGTTCTGCAATAGCTGTGCAATGGTCAATTGATACACTTTATGATCAAGCAGGATGCACACAAACTCTTAGGAGATACATTTTAGCACTGTCAGGCTTCTCCACATTGTTGCTTATTCTTGTCTCACCCTGTGATGGGCTGCCAAAAAAAGAGCCAGCAATTCACATTCTGCTAGAACTACATGATTTAGTTGTAAAGAAATAAGTTCAGTATGGCTACAATGTTCACCTCAGTAGTGATAAACTTGGCCATACCAGTTCCAATCCTTTCCGAAATTTGTGCAATCACTTCTTGGTACCTGCAATTCCAATTGTGAGGATACAAAACGCAAGAGTCAAGAACTCATCATTGTTATCATATAATGATGATGGTTTTATGGGAGGCAAAATGGACTTGAGAGGATGTTTGTGAGACCTTATTTTCCATGGAAAAGGACTAACATTGCATCTGCTGGCCAAGATGAATAGATCAGAAGCCAGACTGAAAACACAACCCCACAGGCAGACATTGAAATAGAGACTGGTTAACACACCCTTTTGAGAGGCCTGCAAATGCAAATGTTACCAACTGGAATTTGTCCATCAAAAGGCTGTAGTCATTTGAACCACCCTTCCCCACTTCCAAAACAAAAAAACAATACGTGAGACTGTTTAACACAAAATTTTGAGTGGCCTGCAAATGCAAATGATGCCAACTGAAATTTGTCCATCAAAGGGCTTAGTCATTTGAACCACTGTTCCCCACTTCCACAACAAAAAATAAAATGTAATCATGTTCAAAGAATATCTTGACAATTGCTGATCTTTTGCTTTTAAACAGTAGAACTGCATTATGAGTCAGACACTAGTCAGACTGACACAACCAAATTCACTAGTAATTTGACAGAAATGCTATTCCATCACAATCCCAGGTCAACAGTTCACCACCCAGTCTCTCTGTCATGAACTCCAAGATATACTAGTCTTATCTCCTACAGCAAATTGGACCATTCAACTGTCTTCATGAAAACTGTGTGAACTGATATCTGAATCGAACAGTGGCTTCAGAGCAGATGTCTGAGATCTACCAACAACCAATATCCAAAGCCTACAACCCAGTTTGGGTGCAGAAACAAGCTTACAGGAGAAATCGACTTGAGAATCATAGATCTTTTCATGGAATTCCTTCAGGATAGTCACCCTAACATCCACTGGAATGCTTGTGTTGTTCTCTGTTAGCCACCATCCCTGATTAGTTTAAGCAGGAGAAATTTTCACTTCAATGGCTCCCAAAGATTTGCAGAAACACTCCCTGTGTAAACAGTCGCCCAGCAGAATCCCCAGAATGTGACCAAACTAGCTGCTGAAAGATACAAGAATCTTACCAACTATATCAAGCGCCCGCAGAACAAGATAAAACACACAAACCTGCATGTTAATCAATCAAAGCGAAAATTTAATCCACACCCCAGACGTAAGACCTGCATAGAAAGAGCTCACCAGTTTAACCAAAACAAGCATCCTCCAACTACAATCTATTGGGATACTCCACTTCCTTTGTATATAGTCATGCTTTCGTTTGCAAGCAGCCAGGAACATGACATGTTTACAATGTCATTCAAAGAGTCACATTCCAAAAAGTATAGTTTGCATGCAATTTCAGGCAATTCTACTGGAAACAAGCAATCGTAACCCATTTGTGATCTTCAATGTGTCAGGTATCCATTTGGATCATATTACAGTGAATGTGTCCAGAACTTCAATCTCCTGCTTTGGATTTTGCAGGTCTGATTGACTACTTCAATCTCCATTGCCACTACACCTGTATTATGGTGGTTCAACTCTGTCAAGGACAAAGCAACTACAATACAGTTGAAAGGCAACAAAATTAGCAGTGCTGTTGCTAATTCCATAAGCATCACAACCAGTGGCTCCATTTCTGGTCCACACTGTTTCATTCATCAAGTCAACAGCTATCCCAAAATGAATCACAGTGACTTTTATTCTGGCAATTGCAGCAGGACATCCTTGCAGCAGTATAAGTAGAAAAAGGTAAGTAATATCCAGATTTGGCAACTCTACCATGAAACACATGGTGAATGCAATATATAACATACAGTGAGCTCGAGCAATTCAGAGCTTCTAGGGACAAGGGTGCACTTTTTTCAAACTTCAAATGTATAATGAAATCCTTCACAACAAGTGGGTTTGCATACTCCTTGCAAATTTGGACCCTAGTGAGGAATGTGATTCTAGAAGGTAGTGCTTGCAGCCCTTGGATGTGGAGTTACAGGAGCATACAAGGAGGACAAATCTGGTCAGGACCCTGTCCAATATTCACAAAAACACCTGCTTGGAGGGTATTTGACATGCTATAGACATCAGCAATCAGTGAAGAAGTGATTACATGTATGTATTTAGCAAAGCACCTACATGCAGAGTAATTTTTAAGATAGCATACTAACAATCAGTGAAAGAGCTGATACATGTTAGTAATTATTGAAAAAGTGCCAGGCAGCAGATTCTTACTGCATTGCGGAGATCAGGATTCAGCTGCTGAATGACAAGGGACAAGCTGTGTGATACCCGCCGTAGCATTTGAAAGCAGAATGCAAGGTTAGGATCTGAAGGAATGGCACGGCTAGCTGTTACAGAGGCCACCTTCAGCTTCAGTAGACCTGGCAAATCCTCTGGATGCTTGAGCAATGCTCTGACAATCCCCATCTCTCTCTCTCTCTCTCTCTTTCTTTTTTCTGCCTTTGATTTTCTGGTCCTCAGTATAAGTTGTCTCAGTGGAACGAAGGTCTTGATTTTATAATCATCACCTTACTTGCTGCTGATGTCTCCTCCTGTAAATGATATTTAAGCATCTCCCTCCCTGCCAAAAACCCTCTCTGGATGTTATGTCCTTTGATGTTCTAGGAACCAGTAAGCAAAAGCAACTTCCTCAGTTCTTCTTCTCCCTCAGGGACCTGCAAGAAGAGCATGACTCTCTGCAAACCCCGTGATGGTGCTAAGTCAGTAAGATAAGGAAAGCCTCAGTAACAACAAAACTCGATCCCACAGAAGCACGGCGATCAGAATTTGATCATCTCCTCTAAGAAGCAGTGCGCATTCCCTCTGACCCTGATTTCCCACAAAAACATCTGCTGTAGGAACGACAAAACCTACACCGATGATTCAGGTGGTGCTACTATTCCGATGTCAGTCCTCTTTCCCTTTCCTACCGCTACTGTCCGAGCAAAACGGAGACAAAAGCAGACATGATTATACCCCATCATTGAAGGAAAAAAAAACTGCACTCCTCCATAGATTCACCGAAAATCTCCATGAAGAAAGCCCACAAGATTCACGGCTCGCTACCAGATGCGAAAACATGCAAAACCAAAGGAGCAGAAAGAAACGAAAAAGAAAAACAGACTACAGAGATTATTATTACAACAAAGTGACATACAAAAAAAAACGCAACCAAAAGGTCGAACCTCACTAAGAATTCACCAACAACCGAAGAAGTCTTCGTTGTTTGTTTCTTCTTCTTCTTCCTTGTTACTTAAATGACGGCAGATAATCTGCACCCACCGCAACAGCATGACGAGGCTACAGACTAGAGAGAGAGAGAGAGAAAGAGAGAGAGGCGAACAAAACTCAGTGACGAATTGTAGATGTAAGAGAGTGTCACCAAGCGAGAAAACAAAAAGAGAACAATCTATCTCCAAAGAAAAAACAAAAAAGAAAGAAAGAGAGAAAGCAGCAAAGAAAAAGGGGGGGGGGAAATGCTTTGATTTTGGGGCCGCTTGCTTACCTCTGCGGAACACGCGCGTTGCTGCAGAGATTGACAGCTATGGCGATCCGAAGGAACAAAAGACGAACGAGTGCTTTACGCAGTGCGAGAGAGAGAGAGAGAGGGGCAAAAAAGAGACAGCGAGGAGGTACGCGGAGGCGGAGATGGCGGGCCCCGTCCTGCGTTCACATGGAGTGGGCCAAACCTACCTTGTGGCCAAGCCCAGTTGTGTTCAAGTGGACGTGGCCAAGAACCTTACCTTGTGGCTAAGCCTAGCAACGTTCACATTGAGGTGGCCAAGCCAAGCCTACTTGTAATTTGTTTTGTAGGGATGAGATCCACCGAACTGGGATGCTTCAGATGGTGTTCTTGGTGTCTTTGGAAAGCTCTGGACGAGGAGGGGTGCATGGGCTTGGTTCCATGACGTTTGGTCTTGCGATGCAAAAGTTCTTGAATATTAAAAATGATTTCTTCATTGAAAATTAAATTAAATCATAACTGAAAATTTCGGAGGAATTGGGTTGTGCCTTTGGGTGTTGTTGGAAAGATCTTGATGAGCAGGATTTAGTGGAATTTATCTGGTACGATTTGGATTCAGAATGTGGGAGATATTGATTTTAAAGTGATTTCTGCTGCTGAAAATTCAAATAAATTCCCCAAAAACCAGGTTCTGGAAGGAAAAATCAGTTGAGACTGTGTTCACACTTGGGCCAATGGCACAGGCCACACTAGTTTATGTTAAAAGAAAGAACTAGAAAAATTAAATAAAGGTGTTAAAATACACAAAGGGTTGTGCCATGATATTTTTCAATTAAAAAAATTAAGAACTTCTAATTATAATTACACTTCAACTTACAATTGTATTCTTTAGTATAGGATGATGCCTCACCCTATACTGAAATTACAACTAAAACAAAAAATTCCACAAGCATAAAATAAAATAAAATAAAGAGATACATAACAAATCAATTTAGAATAGATCTTTTGAAATAAATGAAAATATGGTCACATTTTTAGTCTTTTAAGCTACTTCTAAAATATTTGATATGTAATTTTAATAGGTGTGTTTGAAGATCACCTATTTTTTGTCCATAAGGTTCAAGCTATTTCTAAACTTAAGGCTAAGTTTTATGGACTCAAGGGAATACCTAGTCCTCCCTCAAAAGGCATGGCCCAACAAACAGCAAAAATAATGCACCAGAATTTCTAAATTTCGCAATGTGCAAATACCGAGGGCCCAAAGTGTGAACACATTCATTCATCCAAACCCAATTTTTGCAATTTGTTTGAATTTCTAGCAACAAAATCCACTCCAAAAAAAAAATTAAAAAAAAAAATCTTTCACACCCGTGAAAATACACCAATAAAGGTGTTAAAATACACCCCGGGCCCAATCAACTCTAATAAATCTGACTCATCTAGGGCTTTCCAACAACACCAAGAACACCCCCAAATTCCAATACAAAGTTTTCAGTTTCGATTCTATTTATTAATTTTCAATGAGAAAAAATGATTCAATAATCGATAGCTTTCACACCATAGCTCCAAACTAGCAAGAATTCCCCACCACAAATTTTTTTTTAAAAAAATAAAAAAAATAAAAAATAAATGCTGAGTTGCGAGGTTGAAAATGTATGGGAATATATTAGGGTTTGTGCATGTGTTAAAAGTTCCAAATTCCTGGAACAAGTTCATTGTACTTTGTATGCCTTTTGCAACATTAGTTAGTTCAATAAGTTCCAAATTCTTCAGTTCCAAATTCCTTTGGCAAAGCTCATTGCACTTTGTATGTCTTTTTTGCATGGGCCACAAGGCAACATTTTAAGTACTATTTCACTAAGGCAAACTATTCAGCCACCTATTTGAACAACTTGCTTGGTCACCATTTTTTTTTTCTTCATGTCGAAGCACAAGCCTTATGAGGAGGCTAGTACAACATTTTATGTGTCATGTCACGGAAAAGAACTCTTCCAAGGTTCCAATTCTAACAATCTCATTTGGCCAGATATATGCACACAAATCTACTTCACAAACCTTGTATATTTCTGTGTATCATAGTACCTTGGCCGACTCAGCACAGAAATGTTGAATAATTAATTTAATTTTTTTAGTTTCCTAGCTCAATGCTTGGGTTTTTTTTTTTGAAAATAAAAAATAAAATTATTTTTTCGAATTTTTAAAAAAATAATTTATAATTTTTTTGAAAAATTAAAAATAATTATTTATGTTGAAGCTACCAAGGTACCATGATATTTTCTTCACTAGTACTATAACCCTTTTATGTATACGGACAAAGTGAAACAACAAAAGAGGGAAAATGAAGGAACTCTTGTTGTGCTTGGGATTCATGATAAATTCCTTTCTATTAATGGTTATCCATGCTTTTCTCAAGGTCTATTTGTAGGGGTGAGCATTCAATAGGTGCAAAACCAGTTTAATGTGGTTCAAGGAGAAGCTTGTCCAGATACCTAAGAAAAGTTTTTCTCCAAATTATTTTATTTTCAGAAATGTTGAAATTTTGAGGAGAAAAAAAATCCAACAACCAAAATTTTTGAAGGAAATTAGAGAATATTTTGATATATCTTGGGAATATTTTATTTTCAACATGGAATTTTTGAAAATGAAATCATTTTTTTTGACCCTGAAATGTTGAACTTGCAAGTTGTTTTCTGGGAAAAAAATGTTTTATTTTTGCAAATTATTGCTCGAACTATCTACAATTGTTTCCAAACATTCAGCACTTCCCCTAAACAAATGTTCTAAAATATCTTAAAATATTGAATGTCCAATGAATTAATTACTTAATTAATTAATTAATTTCGAGGATTTCATCTGAATAGTTGAATAATCCTGAATATTTAAAAATATTCTTGATTTTTCATCAGATTTTTTTATATTTAAAAATATATATTTAAAATCAACATTTCTAAAAAATAATAATGTAATGTTGAAGCTACCAAGGTACTACTACTAAGGTAGGCTTCCTTGCACACACCACAGAAACATTTTATAAGTGGCAACTAGAGCCTACAATAAGAAACAACAGAATAAATTGACTAACTTCATCATCACAATGTAAAAGTGAATGCCACGGATGAATGAACTCAATTGAAGTACTTCCACTTGGGGAAGCCCCATTCAAAAACCCACATTTAGTTGAAATTCACGTTTCTCATTGACATTAGTGTAATCCATGTGTCATCAAATACTAATTTAATTTCAAAGATTCCATTTCAAAATGAAAATATCCCAAATTATTCTGCATTTGCTTTCACAAATTTTTTTCTTTGTAAATTTTTAAAAAAAATTGAAATGTTTCTAGATTTCTATAAAATATTATTATAATTAGTATCAAAGCTGCCAAGGTATACTGCAGTAATAATTGAACTAATCTGGTCACAAGGTTTGCCATGGGCCAGAAGAACTATGCTATTAGGATAATATTGCATCTCAGTACGAAATGCTGAAACTCAATACGAAACACTGAATCTCATCATTTAATGCACAAGGTTCAAGAGGAATTATAGTTGGCTGTACAGGTAGGAGCAGTGAAAATCTATGTAGAAGCGGTGGAAGGCGCTCTGGAAAAAAACATCAAAGCCTAAAGGATGTAACAAAAGGCTGAACATAAAACTTTGAAGGTTGTGCAGATTTTAAATATTTTGTACATCACCAAGAGCACCCTTTTATAGGCTGCAATGTACATCTCCCAGAGGCCAGCAGCTTTTTTGCTCATGACAAACCTTTCATTAAAACTAGCTTTTCAACCCATCTAGATTTTAAAAACCTACACAACACACATGCTCTCTGTACATGATCCAATGTTCATTTTTTCAAGCTGGTAATCCATCTCTTGCCTCACTACTATGTTTATGTTGGCAAAGAGACACACACACACATCAAGACTGAGGCTGTTCCTGCTGCCTTTTCGAGAAATGCTTGCAAAGTTTGTTGTCTCTGCCACAGATTTTGATCTGCATGTGCAACACTTTGAAAGGTGGATTTGCACTTGTTGGTAAGGCATCCATGTGCAACACTTAAGGTGGATTCTCACTTGATGTATAAGTCATCCATGTGCAACACTTAAAGGTGGATTCACACTTGATGGTAAGTCATCCATAACTCAATGTTACAAGTTTTTAATATTTAGTTATGGATGACTTACCATCAAGTGCGAATCCACCTTTAGTGGTGCTTTTGCCAGCCTGATACCATCCTCTTGCTGAGAGAAATTTGATGATAATTAGAAGGCACATTCTCAAAACAGAACATGAGAGAGAAAGTGGACAAGACAGACATGCAACCTCGTAACTCCCTTGCTTATTAGCACCACAATTGCTTGACTTGTGTTCATGAGATTTTTTTCCATATTTTTCCAATGTAATATACCAACCACATATAGAAAGAGAGTGATTGGTATAGGAAGTGTTGAGTGTTTACCTTCATCATGTCACCTAAATGATGTTCTAGAGATCCATGACAACATCATAAAAAAACTCAGGATGACCTTGAACAAACAATGCATGTTTCCCACCACTGAAAACATAATTTCAACGCCTGAAATTATGGTAGTAACTCTGCTGAGAGGGCATCTCCAAAACCTATATAATGTTCCCCATAAGAAACTAATAGATTCTTGTTTCCACATGAACATAGAGAGAAGGATAGAACGCATGGAAGTGTTTTGAGAAATACCCAACACAAACAATGTCAATGTGATTCTGAAGAGAAACTCAAAACCATTGAAGGTAACCAAAGAAATATTGGTCTCACTTCCAAATAAACCAGAAAAAACATGAAAAGAATGAGAATTGTGGTCATAACCTCATGATGTCCCCCACAAAATATCAAACCATCCCATTGATCTTGAAGGGCAATGACAAGTTGTTGTTACTCCATGCTAACTTCATCGAATCCAAACAATGGGTGAAGATAAATAAATGATAATTTGCTCAAAATTTAGGGGAAAAAAAATGCAAAACAATAGCTTCCTAAGTCTCTGTCCAATTTTCCAATGCAATGGAAAGACTCAGTCATGACATTGGCTAGCATTCAAGAGGTCTTGCTAATCAAAAGACTCAACAATACCTTCATTTTGTTACAGCAAGCTTGGTGGAGCGGGAAGCTTCATTTCATTCAACTTGCATTTGTACATCAAATTACCTAAGCAAAGACACTAAAGAGACCTATTACTTCAAGGGTTGTGATTGGGGCCTTATGCATGCACTTAGATCATATCCGTTGATTGCAAAGAGAAACTTCAAAATAACATAAAAGGCAATTAAACAAATGTTATGTCAATTTCAATCAAAACAAAAATAAAGATGACAAGTATTAATGTTGTCAAATAAAAACCCAAACACAAACAATCTATTGGAGTTTTCCATAAAGTTAGACAAACATGGAACATGAAGCCTGTGCTTGCTTGATTTTTTAGCCATAATGCTTGACATAACACCAAATTTTGACATTGCATCCAAACATGGTGAAATATGATTTTGGTCTTCAACTTGGCATGAACCAATTTTGGTGTGATGTTGCTATTTATTGCACAAGGAACATGTGCATCAATATTTCTTGCATGAAAAGTTCATTATCTAATAAGTTCACGTGTGTGAAAGTTTTCACCATTTTTTTGTCTTTTTTTGTTCTTGTTGAGCAAGATCAACTTTCTACCATGTTTTCATGAACATAAACACTACCATGTTCTGTAATTTTTTATCATTTTTTTCAACTTTTTGCCAATTTTTGTTGAGTGTCACAATTTTTTTGGAATTTTTTGCCAATTTTTAATGAGCTTTTTGTTTTTTTTCGTTTTGACATTTGCAATTTGTGAGTGCAATTAAAGGATGGTGTGTAGTGTTCACAACATGGAAAGACCTATGTTATAACTACTATAAATCAAATTTGGATTTAGGAAGAAAGAAAAAGGGAGGGGACTTTGATGCCCAAGATTCCCCAAGCAAAAACCACTATTGGTGTAAGGTGATGTTTAATCTATTGCCCGAAAAAGATGGTGTTCATTTCCATCAACGAAGAAGATAACATGTTTTATGATTGTCTTGTTGAGGACTTAACCTTTTTGCAATATTTATTCCTTACATTGTGGTCATATTGTGTGTTTGATTGTAAACTTTGTGAGATTTTGGAAATTTTAATAGCTTCATGGTTTGCAAAATCTATGAAGATAGTTGGACCTTTTCTTCCCACCACATTAAAAATTGAGGTTGCTTCTACCCCAAAAACCTTAAACCAAAAACTACCAATAGAAACTAATTTTTTAGGTCGTTCAACCTCAAACCCCATATAATAGAAATGTCAATATAACTATAATCCCAACCATCTGCTTCCTCTTCTCCCAAATGCACTTGTCATTGAACATATTTTTACTTGACTTCCCATGGATCCTTTGATAACGTTCCTTCCTCAAAGAGTTAATAAATCTTAATACAAGGTTTTTAACAATACCATGGCTTGGAATGTGTTCAAAATTGTGAGGTTTTACAATACATTTTATTCACTAAATAATTCACTAACTTCTGAAATGTTATTTTAAAACCAATTTATAATTTGAACTTGATTGTTTAAATTGTTGTTTTCAGATGATGAATTGTAATACTTGGATGCAAATCATAAATGAATTTGTATAATTAATTCATGTACATATTTAAACTTTTAGACCTATATTAGGTCTTCATGTTGGTGATTTCTCTAATCATGAATCTAGTGGCATTCTCATTCTTCATAATTCTAGAGGTTTTATTCATGTTGTTCATGATTTCAATGGCTTAATCATGTTTTTTCATATTCAAGTGTTCTTATTCTTGATGGATTATGGTGGAGTTCATCACATACAAGGTTAAATTAATTGTCTATCCTTCAACCCCTACTAACCATATTCAAGTTTGTTCATGATTCTTGTGACTTTGTGAATTGTATGATGGTGCCATGTTCTTTCTAAATTTTAGTGGGTTCTTATTTTACCATCATTTTGGTGGTATTTTGGATTTTAAATTTCGGCAATTTTTTGGATTTTCAACTTACTCATGATTCTAATGTTATTATGGCAATTTCCCATTATTGGAACTTTGAATAGTGTCCATTGATATTGCTTAACTTCAATTTTGGATTTAGTTATGATTTGAGCATTATTGGCATCCAATTTCTTAACTAACCATGGGTGTTCATGATTATGAAGGTTTAGGGTTTTGGATTCTAATAGTTTTTAAATTTTTTCATCATTCTAATGGGTTCCTATTCTTTCATCATTCCAATGGCATTATGGTTGTAAAATTCTTGTGTACTTTTTGGATTTTCAGTTTGTTCATGATTCTAATGTCCTTTTAGTAGTTCAAGATATTGGAGTTCTATGTGGTGTTCATGAATTTTGGATTGTGGATATAATTTAACTTTTCCATAAACTTATAGTTCCCAAATTAACCATGGGTGTTTGTGGTTATGGATTATATTGATTTCCTGTGGTCTTTTATTATTTCATCATTATAGTTATATTTTACATTCTAGTGGTTTTTTATTCTTTCATCATTTTGGTTGTATTTTACATTTTGGATTCTACTAATACCTAATAATTTTACAATTTGTTCATGATTTTAGTGTTCTTATAACAGTGATGGATACTTGAACTTTTCTCATTGTTCATGGTTTTAAAATTTAGAATTTAGAATTTAATAATGTTTTTCCATTCGTTTCCTATTCCCTAATTAATCATGAACACTCATGATTTTGGTGGTTTTAGATTATAGATCCCAAAGGATTTTTTTTCAAGATTTTAAGGGTTTTTTGATCTTTTGGATTGTGGATTTTGGATTTTACATTTAGATATATTTTTAAGACTTGAGTGCTTTTATTATTCCTAAACTTAACCTTGAATTTGTACGTCCTTAAACCCCTATTAGGCTTCTTAATTGGTTCATGATTTTAATGTTATTTTGTTGTTTCAAAATTCTTTTTTTTCCCCTCATTGTTCATGATTGTATTGTTTTCCTTGTTATGGTTGATTCTAGTGGTTTCTTATTCTTTCTTCATTTCAATGGATTCTAGATTTTAAACCTTGGTTTTAAGATTTGTATGTATTTTGATGTTTTATTTTGAAGTCTAATGCAATTTTATGGGTTTTGGATTTATAAATATGGTGGTTTTTTAGTTTTCATAAATTGTAGATTTAAGAATATGATGGTTTCTTATGGATTTTGGATTTTGATGGTCTTATTATTCTCAAATCTAGTAATTGAATCTTATGTCTTTAAACCATGTTTGATGATTCCCAATGATTGAAAACTAGCCCTTATTAACTTTTTAATGGTTTCTAATGATTAAAACCTAACCTTTCTTTTGTTTTTAATGACTAGAAACCCAACCATCATTTTCCTTTTGATGATTTCCAATGATTTACACATATTTTCAATTTTCAATTATAGTGGTTGTTTTAATCCCATACATTTCCATCCATATCAATCATTCATAAATTAAATTGAATGTGAGTGGTGTGAGTGTTCGAATTTTTTAAATGACATGTTTTCAAAAGGTGGGTGGGTTCATGGTAGAAACAAAGGTTTTTTTTTCAATTACAATTCACAAGGCCAAATAACCTCATTGAAATAATGTGTTTTGACAATTTGTGAACTCTGTGCAACTAAACACATTGTCATTACATACAACAAACATTTTGTAGCTTACAACACCAACAAAAAATAGGTTATTCAATTGATCCCGAATGTTGTGAGGAAATGCATCTACAAAGATTGCTTCAAGGTGTACTATGAAGCTCCATTTGCTGAAAAGATGTTAAAAGACCATCTACATGAGACTTTGAAGGAGTCAACAATGGGTAATTCCAATGAAGAAGGTTTAAAGCAAACCACGTTGAAATGCAATGATGTTTTGGAACAAATGAAAGCCACAAATAACCATGCTAGTAAAAAAATTTAAAGAAAGAACAAAATTTCATTGATGGTACACCCGTAACCCTCACCCCATCCCCTAGCCCTAACCCTCCAACTAATGATTTGAATGAACCATCCATTTGTCCTACCTCTTTGGACGTTACCCATGTTACTACCTCTCCTAAAATGCTAGCCCCAATTGGAAAACTATCCAAGTAGTAATGAACTCCAAGAGCATGGCAACCGTGGCAAGTCAATTTTACTTAACATTTGATATTTGCAATGTTTTCTTATTACACAACATGAATATCAATTGTGAGAAGAAGAATAAAATAAAAACTAATAAGTTGAAAATGGCTAGAGATTTAAAAGTTATTTCAAAGGAGGAGTTCAAAATAAAAGTTAAGGTGATCCTAGAATTATAAATAATACTTTGATGTGAAAACATTTTTTGGGGGGCAATTCATTATTCTCTTGAATTGTCTCCATCTCCTTAATTTTGTACTTGAACCTTAATGTTAGCCCTAAATTTTAATTTTAGACCTGATTTATAATTTTAAACCCTAAACTACAATTACAAACCTAAATCCTAATATCAAACTTGAACTCTAATTATAGACTTGAATACCTTAATTCAAAATTGAAAATCAAAATTTAAACATTAAAATGGTAATGTTAGATATAAATCCTAATATCTAAACTTAAATCATAAATTTAGCCCTAAACCCTAGTTTCACACTCATAGCTAATTTGAACCCTAAACATTAATTTCAAACTAAATCTTAATGTCGGATTTAAAATCTTAATTTCAAACTTTTAAAGCCTCATTCTATACCTTAATTTTGGAATTTTAGACCTTGAAAACCTTAATTTTAGATCTATAAACTCTAATTCAAGAATTCAAAAACCTAACTTTTGACCTATAAAACCATAAATATAGACCTAAAAACCTAGTCTCAAACCTATAAACCTTAATTCTACAATTCAAAAACCTAATTTCAGACCTCTAAAACCATAATTCCAAACCGTATTTTTTTATTTCAAATTTTGAATCTTAGATTCTCAACCATATAGTATAAATAAGGCAAATATAAGAATAATATTTGGTAGTAGCATGCCCCCCCTTGTGCATCTTGGTTGGAATTGTGATCCTTGATGACCTTGTAGGTGAAGTCCATATAATGTTAGTGAAAGTATTTAATGAAAACAACCTTAATTTTGGTTTGTGGCATCAAAAGGCATTTCCATTTTCTTTTGAGTCCATTGATCCCCCATTCCATTTGGACCTTAACCCTCCATGCATTTTGGTCTAAGTTTGAATGACACCATGGTCTACATTTGGCAATAGCTTTCACCTCCTTATCCTATACATAATGAAAATGTCTTCCCCTTAGTACCATACATTTGCCAAAAGGTACTTGACATATCCATCCCCATGGGTGAAATATTGATGCCACCCTTGATAGATGGTCAAATGTTAAAAAATGTTTACATCATGGTAAGACCCAAGGTAGTTCATGTCAATATAAATAAACAATCCATGATTGTTCAAAATAACAATGTTATTCGTCACATATATCATTTTCCAGCCATTAAACCATAACCAATGTTCCAATTCTTTCCAAAACCTTTAGATCTCAACCAAGGTCCCGTAATGAACCCAATGCACTCAACAACTTGTGCAATTGGCTACTCAAGAATAACCCTCTTGAATAGTGTGGCCAATAAATTTCATTCACTAAGGCATCATTAATGCATGATGCCATGAATAACACATCATCACATAATGAAATTTTGCTCAATTCCACATTAATGCATCATAAATGGTGACATTGTCGTGTTTCATGAAAAATGTGAATCTTAAAAGCCATTACATGGGCCTCAACTTTGTTGGCATTCCCAATAGCAATGGTCTATCTCCTGGCATGATGAAAACCTTATTTTCATACCCTAACATTTAAATTCAAACCTTAACACTTTAAATTTCGCTCTAAAACCTTAAATCAAGCTCAAAACCCTAATTTCAGACCCTAGTGCTAAAATCAAAACATGAAACCTTAGATTCTAGACCATAAACCTTAAATTCCAAACTCTAAACCTAAACCCTAACATAAACTTAAATGCTAAATTTATGGATTAAACCCTTAAAATTTATACCTCATTCTAATATTTGAAAATTGTAATTCCAAACCTTAAAACCTTTAAAAAATCCCTAACCATAACCCTAAAATCATGCATACTCTTCTTTCATGCATCTTTGGATGGGCTAGAGGGCTTACATGTGGACTTAGCATGGAAGGTGACTATTGACATTATTCAAGTTTTTAGTTGATCTTCAACTCTGTCAATGTGAAATTGGTAGTGTTTTTGAACAATGTTCATGTGGTTTGCATAGTCGCTTGGACATCTTGAACCCCAATCACCATATCAACAAATTGTCCGGTCTTTTCATCCTCATCACTATCGGCAAGGTCTTCCAAATTGAAAGCATTGAAAGCACATTGGAAAAACTAATCAATTTTAGGGTCCATTTCATTAGACAATGTTTTTCCATCACATGAGGAAGAGCTCCAATCACTATTGGCAGAATCATGGTTTGAGCTTCAAGATGATATTTTGTGTGCTAGAGTGAAATTGTAAAGAGGGATACTTTGGTGTGGTAAAGTGAAAATGGGAAGAAGGAGAATTTGGTGTGCTAGGGGAAAATGGAAAGAGGGAAACTTGGATGTGTTAAAGTGAAAATGAAAAGAGGAGAGAACTTCAATGTATTAAAAAATAAATTACTACAAGTTGAGCAAGTGGATTGTTAGTGTACAAAAGTGAAAATGAAAAGAGGGAAACTTTGGTTTGAACTATCTCTTATATAGTCCTCACGAGCCCATAGCATAGGGAAAACATAAAGCAAATATAAGGTTTTTGTAAATTGTAGTTTTTTTGGGTAATGTTAGTGTTGCTTTGTGTTCAAGTTGTGCAAACTAACAATAATGAATCCAGTTGAAGAGAAAAAAATAACTTTCTAATGCAAACAAATAAAAAATATGCAAATTTGCCAAGAAAGCAAAAAATCTTAATCAAAAAAATCTAGTCGACAAGATACACAAGCTAATAGTTAAGGAGTTCAAACTTAATGTAAATTGTCATGTTAAAACATGCAAAAATCTCAACCTTCTTCAAGTTTAATAATGCATAGTAGAGCTTAGAACAATCCATGTAAAAATCTAAACAATTGGCACCTTTATTCTAGCATAAAAGGGTTGTTTTGTAAGACTTTTTTGACTATAGTCACAATTTTGTAAGGGTTTAAATGGAATGTGATTATACATGTTTAAATCACAATTTGTTAGTGTCACAAAAAAAGTGGTCACCCAAGGTGTGAATATAAAAGGGGTTTATTGTATTTGGGTGGGGGAAAGTACAAATAACGGGCCAATGGAAACTCATAAAAATGTGCCTTTAAACAAAATAGAAAAAAGACCAAATGCCATACTTGACAATGCTAATGCTTGAAACCTATTCCTCAAACCCTCATAAGGTTACTTCGAGGCTCCGCAAACAACACATGTATATAAAAGGAGAAAACCCATTCAACCTTGATTTTTTTCTTAAAATAAAATTTCCATTTTCTAAACATGGATTAAAATTGTAATCCACACACCTTTTTTGCCCAAAATTTAATGGCAAACCTAAAATATACATGCACTTTTAAAACTCCAAGTGTAATGTGTAAAAAGCGTTAATTACTTTAATTTAATTCAAGAAAAAGTATAAACCTAAATGCTTAATTTCATTGAAATAAAAAATCCATTTGTCTTTTTTTTCATTATTTATTAAAAATAAGGCATCAAAGAGCCTAACTTGGTAGGCAAGTCTAGTATGTTAATGCTAGATCACCCTTTTAAGTTGTTCACAATTAAACAAATAACCATTAGTTAGTTATGCATTTTTAACAATATATATATATATATATATATATATATATAAACAAGTTTAATTAATTTTTAGAATTTTATTTCAAAATGAAAATTTATCATCATCTATTGCATTAAGGAAGCTCGTTTGTTTTGTTTGATTGTCATGTTTGTACTCTCCTTGTACATTTAGTATCATTGGAAAGCCCTTGATGAGCATATGTGCATCAAGGCAATTTCGTATTTTTAAGACCTATGGTGCAAAAATTATTGAATAAGAATTTAAAATTTTCAAAGAAAATTCAACAAAATCAGAAATATATATATTTTAAAAATTGGGGCACAACCTTGATACTATTGGAAAGTCCTTTATGAGTGGGATTTATTGGATGTGATTTTGTAATTTTTAGACCTATGGTGTGGGATACCTTGAATTTATAAAATCATCTGGAGGAAAAATTAGTTGGATAATGAGTTCACACTTCATCAAATAGCACAAGCCACAATAGTATTGTTCTAAAAAAATGTATTTTTATAAAAAGCATTCTTGTCAAGTAAATTGGCATAACTAAAGTGTTGATTTATTTAGTAACATATTTTTTCTAATTTTCTTTTCTCTAAATATAACTTTCAAAATTTGTATTTTCACAAAACATGTTAAATTTCTGGCATTTTTTTCCCCCATTTTCTTGAAATCAGAAAATTAGTTGTGGGGACCCCCAACTTCAAAGTTTTTTCTTTTGTGATGGGCATCATTAATTGGCCCATCACAAAAAAATAAAAATAAAAATTAAATCAAGCTTTGGACAATCCCAAAATAAATATATTGTGACTCCTCCACTTATATAGCTTACAAGAGTAAAATTTAGGGCAAAGGATTATGGGATAAAGTGAGGAGCTATAGGGAGCTTGTTGAGGAACACATTGAGAACTTGAAAGAACATGTTGAGAACCCAATGAGACCTTGATGGGAACACATTGGGAATGACAAATAGGTAAGGCCCGTAAATGGGAAATGTTATTAAAATAAGGTGCATGTCCAAGGTAAAAGCCGAGGGCAGCATTGAATTCTTGTAATGCACTCACACAAGGGCCTTATGGGACACCTCAAGTAATCTTGGCACCTTCAACACATGTTTGTCAATTAAATTATTATTTTTAATTTTTAATTTCTCAAAATAAAATATACTTGAATGCAAATTCAATCTATTTTTTTTGGGCTTTCTAGTGCAAATTCATCTATTTTTTCTATTTTTTGGATTTGTAATAAGTTTTTAAAATATATCATAAGAAATTCATATTTAAAAAAAAAACCCCTTAGCCACAATATCTTGGGCTTGTGAGTAGATTTTTTTTTTGATTTGTTTTTAATTATCAACAATTGATATTATGACACAATTTATCCAAAAAGACTCCCAACTTAAAGCATGATTTGGAATGTCAAAAAAATTTAAGTTATTAAAACATTATATAGTTTAGAAAAAAGGTTATAAAAAAATAGGTTTGTATGCCCAAATTGGATATATATTCCAAAAGTTATAACATTTCACAATTTTAAAACACCAAGTGTTTGAAATTTGAAATTTAAGGATTTTCGAATTTTCGAATTTTACCAGTTCAATGTAATCCCCATGGGACTTATGAAACATAAAATGAAAATTTAATAATGTCTATAACAAAGGTGTGGGTCATTATGAATCCTTTTGAGGACATGATGAAATTTTTTGTTTGGCTTCAAAATAAATTCAATCTTTCTTTTGTTTGATTTGCACAATTGAAAATTATATATGTAAAAGCATTATGTGAATTTAACATCCCAATCATTTCAAGTTTTGACTTAAGTCCATCACACAAGATCATTCATTATGATTGAAATTGTCATGCTTGAATAAGTAAATTTGAACAATACCCTCGATGATTTGATCACCTTGATGTTTCGGTCAAACACAATCAAAGGAGCCACAAAGGGTGTCGAATGCCAAATTTTATCATTAAAAATTAGAGATTTATGTATTTTTTCCATTTGAAACTATGGTAATCATGGCATATTATTACTGTTTGACACACGTGAATGTCAAAAAAATCAAATTAAAAATTCATTTGATCCAATTCTAAGTTTTCGTTTAATTAAAGACTTTTGAAAATGGAAATTTTTGTCATTAGAAAGGACATTTTTATAGAGGACTCATATAATAGAAGTAAATTAATGGTAAAAAATATGAGATGATAATAACCTATAGACACACTTTTAAAAAATTCACAATTTAAAAAATGTGGTATTCTATAACTTTGAAAATTCAAAGTATGTACACTTGAAAATTTAGAACTTCAAAACTTAAAAAGTGTTTTACCACATATGAATGGGGTGTAATGTACATGATGTATTGAACAAAGTTGTATTTTATATTACATTAAATACAACTTTTAAAAATTAACATTTTTTTGGTATGATTTCAAATTATCATCATTTTTCAAGATGAAACATAAAATTTGCAAGGAATCTGTATAGTTTTACAAAACTATATTTATTCAAAAATGATTACTGACTCTTTTTTGATCTATTGGGGAAATTCTAATCATTTTTCATAACAAGTTGCAAAAAAAATCATTCAAAAAATCATTTGTATGAAAAAGTTATTTTGGGGAAAAAAGACATGCAAGACTAATGTAAAGTAACGCTTTTGGCTCCTTTGAATGCATTTTGACCCCTTTGTGATTTTTGTATTTACTAGTGTTGGGTGGGTATTTGATTTTTAAAATAATAATTGGGTCTAGTTTTTTTAATTTTAAAAGACAATGAACCACCATGGTCTTGTTTTTTTAAAGATTTTCAAAAAGTTGCTTAATTTCAAATATTTAAAATTTGAAGTTATTGTGTATGAAACAAAAGGTGCAATTTTAATTGGCTTGGATTGGGATTTATAGTTTTAGGTTCTTTGGCAAATACATGATGGGCATGTTATTTCAAATGGAAAGAACAAAACATATGAAAAAACATGAAAAAAGGGATGGATTTCAAATTTTCACATCAAAAAGGTCTAAGTGACCCAAATCATTAGAAAAAAATGTTGTTCATGCATGTATCATGTACATGGATTATAGAAACGACAAACTGAAGATGAACAAAGATGTTCCCTCATGAAGCACTTGCATTACATGAAGTCTTAAGGAATTATCTTCTACTAAACAAAACAAAAATTAACTTTAGGAAAAAAAAAGTTGAAGTGGGGTACTTATAATTCAATCTTATGTGTTTCATCAAAGTGGTTATATGTTCCACTACCAACCCCAACATTAACGACCATATGCCCAATTTTACAACAAAAAAATAAAATACAAAAACCCAAAACTAACATATATGCCCAATTGAAATCTCAGGTTCTCATATGCCCATGAATTACAATCAATCACAAAAAACCCCAACACAAGCATCGAAATCCCAAAGAAAGTTACCCAAACCACAAACATTAAAATTTGAAAGTTCCAACAATCAAAACTAATTTAGAATCTCATAATCACCCAACCATGAAACCTCAAACCCACCCATATCCCAACCCATAAACCTTGACATGTTATTCATTCCTCACTTTCAAAAAGATCATCACATGTTCAACTACGATTATTGCTTAGAAGATTGTGATTGGTTGAATCCACAACAAACATATCACCATCAACTACATGTTATGTATCACATCCAATATTCATGGCATATTACATCAACAAAACCCATCTTATATTTTTTGTGTGTTATTTTGGGTAACCACCACTTGTCAAACATAACTCTATAAACAAAAAAAAATTTGCAAAATTATAAACACGCATAAAGTTGCAAACATGAAAGAAAGTGTTTGACAAATTGTTGCAAATAGAAAGCACCAAACATAAACAAAAGTCCAAAGAATATGAAAGAGTTAAAGTCACAAACCTAGAAATTGTAAACATAGAGTTGTTGACACAAAAGAAATTGCAAACACAATTCAAAGTTTTAGACACAAAGTTGCATCCATGAACAATGATGTCCAATGCAAAAAATAGTTGCATACACCTACACCTTTAAAAACATACAACATAACCCAATGAAATGTTGTTTTCCTGATGTACTTTTTTTTTTTAGTATACAAGTATGTAAATTTTATCACAAACATATAGAAATTCCTCTTGTTAAACTTCCTCCTTAAATTTTGTATTAAGTTCCTCAATCAAGTATGATTCCACTTCACATACACTTGTAAAATCAAAAGGCTTCAAGCAACCAAGGTGCAAATTGGAGGGCCAATTCTTGTTAATCAAAATTAGTTTGTCGAGATGACCAATTTGAAATTGGCACTTGCACATTACAATGAGGATTGTAGCAACAAAAAATATCCTTTCAATCGAGCAATATGACTAGTTGGATTGCAAATAATGTGTTTCCCCAACATAACAATGATAGAAAATTTGCATTTTTTAATGTGCCACCAAATCAAGGCACATTTACATTCCGCATTAGCAAAATGATGATGAAATTCACCAAGTTTTCTTCACATCAAGTGCTGCAAAATGTTTAAATAATTGCCTTAGTTGTGTGAAAGAGATTTTTAAAGTTCAAATGTGGACCTTGCAATGGAGTCTCATAAATCACATTTGGCATTAATGATTTATAACACTCCACCATAACAATAATAATAGTTCCTCATCATAAGTAATAACCAATTTGGATGCATTTTCTTAACCAACTTGTGACCAAGCACATACTATTGAATAGGGGATTTAACATCAAAGCCAAGACATTATGGCCTTTTTTTTTATCAAATCCATGTAAAAGATGCACGAAAGGTATAAATATTTTCGAAACTTGGTGGTTGCATATGAACTATTAGATCTTTCAACTTTGCATCAAACACATTTGCCTTTGGACCACAAATATTATCAAGAATAATATGATTTGAAAGGTCATCATTAGTTCATGGTAGGTGGAAATAACAAATTGGAGGTTGCATTGTCTCCAAGGAACCAATGCTAGTAACTATGATTCAATACAAAATAAAAAAGAATTAGTGACAAAACTTTTGCCATGGCCTCACAAACTACCCATATCTGCAAAAATGGAATGTAATTTTATGGGCAAAAGTATCCTTTGACGGTACTAATAAGAATGCCACACCTTCCTTTTACTAGACCCATTAAATTATATATATATAATTTAATGATATTAAGAATTATTTTTATTTTTATGTTCTTAATCATTGCATTTAGAAAAAAATTTCAAGAATGTCATCATGTTTATTTTCCTTGAACTTTTTGGTTAAGAACACAACTTTGAAACATGTTCTAATTTTTCTCTTAATAATTTTCTTAGGTACTTTTGATGGCATTCTATTTTATTGAAAATTTAAGTTATTAATTGAGTAAGTATAATTTTGTTATGAAATTTCAAAGTTTAGGAGTGTGACTCTAAAAAGGGCCATTACAATTAGGAATTTTTTAAAATAATTTTCTTTTTCCCCGTTAAACAATTTAGGCCATTTAATTTGGCATACAATGGATATACATGGAAAAAATAAATCTATACTCATGAAAAGATTTTTAAAAATGGGCCCATGAATATTATTTGGTCACTTTTGGTTCTTTAACCATTCTTTGAGGTGGTTTTTAGTGGTACCACCTTAGAATATTTTTTCTTTTATAGTGGCATCATTGTTGACCATAACGCATGCAATGTTAAATGGAAATGTCAAAGCATTTTGGAAAAACAATGCCCAACTTGCAAACCTATAATTAAGAAACACACATAAACTAATAAGACCACATCAATTTATTAAAATCATTTTAGTTGTTTATAAATATATGACATTGTTTGAGTTTGCAAACAATGTTAAATTCAACACATGATCATGATCATGTTCCATTATGATTATAACAAAACCCATGAAAATATTGAAAATGTATGCCATTGTCATTGACACTATCCAACTATTCTAAAAGGGGATATAAGTCTTTTGCAACAAGATAATTTAGTCACGCATGAAAACCCTAGAAGCTTAAAGCTTTAATTTTGAACTCCAAAATTCAAAAACATCTCTCCATCAAGTAAAATACAACAATGGTGAAAGTGCAAAAGAAATCAAATAATGATAAAAGTGAAAGAAAACCTAAAACCTTGGAGCTCTAAATGTTGGAGTTTTCTCTTCTTTTTCTTTCTATGAGAACATCACAAAAAATCCTACTACCACAATGAAGTTGAAGAAAACACTCAAGTAGTCTTGTAGCTTTGATTCTAAAATTTGTTGGAAAACTATTTCTTTTATCTCTTCAAGCAATAACTATGGTGAAAACACAAAACACCCCATGGCAACCATGAAGTTAAAGATTAAAATGTGAGTAATGTACATGGTAAAAAAACCAAAAAAATAAATTGGATGTGTATAAGTGCAAAGATTATTGTTGCTTACCTTCTTCCAAAATGCCTAGATGTTTATAAGCATCATGCATTGGTAGTGTTGCACCTTCATGTGCAATCAAACTATTAATGGGCAAGTTAATTTCTAGGATTAGGTAATATCTACATGGTCTCTCAGTAACTCCTTGTTACTGGTGTTGAAAGAGGGGTTATAAGGTTTGATGGTAGTTTCTAGGGGGTACAATGAGAGACACCACTTCAAACTAAGGATGAACTTTCAAAAATGACCACTATATTTTTTTAATATTATATTATGGTCTACTTTAGTTATGGCCATATAGATTGGGAGACTGCCTAGGTAGAGGGTAACTAGGGTAAGGCTTATTTCTTTCCTACAGATAACCCATGGTTTACCTACTTATTTACCCACGGAGTACCTAGTTACCTACTAACCCATGGGTTACCTACATGTACTTACCTACCCGTACCCACTCACCTACTTACTACCTACTTACCTATGTAGCACAAGGATGATTAAAAGTTTATGTCGAAAGTACTTAAAGACTGCTTAAGGGTTATCTAAGGACTACCAAGGGGCCTACCTTGAGGACATTTAGAAAGCTATTTAAGGCCTACCTAGGGGGCTATTACAATATTTCCAAGGTTAGGGGGATACCTAGGGATTATTTAGGTGGGTTACCTAGGTAACTTGTGGGGCTATTCAAGGATTACTTAATGACCTAGGGGCCTACCTAGTTTATGGGCTATTTAAGATAAAGGCTATCATTAACTTATATAGGAGTCACATATGGGCTATTTAGGGTGCTACTTAGGGCTTGACATGTGGGAAATTGAGCAAATTGCTTGGCATGTGGGAAATATTGGATGTGCTTTGGCAATTGCTTTGTGTTTTGTCATCCTCATGAGCCAACCATTGGCTTTTAGGGTGTCAATGATTATAATGTCAAATTCAATCATGGTTACAATTGAATTGGTAAACCACCACAAGTTAAGGAGCACACTGTTGATTTTGATCAATTTTATCCAAACATTTCTGGCCAAGTGTGATTCAAGACAGCAATTCTTATAGCTTGTAACACTCGCTGGTGAGTGGGTTATCAAAGAAGGTGAATCAAATGGAGTCTATGATGCCATGGAATGGCATCTTCCTCCAGATCTAAGTTTATGAGACTGTGGATCCATCAAAGTTCTGGAAATGGTTAAAAGAGCCCCAAAAGGGCTGTGACATGTAAAGGTTACCATAAGATCAATACATCACAGGTAATTTGGAAGCCCGAGTGATTGGCTGGGGAACTCACAATAATTGTCCCACCAGTTGAAGCTGCTTCCGTTTCCTGTATAATTTGTTTGACACTCTCAACTGCCAGTAGAGCTTTTACCAGCTTGCCAGCAAAGGGACACAACTCATAAAGTGATGAATATCCACTACTTGGAACTTCTGAACTCCATAACACAAACAGGGTGAAGTCCAAGAGTCAGGGAGGGTATCCCCAGAACAAAATTATCAGGAAAAGTCTGGACATATCAACTCTTGCAATTGCAGTTTCAAGGATGCCAATTGTGCAGCATGCACTACAACTGGTGCTGTATTGGCAGCTAAATTTACAATGACCTGATTCTATGATTCTACTGAAACACTGAAACCTAAAAACCTGAAAAACCCTCACATTGAGGATATCAGCTTCTGGATCTTAGCCCTACGTCTTTCTTTTTCCTCAGGTCCATCCATATCCCCTATGTTGTCATGGTACTCCTACAAAAGAGTCAAAGAACCAACAGTGTGAGTATGGTTGACAGGCCAATAGATGTTCACATATGGCTTCTCACATATCTACGATGTTCACCAAAACAAACTCCACAATAACAAATTTAAGATAACTGTTACATGAATTCTGGGCACACCAAAACAAACAGAACAAGCATCTGTGTTGCCATCATTTACTTCATCAGCTCCCAACAATCAAACAACAATCTGCTCAAAATTTCAGGCAAGGAGTTACAGAAAGATCTGTCTATAGAGTAGCCTATATAGAGGATAGTTGTTGGAGCTTCCTGCACCCTGAGCATATCCTACCCTAACATCCCCACTTCCCTGCAGTTGGTGGAGGTCAATATCATACATTAAACAACACAATGAACTTCTCTGTCACAAGACCAGCAGTAACTTGATGCTATCACTTTGAGATCCACAGTTATGTCAGTTCTGACCAAACCAATACAGACACAAGAAGAATGAGTGTGGCTATAACCTTTGGGTGTGACTCAAAAAGTATAAGCCTATCACAATCATCAGGAACGGCTGTGACTAGCTGCCATTACTCACAAATGCCTTCTCAAATACCACTCAATTCTCACACTACCATTTGAGCATGAAAATACTCCCAAGAATGTTGCCATGTGAAACTGCACAAACTGCAATAATGAAGATCAATAAAATGATAGAAAGTCATGGCCTCCCTTGAATCCACAGATGTGGTTCACAGTCTGCCATTTGGCCACACACAGGGGGCACTGCCATTCTTGCACCCCACACATCACAGGCTCCAGAGAAGCTTCACCATAATTTTGGCTACCACTTCAGGAGAATTGAACTAATCAAGACAGTCCAAAGGGCTGTGAAGTCAAATGTCCATAGGTTTCTCCTGAGCCAAACATCTGTGCAGAAGAGATCAGACACATCTCATGGGCCCATGTGCCACTTCAACATACTTGGATGCGTAACATCCATTAAAAGCAAGGCAGACTGTTATTGCAGTTTCTAATGCCACAAAGACACAACGAAACCACAATTCAATCATAGCAGTTGAGGTAATAGTTAAACCACCTAAATCAGAAAATAATTAAACCTCAGCTACTGTCAAGCACAAAAGTGTTATGATTCATGCCATCATGCTTGGAACAGAGGAGTGGTCTCACTCTCCATTGACTTTGTTGGATCCCAACACTGGATTTCAACATGCTCAATTTGTCAGGAATGGCAGTCATTGAACTTCTGTGCACTGAATTTATTTCAATATTTGGAATCCACAGGGATACTCATCCATGAATTCAGCTAGTGCTAAAGGGAAGATCACTATATCCCAATGCAGATTTCCGATCAAACACATGAAGGTCATGAGAATAAGATTGTAATACATCAGTACTGTCAACAAGATGCTTCTTCTGTTCCTCGAAGCAGAAGAGGTAGCCTTGATATGGAAGAAGTTTATATACAGAAGAACTATGGAATAAGCAGGTATCAAGCAATAAGAGGATGCAATGCCAAATTGACACAGAAATGTTTCATTCGTTAAATGGTCAAGAACTATCTATTAGACTCAATAACATGGACATTATCTGTGGGTATGTTCCAGACAGCAGGCCTTATCTGTTGCCTTGAGACATCCTGTCACCACAAATGCGATTGTACATGCCCTTAAGAAGAACAGTACCTGCAGCACAGCTTTGACAAGTTCCTGTTGAAGTCGCCGCTGCTTCAATAGGAGAGCTAATCTCTCCTGCATTCCAGAATGCCTATTACAGACACACCGAGTCAGAGTCACTTGTGCAGGATTAATGAGGAAAGCCTGAAATAATATTTGAATCCTTACAAGCATCTATCCTTAAAAAGTGAAACAGACAATCTGCATCACATTTGGTCACACTAAAACACAGGAACACCTCATGACTTGTTAGGGCTTACTCTGCAGACAAGACATCAAAATACAGAACCAGCCACATGCATTAGATCATAGAAAACCTGCAGATACCAATGACAATACAAACTTGGTGACTTTTTCTAGTTAGATGAGACTTACTCTGCAGACCAGATATGCGCCATAATGAGAGCAAGCAGCTGCACCGACGGCCATGTGAATGCATCAGTGATTATGAGGACTCACACAACTAGAGTGCTCAAGTAAGAGTGATGAAGACTAGAGATAAAGCCCACAAGACTGCTCAGAGAGCTACTAAAACCTGTGGTGAGGAGAAACTACCCAATGTGGCATTCATTAACTACTTAAAGACTGTCATTTAAGCATGAGGAAGCTGATCAAGGACATCTGAAAGGCTGAAATTGAGTACCAGAACTTCTAAGCTGTATAGGTTGCATTAGAAAACCTAAAACTTAGGTTCTATGGAACACTTACTAAGAGAAGCCAGCAAACTGGTCAAACAGAGGACTCACCTGCAGTGTGTAAAGGCCTGCCTCCATTTTAGCTAAATACTTGTCCTCATCATCCATCTGCACTCACACAAAGTGCTTTAAACTCTTCCAATATGTATGTCCTACTCCATTTACTAAAGAATACCATATTACCATTGCAAGCTCAAATACTCAGCCTTCCATTTGAAACCTTACTGCCTCCATATAGTGCACAATAAGACTTATTCCATCAACAAAATTGACAAACCCTACAGAAGATGACAAGTTATGTTGAAAGGATGGTTTTGCATGTATATTGTCTATCACTGGTTAGAAGCTTGCTGGAAAGGGAACTCAATGGCACAACTAGCATTCACATGACAAGGAAGTCTCATGAGTTCAACTTATGCCCATCAACTCAAGAACCTGCACTCACAATCTGCTAGTTCAGCCTATAGACTGCAGTGAAAATTGCAAAGCAGTTGATGCACCAAGGAACAGCTCAGTTCAGAAACAAACCTCCACATCATCAAATTGCTGTGAGTCTAGCCGCTTTGTTTCAGCTGCCACCCGATCCGAGTATCTGTACAATATAGATCAAATGGCACTTAAGAGTCTGTGTTCTGCTGATTTCTTGAAAAGTATGTCCAGCTCTCTAAAAGAGAGTTTAGGCCATTGGCAAAAGTATGTAAACCACACAATTAACCCCAAAGAGTTAACATATGCAAAAAAAACCTATGAGATTGCAGAGAAATCTCCACAACAACATTTTAAAGGTAACATGATAATGAGTGCAGTCATAACATTGTGAGAGTTGCTCACAAAATTTCAGACCATCACCTTTATCACAAATAGCAGTGATGAACTGCCAGGACTACCAACAATGACTCATCAGCTCCTGACAGTGGGTGTAGATAAGTCTACTATAACATTCCCAGAGTTTTGGGAGAAGTATCATACAAATCCATGTCTGGAGTTTCTCTCACATTTCCAGAACCAACAGGAAGACTCAGTCATGATGTTGGATACCACTCAAGAAACAGTCAATAATATCCTCATTCAAGCTGCAACAAGCTTGTGAGGATAAGCTTCCTTTCATTTCAGCTTGTCCATGTGCAAGCAAGCATCTACGCCTAAGGCATTGAGAGGCCTACTTATGCCAAAAAGCATGTCAATCAGCTCTACATACCTAACATACAGTTCCATGAGACGGTCAATCTTCTCGAACTCATTTTCCATGAACTTGCTCAAGAGGCGCTCTCTTCTAGAACCCCGTGACAAGCAATCTGAAAGGACAGTTTCCAACTAAGTTAGTAAAGAGATCCTTCGGGACTTATGAGAACAGATACAATGCTAGGCATAACTCTCACCAAATAGAGAAGCAATCAAAGAGATTACGCGCTCCTCTGTCTCCTCTTGAGATCTATCCCCTCGATTCTTTGACTTCATAGGTACCTGAGATGCCCACAATCACAGACACAGCCTTGCACATCTTCAATAGATGGAGAATCCTTGACATCCATAGGAACAATGTGAATGGATATGCTGTTGATGCAAGCAGCCCTGGGAAACCTCCTATAAAAGATGCCAACTCCATGGTCCTAACAAAGATGCAAAAGTGCCTGGGATCCTATTTCAATTGAAGAGAAGTATTGCAACGAAGTACCATCAACTTTCACAAGGAATTTTGTAGCCCAAGGAAAATCATCATCAACTATCCATATATGCAGATGATTTAGACAGAACATTTAATTTCTCCACAGAATGATCCTTACCTTCCCCATGAAAGCTGCAAATAAAGTTTTCAACCCCAAGACATCAACAAACCGTTCACAAGCCGCAGGACATTGAGTCATGGCGAAGTCAAGAGTCTTCATAGCAGAACTATAGGCTAGCCTCTTTTGCTTCATGATGATAATCATAAGCTCCACACCTTCAGCTTTGACAAACCGGTCCTTGTTCTCCATTGGCATCACAAGACTACACAAGCAATCAAAGAGGTTCTCAAGCATCTCCTCTTCTTCATTGGTCTTGGGATCCCTGGACTTGTAGAAGGCAACAGCTTGCAACATTGTATCAACACCATTGAGTTGGCCGAGCTTCTTCTGGTTCACATTACTGTTTTGAAGCAAAATGGCCAGAATTTCACTTGCATAGAGCTTATTGCTATCAAACTCGCGCACTTTGATCCTGTTCAAAAGCCATCGCAGTAGCTTCGTCCTCTCGCACACAAGCTCCGCCACTTCTGTACTCACTTCTATCATGTTCTCAACAATGGACAAGGTGTGGAACACTGCAGTGGCTTCATCACCGTCTGTCTCATCCATACGGGAAAGGTTTTGCACCAGAAGCTCTAGGGCATTATTCTCAATTAGGGCATCCACAAGCACCTTGGCAGGCTCGTCATTCTCACCTATCACGTCCTCATCTGTGAGATCGTTCAACAGGTTGACGACGGCGATGGAAATATCGGTATTGTCATGGCTCAACAAACCGATAATGGAACCAACGGAATTCAGCTTGACGAGCTCGGGATACAAGTCCGGATTAGCCGCCAACGCATGCATCTTCTTCACCTCATCGTCTAGATCCACTTCCGACTCCATAAATTTGTCCGGCTGGTCAGCGTACTTCATGCGAGCCTCCAGGTTATCCCGTAGCTTCCTCTCGAATGCAAGAACCAGTTTCTTCAACCCTCGCACGTCCAGCACCTCCACAACTTCCGACGCATTTTCCAGCGCTTCCAGCATGGCCAAGTCCACTTCCTCCTCAGCTCCTCCTCCTCCTCCTCTGTTGCCATCTCTGCCCTCTGTGTAAGGCCTAGCATCACCGACACCAACCCCATTGCTCTCCACTTCCCGTTTTCTCTTTCCTTGGGCTGCCATTCCGTCTTCAAAGCGCGAGCGCGCGCACAAACACACACAAACGAAACTACTTCATGGTTAACTTGGTAGTGTTTGGCACATGGACTGACTGGTCCTACTCAGCCCTAACTGGTCCAACTCAGCCCTAATAAGTTACCACGACATCTGCTTAACCGTCACAGGGTGCATTTTCAACCCACTTGATAACAGCATTTGGGAACCTTTTCCTACCTACCACTCTAAAATCTATCCATGAAGGAACATAGTTTTGGAAGCTTGTTTGTTGGCCTTGCCTACCAAGGCATTGATATTGTGTTTAGATTCATTATAGAGTATAGTAGCTTAAGGGATTTTGACCCCTAGGTAATAATAGGTCTATTTTTATACAAGGATTTTTGAAAGATGATATTAAGTTGTCATGTGTTGAAACTTGAGATTAGTTATAGAGTTATAAACTCTTGAAGGATTTTGGTTTTTTTAGAGGATTTTTTGAAGATTATATTTTTGCATGCTGAAAAATTTGAGTTTTCATAATTCATCTTTTGCCTTAAGATAGTTTTTAATGTAAATGGCAAGGTCATAGTGTGACACATCCCTTGTTTGTTTTCTTTTGTTTATGTTGTTTGTCATGTTGAGATCTCCCAAACCATGGTGCCTCTTGTTGTGCTCCTTTGGAAGACCCTTGATGAATAGTGATACATCAAGTGGGTGGGTTTCATATTGTTTTGACCTATGGTGGAAAAGTTATTGAATGTTGAACCAAATTTTCACTGAAATTTTATTTAAAATTAAATCTAAAAATTATAACGAAATTTGGGTGTGCTCTTGATATTTTGGAAAGCCCTCAATGATTAGGATTTAATTCATGTGATTTGAAAAAAATTTAACTTAAGGTGTGGGAGATATTGAATTTTGAGTAGTTTTTTGTCATTGGAAATTCAGTTAAATTATCAAAAAATGATTTTAAAAATAAATTTTAATTAAATAACTAGTTCACATTTCAAGCAAATGCATTCAAAACTTTTTGAGGCAATTCATAATTTCTAAACCTTTTATGGGGAAAATATTGAGTTTTGAATCATTTTGTCACGAGAAATTAATTTTTCACAATTGGAATAATTATTTTCACAATTAAGCTTTATTATCAAGTCTTGTTTAGACTTATGATTGATCTTCAGCTTTATAATAAAAATTATCAGGGAATATAACTTAGTTGGTAGAACATAATGATTTGAGCTTAGATTCGTTAGTAGAGCAAATGGAAGAGCAAAGTAGAGAACTGATGATAGAACACAAAGCAAAATGACTATGGCAATGATGGTGGAAAATTGGTCCAAAGGAAAGCAAACCAACAATGGTAGAAAATGTAGCGACGAGGAGTTTTCCTATGCCTCAATAACGTTTGTTGTTTTTGGCTCACATTGAGTGCCCTTTTCAACTTTAACAACATTTCCTTTTGAAGCATCTAAACAATTTAAACTAGTTCTAACAAATCTTAATCTAAACTATTCTTTAGCAATGGGCAATGAAGAGGAGGGGGAGGTTGTCTAATAGAAAGGAAATTTCAAAAGTGTTGCTTCAACACACTTCAAATCTTCAACTATGGGAGTAGTTCCACCACCACCATTACCCTTTGAAAATAAGTTAGCTCAAATGAGCAAAAGGGTAGATGCACAAGATGGAGTTGGAAAAAAACCTCCCAATGATTCTACAAAACAATCATGTGGCAAGGAAAAAGTCATCACCATAGATCTCATAAAATAAGATCATAGCATTTTCAAATAATTTTGATAGGCAACAATGAAAGTCACAGTTCTTGGCCAAGTGCAAGGTACAAATCTAGGAGTTAAAGCTTTGAGAACTTAAGCCTTTACAAATTTGCATGAATCTCTTCACAATTTTGCTCAAGTAGGAAATGGTTTTTTGAAATAACATTTTCCATCAAGCTTGGCAACAAACGTGCCCTTGAAATTTTTTTCAATTATGAAAGAATTAATGTAGTGTTATTAACCTAGCACCTAGGATTTTCTTCAAACAAGGAAAATTTAGTTGCTTTACTACATTACCCATTATGGGTTCAATTTTTAAAATTGAACCAATACCCAAGGAATGAAACATGTCTCTAAAACATGGCAAGGAAAATTGGCAAGGTTCTTTGAATGGAGTTGTCTAACACATATGCATCAAAGACGATAGGCCTTTGGGTCAAATTGCTAGTAAGGGATATACAAAACTCACTTAAAAAAATAATGATCTAGGGAGAAAATCCTCAAAAAAACCTATAACACAAGCTTTTCTTTAATGGTTTACCCAACCACTCAATGCAACCATTGTCGAGCATTGGGACATTTAGTTAAAACTCGTACATTGAAAAAATTGAGTAAAATTAATAAAACAAAAATAAGACCACCCAAATTTCACCCTTCTTAAACAAAACCTGCTTCGATTGTTAAACTACAAATCATTCAAAACCCTCCAATTCGAAACAATTTGGTCTTATACCTTCCCATAGGGGTAGTAAGGATTAAAACCAATCCAAGGTTAAGCTCAAAAATTCTTGGCAACCCAAAGTAGGTAAGCACCAAGAGAGTTTTAAACCACATGTAGAGGTTATGGAATAACATGATTTTATGGAGCAACGTGAGCTAACACTACAACAAAATGCGTCCTATTTCACTTTGGGTTTCATTAGATTTTGAGTGAATTTAGACATTTTTATCATGGTGAAACTAATCAACCCCCTAATGAACAAGGACTAGTTGTTACGGACAATGAATTGGTCCACTAGTATTTAATGAAATACAAATTTACTGAACCATTTCACTTATTAATTAATTAACTAAACAAAAGGAAATCAATTAAATTTAAAATATTTAATATTTAATGTAATATTTAATGTTATTCATAATTTCAAAATTTTTCAACTTATGAATTATTGACATGTGTCACTATCTATGTTAGGTTAAAAATTTAGCCTAAGTACATAAATCATATAATTAACCTAAATAAACACATATTTTAAAAAACTACATAAAAGAATATTCATTCAACTTATCACTATTGATCACAAACACACCATTTGTGATATTTGACCATAAACACCCCTACCATAAAGTCACCACATTTGTTGTGATAATGTGTTACATTACATTTTATTTATCAAATATTTTATTTTAAACATTTCAAAAACATAAACTTTGAAAATTCATATTTTATAGAGATTTTGTCCAAATGAAATGATTAAATTTTAATTATTATTTTTCAATAATGTACATAATTTTGAAAATGTAAAATCATTTGAACAATATTTTTTAATATCATTATTCAATAAAATTTCAATGACCATTTTTTAAAAAATTTGATAAAAAGGATAATGTTTTTACTAATATAATAATATTACTTATGTTAAGTTATTTTCAATTATTATAGTATATTTTTCATTGTTTTAAGTTATCACCCTACATTATTTACAATTATTTATGGCTATTTATAGTTTTTTTGGTTATTTTTAATTATGTCGTCCTAGGTTATTTTTAGTTATTTTAAGTTATTTTTGGCTATTTCACTTTAGATTATTTTCAATTATTATAATTTTTTTTATTATAAATTATTTTCACTTTAAGTTATTTGCAACTATTATAAGTTATTTTTGGTTATTTTAAGTTATTTCATCTTAAAATATTTTCAGTTATGTGAGGTTATTGTTGGTTACTTTGGGGTATTGAAAACTATTTCACCTTATGTTATTATTGACTATTTTAAGTTATATTACCATAAGCTATTTGTGATTATTTTATTGGTGGCTATTAATGATTATTCGTAATTATTTTATTGGTGGTTATTAATGATTATTCGTAATTATTTTATTGGTGGCTATTAATGATTATTCGTAATTATTTTATTGGTGGCTATTAATGATTATTCGTAATTATTTTATTGGTGGCTATTAATGATTATTCGTA
>Ga0116231_10002330_pt1 | contig 39667 bp, 39 predicted proteins | sample S1TSphgellanicum_2_FD_89695 | JGI IMG/M metagenome (GOLD analysis project Ga0116231, IMG submission 89695) | Host-associated microbial communities from peat moss isolated from Minnesota, USA - S1T2_Fd - Sphagnum magellanicum MG | ecosystem: Host-associated > Plants > Peat moss > Unclassified...
CCTTCGTCGGACGCTATACCGACAACTCTCTGACGGTCGGCGTGCGCTATGCGCTGTCGCCGCCGCCGCCGCCGCCGCCGCCTCCCCCGCCGCCGCCGCCGCCTCCCCCGCCGCCTCCACCCCCGCCGCCGCCGCCTCCGCCTCCGCCGCCGCCGCCTCCCGCGCCGTCGATCGAAGCGCGCGAGTTTGTGGTCTACTTCCCGTTCGATCAGTCGATCCTGACGTCCGACGCTCAGGCGGTGGTTCAACAGGCGGCCGATTACGCCAAGTCGGGCAACGCCACTCAGATCATCGTGGTTGGCCACACCGACACCTCGGGCTCGGTGAAGTACAATCTGCGGCTATCCGAGCGCCGGGCGAAGGTTGTCGCCGACGCCCTTGTGGGCCTTGGCGTCACGCAATCGACCCTTTCGGTCGACTGGAAGGGCAAGACCGACCTGGCCGTTCAGACGCCAGATGGTGTGAAGGAGCCTCTGAACCGTCGCTCCACCATCACCATCAACTTCGCCGGCCAGACCGGGACGGCTACTCCGGTGGCCAGCCAGCCGGTTCCGAACCCATAAGGGTTTCTGGTTCGTCCCGGGTCTCAGGGCCCGGGGCGTCCTTCCCTATCGAGAGCCCGGCTTCGGCCGGGCTTTCTTTTTGGTGCGCCAAGCTTTGGCGCGTGGAGCTGGTCGCAGGCCCTTATGAGGTCGGTTCATGCGGCTTCGGCCCACGCGCCTGTCTGTCTAAGGACAATCAGGGCCGAGATTATTGCGCTCGCCTGACGCTTGGCCGGTTTCCTCGGCGCTCCGCCTCCAGATAGATCGGGGCGTGGAGGGGCGCCCGCCGGTCCTCATGGGCTCCTCAGGGGTTGGGGCCGCCGCAACCGTTTCCTCCGGATCCAAACGGCGGGCCATGAGCGCCTCACATCCTCCGGCCCGTCCGTTCACGCCGAGGCAGACCCCAAACAACCCAGCAACCCTGCCCGGGGTTTTTGCTCCACTGACCCCGTCATTTGCGCTGTCGACACTCTCCACAGGGCAGGATCGGCCGGCCGGTAATCGGGTTGCGCGGGCGAGGCCGGAAGTCTTCTCCGATAAAGAGATCAAGCGTGCGTTCATGGCGAGGGTCGAGCCTGACGATCACGGGGGGCTCCATCTCCACGTGCACGAAGTCATAGCGGAACGCGATCAGGTAGAACCGTGAGGCGCTGATCCCGAATACCCGAGCGCCGGCAGCCTTTGTCAGCGGCGTCTCCGTTTCCGCCTGGTTCATGGGTTTAGAGAGCCGCACCCACATCTTAAGCGGCGCGGGCAAGGCGCCCGCGGGCCGCCCTGAAGGGTCGCGGGCGTAATAGGAGAGGGCGTTGAACAAGAAGCGGTCGTCCACAGCGATCGCTGAAAGCGGGGCGGCCGCGGCGGACGCCTTCGTCGCCGCGACCACCGCGGCGGCGTCCTCGCGCCATCCCCGGGACCGTTTGAAGCCGTTGCCCGCGCCAAGGGCGTCGGCCAAGCCGGGCTCAAGCACGATCAGCATGAAGCCCAGGGCTAACACGCCTTGAAAGCCAACCACGCCATAGGCGAAGAGGCCGCGGCGTTTCCAACGCTCGAGCACGCCGGCTGCAAGGACCGCCGCAGGCGCATAGGCGGCTCCAGCCCAGTTCGCGTTGGCGCGGGCTGCAATTGATTCCATAAATACAATCGCGAGCGCCGGCGCCGCGAGGCAGACCAGGAGCGTATCGGCAGAGGCGGCGCGGCGGCGCACCGCCGCGGCGAAGGCCACGAGGGTGACGGCGAAAGGAATGGGTCCGAAGACGCCGAACTGGCCGATCAGGTACCCGAAGGGCCCTCGGGGGCCGAACAGACTTTTGAACTCTGATTTCTCGTCGCCGAGATCGGCGTTCTCAGCGGTGTGGGCCACGGTCTGGAAGTGATGCTCCAGATTCCAGTAAAGGTTCGGCGAAGCCAAAATCAGACCAAGGCCGCACGCCAGCCCGACCGAAGCGGGATCCCAACGCCGGCGGGCGTCGCGGCTGACCAGGGCGTGCAAGAGAACGCCGCCCGCAATGTAGAGGGCCGCGTATTTGCTGAGAAATGCGGCCCCGAGGGCCGCGCCGAGCGCTGCGGCGGCCCATCGCCGGTGATCAGCCTTAGGTGTGCTGGAGAAGGCTGCATAGGCCCAGACCGCCAGGGCCAGAAAAAGCATCAAGGGCGCATCGGTCGACATGATCACCGACGACAGCTGAACGCCGGGAATCACAGAATAGAGCAAGGCGGCCCAGAGGCCGGCCCGGTCGCCATAGAGGCGGCGTCCAGCGCGGAACAGGACCAAGGCGGCCGCGCCGTGCAGCAGGGGCGCCGACAGCCGGACCCAGGCCTCGCCATTGCCGCCGATGGAGGTGGTCAGTCGGATCAGCCAGGCGATCACGGGGGGTTTGGAAAAATAGCCAAACGCCAGATGACGCGACCAAACCCAGTATTGCGCTTCATCCGGATAGAGCTGCTGGGGGAAAAAAAACAGAAGAACGGTCCGCAGGACCGTGACCGCGCCGACGAGCGCCAGAGCCAAGCGCCAGTCCGCTTGGGATCGCCGCGTGTCCTCCGTGCGCATCCTTTTTTTGTTTCTCTCTTCCGGCGCCTTTAGGAACGCCCGCAAGGCTTAGCGGCTGTCGGCGCCTGAGGACAAGGTGTGACCACCCTTGAAGTGCGCAAGCGCGCTGACCTGACGACGGTTCGGGGGGTCTGCGCGCACGTCGGCAGGGCTGGGTTCGGTGCCGGCTTTGCGTGCGTCGACCTCGAGGCCATCAGCCGTGCGGCCAAGAGCGCCATGGCTTGACGGAACAGGCGCCCGCAACCAAGGTCGCGCGCCTTCTGAGCAGTCGAGACCGTGGAGCGGCGGGATGAACCTTCACTGGCCGGCCGAATGGTCGCCGCATCGAGCGATTTGGGTCGGGTTTCCGAGCCATCCTGAACTTTGGCAGGACGATCTTCGGCCCGCCCAGGGGGAAGCAGCGAGCCTGGCGGAGGCCCTCGCCGGCCCAGGCGGGGAGCGCGTTCGGCTCCTCGTCTGCGGCGACGACGCTGAAGCTGCGGCGCGCGCTCAGCTTGGCGCCGGCTCCAAGGTGGAGATCGTGCGCGGCTTCTTTGGCGATATCTGGCTTAGAGACACGGGTCCGATCTTCATGAACGGCGGCGAGAAGACCGTCGCGGCCGGCTTCCGCTTCAACGGCTGGGGCGGAAAATATGTGCTGGATGACGACGACACCGTGGCCGAACAGCTCTCCGCCGCCGCCGGGGCTCCGCTCACGAGCCACGATTTCGTGCTTGAGGGGGGCGCGATCGAGGGGGATGGGGAGGGGACCCTCCTCGCCACACGCCAATGCGTGCTGAACCCCAATCGCAATCAAGGCTGGGACGAGGCCACGGCTGAGGCGAAACTCGGTCTCGCGCTTGGCCTCAAGACGGTGTTGTGGCTCGGCGACGGGCTCGTGAACGACCATACTGATGGGCATGTGGACAACCTTGCGCGTTTCGTCGCCCCTGGCGTGGTCGCCTGCCCGGTCGCCTTCGGCCGTGACGATCCGAACGCAAGGATCTACGACCTTTGCGCGGCAGATCTGGCCGGGATGAAGGATGCGCGCGGCGTCGCCCTTCAGGTGATGCGCATTCCATCCCCGGGCCGCGTCACGGACAAGGAGGGACGGATCATTCCAGCCTCACACATGAACTTCGTCATCGCCAATGACGCGGTGATCTGCCCCACCTATGATGAGCGGACCGCTGGCTACGCCCTCGAGGCGCTCGCCGCCATCTTTCCTGAGCGGGAGGTGATCGGCCTGGCTTCGAACGCCCTTTTGACGGGCGGCGGCTCGTTTCATTGCATCACTCAGCAGGAGCCCGCCTGATGGGCGCCCCCCGACCCCTGTCCGTAGGTGTGATCCAGACCCGCTATGGTCCTGATATGGCGAGCAATATCCGAAGGACCGCCGATCTTGTGCGTGCGGCGGCCGACAAGGGCGGGCAGGTGATCCTTCCGTCCGAGCTGTTTCAGGGACCCTATTTCTGCGTCACCCAGGACGAGCGCTGGTTCTCAACCGCCTATCCCTGGGCCGAGCACCCTTGTGTTCTCGCCATGGCCGAGCTGGCGGCGGAGCTCAATGTCGCCATCCCGGTCTCCATTTTCGAACGGGACGGCCCCCATTACTACAACACCCTCGTCATGATCGACGCGGATGGCCGGCCCCTCGGCCTTTATCGCAAAAGCCATATTCCCGATGGTCCAGGCTATCAGGAGAAGTACTATTTCCGGCCCGGCGACACGGGCTTTAAGGTCTGGAACACCCGCTTCGGCCGGGTCGGGACCGGGATATGCTGGGATCAGTGGTATCCGGAAGCCGCCCGGGCGATGACCCTGATGGGGGCTGAGGTCCTGCTCTATCCCACCGCGATCGGCTCGGAGCCTCACGACGCCTCCCTCGACACCCGCGACCCCTGGCGGCGGGTGATGCAGGGCCACGCCGTTGCAAACGTCATCCCCGTGGCGGCGGCCAACCGGATCGGGCAAGAACCGGGCGCCGACGGGGGCGAGGGACAGACTTTCTACGGCTCCTCATTTTTGGCCGACCACCGCGGCGATCTCGTGCAATCGCTTGAGCGGGCCGAAGAGGGCGTGTTGGTCGCGACCTTCGACCTTGACTTTCTGCAGACCCACCGCGCCGCCTGGGGCTTCTTCCGCGATCGACGTACCGACCTTTACGCCGCCACGGGCCCCGGAAAGGTGTTCTAAAGCGCCTCGCCGCGCAAAAGCTTGGGGGTTTCGCCGAGCATGCCCGCAGCTTCGCGCACGAAGAGCGACTTAGCGGGCGCCAGGCGGTTAATCAGGGCCAGGCCCGCGCCACGCGCTAGCCTCAGCGCCGGATTGTCGTTCGAGAACAGGCGGGTAAAAAGGTCCGTCGCCAAAGCCAGACCCACAGCGTCGACCCGCCGCCAGCGGGCGTAGCGCTCAAGGACAAGCTCAGAGCTCCAGTCCTCACCGAGCCGGCGGGCTTGGACGATCACTTCGGCCAGGGCCGCAGCATCCTTCAGCCCCATGTTCAGGCCCTGGCCGGCGATGGGATGGACGGCGTGCGCGGCTTCGCCGACCAGGGCGACACGAGGCGCGACCATCCGCTCGGCCATTTGCAGGGAGAGGGCGAACTGCATGCGGGGACCGATCAGGCGAGGCCGTCCTAAGAAGTCGCCGAACCGTCTCGCCAGATGCGCCTCGAACGCCTCAGGCGAGGCCTCGATCAAGGCGCTCGCCCGGCGCTTGTGTTCGCTCCAGACGAGGCTCGCGCGTCCGTCCGTCAGGGGAAGGATGGCGAACGGGCCCCCCGGCAGGAAGTATTCGTGGGCGACGCCGTCGTGGTCGCGCTCCAGGCGCACCGTGGCGACGACGCCGCGCTGGCTGTAGGTCCAGCCATAGACGCTGATCCCGGCTGCGTCGCGCACCACCGAACGGCGGCCTTCGGCCCCGACCAGGAGCGGCGCTTCCAGGCTCCGCCCATCCGCGAGCCTCGCCCGGCACGCCGTATCTTCGATCACGGCCTCCACCACGGCGCCCGGCGCAAAGCGCGCCACCTGACGCTCAGCCAGGGCTTCAGCGAAGACCTGGCGGATGCGGCGATTTTCAATCATCCATCCCATCGGCTCGTCGGCGTGGCCGCCAAGATCTTGAGATGAGAACTCCAAAAACACCGGCGGCGGCGCGGCGGCGCTGGGCCCCGGAGCCGGCCCGTCGGTGACCAGGATGGAGCGGATCGGTTGAGCGTCGGGCGCCAGTTTGGCCGCCACGCCGAGGACGCCCCACTGGCGCCAATTGGCGGCGGCGATGGCCGAGGCGCGGCCGTCGAACTCTGGACTGAGACGGGTCTTAAGGGGCTCTGCATCGCAGAGCGCGACCTTCAGGCCGGCGTCGGCGAGGGCAAGGGCGAGGGTCGGGCCCGTGAGGCCGCCCCCGGCGATGACGACGTCGAAGGCCTTGGCGGCGGAGTTCCTCATGGGCGGATCCTAGCGGTTCAAACACCCCTTACGCCAGCCAAACCCGCGCTGAGGCTTGATCGTAAATGCGGTCTTAACCCTGGCGCGCCAATCAATCACCGTGGCGAGGGAGGCGAGCATGGCGGGAGCAGCGCAGGTGCGGGGCGGCGGCCGGGGCTCAGCGCGCGGCGGCGCGGCCCAATCTGCCCTCAATCCGGCGTGGCTGGCTCTGCGCCAGGTGTGGGAGATGCAGGGCGCGGTGCGTCTCCGCGGCCTGATCTGCGCCCTTTCGGGCGCCGGCCTTATGCTGTCTCTGGCGACCCGCCACGCCGACGACCCCAGCTGGAACGCGGCGACGGCTGACGCCCCGCGCAACCTTCTGGGCGGTTTTGGCGCCATCCTTTCTGATGTCGCCTTCCAGTCGATCGGTTACGCGGCCTGGGCCGCAGCCCTGATCCTCTTTGGCGCCGGGATCGCCCGAGCGGCGGCGCGCGATCCGCGGGGCGCCCGCCAGATGCTGCGCCTGCGCTCGGCCGTCGGCGTCCTTGGCGTCTTGTGCCTGGCCGGGCTTCTGGCGGCGATTCCGACCCCGCCGCACTGGATCCAGGCCAAAAGTTATGGCGGCTTCTGGGGCTCTGGTCTGCTTAGCGGGATGAGCGCCTTTGCCAATCTGATCAAGTTGCCGGCGGCGCGCGCCTTGTCTGCGGGCGTCCTTCTCATCGCAGCTTTGGCGGCGCTGATCTTCACCTCGGCGCTCACGGTTCGGCATCTTTTACGTACGCGCGCCGCCCTCTCCAAGGTTGGCGGCGCCATGGTCGCTGTGTTCGCCGGCCAGGATCTGTCCCCGAGCGCCGCGCCAGCGCCCAAGGTCCGCGCAAGGCGCGCGCCTTCGGCCGCAGACACGGCGGATGCTGAAGACGATCCGCCGTTTGATCCGGCCCCGGCGGCGGCCCTTGAGCCGGTCGCGATCCGACAGCCCAAGGCGACCGGCAAGGCGTCCGGTCGCGAGCAGAGGGAAAACCAGAAGGCGTTCGATTTCGTCCATCCCGGCGGCTTTAAATTGCCGGAGTTGGCGATGCTGGCAAAACCCAAGCCCCGCCAGTCGTCCTTTGACGAGGCGGCCCTGCGTCAGAACGCGCGCCTGCTTGAGACCACGCTCGGCGAGTTTGGGGTCAAGGGGATCATCGACCACATCCGGCCAGGCCCTGTCGTCACCCTCTATGAACTTGTGCCGGCGCCCGGGGTGAAGTCGAGCCGGGTGATCGCCCTTGCCGACGACATCGCCCGGTCGATGAGCGCGCGCTCTGCACGCGTCAGCGTGGTCTCGGGCCGCAACGCCATCGGCATCGAGCTTCCGAACGCCAAGCGCGAAACCGTCTATCTGCGCGACCTGCTCTCGGCCCATGAATATGAGAAGGCCGGTCAGACCTTGCCCCTGGCCCTTGGCGAGACCATCGGCGGCGAGCCCTACATCGCCGACCTTGCCAAAATGCCCCACCTTCTCATCGCGGGCACCACCGGGTCCGGCAAGTCGGTCGGGGTCAACGCCATGATCCTGTCGATCCTCTACAAGCTCTCGCCTGAGCAGTGCCGCTTCATCATGATCGATCCAAAAATGCTCGAGCTTAGCGTCTATGACGGCATTCCCCACCTTTTGGCGCCGGTCGTGACCGATCCCAAGAAGGCGATCGTCGCTTTGAAGTGGACTGTGCGCGAGATGGAGAACCGCTATCGGCTGATGTCCAAGATCGGGGTTCGCAACGTCACCGGCTACAACGAGAAGGCGCGTGAAGCCCAGGCCAAGGGCGAGCATTTTGAGCGCACGGTCCAGACCGGCTTCGATGACGCCGGCCGGCCGGTTTATGAGGCCGAGAAACTGCGCCCCGAACCCATGCCGATGCTGGTGGTGGTGATCGATGAGGTTGCGGACCTCATGATGGTGGCCGGCAAGGACATCGAAGGGGCGGTCCAGCGGCTGGCCCAGATGGCGCGGGCCGCCGGGATCCATCTGATTATGGCCACCCAACGTCCGTCGGTCGATGTGATCACCGGCACGATCAAGGCCAACTTCCCGACCCGGATTTCCTTTCAGGTCACCTCCAAGATCGATGCGCGCACCATCCTTGGCGAACAGGGCGCCGAACAGCTGCTCGGCCAGGGCGACATGCTCTATATGGCCGGTGGAGGCCGGATCACCCGTCTACACGGACCGTTCGTGTCAGACGGCGAAGTGGAGACGGTGGCGCGGTTTCTGCGCGAGCAGGGAGAGCCTCAATATCTGGACGAAGTCACCTATGCGCCGGATGAGGATGATGGCGACAGCGGTGATTTCGGCGAAGGCGGCGGATCGGGCGATGATCTCTACGACCAGGCTGTGGCCGTCGTCACCCGCGACCGCAAGGCCTCGACCTCCTATATCCAGCGCCGGCTGCAGATCGGCTATAACCGCGCCGCGTCCCTGATGGAGAAGATGGAGCGGGAGGGGGTGGTCGGCGCCGCCAACCACGCCGGCAAACGCGATATTCTGGCCGGGCCGCCGCCCTGATCCGACCTAAGGGCCGTGATGATAGACCGATCCGCCGCCAGGGCCGAAACAGCCGCCGCGCAGGGTGAGACGTCAAGCAGAGCTGAGCTCAGGATGACGGCGATCAGCCCCCCTTTCATCGGCGCCCTCCGCGTTATCTCCCGCGCGCGCTAACGCGCGCGCCCGCACCCGAAGGTGTAGAACAAGAACGCCCGGCGCCTGGGTATGGGCGCGCGTGTAAAGCCTCTGGCTTTCGCACCCTTTGTGGCTCTGAACCCCGTCTGCGCCGCCGACGTGAAGGATCAGGCGATGATGTCCGGGGTAAGACTGTCCTCGAGGCGCACGATGATATCGCGCAGCATGAGCTTTTGTTTTTTCAGCCGGGCGACCTGCAGCTGATCGGGGCGTGGATTGAGGCTCAAGGCATGAATGGCCGCATCGAGATCCTGGTGTTGCTGCTTCAGCGCATGCAGACGAAGACGAAGCGCGTCCTGAGCCGGATCGGGCGGCGGGTCCTCATCGTTCACCGGCGGCGGATCGTCGTGCATCGCTCTGGGTCCGTTTAGCCCGGGTTGACGGCCGCAGCGAGGAGATCGCTTCGCGGCGATCATGAGCAAACCCGCGGCCGCGGTAAAGCGGGCGCGATCGGTCCTTGCCGCCTGGCTGGTGTGGATGCTCACGAAGCCTTGACCTGACAAACCTCAAGGACGGTGTTTCCATGCGAGGGCGACACCCTGACAAGGAGGCTTCCCCATGGCCATCGACGGTCGAATTCGCGAACTCGGCAACCGCCACCATATCCTTGATCGCGCCATCGACGACGAGCTCCGCCGCCCGCTGTTTGATTCCCTGAAACTCAAGGAATTGAAGCGACAGAAGCTTAAGCTGAAAGAGCAGATCGAGGTGCTTCGGGGCGCCAGGGCCCACTGACCCCGCGGCGCTGGAGGCGCAAGGCTCAGGGACGCTTACGCGTCCTGAGCCCAGGCCTCCGCGTCGTCCTCCACCTCTGGGTCTGAGGCGGTCGCGGCGGCGTCGGACGCCGGGCGGAGCTTTGGACCTTCGGGTTTAGGGCCTGCCTTTTTCGCCGCTTTTTCCGCTGCGAGCCGCACGAGTTCGTCGAGTTCAAGCTGGCCGGAGAGGCCAAGGGTCACCGGATCGACCGGCTTGATGTTGGCCTTGTTCCAGTGCGACCCCGTACGGACCATCTCGATGGTCGCCTTGGTGGTGCCAAGGAGCTTGGAGATCTGAGCGTCCGTCACTTCAGGATGGTTCCGGATAAACCAGGCGATGGCGTCCGGGCGGTCCTGCCGGCGCGACACGGGTGTGTAGCGCGGCGCCTTCTTCATCGGCTTCAAGAGTTCAGCGTGGCGGCTTTTCTGGGCCACCATACGATAGCTGTGGTCGGCGGTGGCGCGATCGATCTCTTCACGGGTCAGCTGGCCGTTCGACATGGGATCAGCGCCCCGGATGTCGCGCGCCGCTTCGCCGTCGGCGATCGCCTCGACCTCCAGAGGGTGCAGACCGCAAAATGCGGCGATCTGGTCGAAGGTCAGCGACGTGTTGTCCACGAGCCATACCGCTGTGGCCTTAGGATAGAGAATAGTGTCGGTCATGGGCCGTTGGCCTCTTTTGCAGGGCGGCCGCGCCATGGGCCCGGTCCGCAAATACGACGGCGCCCGGCCTTTCGGCCGGGCGTGATAGGTTGATATAGTCATATTCCACGCGGATGAAAACGGGCTATCCGCCGCAAGCCCAGAGGATTGCTTATGTTAAAATCCGTCGCGATCGCCATTCCCCTGATTTTTGTCCTCGCCGGCGCTGTTGACGCACAGATGGTGTCGGTGGCGCTGAAGACCGCGGACGGCGGCGACGCCGGCTCGGTCACAGTGACTGAAGCGCCGGGCGGGGTTCTGGTTCATGTGGAGGCCAAGGGGCTCACGCCGGGCTGGCATGCTATGCATTTCCATGAAAAAGGCGACTGCTCGGATCCAAAGCTCGCCAACGCGGGCGCTCACATCAATATGGTCGATCACAAACGGCTGCACGGGCTTCTGGCCCTCGGCGGCCCCGATCATGGCGACCTGACCAACCTCTATGTGGCGGCGGACGGGACCGGAAAGGCGGAGGTGTTTTCCCCCTTCGTATCCTTGCGCAACGGGGGAGGACGGCCGGTCCTCCTGGATGCCGACGGCTCGGCCCTGATCATTCACGCCAACCCCGACGATTACACCACCCAGCCGATCGGCGGCGCCGGCGCAAGGGTCGCGTGCGCCGTGTTCAAATGAGGACCAAGGCCTTAGGGGCGCGTTTGCGGGGATATCGGGGCCTCTCGGACCAAATCTAGATCCGGCGCAAGGTCTCGGCGAGGAGCTCAGCCTCCATGCCGCGGCTTGAGCCGGCGCGCCAGGCGAGGGCGACCACGCGGCGGGCGCCGCCCTCGACCGGGCGCACGGTCACCGGCGCATCGTCCGCAAGACCGGCTTCGACCGCCATGGCGGGGATGAGGCTGACCCCGAGGCCCGAGCCGACCATTTGGACAAGGGTGGCCAATGATGTCGCCGCAAAGCCTGAGTCCTCCCCGCCATCTGCGCGGGGTCCCTCGACGCCGCACGCCAAAAGCGCATGATCGCGCAGGCAATGTCCGTCTTCGAGCAGGATCAGGGCCTCCCGCGCAAGGGCGGCGCGCGAGACTGAGACGTCGGCGGTCATCGGGTGGTTGGCGGGGACTGCGGCGAGGAGCTCGTCATATCCAACGTCGGCGGTTTCGATTCCGGTGAGGGGATAAGGAAGGGCGATCAGGGCCGCATCCAGCGATCCGGCCTTCAGGCCGGTCACGAGTTTGGCGGTCACGTCCTCGCGTAGGAATAGGCGAAGCTCCGGGTAGCGACGCCGAAGGGCGGGCAGGGCTTTGGGCAGGATGAAGGGGGCGATGGTCGGGATCACCCCAAGACGAAACCGGCCAGACAGGGGACGCCCGGCCGACCTCGCCGCGTGAACGAGGTCGTCTGTGCGCGCCAGCAGGTCTTTTGCTCTTCTTACAGTCTCCTCGCCGACCGCGGTCAGGATGACGCCCGCGTGGGCGCGGTCCACCACCGCTGCACCAAGGGTTCGCTCGAGCTCCTTTATGCCGGCCGACAAGGTGGGCTGGCTTACATGCGCCGCGTCCGCGGCCCTCGAGAAGGAGCCGTGCTCGGCGAGGAGCTTAAGATACTGAAGCTGGCGAAGGGTGGGGAGCATCCGAGAGATATAGGTATTTTCTATCGAAACTACAAAAACTATTGATTTGCTATGGCGTCTGAGAGGGCCTATCTCACCGCGCCTGCGGGCTCCGGCCCCACCCCCATTCTCAGGAGATTATCATGCTCGGCGTCGGCGAAACCCTTCCGGACTTTAAGGTCGTGGGTGTGAAGCCTGGCTTCAACCGTCACGAAGAGAACGGCGAAAGCGCCTTTGAGACCGTCACGAAAGCCAGCTTCCCCGGTAAGTGGAAGGTCATATTCTTCTATCCCAAGGATTTCACCTTCGTCTGCCCGACCGAGATCGCCGAGTTCGCGCGGCTCGGCAAGGACTTCGCCGATCGCGACACTGTGGTCCTCGGCGGCTCCACCGACAATGAGCACTCAAAACTCGGCTGGCGGCGCGAACACCCGGATCTCGACAAGCTCCCGATCTGGCAGTTCGCCGACAATTCCGGCGCCTTCGCAAGAGCCCTCGGGATCTTGAACGAGGAGGAGGGCGTCGCCCTTCGCGCCACCTTCGTGGTCGATCCCCACAATGTGGTCCAGCATGTGTATGTCACCAATCTGAACGTCGGCCGCGCCCCGGCGGACACCCTGCGGGTGGTCGACGCCCTGCAGACCGACGAGCTCTGCCCGTGCAACCGCGCGGTCGGTGGAGAAACTCTGAAGGCGGCCTAAGTCCCGACGCCCGGGCGGTCCCTGGGCCGCCCGGGCGGCTTTGCGGCCGCCCACTTTCTCCTAACTGAACCCCCGCCTATGAGGGCGCGCAACCTTGCGCGCCTTAACCTGCGCCCAATCGGAGCCCTTCGATGTCGCTCGACAGCCTGCGCGACCAGCTTCCCGCCTATGCCAAGGATCTGTCCCTAAACCTGTCCTCCCTGGCCAGCGAGACCCTTTTAGACGATCAGCAGAAGTGGGGCTGTTTTCTGGCCTGCGCCTATGCGGTCGGCCAGCCCGATACTCTGAAGGCGATCGAGGGGGCGGCCGTGCTCTCAGACGACGCCCGGACCGCGGCCAAGGCGGCGGCCGCGATCATGGGGATGAACAATGTCTACTACCGCGCCCTGCACCTTTTGAAAAACCAGGACTACGCAACCTTGCCGGCGCGCCTGCGCATGAACATCCTCGCCAATCCCGGGGTCCCAAAGGCGGACTTTGAGCTCTGGTCGCTCGCGGTGTCGGCGGTCAACGGCTGCGGCATGTGCCTCGACGCCCACGAAGATGTCCTGAAGAAACATGCGGTTCCAGCGGTCAACATCCAGGCGGCCCTGCGCATCGCCTCTGTGGTCAACGCGGTCAGCCGGGTCGTCGCCGCGGAGAAGGCGGCGGCCTGAACCGCTTCGGCTCCGGCGCGCACGGGGATATAAGGGAGCCATGGACTGCTTTCCCGCCTTTATTCCCCTGGCCGGCCGGCGGGTCGTCATCGTCGGCGAGGGCCGCGAGGCTGGCGAGAAGGCGGCCCTGTTCGAAGGCGCGCCATGCGCCCTTGTCAGGATGGCCGCCGAGGATGGGGCGCTGGATCCTTCCGCCTACGCCGGCGCGGTCCTGGTTTTCATCGGCGACTGTGATGAGGCTTTCGCCGTCCGCGCGAGAGAGGCGGCGAAGGCCGGCGGAGCCCTTCTTGTCAACTGCGTCGACCGGCCGGCGCTCTGTGATTTCTACACGCCCGCCATCGTGGACCGGGGCCCCGTCGTCGGCGCGGTCGGGACCACGGGCCAGGCGCCCGGGCTTGCGCGTAAGCTCAAGGCCGAGCTTCATGCGCGCTGGCCGTCAGGTCTTTCCGAGCTCGCCCGTTTGGTGGAGCGGATGAAGACCCCCGCCAGAGCCGCCCTGCCCGACTTTGACGCGCGCCGCACCTATCTCGAGCGCCTGCTCGAGGGGCCGGCGGCCGAGGCGGCGCTCCGCGGGGATCAGGCGCGCGCGCTCGACCTGGCGCACGAGGCGCTGAGGGCCGCGAGCGCTTGATCCTCGACCAGGCTTGGGTGAAGCTGCGGCGGGATCGGAGATCAGCGATGAAGGTCATACGGGCGTTGGCCCTCGCCGCCGCGACGGCCCTGGCCGCTGCCGGCTCCGCCGGCGCCGCGCCCAAGGTCGGCCAACCTGCGCCAGACTTCAGCGTGACCACCTTCGACGGCAAGTTGATCACCTTGAAGGATCTCAAGGGCCAGGTCGTCGTGCTGAACTTCTGGGCGACCTGGTGCGGCCCGTGTCAGCGCGAGCTGCCGACCCTCGACGCCTACCTCAAGGTTCAAAAGCGTTTCGGCCTCGCCGTGGTCGCGGTGACAACCGAGGATTCGGTTGAGCCACGCCGGCTCGAGCCGCTGCAGAAGCTCCTGACCATGCGGCTTGCCCGCAATTTCCGCGGCGGCGGCTATGGCCCACAAGAAGCGGTGCCGACCAACTTCGTGATCGATCGCGCAGGCGTCATTCGCTACGCCAAGGCCGGCGCCTTCGATACCGAAGGCCTGAACGCGGTTCTGATTCCCCTGCTTGAAGAGCCATCGCCCGACGCTCCGGCGCTTTCGCCGGCCACGCCCGTCAAGACCGCCGCCCGGTAATCTTAGTCTGGTACGGAGTTGACCTTGCCCCCCTTGCTCCTGGCCCTCCTGGCCGGCGCTGTCCATGCGCACCCGGCCCCCACGCCCATAGGGGCTCCTGCGGAATGGAAGCGTTTTGCGGAGTGTGCGGCGGCTCACTACGCGGACGCTGACATCATCGACCTTAATCGGACCGCGCCGAAGAAGGCGGCGATCATGGACCTTGGCCGACGCTATGGCGCGATGGCGCGGGCTCTGCGCCACTCTGAAACCGGAGATCCCAAGGGCAAGGCGGACGCCTATACGAAGGCCTATATCGTAGAGCTGACGCGGAACCTCGCTCAGCGCACCCGCCCGGATCTTCAGCCGATCATCGACGCCTGCCCCAATCCACCGAGCTGAGGGGTTTGGGTTTTGAAGGCGGAGCGTCAAGCGCGCCGATCGGCGCGCCAAACGGACCTCGCCGTCTCGAGGCTTCGAGGTCGCGCACCGTCCGAACGTCTTGTGCGTGAAGCTCGGGAGGCCGACGACGACGGGACCAGCGTTCCCGGCGTCCCTCAAACCTCCGCGTTCAGCATTCCACCCGGTTGACCGCCAGGCCGACGGCGAGACCGCCGAGGGATGTCTCCTTATAGATCTCGCTCATGTCCTGGCCGGTCCGCTTCATGGTCGCGATCACCTTGTCGAGGCTGACCGAGTGCTGGCCGTCGCCGAGCAGGGCCAGGCGGGCCGCATCGATGGCTTTGATCGCCCCCATGGCGTTGCGCTCGATGCAGGGGATTTGCACAAGACCGCCGATCGGATCGCAGGTCAGTCCAAGATTGTGCTCCATGCCGATCTCGGCGGCGTTCTCGATCTGGGCGTTGGTGGCGCCGAGGGCGGCGGCCAGACCCGCAGCGGCCATGGAGCAGGCGACGCCGACCTCGCCTTGGCAGCCCACCTCGGCCCCGGAGATCGAGGCGTTGCGCTTATAGAGCGCGCCGATCGCCGCGGCGGTCAGTAAGAAGGTGCGCCGGCCATCGGCCGAACCATGGTGGAACCGGTCGTAGTAGCGGAGCACGGCCGGGATCAGCCCGGCTGCGCCGTTGGTGGGCGCAGTGACGACCCGGCCCCCGGCGGCGTTCTCTTCGTTGACCGCCAGGGCCCACAGATTGACCCAATCCATCGCGGCAAGGGGATCTGTGATCTGGCGCTCGAGTTTGGCCATGATGGTCTGATGCACCTGCCGGGCCCGCCGCTTCACATGAAGCCCGCCCGGCAGCTCGCCGCCGACACGCAGCCCGCGCTCGATGCAGGCCTCCATGGCGGCGAAGATTGTGTCGAGGCCTCGGGCGACGTCTTCGGGGGACTGACGGACCGCCTCGTTGGCGGCCATCAGTTCGCCAATCGTGAGACCCGCCTGATCCGCCTTCTCCACGAGCTCCGCGCCCGAGGCGAAGGGAAAGGGGGGCTCGGGCCCGAGATCGTCAGGATCGTTTCGGCCGATCTCGTCCTGGTCGCGCACGAACCCGCCCCCAATCGAGAAATAGCTCCGGGCCATGATGGGTGCGCCGCCGGCGTGAAGGGCCGCGAAGGCAAGGGCGTTAGGATGCTGCGCCAGGCGCTCGCGACCGGCCCAGATCAGGTCGGCCGCCTCATCGAATGCGATGACATGGTGTCCGCCAAGGCGCAGCTTACCCTCCGCGCGGATGGCGGCGAGGGCCGCGTCGCCGTCGTCGGGGTCCATCTCGGCGGGCGCGAAACCGGCCAGGCCTAAAATAACCGCCCGGTCTGTGGCGTGGCCGCGCCCGGTCAGGGCCAGGGAGGCGTAGAGCGTGATCTTTACGCGGCGAACCTGGCTGATAACCCCTGCATCGGTCAGGCGCCGGACGAAGCGCGCCGCTGCGGTCATCGGCCCCATGGTGTGGCTCGATGAGGGTCCGACCCCGGGTTTGAACAGGTCGAAGGCGCTGACGAACATGCGGTTGACTTAACCTAGGCGGTCGGGCCTTCCTATCCTTGTCGAACAGCGATCAGGAGCAATTGTCCCATGGTGTTGAAATTGGCGCTCGCGACGGCGCTTTGCGTCACCCTCGCGGCTGGCGTTGCCTACGCCGAGGATCCCGTCGCCGTCGTCAAGGCGCGGCACGAACATTATAAGGAGATCGGCAAGGCGTCGAAGGCGATCCGGGACGAGCTGATGAAGTCCGCGCCCGATCTTGCGATTATAACGGCTGCGGCCAAGACCATCGACACCTTGGCGCCCATGGTTCCTTCCTGGTTCCCGCCGGGGACCGGCCGCGACGTTGTACCCAAGTCCGAAGCCCTGCCGGTCATCTGGCAAAAGCCCGATGAGTTCAAAAAGGACGCGGGCAATTTCGCGGCCGCGGCCCACGCTTTCGATATGGCGGCCCAAAGCGGGAAGCTCGAGGCTATGCGCGCGGCCTTTCCAACCTTGGGCGGCGCCTGCAAGGCCTGCCACGAAGCCTTCAAGGCCAAGGACGACTAGCCTCTCATGGCGTTTAAGGGGGGCCCGTCTGGACGCCCGGATCGGCCGCAAGGCTCAGCGCATCCTGTGAGCGGGTCCATAATGAGGGCGCAAATTCAGTTGGAAGAGGTCTAAGGCGCCATGGCTGCAGAGCGCGTCCGGCTCTGGGACCTTCCGGTCCGCATCGTCCATTGGAGCCTGGTTCTGCTGATGCCGGCCCTCTGGTGGACGGCCGAGCACGGCCAATTATCTGTACACGAACGATTGGCCTATCTGGCCATGGCGCTTCTGATGTTCCGGTTGTTCTGGGGTTTCGCGGGCGGCTCGACCGCCAGGTTTTCCAGCTTCATCAAAGGCCCGCGAGCGATCGTCGGCTATTTCAGAGATATGTTCGCAAGGCGTGCAGAGCCCGTCATCGGCCACAATCCCCTCGGCGGCTGGAGCGTCCTCGCCCTTCTGCTTCTCCTGGTCCTGGTGATCGGAACCGGTCTTTTTGCTGACGATACCGATGGCGTGAACCCAGGCCCGCTCAACTACCTGATCACGGGCGATCTTAGCGAGATGATGGGACGCTGGCATCACGCGCTTTTCAACATCCTTCTAGGATTCATCGTCCTGCACCTTCTGGCCATTTTGTTCTACGCCGTCATCAAGCGGGAAAACCTGGTCGGCCCGATGCTGACCGGCCGCCGACAGATGGCTGGACCCGTGACCTTGCCGACCTTTGCGCCCTGGTGGCGGGCGATCCTCGGCGCCGCGATCGCCGTTGGTCTGATCTGGTGGGTGTCTCTCGGCGCGCACCTGCCCCATCGGTAGGACGGCCCCGTGTTGATCCGCACCCCATGCCGACGCGCCTCTGGTCGATCCTGACCCGCCGCGCCATATGCAGGGCATGGGTTTTGACGATCCCGCCCCTCAGGGGCCCCTGGCCGATTTCGACTGGCCGATGTTTGGCCTCGTGGACGACGTGCGCCCGGCCCTGGCGAAGGCGCGCACCCGGGGCCTCTCTGCGGCGCTTGCGACCGTGTTTGCGGTCGAAGGTGGCGCGCCCCGGGGGGTCGGGGCCCAGATGCTGATCATGCCAGACGGGGGCGCGGCGGGGTTTCTGTCGGGCGGCTGCGTCGAAGCCGACGTGGCGATGCACGCCCTCGACGTGCTGAACGATGGCCGTCCGCAAAGCCTGGTCTACGGCGCAGGCGGACCCGTCGATATCGCCCTGCCGTGTGGGAACAGGATCGAGGTTTTGGTCGAACGGATCCCTCCCGACGATGACCCGGTGGCCAAGCTCTTGACCCTGGCTGACGCCCGCACGCCGGCGCTCTGGCTGAGCGACGGCGAGCGGCGCAGATGCGCTGCGGCGGCGGTGGACGGCGGGCCTCACGCTTGGGCCCTGGTGCGACGGCGCTTTTTCCCGCCGATCCGCGCCATCGTGATCGGCGCCGATCCTGCCGCCCTCGCCGCGGCGCGGTTGTTGTCCGAAACCGGCGTCGCGACCACGCTCGTCCGTCCGAAGGGACCAGAGGCGCCGCCGCCCTTCGCCCTGGCCGCCTATGTGCGGGAGGATGCGGCTGAGGCCATCCTTGCCCTTAAGCCGGACGCATGGACCGCCGTCTGTGTCATGACCCACGATATCTCCGTCGAGCAGGCGGCGACGGCGGCCGCACTAGGCTCGTGCGCCGGCTATGTCGGGGTTCTTGGAAGTCGCCGGCGCGCGCCGGAGCGCGAGGCGAGGCTGAAAGCTGAGGGCTTCGGCCCGGAGGATCTTGCGCGCCTGCACGCGCCGATCGGATTGCCGATCGGGGGCAAGGCGCCCTGGGATATCGCGATCGGCGTCGTCGCCGAGGTGATGCAGCGCCTGGGCGGCGGCGCCGCGGCCGACGGGCCCTTATGAAGGTTGCGCTCACGCCCGCCTCGAGCCCCGGCTCCGGCGGCGGTCACCTCCTCCGGTGCCTGGCTCTGGCCCGGGCGCTGGCGGCCAAGGGCGCGGCGCCTGACTTCATCGTCTCGTCCACGGGCGCCCGGGTGCTTGAGCGGTTCGGCTGGAGCGGCGGCGTGAAGGAGGTCCATGGGGAGGCGGACCGCCTGAAGGCGATCGATGCGCTTGGGCCCGACGCTGTGGTGGTCGACGACTATAGCCTGGACGCCAGGTTCGAGGGGGCCACGAAGCGGCCTGTGCTCGCCATCGATGATCTTGCAGACCGGCCTCACGCCTGCACCCTCTTGCTGGATAGCGCCTATGGTCGCACGGAGGAGGACTATGCCCGGATCGCGCCCGGCGCCCGCCTTTTGCTGGGGCCGGCCTACGCCTTGCTTCGGGAGGGGTTTACGGGGCCAGCGCGGCGGGCGCGTCAGCGTGTTGGACGGGTGTTCATCGCCTTTGGTCTTAGCGATGTCGAAGGGATCACGGCGCGGGCGACCCGTCTTCTAAGACCCCTGCTGCCTGACGCGCATTTCGATGTCGCCTTGTCGAGCGACGCGCCTAGCCTTGAGCCGCTCAGGGCGATGTCGGAGCGCTCAAAGGGCCTTACCCTTCATATCGACGCCGATGTCGCGCCCTTGATGCGGGCCGCCGATCTTGGGGTTGGCGCGGGCGGCGGAATGGTTTGGGAGCGGCGGGCGGCGGGTCTGCCGCAGCTTGTCGTCACCCTCGCCGACAACCAGCGTCCGATGGCCGAACGCCTCGAGGCGGCAGGCGTGATCTTGAGGGTCGACCTCGAAGATCCCGCCTTCGAGCTCCGACTTGCCGAGGCCTTCGGACATCTTGTGTCCCCCGCGGCGCGTCGGGCCCAGGTCGATAATCCTGACGCGCGCTGCGACGGGGGCGGCGCTGCGCGCGCGGCTGAGGCGCTCATGGACGCTGTTTCTCGGACGCGGGCCGTCTAGCCCCGCAGGCCGTGTCGGTCTCAGAACAGGGGCCTGCCGTCGGCGCTGGGAAGAGCCACATGAAGGATTTTGGCGACGGTCGGGGCGATATCGCGCTGGTCGATTTCGCCGATCGACCCTGTCCTGGGGATTCCCGGCCCCTCGGCGAAGAAGCTGGCGCGCATCTCCGGATGGTCAGGCAGCCAGCCGTGGGCGCCCCGCTCGCTCGCGGGCGAGACGCCCGCCGCGCTTCCGCCCATCATATAGCCGATCTTGAAGTCGACCCAGTAGGTCGCCATGGGCGAGCCGCCGAGCCGCGCGATCTCGTCGGCGCCGATGATCCGGTCGATGCCATTGGAAGGGTCGGATTTGAGTCGGTCGAGGAGGGCCTTCACCTTGGACTTTACCGCTTGATCGGAGGGGTCCTTCAGCACGATCGCCGCCGACGCGCTCCCCCAGGGCGCGGCCTCCCACGCCGTCACCTTATGCGTCGCAGGGTCAACGGTGATCAGGCCGGCATCGGCGAAGGCGCCGAGGAGGTTCATTTCGTGATCGACAGCCGCAAAGCCATGGTCGGACACGACGACGACGACGAGGTCGGGTTCAACTTTGCGCGCTGCGGTCACAAGATCGCCCACGACCGTGTCGAGGCGTTTGAGCACAGCCTTGGCCTCCGGCCCACCTGGGCCGTACTCGTGCTCGCACGAATCGAGGCTGGACAGGTGCAGGGTCATGAACCTCGGCCGCTTCAACGCATAGATCTCGGCCGCCATACGGCCCTTGGCCACATCGCCTTCTGGCGTGGTCGTATAGACCGCCGCTATGCCCATGTCGGCGTTGGACTGCACCGCCTCGGGGAGGCCCGGGGTCGAGAGGGCGTGCACAAGCTTTTCGTCGTTCGGAGTGTGGGCGCGCCAGTATTCCGGAATGTTGTCATCGATCGAGGCTGAGCCCACGCTGACGGGCCAGCCCACCGAAGCGGTGGTTCCGCCCGCCTTGTGGACCGCGTCCCACAAGGTGGGCGTCTTGATGTCGCTGGCGTACCAGTACCATCCGCCCATTTCGGTCCGCTCGGGGTCGAAGGTGGTGTTGTTGGCGATGCCGTGCCGCGCTGGCCAGACGCCGGTGATAAGGGTCGTGTGGTTGGGATAGGTGACCGTCGGCAGGGCGTTTCGCACGCCCGTCGAATAGACGCCCTCGCCCATCAGTTTTCTAAGGGTCGGCGCCTGAAAGCCGCGCTGGTCAGCCTCAACCACGTCAAGCGGCCTGAGGCCGTCGATGGAGATCATGAGCACAGGGGCGGCGTGCGCCATCATCGGCGCCCCAAGCAAGGCGGCCAGCACAAACAAGCTCAGCTTTAACGTCATCGTCAGCACCCTCTCTTTGGGCCTGCTCTGACCGAGGCTTATGACACCCGTATGGCAGGGGTTAAGGGTTAGGGCTCGACCGTCGCGCCGTCGCAGCGGCCGGCTGTGCGGACCGGATTGCAGATGGTGATGGCGCCGTGCGGCAGGCGCACCTGATAGGTGTTGCCAAACCTGGGGTCGGGATGCCGGTAGTCTGTCGACACCACCTGCGCGCCCGACGCGAACGCGGCGGTGCGCGAACGGGTGTCGTTGACGCGGGCCTCCTTGGTGTCGGAATCGGCGCGTGTGCGCACGAAAAAGCCCGCTTTGACCATATCGCGGATATGGGCCTCATCCGCGACCGCCTCGTTCAGGGTCATATAGGCGGCCCAGGGCTTGTCGGCTTCGCTGGCGTCTCCGGCGTTGACGAACATCATGCGCCCTTCGAGCGAACGCCGCTTGCCCCGGTAGAGCGCGATCTTGTCGTGGCCCTCGTCGAGGGCGAAGAACACCTTGCCCCGGGCCTCTTTCAACGTCGGCCAGTTGTCGGCCAGCACCGCCTCGCGCAGGGTCGGATAAGAGCCCTGGACCATATCGGGTGTGATCACCTCGCCGGGCTTGAACACCTGACGGATCTCGTTGTCCCAGGCGTCGAAAGCCGCTTCGTCATAGTCGATCGACTTGGCCCCGCCAGGAATGGGCGAGGCGCCGTCCTTGGCGTTCATCGTGATCGATATCGGCGCATGGTTCGGGTGCGCCTTGGACCAGGTGCGGATGACGGTCAGGCATTCCACAAAGGTGAGGCAGGTCGATCGAAAATCGATGTCCTGGATGTGGAGCACCTTGTAACCGGGTTTGGACATGCGCTCCGCATAGTCCTCGGGCACGGGCTCGCCGGACATCTTTGGCCCAAGGGGATGGGCGTAGAGACCGCCCTTGGGATCATAAGCGACGTCGATCTCGAGCCCCCGGGCGCCGTCGTTGAGCTCATCGGTCAAGGCGGGATGGCCGTAGTCGATCTCGATCGCCCGCGGGTTGGCCTTTAGGATCATCGCGTAGAGCTTGGGGGTGATGAATTCTTTATAGCTATTGTGGGTGCCGACGGTCTGGATATCGTTGAGCTTGAGGTTGGCGTCGATCCAGGCGTGGGCGCAGCCCTTTCCCGCCTGAAGGGCGCCCGGGGCTTTCAGGCGGCATGCGGCGTTAGAGCCGCCCGCGGCCAGCATCATCAGCACTGTAGCCAGAGCCAACTTCATGATCTCATCCCCGATGGTTTTTCACGTCAGACGCTTAAGCTGCGGCTTTGCTCAAGGAGGCCCAGGTGGAAGGTTCGATTGATCCGCTACGCGCCCAGTTCGACGCCTTCAAGGCCCTGGCGCGCGACACGCCGATCCATATGCTGAATCTTGTCCGGCTGAAGGCCAAGGCCGACTATCCTGAAGGCCATCCCAACCATGGCAAGGGCATGAGCGGCCTTGACGCTTATCGGGCCTATGGTCGTGAGACCGCGGCCTTGTTTAGGGCGCTCGGCGGCCGGCAGGTCTGGGTCGCAAAGCCCGAAACGGTGGTGACCGGCCCCGAAGAGGAGCGGTGGGACATCGCCTTTATTGCCGAATACCCGAACGCCAACGCTTTCCTGGCCATGGTCACCCACGCTGACTACCGCGAGTGGGTCAAGCATCGCCAGGCGGGCGTGGCGGACAGCCGGCTTATCCGACTGGCGCCGGGCACACCCGGCGAAGGGTTCGGAGAACTGTCCTAAAGCGGGGGACGCCGGTCGAACCAGGGCCGCGCCTGCTCCAGCTCATAGGCGAGGGAGAACAGGGTCTCTTCCTCCCCGAGCCGGGCGGCGAACTGCACGCCGATCGGCAGCCCCTCAGACCAGAACAGGGGCACGCTCATCGCCGGCTGGCCGGTCTGATTGGCGAGCGCGGTGAAAGGACAAAAGGCGCTGAAGTTGGCGCCATAGTGAGAGAGGGGCTGGTTCAGGGCCACCTCGCCGAGCTTTACCGGCGGCTTGGCCAGGACCGGGGTCAAGATCAGATCGTAGGTCTCCTGGAAGCGGGCCACAGCGATGGCGGCGGTCATGAAGGCCTGATCGGCGGCCACCATGTCTAGGGCGGTATAGCTCTCGCCGAGGTGGACGAAGCCGCCGGTCGCTTCTTCCATGTCGTCTTTCGTCATCAGCCGGCCCAGGGCCTTGGCGCGGGCGGCGAAGGCTGCGGCCGTGTGGCTGCTGGTGGTCACCGCCATCGCGGTCCCGAGCGCTTCGGCGTCCACCGTCGGCGCCGCCTCCTCGACCCAATGGCCGAGAGCCTCGCAGAGCTTCGCAGCGTCCCGCGCGGCGTCGACACAGATAGGATCGACCGCGACGCCAGACGCTGCGGAGAGCTGAAGGGCGATTCGAAGCCGCTTAGAGGGCGCCCGGCCAGCGGCCTCAAGGAAGCTCCCCTTGGGCGGCGGCGCCACATAGCGCGATCCCGGCTCTGGACCCTGCATGAGGTCGAGGAGGAGAGCGCTGTCGCGAACGGTCCGGGTCACCGCATGGCTCACACCAAGCCCGTTCCAGCCTTCGGTGCGGCCGACCGCGACGGGGGTGCGGCCCCGCGACGGCTTCACCCCGAAAAGGCCGCAGCACGCGGCCGGCACGCGGATTGATCCGCCCCCGTCTGTGGCGTGCGCCGCCGGCATGATCCCCGCCGCCACGACGGCCGAAGCGCCGCCAGACGAGCCCCCTGAGGTGCGTTCAAGATTCCAGGGGTTGCGGGTCTGGCCGTGGAGGGTGGATTCGGTCGTCACCGTAAGGCCGAACTCCGGCGACGTGGTCGTCAGGATGAGGTTCAGCCCGGCCTTTCGCATGCGCTTGACGCTGAGGGAATCTTCGGCAGGCCGATAGTCCCTAAAGCCCTGGCTGCCCGACGTGATCGTGACGCCGCCGATCTCGTGACCGAGATCCTTGACGCCCCAGGGGACACCGGCGAGCGGCCCGGAGAGGCCCGCCGTCGCTGCAGACCTCGCCGTGTCATAGAGGCGCTCGACGATGGCGTTGATGCGCGGGTTGACGGTCTCGGCCCTGGCGATCGCCGCCTCGGCGACCTCTGCGGCGTTCACCGCGCCGCCTCTGATCAGCTCCGCCAATCCGATGGCGTCGTAGCGGACGTACTCTTCAAAACCCATGGCGGCCATCCTCTCCTCCCTGATGTCGCGCCTAACTAGACAGGGTGACGCCGCCAAGGTCCAGCGGTTCGGCCGGCGGCCGGGCCCGGGGATGAGGACGCTGCAGATACTTCATAACACTCATGAAACGCGCAAATGTCGCATCGTCGCGGCCTTTCACCCGTTCTGCGCGAAAGGCATAATGTTTCAAAAGACTTAGCGAGGGGGGAGTCTTATGGCGCATCGTCCGCCGCCGTTTGCGGCCCTGAGGGCCCTTGAAGCCGCCTGCCGGCACCGCAGTTATTCTGCGGCTGCCGGGGAGCTCGGCATCACCCACAGCGCCATCAGTCAGGCTGTGCGCCGGCTGGAGGATGAGATCGGCTGCAAGCTTTTTAACCGCCGCGGATCAGTGATGCAGCCCACGGGCGCCAGCCTCGCCCTGGCCGCAGCCTATGCGGAGGCCGCCGGCCTGGTTGATCGCGCGGTCCGCCAGACCGCCGATCCTTCGCCCAATAGCCTGAGACTTCGCGCGCCGGCCCAGCTTGCGCGGATGTGGCTGACGCCCCTCCTTCCTGAGCTGGCCATGCGGTTCCCGGGCTTGAGCCTTTGCCTGCGGACCGCCGATGCGGGCGATACTGAGTTCGACCTTGCGATCCAGGCTCAGCCGCCAAAGCTGGGTTATGAAGCGCGTGCGTTCGCAAATCCTGCGCTCCGGGCTTACGCCAGCCCGATTTTGGTGCGGCGTCTGGCCCTCGACACCCCCGCAGCGCTTTTGACGGCGCCGCTCTTGATCGAGCGCGACGGCGCCCATTGGACGGATTGGTTCCGGGCCGCGGGCCTTGACGGTCAGGGACCTTTACGCGGCACGCGTTTTGATGATTGCACTGGGGTCGCGCTCGAAGCCGCTGTGCGCGGCGCAGGCGTCGCCCTCGGCGACGACCTCTCTGTCCGCTTCGCCCTCGGCCAGGGCGACCTTATTCCGATCTGCCCCGAGGTGGCGGGCGAGGGGCGGCCCCTTTGGACGGTCTGGCGCCCGGAGCACGCCAAATCAGATCTGATCGAGGCGCTCGCGAACTGGCTGGGCGCCCAGGCGGCGGCCGGCCACCCGGACGTTATCATCCCCGCGCGTCCCAGCTTCGCCAGGCTGAGCGCCTGAACGGCGGCCAGGAGTTATACGTCTCAGCGCTCGCGATGATAGATCAGAACACGGTCTATGACTTTGCGGCGGGCTGTGAGCGCCTCTAGGACGATGGATCGGCGCTGTGTGTCGGACGTTGCGCCAAACGCAACGGCAGGCATGGTGCGGCTAAGCTCAAAGGCGTGTTTGTTGCGATCGGCCTGGAGCTGCGCTCAACGCGTCGGCCGGGGCGCAGGTGAGCTCGTCGCCTAATTCCATCCGCCCAAAGAAAAAGGCGGCGCCCGAAGGCGCCGCCTCAATCCATGCGTTTGTATAGATCGCAGCTTAGAACCTCGCCCGAACGCCGAGCTTGAACGTCCTGCCGAAGATGCCGCTGTTTGCGATGACGTCGTTGTAGTCCACAGCGCCGTAGGTCGTCGGATCGTAGGGCGCCGACTTATCGAACAGGTTGTCGATATCCACATAAAATTGGATGCGGCGGCTGAAGTCATAGGTCAGATGCGTCTGGATATCCCAGAACGGCTTCACCTTACAACGAACCGGGGTATTACCGTCGAGGTAGACGGTATTGATTGCGCTCACCGATGTCAGCGCGGGCGGTGGATAAGTGTTAACGCCAATGCATTCGCCGGGGACGCCGCCAAAGTCGGCTGCTTCCAGATCATAGCCGTCCGTGAAGTAGGCGGTTACGGTGAAGCCGACCGGTCCCTTCGTGAAGGTGTTCGACCAGTTGGCCTTCCACTTCGGCGTACCCGCGGCTGACACGTTATTGTAAGGGCCGATGGTTCCTGCGTAAGCCTGGGTGCCGTACGGAGTGATCAGGTTGAGGCGCAGCGTGTAGTTGCCGTCAAAGCTGCTAGTCCACTTGACGCCGTAGGGCAAAGTATAGCGCGCCTGAGCGCCGATATCATAGCCCGAGGCTGTTTCTTCGTCCTGGTTTATGTAGCCGTACTGAATAAAGGCTGGAACCGGCAGGGAGTTTGGAAGGTTGGGGTCAGCAATGCCCGGAATGATCTTGTAGCCGGCTGGCAGCGGTGTGCCATTGAAATAGTCGTTAAGAGCAACGCCGAGCTGAGAATTGTTCGGCACGATAACTTGCTTCTTCTCGATCCGATAGAAGTCGAAGGACATGCTGATCTGCCGGGTAGGTTCTAAAACTATGCCAGCGGTGAAATTATTCGATGTCTCCGGCTTTAGGCCAGCGGTGCCGACGGTGGTTTCACCCAAGGCGTAGGATTGGCCATAACCGTCCGGGTGCTGCGCCAAGAAGGCAGCTGGCGCGGTTTCGTTAACAAAACCCGTCGTCGGCAGGGAGTTGGATTCCGCGAAGCTTGGGATCCTGAAGCCCTGCGAGAAAGTGGCCCGCAAGGATACGATGTCGAACTGCGGCGCCCAGTCCTTGAAGGGCTTCACGATGATGCCGCCCTTAGGAGAAAAGTGGCTCTGCCCGGTGGAGTAGTTGTCGTACCGGCCCGAAGCGCTCAGGCTGATCTGGTCGATGACCGGTGCGTCGATTTCGAAGCCGATGCCTTCAGTGGAGCGCTCCGCGATCACGCCGAACGGGTTAAGCGTGAAGTAGCGGTTCAGCGCGCCGTTGCTGTCCGGGTTGGCGCTGGGATCATTGATCGATTCATAGCGTGCAGCCGCGATGATGCCGATCTGAAGCTCCCCGCCCGGCAGCTTGTACACATCCTTGTTCAAGGTGCCCTGGATCATGGCCAGGCTCGAGTCTGAGTTCTGGGTGTTCTGAGGCGCGATAAAGTTGCGGATCGCTGAACCGTTCGCCGAAGGATCGACGAAGTTATAGGTACCTTGGTTCACCGCGGTGAGGAGGTTAGCGATATAAATGTCGCCGCGCGAGACAACCTGAAGATCGGTCTGCGATGCGGTCACATCGACCGCATAGTTCCACGGCCCCATCCAGTTGAACGAACCCTTAAATCCGGTCGCGATCCGGTAGGTGTCGTTGATCTGCTCCGTCGAGGTCGGGATGTCGCCGAAGGAATAGAAGATCGCGGCGACGTTGCCAGCCGATGCGAACGGGTTGTTGGGGTTCAGCTTTGCGCCGGTCTCGGTGCCGGTGCAGGTATAGGTCGCGCTTCCCTGCGGGCAGACATAAACCGGAAGCGTGATCCCCGGGGTACCGGCAGTGGCGTAGGTGAGGCCGAGGGCGCCAGGGGTTGATTGTTGGCGGATCGACGAGGGAGCGCCGGTCGACAGAACGTCATTGTTGTAGAAGTTGAACGCGAAATACCCCTCCGCGTCGCCCCAGAGCTTCTTTTCCGCATGCAGGTTCAAGCTGAACCTCTTGTCGTCCGGCGAGATCACTCCGTATTGGTAGGTGTTGTTCTGCTGGCAAAGGGTGACCGGAGAATTGAAGCCGTAGGCCGCCCCGCCCGCGAGTGCGGCCGCGGGGCTGATCGTGACTGCGGACTGCTTGCCGCAACCGGCGGCGGGATTGAGGAGCTGATAGTCTCCGACGGGCTGGCCGGTGATGGTGTTGTTGGTGAACGCAATAACAGTCGGAACGTTGGTGTTGCCGACCCCTAGGAAGCTGCCGTCGAACTGCAGCCCGTTCTGAACTCCATTGTACCGGCACGTGGTGCCGTTGACGACGCCGAATTGGGTGACATTGCCCCAAAGGCTGGCGCCGCACGTCGCGCTTTGATTGGCGGTGTTGTAGGGATAGCCCCGATCGCGGTTGTAGAGCGCGTCATCGTGCTCGTATTCCACACCGACGTAGACGTTGTAGCCATCGGCGCCGAGATCACCCTTGCCGAAAATGGCCTGGACATTGGCCCCGCCGCCGCCGCCGGCCTGGGTAAAGTCATCCTCGGCCTTGATCTCCACCCCTTGGTAGGTCTTCTTGGTGATGATGTTGACGACGCCGGCGATGGCGTCGGCGCCGTAGGTCGAAGACGACCCGTCTTTATCGACTTGGATCCGGTCGACGATGATGTCGGGGATGGTGTTGAGGTCGACGAAGTTGCGCACGCCGTCGTCCGCGAGCGGATAGTAGGTCATCCGCAGGCCATCGATCAGCGTCAAGGTCGAGTTCGACGTCAAGCCCCGGAGCGAGACGTTCGCCGCACCGGCGGCGAAGGCGCCGTTCGCGGTAAACGAGTTTGGAAGCGAAGATGAGCCGTTCGCGGCAAGCGACTGCACGGCGTTTGTGACCGTAGTGAAACCCTTATCCGTCAGCTCTTCTGCGCTCAGAGTGGTCACCGGATCTGCGGTCTCAGAGAGCTTGTGGCGCAGGATCGAGCCGGTGACGACCACCTCCTGAGTGGCGGACGTGTCCGGCGTCGCGGGCTGAGCGGTCTGGGCGAACGCAACGCTCGCGGGCGCCGCAACGGCGATCGCCGCCGCCGCCAAAATGGAAGTGCCCAGCAGACGCTGGCGCGTGGATTTGGTGTTCAAGGTTTGATCCCCTCAAAGCGGACGACCCGGCGAAGCACAGGCGGCTCACTCGTCCCATCGACAAAAATGTCCCAAGCGTGGCTCGGTTGAGGCAAACGTGACTTTTACGTAACGGACCGTCAACCGAGCTTACGGGGCTTGATGGCGGACTCGTAAGGCGTGTCGCTTCTTGGCCACAGTTGGGATCACGAGGTGGCGGGAATCTTAGCAAGTTGGAATTAAATGCCGCTGCAATGAGAGAAATTGACGGAATTAACGCCATTATCCTGCCATAATTGCGACGCAGTCCAGCCAACATCGGCCCAGATCCGCGATCGGCGCGCCCTATCGGCTCAAGCGAATTAGACGGGCGAACCGGGCTTCGCCTTTATCCTTCAGGACGAAAATTGGGAGCCGAGGCGCGCGCTCGGACGCCTCGCTCAACCTTCCAATCCCGATCCGGACTTCAGATCAGACCCGCCAGAGGCGAGGACGGATCCGCATAGCGCTTCTTCGGCATCCGGCCGGCGAGATAGGCTTCCCGCCCGGCGATGACCGCATGCTTCATGGCCCGTCCCATGCGCACAGGGTCCTTGGCTTCGGCGATGGCGGTGTTCATCAAGACGCCGTCGCAACCGAGCTCCATGGCGATGGTCGCATCCGAGGCGGTGCCGACGCCGGCGTCCACGATGACCGGCACCTTGGCCGCCTCGATGATCAGCCTTATGCCGACACGGTTCTGGATGCCGAGCCCCGAGCCGATCGGAGCGCCGAGCGGCATGATGGCTGCAGCGCCCGCGTCCTCGAGCTTTCGCGCATAAACGGGGTCGTCAGAACAGTAGACCATCACGTCAAAGCCGTCGCGGACCAGCATCTTGAGGGCGCGGAGCGTCTCCTCCATGTCGGGATAGAGGTGTTTGGGATCCGACAGGACTTCGAGCTTGACCAGGCTCCAACCGCCGGCCTCGCGCGCCAGGCGCAGGGTGCGCACCGCATCCTCGCCGGTGAAACAGCCGGCGGTGTTCGGCAGGTAGGTGAAGCGGTCGGGCTTCACATAATCGGCCAGCATGGGCTGAGAGGGATCCGACAGGTTGACCCTTCGAAGCGCCACCGTGACGATTTCAGCCCCCGCCGCATCCGCCGCCGCGGCGTTCTGCGCATAGTCCTTGTACTTGCCTGTGCCGACGATCAGGCGTGAGGTGAAGGGCCGTCCGGCGACGGTCCAGGTGTCGGCCGAGGGCGCCAGGGCGGGCTTGGCGGCGATGTCGGTCGGGCTGTCCATCAGCCGCCCCCGATGAAATGAACAATCTCGATCCGGTCGCCCTCGGCGATCGGCGTCGCCGCGTAGAGCGCGCGGGGCACGATTTCAAGGTTGCGTTCGACAGCCACCTTGCGCGGATCAAGCCCCAGCGACGTCACCAGAGCCTGGAGATGCGCCGGCCCGTCGAAGCTGCGAGGCTCGCCGTTAAGGGTCAGGGTCATGGTCGCGTTGGACCCCTTTGCCCCTCCAGCGTCAAGACTGTTTGGCGGCGAACCTCATCGGGCCAGCGCCGGGTTGGGCGCACGCCCGCGGAGCCATGAAGATGGCTCAAGACGAGAAGACCGATCAGGCGCCGAGGCGCGCGGGATCTTTCTCGTCCCATCCCCTTTGGCGGCCCCGACCACGGCGAAACCTTGGACGCGATCAGGCGACTTTAACCCGCGCCGCGCTCTCGGGAAGATCGCTGCCGAAGGCGCGCTGATAGAACTCCGCCACCGTGGGCCGCTCAAGCTCGTCGCACTTATTCAAGAACGTCAGCCTGAAGGCCAGCGCGATATCGCCGCCGAAGATGGCGGCGTTCTGCGACCAGGTGATCACGGTCCGCGGGCTCATCACGGTGGAGATGTCGCCGTTCATGAAGGCGTTGCGCGTCATATCCGCGACGCGGACCATGGCGTTCACGGTCCGCCGGCCCTCGGGCGTGTCGTAAGCCGGGGCCTTGGCCAGCACGATCTCCGCCTCAACCTCGTGGGCCAGATAGTTCAAGGTGGTGACGATGGACCAACGGTCCATCTGACCCTGATTGATCTGCTGAGTGCCGTGGTAGAGCCCGGTGGTGTCGCCAAGACCGATGGTGTTGGTGGTGGCGAACAGGCGGAAAAAGGGATTGGGCTGGATCACCCGGTTCTGGTCAAGCAAGGTCAGCTTGCCCTGCACCTCGAGAATGCGTTGGATCACGAACATGACGTCGGGCCTGCCGGCGTCATATTCGTCGAACACCAGGGCGATCGGCCGCTGGATCGCCCAGGGCAGCATGCCCTCCCTGAACTCGGTGACCTGTTTGCCGTCCTTGAGCACGATGGCGTCCTTGCCCACCAGATCGATCCGGCTGACGTGGCTGTCGAGGTTCACGCGCACAAGCGGCCAGTTCAGCCGCGCCGCAACCTGCTCGATGTGGGTCGACTTGCCCGTGCCGTGATAGCCCTGGACCATCACCCTGCGGTCGTGCGCGAAACCGGCGCAGATGGCGAGGGTGGTCTGTGGATCGAACCGGTAGGCCGGATCCAGATCCGGAACATGTTCGTCCCGGGTCGAGAAGGCCGGCACCATCATGTCGTTGTCGACGTCGAACGCCTCGCGCAGGGAAACCTGCCGGTCGGGCGTAAGCGAAACAAGAGCGTCGTCGGTGTCTGTCGGGGAAGCCATAGCGAGACGGAATTAGCGTGTTATCACCGGTTAGGAAACCGTGTATCGGACGGTCTCTCCGTTCAGGGTTCGACGTGGAGCCTGACGTCGATATTGCCGCGCGTGGCGTTGGAGTAGGGGCAGACGCGGTGGGCCGCCTCGGCCAGGGCCTGCGCCTCGTCCATATTGAGCCCCGTATCCGAGAGGGTGAGGTCAATGTCGAGCTTGAACCCTTCTCCGGCGTCATTGGGTCCGATCCCGACGCTGGCGGCGATCTTGGTCTCAGGAGAAAGGCCGACTTTGTCGCGCCTGGCCACGAAGTTCAGGGCGCCGAGATAGCAGGCGGCGTAGCCGGCGGCGAACAGCTGTTCGGGGTTCGTGCCCGGCCCATCGTCACCGCCCATGGACTTGGGCGTTGAGAGGTTGAAAGCGACCTTCTTGTCGTCGGTCTCTGTATGGCCGCTCCGGCCCCCGCCCGAGGCCAGCGCATGGGCCCTATAGAGTACGTTCATGGGAGATCCTCGTTCTGAGGCGCAGATGGAGAGCGGCGCTTGACCCAACAACCCTGGGGGATCAAACCATCTTGGCGTTCCGCAGGATTTTATAGGATTTTAGCACCCGCTGGAGCTTGTCTTCTGTCGAGCGGTCCCCGCCGTTCGTGTCGGGGTGGCACCGTTTGACAAGGTCGAGGTAGCGCACGCGGATCGCGCCCGCGTCGGCGTCCTCCTCAAGGTCAAGTTCGATCAGAGCCCGCCGCTCGAGCCGCCCAAGATGGCGGCTCGGCGCATCGGTTTCCGACCCTCGGCCCCGTCCGCCGCCGAACAGGCCATAGCCGTCTTTATACCCGCGCCCGGTTCCGACCCGGGCTGAAAATGATGCGGCCTCGCGTGAGAACCGGGACGCTTTGAACTGCCAGGTCGGCCGCTCGCCCGTGGAGCGGGCCGCCTGGACCGCCGCCACGTCCGCGTCTGTCATGCCCGCAAAATAATCCCAACCCTTGTTGTATTCTCCGGCGTGAGCCTGGCAGAACCAATAGTGGTCCTCGAGCCGCTCGCGCGACTTTGGCGATCGGGCGGTGGCCGCCCGTCGGCAATTGGGCCATTCGCAGCATTTCTCGCCCGGCTTCAGACCGAGCGCCTCGGCTTCGGCCTCGCCCTCCTTTGGAGGTCGCACCCGAATGTCGACGAACTTGGGCTTGTATTGAAACGCACGGGCCATCGGCCGATTATGAGGGCGAAACTTTCGCATTCAAGAATTGACACGGGAGATCGGACGAATGGGCGCGGTCGCTGAGCGAATCCACGGCAAACTTAAGGCGGCCTTCCATCCCGAGCGGCTTGAGGTGGCCGACGAGTCTGACAGGCATGCGGGACATGCCGGCGCCCGGGAAGGCGGTGAAAGCCATTTTACAGTGACCGTGGTCAGCTCAGCCTTCGTTGGCCTCGGCAGGCTCGAACGTCAGCGCCGGGTCAACAGCCTTCTCGCCGAAGAGCTGGCCGGGCCGGTGCACGCTCTTTCCATCCGGGCTCTGGCGCCCGGCGAATGAGGCGGATCGGATGCTGGTGAAGGCCCTTGTCGTCACCGCTCTATCGGCCGGCGCTATCCCCTCGGCGGCCCAAGATCTGCAGACGGCCCGGACGAATGTCGCGAGCTCAGGGGGCTTTACCGCGGTTCAATTCGCCAATCCGGATCCTGAGGCGGTGCTCGCGGCCTGGATCAAGCCCGGAACGGCGGGCGTTCAAATCCGGACGGACGACCGCGGCCACAGGGATCAACCGATCTACACCTTCGTTATTTTCCGCGGCTGTCGCCTGGATGCGGCCGGCAATTGCACTTTGACCGCCGACTTTGAGGTCGATGACCCCGCAGGCAAACCCTATGTCCAACAAAAAAGCGTTCGCAGCTGGGTGAACAAGCCGCCGGCGCCCGCGCCAAGCTTCACCCTGGCGACCGGTTACATGGGCCTCGTCGTCGAGCGCAAAAACATGACCGGTCCCTACAAGGTTCGCATGACCCTGACCGATCAGGTGTCCGGGATCGTCCTTCATACCGAAGAGACGCTGAGCATCGCCGAGTAGTCGGGAGATCCTTGGTTCGACAATGGGGCCAAGGTCGATATCGCTGAACGGCGCCCACCGTCCATAAGCCCCGGGGCCAAGGATTACGGGTCCGGCGCTTCGAGGGGCGGGGAAACCCTGAGGGCGGTGATCTGGTTGCGCTGTCGGCGCAGCACCTGGAAGCGGTGCCGGTGGAATATGAAGGTTTGGCCGGCTTCGGGAATGGTCTGGGCTTCGTGGATCACAAGGCCCGCTACGGTCACCGCGTCATCGTCCGGGAGGTCCCAGTCCATGGCCCGGTTAAGGTCGCGGATGGTCACCACGCCATCGACATTGGCCGACCCGTCGGGCTGTCGGCGTACGCCTTCGACCGAAGCATCGTGCTCGTCCTCGATCTCGCCAACGATCTCCTCGAGGATATCCTCAAGGGTCACCAGGCCCTGCAGGGCTCCATATTCATCGACGATCAGAGCAAAATGGCTCTTGCGCTTTAAGAAGGCCTGCAACTGGTCCTTGAGGTTGGTGGTGTCAGGAATGAACCAGGGCTCTCTGGCCACGGACAGGAGGTCAAGCTGGTTGATGTCCCCCTGGACCGCGGCGACGGCGCGGGCGAGGTCTCGCGCGTGCATGACCCCGATCACATTGTCCTGTTCGCTCTGATAGATCGGCAATCGCGTGTAAGGCGCGTTCAGCGCCTGGTCGATCAGATCGCGGGCCGGAAGGTCGGCGTCCAGCATCAGGATGTTGCGCCGGTGAATCATCACCTCCGAAACGTCCATTTCGGCGAGGTCGAGCACGCCGCCGATCATCCAGCGGTCGGAGCCTTCGACCAGACCCTCGGCGTGGTGATATTCAACCGCGCCGCGGATTTCCTCCTGCGCATCCGAGGCGTCCGCCTCCGGCGAGACCTCGAACCCGACCCAGCGAAGCGAGCCGACGATGGCGCCCTGAATAGCGCCGATCACAGGCCCGAACACCTGCACCATAAGAAGGGTCGGCGCCGAAAGGAGGCGCGAGGTGTCGTCGGGCCGGCCGATGGCCAGGGTCTTGGGCAAGACCTCCGCATAGACGAGAACAAGGACCGTCATCAGACCGGTGGAGAGGGCTGCGCCCCAGGCTCCAGGTATCGACCTGTTGATCACCTCGGTCACGAGGGCGGTCGCCAGGATGTTGATCAGATTGTTGCCGAGAAGGACCGAGCCGATCATGGTCTCCTGGTCGTCGATCAGCCGGTTCACCCGCCGCGCTGCAGGATCGCCTTCGCGCTCGAGCTGGTGCATCCGCGCCCGGCTGGCGCCGGTAAGCGCCGTTTCAGCCGCTGAGAACACCGCTGAGATGCTGAGAAGGACAAAGATGACGAGCGCGACGAGGGTTAGGGTCATGTCGCCGAACTTACCTCATCTCCCGACCGTTCGTCCTCGCCGGCCGTGACCAGGCGCAAGGGCCGTTCGGATCGGCGTTAGGCCAGACCCTTTGCGGGTTCAGGCGCCTGGATTTAACGGCTCGCTTCAGCGGTGAAAACCCAGCGCTTGATCGACCAGCACGCCAGGGCGCTCCGCCTCACCTCATGCGGCCGTTGCCCATGCGAGCGGAGTTCGCCACGCCCAAAGCTGAACGGCGCACCCTACGCCAAGGTTCAGGGCTCACCCGGCCGCGCAAATCGCGAGCGCTGGAGGAACGAGAAACGATAGCGGCCGGCTTGGTTTCCGGACGTTGATTTTCTCGCGCTTTAAAACGCGGGCGGTGTTCGCGTTGGGATTCGCCAAAAACGACAGGACGACCCTGAATGAGGACGAAGAGGCGATGTTCAAGAAAGCGGCAAAGCTGGTCCGCGATGGCCGCCGTTGCATAGGCGAGGAAGGAGGGTTGGCCGTCCCGACGGTCTCGCCCATGCAGGCTCTGCGGCTTTGGGCGAGCGAGCGTAGGCTGCCCACTGCCGCGCCGCCAGCGCCTTTTCGTAAGCGGCCGAGCTTCGTCACACGGGAAGGACGCCAGGAATGCGACGATACCCAGCGGATCTAGCAACTCCCGCCCTTCAGAGGGTCAGGACCCCCAGCAAGCGCGCGGCGTTGATCCTGGGTTTCCTGCTCGGGCTCGCCGCGGTGGGCGCCCATGCGCAGCTTGTGAAGCGGACGATCCCGCCCCGCGGCGTCGAGTCCTACACATTTCAATCGCCGTCCATGGGCGTCCGTTATTCCGTCAACGTCGGCCTGCCCCTTGGCTACACACCGGGAGATGGCAAGACTTATCCGGCGCTCATCGTCACCGACGGGGATTCCGCCTTCGGCGGGGTCTATGACGCGGCGGCTTCGCTTGGACCTGCGATCACGCCCCTCTTCATTATCAGCATCGGAAATTCAATCGAGGACGGCGAAGCGGCGCACACCCGCCGGAGGATTTACGAGTTCTCGCCCCCGGGCTGGGATCGCAAAGACCCCTTCGGTCAGAACGTCGAGGCGTTTTGCAAGCGATTGAGCTCGCCCGACGGTCGATGCACGGGCGGTTCGGAAACGTTTCTGAATGTGATCGCGGCTGAGCTCATGCCTCTCATCGCCGCCAAGTATCCGATCGACCGCGCCGAGCTCGGCCTGTTCGGGATTTCGGCTGGGGGGTTCTTCACCGCGTGGGCGATGTTCCAGCCGAACACGCCGTTCAACAAATACATCATCTCGAGTCCGGCGGTGGCCTACGGCCACGGCGAGATCTTCCGCCAGGAAGCGGCCTACGCGAAGACCCACAAGGATCTTCCGGTCGGCGTCTACTTCGGGGCTGGCGTACTCGAGGCGTCAGATCCGGAGCTTGAAGGGACAGGGGAGATCGTCAGCGGTATGTCGCATCTTTGCGGCGTGCTTGAGAGCCGGCGTTACCCCGGGCTTAAGCTGACCATCGAGTACCATCCTGGCATGTCGCATGAGGATGTGATGGGAACCAACGTGGTGCGAGGGCTGCGCTCACTCTACGCCGCCAAGGCGGATAGCGAGAAGTAGGATAGAGACAAACGTCGATCCCAGCGGGCGTGAGGGGCTGTGGGCCTCAGGAGGCCCCAGCGAGGATGAGATCCTTCAGCGTGCTGAGGGCTTGCTCTACCGACGCCTCGAACGGTTTCAGATCCTCCTCGGTCTGCGGCGTTTCGTTCTCAATCGCCTGGCGGGCGACTTTAATGGCGGGCATGGTGTCGACCGGCCGCATGTTCAGGCCTTCAGCGACCTGGCGAAGCTGTTCAGCGCACTTGTCGCCGCCGTGTCCCCCGTAGGTCACGATGACGACGGGCTTGTCGCTCCATTCCTTATAGAGGCGGTCGAGGGCGTTCTTCAGGACGGCGGGATAGCCCCAGTTATACTGCGGCGAGACCAGGATGAACCCGTCCGCGCCGGCGACCTTGGCGCTCCACGCCCGGGTAGGCTCGCGCGTGTACCGGCCTCTGGCCGGAATGCCGGGCTCCTCGCCGAACCCGAGCGGCCATGCCTCAAGATCGATGATCTCGCAGGCGAGATCGCCCGACCGGTCCGCCAGTGACGCAACCCAGGCCGCAATCTGTGGGCATCGCCGGCCTGGTCTGACGCTCCCCATGATCACAAGGACGCGCGCGCGCTGAAGGGTGGTCATGGAAAACTCCGCGAGAAAACCCGGGCTCCGGGCCGGGAAGGGCAGGGCGCACGCGGGCGCATCGGGAGACTAAAGTTTGGCCCCTTCGCGGGCCAGAAAGGTTCTGACCTGATCGACCTCCACGGCCTTAGCGACAAAGGCAGAGCCGATAGCGCGTGCGAGGATGAGGGTCAGCCTGCCGCCCTCCGCCTTCTTGTCGTGCGCCATATGGTCGATCAGCCGGTCTGCGGGATAGGGCCAGCCCGGAAGACCTTGAGCTCCGGTAGCCAGGCCCGCGGCGGCGATCGCGCGCTCCGCCCGGGCGGCGTCCGCTTCGGAGCAATGGCCAAGGGCCGCGGAGAAGCGGAAGGCCATGACCATGCCGATCGCCACCGCCTCGCCATGCTTGAGCGCCTCCCCAAAGCCGGTTTCCGCCTCGAGCGCGTGGCCGAAGGTGTGCCCGAGGTTCAGCAGGGCGCGTGCGCCGGCCTCCCGTTCGTCTTCAGCGACGATTTGCGCCTTACTTTCGACCGAGCGGGCGACGGCGTGCAGCAGGGCGTCGGGCTCTCCGGCGAGAACCCGAGGGCCGTTTGCCTCGAGCCAGTCGAAGAACGGCCGATCGCCGAGGAGGCCGTACTTGATCACCTCCGCATAACCGCAGCGCATCTCGCGCTGTGGGAGGCTGGCGAGGGTCGACAGGTCGGCGAGCACGGCGCGCGGCTGATGAAAGGCGCCGATCAGGTTCTTGCCGCGCGGCGTATCGATCGCGGTCTTACCGCCGACCGAAGAGTCGACCTGGGCGAGGAGGGTGGTCGGTATCTGAACGACGTCGATGCCGCGCTTGTAGATCGCTGCAGCGAACCCGGCGAGATCCCCCACCACACCGCCTCCGAGCGCCAGGATAACATCGCCGCGGTCAAGGTTCAGGGCCAGAAGACGATCCGATAGGTCCGCCAGGCCCTCCCAGCTCTTGGTCTGTTCGCCAGGCTCGAGCACCACGCGTGCGGCGCAAATCCCGGCGCGCTCCAGGCTCTCGGTCAGAAGCCCGGCATGCAGGGGCTCTACGGTTGCATCCGTGACGATGACCGTGCGCCGGCGCGGCAAGAGACCGCCGAGCCGCCCGCCGGCTTCCCCGATGAGGCCGGTTCCGATCACCACATCATAGCTGCGCCCATCGAGCTTGACCTTGACCACCCGTGTCATGGCGGGCCCTCTCGGGACCGACGTTCAAGCGCCCTCAGGACCGAGTTGACGGCCGCGCCGTGCGGCGCATCCCCGGTGTCTATGGTGATGTGGGCCTCGGCGTAGTGGGGATAGCGCGCCTCGGCCTGCGCTTTCAGCACCTCAAGGGGGTCGCGGCCAAGGAGGAGCGGCCGGGTGGTCTTGCGCGATACCCGGCGCGCCAAAACCTCGAGGTCCGCCTTCAGCCAGACGGCGACGGCGCGGCTGAGGATCAGCGTTCGGGTCTGTTCCTGCATAAAGGCGCCCCCCCCGGTCGCCAGCACGTGCGGGGGCTGATCGAGCAGACGTGCGATGACCCTGCGTTCGCCGTCGCGGAATTCCGCCTCGCCGCGCTCGGCGAAAATGTCGGCGATCGAGCGGCCGGCGGCCGCCTCGATCTCGGCGTCGGCGTCGAAAAACGGCAGGTTCAACGCGTTCGCAAGCCGCTTGCCGATCGAGCTTTTGCCAACGCCCATCAAGCCCACCAGCGCGACCGTGCGATCACGCGGAGGGCGCAGGGTCAAGGGTTGAGGCATCTCCTGGGCGCTCATAGCTTCGCCATATCATGCCCAAAACCGTTGGCTAATCATTGGGTCAGGTTTCTCGGCGTAAATGGGTCTATGCGCACCTCCGATCCGTCCGGCGCGGCCTGGGCCGAGGCCTTTCTCGAGATGATGTCGGTGGAACGCGCGGCGGCGAAGAATACCCTGAACGCCTATGGCCGCGATCTCACGGACGCCGCAGCCTTTTTGGCCTCGCGCGGGGGGTTGAGCGGCGCTAACGCCGAGGCGGTTGAAGCCTATTTCGCCGAGCTCGGACGGCGCGGCCTGTCCCCGGCCACCGCAGCGCGGCGTCGTTCGGCGCTTCGCCAATTCTACCGGTTCGTGCTCGTTGAAGGCTGGCGCACAGACGATCCTTCCCATCGGGTCGATGCGCCGAAAAAGGGCCGGCCCCTGCCAAAACTGGTCTCGCGAGAGGAAATAGAGCGCCTGATCGCCGCAGCGGGCGCGGACGGCGATGCGCGAGGCCTACGTTTGGCTTGCATGATCGAAATCGTCTACGCCGCCGGACTGCGGGTGTCGGAGCTTACCCGTCTGACCCTGCAATCGGTCTCGCGCGATCCGGCCTTTCTGATGATCCGCGGCAAGGGCGGCAAGGATCGGCTGGCGCCCCTGAATGCGCCCGCCCGCGCCGCCATCAAAGCCTATCTTGAGGTCCGTGATCAGTTTCTGAGGCCCGGCCCCAACGGACCCGTGCCCAGTCCCTGGCTCTTCGCATCACGCACGGGGGCAGACGGCCGGCTGACGCCGGCGCGTTTCGCCCAGATGCTGAACGAGTGCGCCGCCAAGGCGGGGGTCGATCCGGCCCGCGTCTCGCCCCACGTCTTCCGGCACGCTTTCGCCACCCACCTGCTTGAAGGGGGGGCTGACCTCAGGGCCGTGCAGACTTTTCTTGGCCATACGGACATCGCG